>Ga0256827_10000019_pt1 | contig 79709 bp, 71 predicted proteins | sample CV84metaG_FD_185977 | JGI IMG/M metagenome (GOLD analysis project Ga0256827, IMG submission 185977) | Hydrothermal vent microbial communities from East Pacific Rise, Pacific Ocean - CV84 | ecosystem: Environmental > Aquatic > Marine > Hydrothermal vents | place: Pacific Ocean: East Pacific Rise... | reverse complement strand
ACCTCTACTGCTACTCATTTTTTGAACTTAAAACCTTTCAAGCTGACTCTAACATAGGTAACTACCTCTTTATGGAAAATGAACAGATAGCCTTTTTAGATTTTGGGTGCATCAAACAAGTTCCAGACACATTTCCTTGTGCCGTTATTGAATTGGTCGATGCAAGTATTGCTCAAAACAGAGAAGCCATATTGGAAGCTTATATCTCTTTGGGTATGATAGAAGGAAAAGATGATGAAGCGTTTGAGAAGTATTATGAAGAGGTATTTATTCCTTTTTCAGAGTGGACAGCAGCACCCTATAGAGAAGAGACTTTTCACTTTTCGGTAGAGAATAATTTTGCCTCTTCTGCTATGAGTATAAACCTCATCATGGGTAAAGAGAAAGAGTTCAAAGTAGAGAGTAGTGACTACGTCTACTTTAGTCGTGGGCTATATGGGTTGTATAAAATCTTTGAACAGATGGATGTAACCATTGAACTAAAAAGCAGATTGGAGCAGTATAGATGTCATTAGCAGTTTTGGTGTGGTTTGCCATTCCCATAGGAATTTACACTATTTTATTTGAGATAAAATCAAAGAAAAAATACAATGCTCTCTTTGAGGACTTTTATCAAAAAACTCTCAACAATGAAAAGCTATCTCAAAAAGAGAAACATAATTTAATGATGCAACTTCTTTTAAAAAATGGATACGAAGTAACCGAAGAGCGTCATGATTTGGTAGTAGGAGAGAAGAGAGTTTTGAGCTTGGGGTGGATTATCTTAAGCATAGGATTTGTCTATGTTGGAGTAGTGTTTTACTTAGTTTACTATTACTTTATTCAGAAACCTCATCAGTTGAGGTTTCCACTAGAAAATAAAACTACTTAAAATTTCCAAAAACTAAAGGAGCCTTTAAATCAAGCTCCTTTACGGCTGACATTACAGACTGTAAATCATCAATTTTCTTTCCACTTACACGAACTTCATCACCTTGAATAGATGGTGTAACTTTTAACTTTAGTGCTTTAATCGCTTTTACAATCTCTTTTGCTTCATCTTTTTCAATACTATCTACAATCTTGTAGATAATTTTTGTATTTCCACCAGAGATACCTTCTGTTTTTACCTCTTCAAGTGATTTACCTGCAATGTTACGCTTAATCAGTTTTGAGATGAGTATGTCTTTTAAAGCATCTACCTTATCTGACGATGAAGAGCTAAGAGACAATGTTTTACCTGATTCATTTAAGTTGATCTCTGCAACAACACCCTTAAAATCGAAACGTGTCTTAAGCTCTTTTTGTGCCATAATGACAGCATTTTTCATCTCCATCATGTCCAACTTTGCCGTAATATCAAAATAGTGGTCTTTTGCCATAATTATTCCTCATAAATTTTTATCATATTTTATCCAATCAAAATAAATTATGTACAAATAATAATTTAATATACTATTTTAAGGCACTGCTACTTTAAGCATACGTGTAAATCGTTTATCATATGTTAACACATAATCTCCATTTGCAGAGAGTACTGATTGTTCTAAGAAATCTGCATAAGCTAAAACTTTTTGTTCACTTTTTGTTGCTACATCAAAGGTAAAGATAGCTCTACGATTATAATCTAAATCAGTATCAGAATAAAACTCTTTATACATAAACATACTTACTTTACTAGCATCTGCATTTATAGTGAATCTATGTGGATTACCAAAATCTGTTACTAAGATTGTATTGACATCTGTTGTTAAGTCTATCATTCGTAAAGTATACTTCTCATCATGTCTATCATCTTCTCGTGTCATATATATCACTTTAGTACCATCTCTTGAAATCTTACCATCCATTATTCTTCTAAAACCTAAAGATGATGTACTATTGTAACTTACCAGCACTCTTTTCGTTCCATTTTTAATAATATACAAATTATCCGTATTTGGTACAGATACAGTACTTGCAGATTGAAAAGCACTATATAGTATTGTTGAACCATTATCATCCATATCTAATAACTCTTCCACCATTGCATTATATGGTGCATTTGGACTATACTCTGGAGTTAAAGAGACAATATTATTTGTCTGTGTATCATATTCAAAAATTTCATGTACTAAATTTGTATTTTTAGTTCTAATATTATCAGATTGTGTTTTAAAAATAATTTTATTCCCATCTGATGACATAAGCATTTGATAAACTCCCATTTCTGGCTCTAATCCATCTATAGTTAAATTTAACTCTTTAAATGTATTATTGGATTTAGTATAAAAATAGATACTTCGTTTAGAAGGAGAAAAGTCTGATAATTTTTTATTACAGTTTATAGCAAACTTATCTCCATCATCACTAACCAATACACGTACATCACCTGCTCTACACTCTAGTGCTGTTCCATTTGTATCTATTGGTATATCCATTGAGGTTTTTGTTTGCATATCATACATAGTTACTATAGGGAAAGCATTAATAGTTGACTTGTATTTTAAACCTGTTACATATCTATTGTTAGTAATATGATAAGGTTCTATATCTACAGTTGTATGTTCCACATCATATTCAGCACTACTTGTTCCATTTTCTCCAGTAGCTTTAATATTGAAAGAGACAATTAAATGGTGTGTATACTCCGTACCTATTCCCTCAGCTAAATATGTATCGATTGTTCCTTTCATCTCTATTGATGTACCCTTATCAACTAAATGAGTAATATTAACATCAACCGTTTTACCAATTGAGCTATAAAATGTTGGAGAAAAGTACTCTATGTCTCTTGTATATAAATTTCCTGTATGAAATTGCTTATCAGGAATGGTCATATCTAAAGATATAGCAGGATACTGTTGTAAATAAGCTAGATTACCTGAAATGAAAAATCGAATGTTACCATTTGCTTTTCTAACATATCTTGCTTGATTGAAACTAGTTTGTCCAGAAGTCGTTACAAAAGTATAAAATGTTTTATTTACTCCATCAAAAGTTGAAGTAATTGTACCAGAACGAGAGCTACTACCATTACTCCCTCCTCCTCCATTTCCACCACCAGAACCTCCACCATTTCCACTACCAGAACCACTACTGCTTGTACCACCACATGATATAATGAACATACTCACTACACCTACTAATACTAATTTAATCCATCTATTTTTTTGCATATCATTTCCTTATCATTTGTTAAAGTAATAATTTTTTCATATAAATATGATATATTATTAATCTATATGATAAAATATTAACATTGCAAAAACGTTACAAAATGGAAAAATCATGAAAATTTTCATTTATAAAACTATTTATTCATTGATTGTCGGAATAATAATTGTGAAAATAGCACCCTCCTCTCCATTTTTAACAAAAACTTTTCCATTCATACTATCTTCAACAATTAATTTTAAAATATATAATCCTAACCCTGTACCATGTTGAGCATCTTTAGTCGTGAAATAAGGGTTAAATATCTGTTTCATAACTTTTTCATCGATACCTCCTCCATTATCTTCTATAGTTAAATATAGTTTCTCATTCGAAAAACTACTATTAATATGAATTTCACTTGAAAAATCTAATCCATTATTTTTTCGACAAGCATAAATGGCATTATTTAAAATAATTAACATGGACTGAATAAGTTCTGACTTATACCCTGTAAACTCTATATCTTTTTTATTTTCATATATAATAGAGAGATTTTTTTGATTAGTGACTCCACTAAGTTGTTTAACCTGATTAATAAGTCCTTTAATATAAAAAGTATCACGTTTTTTATTTTTAGAAAAGAAATCGGTAAAATCATTAATTGTTTTTGACAAGTAAGCAGTGGTACTCTCTATCTGATTGAGATGAGTATCCAACTTCTCTCCATCTAAAATTCCTTTTCGTTGATCAACATCCATATTAAGCACAATTCCATTAATAGCAGAGAGAGGTTGTCTCCATTGATGAGCAATAAGAGTAATCATCTCACCCATAGAGGCTAATTTACTCTGTTTTACTAAAAATTTCTCTTGTTGCTCTTTTTCACTATTAATCACACGTATATGATAAATTAAAATAAGTGCAAAAAAGTAGATAAATGGTACCCATAGATAGCCTATAGATATATAAATTCCTCTACTATAAAAGAGTAATAAGGCTATAAAACTCATTATTATGGTTGTAAAAAATAGACCTATGATATAAACATAATGTTTCCTTGAGAAAAGAAGAACCACTAAAAGAGAGAGTAAAAAAGATAAAACAAGATTAATCTGTTTATATAAATTCGGTTGAGTTAAAAAGGAATTTGATAAAATATTATCAATAGTAGAAGCATGAATCATATTTTTAGAGATATTTTCACCAGTAGAAATCATATATTTTGCATCTAACCCAACTACCGATGAGCCAACAATCACAATTTTTCCTTGAAGTTCACTAGAAGGAATTTCCCCTTTTAAAATATCTATTGCTGAAAAAACTTTAGGTTTATAGTTTGAAAATTTAACTAAAATAGTATCTTCATCACTTTTAACCTCTCTGTGACTATCAAAACTTAAAAGAGTTGCCAAAGCAAATGAAGGAAAAATTTGCTTTTTATACCCCATAAAAAGAGGTACTCTTCTTAAAACTCCATCACTATCACTCCATGCATTAATAAAACCAAAGTTCTTTATATCATGCTGAATATGCTCATTATTACAAAGTAATGATGTTGTAATTAAATTAGTTTTTAGCTCTTTAAAAAAATTATTTTTATATGAAAGATCTTCACAATTCTTACTAGTATAAAGACTATTTGATAAATATATAGCTGTCGTTGAATTTGAATGAATAAGAGCATTCCAAAGTAATTTATCATTGTCCATTAACGTCTCTGGAAAATCTCTAAACTTAACAGTTGCATTAAAAAATTCTTGATAAAATCTTTGTATATATAAAGGAGAGACCCTATCCTCCTCAGGAAATAGAATATTTACCCCTATACTTGAAGGATTCATCTTATTTATACTATTTATAAGTTGAGCATCAATAACTCTTGGCCAAGGCCATTGTCCCAACGCATGTAGACTCTTTTCATCAATATCAACAATAACCGTATAAAAACTTTCTTCTTGTTTATTAATCTTATTTTCAAATATCATTGAAAAATCATAAAATTTATAATCAATTTTTTTTATATGTTCACTCTGATAAAAATAGAGATGCAACAGAAATAATAATCCAATAACACCTATATTTTTTAAAAAATTTTGCATTAATTACTTGATGAAAATCTCAACATTTCTATTTTTAGCTTCATCCGTATTATCAGGAGTGGCTACTAATAAATCTTCTTCACCATACCCTTTTGAAGAGATTGAAACAATATTAAGATGCTCTTTTTTTATTAAAGATTCAATATATTTTGCTCGTTTTAATGAAACTTTTACATTAATTTCATTTGAACCAACAGTATCAGTATGCCCAATAATATCAACCATACAAGGTGTACTTATTTTAATATCTTCAATAGACTTAAGTAACTCCTCTTTTGATGCCTCTGTAAGTGTAGTTGAATGTGGCTCAAAATAGACCATATGACTAATTGCTTTTTTAGGTATAATGCTTAATACTTTTGAAAATCTACGTGAAATCTCCTCTTTTGACATCTGTTTAGGTTTTGAAGGTGCAATAGTTTTATTTTTTAAACTTACATATTTCCCTATTCCCTCAAGTTTTTGACTACCTTTATCATTTGATACAATAACTGAACTATTTGGTTTTCCACTATCTAGCAAGACAACTTTTGTATGTGCACATCCTACAAAGAAGAGCGTAAAAAGGGGTAATAATATATACTTAGAATTCATTATTTTACCTCTACTGCAAATTTTGTTCCACGAATTCCAATAATTCCTTCTGGAATACGAAACTTAACTGATTTTGGAGAGAGCTTTCCAATCTTTCCTGAACGAAAAACAGCTTTTCCCTTTTTTAAATTTAAATCAACATCATACTCTTTCTTACTAGGGTCAACTTTAAATTTATTAATAACAAAAATAGACTTTTCACCTAAAGATACACTGGTTCCATCATCAAAAGTAATACCAATGGCACTTTTTGTTTTACTCATAATAATATCACCATTTCGTAAACTACTTCCAACTTTAAGAGATATAACTTTTTTAACTCTCTTAACCTCAACTTTACCAGACATTGTTTTAACAATTCCAACACTAGAAAAAAGTAAACTACTCATCAATAGCATTAATATCATCATTTTCTTCATAAAATCACTCCCTTTTATTTTAACTTTACATAATATCATAAATAACTAATAATTATAACTTTTTTAATATATGTAGTATAATAAAACAAAGTAAAGTAACTGTGAGGTTTTTTTGAAATTTATTAAACAAATTGTTCTTTTTCTATTTTTTACACTATTGATTTTAGTAATTTTAAACTATCTTTTCCCCTTAAATAAAGAGCGACTAAATAAGCCATACTCTACACTTATTTATGATAACAATCAACATCTTATTGCTCTAAAATTAAGTAATGATGGCTTTTTAAGAATACCTATAACAAAAAAAACACTCCATTCAAATGTAAAAAAAATAGTACTTGCTTATGAAGATCAATACTTTGAAAAACATTTAGGTATTAATCCCCTATCTATTATTCGTGCTATATGGTTTAACTTTACAAACCAACGTAAAATTGGAGCTTCTACTATTACCATGCAAGTTGCTCGCATGATGCACCATCAACCTCGAACACTTACTCAAAAACTTATTGAGATATTTCAAGCATTTCAACTTGAATGGTACTACTCAAAAGATGAGATTCTAACTTTTTATCTAAATAATGCCCCTTATGGTGGGAATATAGAGGGTTTTGCCTCTGCTTCTTTTCGTTATTTTCATCTTGCCCCTTCTTCTTTATCGCTATCACAGATTGCTTATCTCTGTAGTATTCCTAAAAATCCTAATGCTAATCGACCCAAAACAAATAGAGATATTAATCCTATAAAAAATAAACTCCTCAAACGACTTAAAAGTTTAAATCTTTTAGACAAGGAACTCTATCAACGAGCTTTAAAAGAAAAAATCTCTATTCACATTCAAAATCTTCCTAATGAAATACCTCACTTAACAGCTAAAATTAAAAGTGAAGGAGAAGTCTATACAACCATTGACATGAGTATCCAAACCAAAGTTCAAAAGCTTATTAGCCAACATGTTAAAGAACTTAAAAAATTCAACATTCATAATGGTTCTGCCATTGTCATTGAAAATAGTAGTATGAATATTATTGCTTATGTCGGTTCACAAAATTTTTATGACAACCAATATGGTGGTCAGAATGATGGGTTACTCTCATTAATCTCTCCTGGATCAACACTAAAACCTTTTGTCTATGCACAAGCTTTAGAAGAGGGACTGATCAGCCCACTTAAAAAACTTTTTGATGTTCCTATTTTTATTGAGGGCTATAAGCCCACCAACTATTCTAAAGAGTATCAAGGAGAAGTAACGGCAACTGAAGCACTACAACTTTCACTAAACATTCCTGCTGTTGAACTAGATAGATTACTCAAAAAGAAGTCTCTTTTTCATCTTCTAAAAAAGGTGAACATTCGTTCATTGGCTCATCCAAACTCCTACTATGGAGCATCTTTGACATTAGGAGGATTGGGATTACCCTTAAAGGAAACTGCAGAACTTTTTGCTATGTTAGCCAATGGAGGTCTTTTTCAAAAAGCATCTTATTTGAAAAAAAGACCTACCATAGTCTCTACACAACTACTTTCAAAACAAGCCTCTTATCTTATTAGTACTATCTTAGCAGATGCTCCTAGACTCTCATTCACTTCTACATGGGAGCAGATGAAAAATATGAATAAAATTGCCTTTAAAACAGGTACTTCTGCTCATGCTAAAGATCTGCTCACCATTGGCTACACTCCAAAATATACCGTTGCTGTTTGGTATGGAAATTTTTTAGGTATTGCTAGTAAAAAATACCAAGGTGTCTACCCTACAGGTCTTAGAATTACCTCTCCTACTCTCTTTAAAATATTTAGTATCTTAGGTAAACAGCCATGGTTTTCAAAGCCAAAAGGGATTATAAAAAAAGAGATTTGTCAAGATGCCATACAAATAGGTGAGTGTAAACAAAAAATAAGAGACCAAATTATAGAGGGTATAGAGTTAAAAAGTGAATGCAAAACTATGAGAGCAGAGGTTCTCTCTTACTTAAAAAAGCATGGCGTTATTAACTCCATTTTAGAACTAAAAAAGCATAAATGCTACAAAGAGTGGAAAAATTACAAACCTCTTATTTCTAGTCCTATTAATGCACAAACTTATACATACAATAAACTACTACCTCGTGAATTAAAAAAGACCAAACTTGAGTGCTACTCTTTTGAAGAGAATAGTACAATTTACTGGCTCATTGATAATAAAGCCCCTATTATTTCAGAATCGGCTAAACCAATCTATCACTATTTAAGCCCTAAAAAGCATACAATTTCTTGTTTAGATGAAGGAGCTAAACTTAAAGAGATTCATATCATTACTCAAGAGCTATAAGTCTTTTATTAACTAAACTATTGTATAGTTTTAATATATTTTTTTTTGTTTTTAAAAAGATATTATTATAATATATTGAGGAAAAAATTTATGATTAAATTAAGATTGTTAGCTACACTACTCCTGCTATCTAGCGTTAATACCTATGCATTTGGTTTTAACATGCACCCAAAAGAGATGATGCCAGTACCGATGAAAAATATTTTTTTTGGAGAAGAAGATGAGTATCCACCTGAATCAAAATTTACGGAAGTTAAAACAGACAAATCCATAGAACTTCCTAACTATCTAGAAAGCTATGAAGATAAGAATTTTCATTCTAAAGTAACTAGAATTAGTGATAGAACCGTACAGATAGGGAACAAGCACCCCTACCCAAAACAAGGCTCAGCATGGAATAGTGATATGAGTATAATTCGTATGGGTTATAGACTTTATAATAGTGAAACATTTGAAGAGTTAGCTGTAACTAAAGGAGGTGCAAGTAATGCCTATAGAAATATTGGTTCACCTAGACATGGAACAGGTGACGTAAGATGGTCTAATAAAGATTCAAATAAAATGTATGTACTTAGTAGTAACAAGACATTCATCTCAGTTAAACTTGATCGTAATAATGAAAAAACTTCAATTAAAGAGTACCTTGATCTCTCTAACTATGAAGATGTCTCTCTTGGAAATAATGAAGGTAATTTAGACTATTCAGATGGTTATATTATCCTCTCTGCAAAAAAACCAAATGATAATACAGTCTACGCACTGCTATATAAATTAGGTAATCATCAAATCACATGGGAAAAAGAGGTTCCACATAGTTCATGGAATGCAAACTCTGCTAACTATTTTGACTGGATTACTGTTGACCCAAAAGCAGAACATATTATTACAAGTGTTAATGATAAAATCTATCTATATAACATGAATTTACAACAAGAACAACTACTAGCTTCCGAAGCAAATCATGGTGATATTGGTATTGATCAAAATGGAAATACAGTATATGTTCAATTTAAATTTCGAGGAGAACAAGGTATTTGGTCTTATAATTTAGAAAACTTAAATAAAACAAAACTTCTACCAAGTAAATATAATGGTGGTCATATCTCTTGTAGAAACTATAAACGTTCTGGTTGGTGTTATGTAAATACTAGTGAAGAGGGTTATAGAGAAGTATTTGCACTTAAACTAGACAATGGTTCAGGTACAGTTCAAAGATATGCACAAACACATATAGGTTCTCGAAATCTCAGCTATGCACAAGTAAGTGTTAGTCCTGATGGGAAAAAAGTACTTTTTGCAAGTGATTGGAATATTGATGCTAAAATTGATAGCTATCAAGTAAGTTATCCATTTAAATAAAGAGAAACTATCTTCTTCAATTATGTTAAAATAACAAAAAATTATAGAAGAAGATATGAGTTTATTAGACAAAAATAACAACACTGCTATATTAATAGCTGGAATAATCGCATTAACAGTAGGAATAGGTATTGCAAGATTTGCATTTACCTCTCTCTTACCCTATATGCTCAACGACTTTTTAACACTAACCACTACAGGAATTATGGCATCCATTAATTTTTTAGGTTACTTAAGTGGTGCCATCTTTTCTGTATTTTTAAAAAATTTAAATCAAAAAATCTTCTATTTTCGAATAGGTATGCTTCTATGTGTTGCAACAACCTTTATATTGGCACTAAGTGAGAATGAAACCATATGGTTACTCTCAAGAGTAGTTGCTGGTTTTGGCTCAGCTATGGCACTTATTGTAGGCTCTTCTATTGTTATGATGAAACTAAGCTTTCAAGACAAAACAAGAGCTATGGGTATTCATTTTAGTGGTATTGGTATCTCCATTTTAACTACAGACCTCATTAGTAAAATAGTCATTCATTTCAATAATACATGGAGAGAGGCATGGATGGTTTTAGCTTTTTTGGGAGTCATCATTACACTCTACTCTCTCTACATACTCTCTATAGATAAAAAACAGAAACATGCAGTTGTAGAACACAAATTCAACAAATCTATATTTAGTTTTTTTGTCACTGTTTTAGTTTTAACTTACTTCACAGAAGGTGTAGGGTTTGTTGTTCAAGCTACATTTTTACCAGATATTATAAACTCCATAAAAGGATTAGAAGGACTGGGTGAATATACTTGGACACTAGTTGGTATTGCTGCTATCCCTTCAACTATTATTCTTATGAGACTTGCACATAAATATGGAAGTATCAATATTATCATTTTCTCAATGCTTCTACAAGTAGTAGGTATTTTAATACCTACCTTTAGCTCTAATCTCTACTTAAATCTCTTTAGTGGTATTCTTTATGGTGGTACATTTGCCGGACTAGTTTCACTCTTTATGAGTCTAGGAGGAAAACTTGCTCCTCACAACCCTGTCATTCTCATGGCATCATTTACAGCTGCCTATGGCATTGGTCAAGTCTTCGCACCACTCTACTCTGTTGCACTGGTTAAGTATACTGGAAACTATAATTTAACACTCTATCTCACAGCGACTATTGTATTTTTTGGTGTAACACTTCTATTTTTCAATAAAAAAAGATAAAAAATCTTACTATTAAATATAATATTACGCTAAAATAAACAAAAAGAGCATATTATGTTTAAGTACATCCTACCCCTATTTTTCACCTCATTTCTTTTTTCAAATAATCTATCTACTGAAAATCATATTGTTTCTATTAATGAACCTTTTATTATAAAAGACAAATCTTCTAGCTTTGACAACTCATTAACATATACACATAAAACCCTTCTCTCTTGTTCTCCTGAACTTAATGCTGTTTATAAAATTGAATCTGCTTCTAAACTCAAAGTTATTCCTAAAACTGCTCTACAGAGTTCTACAACTTATAGTTGTAGTTATAATAAAAATAACTTTAGTTTTCAAACAGAAGCTTTTCAAATTTTAAATGCTGATTACTTCGAGAGAGAAAAAATATTACGCTTAAATTTTAATGACAAACTGAATACCAAAAGCATTCAATCTGCTATTAGTGTGACAAAACAACATAAACTCTCAAAAACAAAACTTAACTACTCAATTATTCATAGTGACGGGAATAACATAGTTCTAAAAATCAATGAAAAAATAGGTCAAGATACTATAAATCTTACTATTAACAAAAAGTTAAAAACCAAAGAGGGCAAATTTTTAAAAACAAATTATAAAAATAGATTCAACAATGCAACAGAAAAAATAACCTTAGATTCTAACAAAAAAGCAATGACTATTATAGATAATCCTCAAATGGTAGCCCTTGATAATGGAGAGTTTGCTCTACGTATTTTTGTAAATGACAACTTAACAGGTAAATCTAAGAACACCATTCAAATTGATGGTATTGAAAATTTTGAAGTACACGATTATGAGTATATGGATTATCAAATACGTAAAAAATATAATATTAAAGACTCCTACTACTTCCATGATATTACATCAAAAGAGTTTAAACCAAATAAAACATATAAGGTAACACTCAAAAAAGGACTAACTAGCTACTACCGTGAAATAAAAGAGGATATTCACTACACTCTCAAAACATCTGACCGTTCAAAAGCCATACTATTTGATAAGAAAAAACCATATATTTCAAATCATGGAGAGCTTAGTTTTTCCTCTGTCAATATAGATAAAGCAACACTTATTGTTGAGCGTATTTTAGATGATAACTTACGATATTTTATGAATTTTAATTCAGCAAATAAAGAAGCTGTAAATAGCTATACTAAAGAGATTTTTACAAAAGAGCTAACTCTCAATCAAAAGAAAAATATTGTTTTAAAACAGAAATTTAAACTCTCTGACCTTAGTAGAAATAGACTACCTGTTGGTATCTACAAGATTACTCTACGTTTTGAAGAGCAAGTAGGAGAAGAGAAAAAAGAGCGTGCTTCCTCTAAAGTACTCTTTCTCTCAGATTTAGGAATTTCAGCCAATATTGGAATAACTGAAGCATTAATAACCATACTCTCTTTAGAAACAGCGAAACCCATAAAAAATGCTCAAGTACAAATTTATGGAAAAAACAATGCTCTTTTAGGAACAGCAACTACCAACAATAGTGGAATTGCTATTATCAAAAATCAAAAACTCTTAACAAGTCATCCACAAGGAGTTATTGTTCAACATGCTAGTGATAAAAACTTTTTAGCACTCAATACAAATATTGATTCTCCTTCCATTGATGAAATTCTAAAGAAAGCTGAACGATTTAAATCTAATATCTACTTTCAATCTAATATTGTACGTCCTAAAACAAAAATTCATGCTCTTTTAACTGTTAAAGATAGAGACTTTATTTCTGCCTCAAAAATTCCTGTTAAAGTTATATTTAAAGAGCTATATGGGAAAGTACTTCATGAAAAAGTTTATCACACTGACCAATATGGACTTATTGATTTCTCTTACCAACTAGACAATAATGATAAAACAGGGAACTATAGTTTAAGCGTTTATCTAGGTGATAAACAGATTGGATTTAAAAAACTAAAAGTTGAAGCATTTCTGCCTCCAAAGATTGAAAACAGTATTAAAACCAACAAAGATATTTACCAAACAGATGAACTTATTGAATTAAATATCAGCTCTTCATACCTTTTTGGTTCTCCATCTGCAGGTCTACAAGGGAAAGTTACACTTAATGCCCGTCCAATCTCTTATGTTAATAAAAAATATAAAAACTACAACTTTACAAACAACCTTTTGGCACAAAAAAATGTAACCTCATATATTGACAGTAGTGAAGATATAGTTTTAGACGAGAATGGAAAGTTTGAAATGGTTATTAAAAATAGACTCACACAGAAAGTACCTTCCATCTTAGAAGCCATGATTGGTGTGACCATTATGGATGATGCCCAACCAGTCTCAAACTATAAAAAAGTCAAAATCTATCCTTATAAAGCAATGGTAGGAGTAAAAATAGATACTGACTCTTTTGAAAAAGGTCAAAAATTAGAAGGAAGAGCCATTCTTATTGATCCTAGAACAGGTAAAGAGATAAAACGTGAACTTTATGCTGTTATAAAAAGAGTTGAATGGCATTACGACTACCGTTCAGGTAACTATCACTGGGAAAAAGAGACTACAGTTGTAGACAGTTTCACCATTAACTCAAATGAAACTTTTTCAAGAGAAGTACTAGAAAATGGTGACCATATTATTGAAGTTTTTGACCATTTAGGAGGACACTCTGCTTCACAATCATTTGATGTTTGGTGGTGGAACTACTCTAATATTTCACCAAGCTCTGACCTTAAATCTGTAGAGATTAAATTTGAAGACAAACTCTACAAAAAAGGTGATGTGATAAAGATACAGATTAAATCACCTATCTTAGAAGGGCAACTACTTCTCAGCTTAGAGGGTAAAAGTCTTGACAACTACAAACTTATCCAAATTCACAAAGGCGTTGCAAAAACATCTCTAAAAATCAGACATGAGATGAAACGTGGACTACACCTTCATGCTACTGCATTTAGAGCATCTAACTCTGATTCAAAACTTATTCCATTTAGAGCCATGGGGTACAAATTTGTTAAACCAAACCGTAACGCACATAAAATTAAAATAGAACTACAAGTTCCAAAAGTAAGCAAGTCAAAAACATCTCTAGCAATAAGCGTAAAAACCTCTAAGCCATCAAAAGTTCTCATTAGTATTGTTGACCGAGGAATCTTACAACTAGTTAACCAAAAAGAGCCGAAAATTTTTGACTACTTCAATCAAGAACCACCAAAATATATGAGTTATTATGACCTCTATGACCAACTTTTAGCCTACATTGCAGAGGGAACTTTAGTTGACTTTGGGGCTGGAGACATGCTTAGTAAAAAGCAAAAACACCTAGCTCCAGACCTTGGAAAACGCATTAAACCTTTTATGATTTGGTCAGGAGTAGTAGAGAGTCATGAGGGTGTGGCAAAGATTGACATTGAAATTCCAGAATTTAACGGACGTGCATCAGTAGTTGCCATTGCCATCAATAAAGATAGCATTGGTGTAGAGAGTCAAGATATTGTCATTAAAGATGACATCATGATTAAACCTTCTTACCCACGTTATACCCTAAATGGAGATAAAATTGAAGTGCCTATTCGCATTTTCAATACAACAAAAACAGAAAAAATAGTGGAACTTAGCTCTACAACTTCTAATAATTTAAATTTAGAAATAAATGAAAAACTTTTAACTATTCCTGCAAACTCTTCTAAAAGAATAGTAGCAAATCTTCAACCACATAAGATAGGAAAAGGAGAGATTACCCTCTTAGCAAAATATGACCAAACGAGTGTAAGAAAAAGTGTTGAACTTCCAATTTTAAGCCCTTATGCACTCTCTACTAAAACATTTAAAGGTATCTCAAATACACTAAAAAGCTTTAAAGTTCCAGCTGAGTATAAAGATGCAAAAGTATTTATTACACTCTCAAACAACTTGATAGGTGTCTTACGAGATGATTTAAAATACTTAATTCACTACCCTTACGGATGTGCAGAGCAGACCTCATCTAAACTCTCTGCGATGTATTTTTCAAAAGCCTTTTTAAACAAAGATAAGCTTGTAAAACGAAGCGAGTACTTCATATTGCAAGGGGTTAAAAAACTACACAATATGCAAAACTATTGGGGTGAATTTAACTACTGGGAAGGGGAACATCATGTTAATGCATATGCATCACTCTATGCAGCACAGACTCTACTAGACATTCAAAGAGGTGCTGGTCCAGTAAAAGAGAACTTTAAAAAGAAAATTATTAAAATGCTCAACTCTGTAGCCTCAGCTAATGGTGACTATGAGGGTTCTTATACAAATTTCCATCGTCTTTTTGCAGCCTATATTTTAGCTGAAAATAAAGCACTTCCCGATAGCATAGCCAATATGCTCTATGAGAAAAAACTTTACAAAGGTCACTTCTTGGCGACTTTCTATATGGCTGCCATTTTAAAAACAGAAGGTAAAATCCAAAAAGCAGACAAACTCTTTGCTGACAACTCTTATGAACTTTCACGTTATGCTTATAAAACATACGGAAACAGAACGGGAAACTTTGAATCAAATGTACGGGACATGATGTTACACTTCATCATAAAAACTAAATATTTTAACAAAAACTCAAAAGATTTAATTGCTATTCAAAAAGAGTTTACAAACCTCTACTCAACACAGAGTAAAGCTATCGCACTAAAAGCCATTAGTACCTACCTTGGTCAACCTAAAAACTCTAAAATGGATGTGACTGTAAAGATTAATGGAAAAAGTAGAAACTACAAAAAACCTAAAATCATTTCAGTTGACAAAGTAAGTAGCAACTCTATCACTCTTGTTCCTAATGGTGTAGCCATGAGTTACTCTATTGAACTTGTCAAAAACCTTCCTAAAAAGCTTAAAAATAAACTATCTTCAAAAAAAGAGCTTAGTATTAAACGTGAATTTATTGATGAAAACGGGAATAAAGTAGATATTAAAAATCTAAAACAGGGTGAGAAATTCTTCTCTAAAGTGACAGTTGTTAACTATGGAAAAATTGAGCATGTTGTTATAAATCAACGTATTCCTGCTTGTATTACTATTGTCAACAACAATATTAAAGATCAAGAATCTCATTTTAAAGATGAGAATATTAACCAAGAACATAAAGAGATTCGTGATGATAGAATTTTACACTTTATTAATCTTAGAAAAAAAGAGGAGTGGAGCAACTCTTTACGTAAATATCTACTTAAAGAGAATAGAGGTGTACTATACTCTCCACTTATGGCAACTAGCATTGGTGAATGTAAACTACCAGCTATTATTACAGAGTCCATGTATGACACACGGATTAATGACTATGCAAAAACAACAAATAGTATTATTGTCAAAAAATTAACTAATCCAAAAATAGATACAAAAAAACACATCATAGTCAAAATTGAAACTAAAAAAGAGGTCAAAAAAACAACACTTGCAGACAAAGCAGAAGCACTAGTTAAAGAGATCTATACCAGAGAGATGAACAGTAACAATCCATTAGAGTTTGCTAACTTTTTTGAGTACCCACTAAGTATCTACTTTAGAACCAAAGACTTCAAAAAAGAGGAGCTTATAAAGGACAAAAGAAAGTACTTTAAAGATTGGTCAAAACGTATTTATACAAATATGAAAACAAATGTTGTAAGTTATGATAAAAAGAGAAAAGAGGTAAAAGTTAAAATAAGTTTTACCTACAAAATTTATAATGGTAAAAAAGTTTTAACAGGAGTAAGTAATCACCTCTTAACTATTCTAAAAAAAGATAAAAAACTTATGGTAACAGCTGTAGAGTTATGGAAGAAAAAATAGAGTATCTAACACTTTAGGTTCTACAAATTTTATGCTAGTAACGTTGTTATCTAATAGCGTTACTACTGTTACTCTATCCTCTTCTCTAGGGACTATTTTGCTTAGTTCCTTATCATAAATTAGTGCTATTTTAAAATCAAATTTTTGCATTTTTGGTATAGCAAACCAACTTAAAATAAGTGAAGGGATATTGCTAACATCTGAGATATAAAGTATATTATGCTCTTTTAAAAATGTTTTTGCTTTACTCTCAATATATCTATTTATCTCTGATGAAACACCTTTTTGAAAAGAGAGAAGAAGTGTTGTAACTCCTCTTCTCTCTATCTTTACTGTTTTATCAAATTGATCTACTAACTTAAATGGAGGAAAGGTCTCTCCCACTCTAATATCTGCAAAAAGTATAGAAGCAGATAGCAAACTCATTATTATAAATTTCACTTTATATCCTTATATAGAGTTAAGCTGGTTGCATTGCACCTTTAAAACTGTAGATACCATGTGCTAAGTTTCCAATATTTTGAAAACCTAGAGATTTCATAGCTTGCTGCACTTGATAACTTCTACTTCCTGAGAGACAGTAGACAATAATTTGTGACTCTTTTTTATCATTAAGTGCTTCAATACCTGCATAGAAATTTGAAGTAGGAACCAATATATCTGTTCCAACAATATGTGTTTGGTTGAACTCCATCTGTTCACGTACATCAAGTAGTGTAAATTCGACCATTTTAAGCTCTCTTGCTTCAAGAAGTGACTCTAGTTCATCACCATCTAACTGCTCTTTAACCAAGAGCAGTTCAGCCTCCTCTTGTGTCAAACCACGAGAGTGTGTATGTGTTATTTCATCAATTATTTCGTTTTTTTTTGAGCCTCTGCGAACTCAGGTGTACAGAAAATACCACAATGACACATACCATCTTCTGGTATCTCTTTTTCAATAGCTGGTTTACAAGGACAAATTCTATTATTTGCTGCTTTTTGCTCCTCTTTTGTCTCACCCTCTACCATGAAACATGGACAAAAACGTTTACCATACATAAGCTTGTTTCTAGCAAGACCCATAGCAACACCTTCATTTACATCTTCATTAGGATTCTGAACCCAACCTCTACTTTTACTTACTTTTTCTACAAAGCCCCATGTTTTTTCTAATTCTGTTTTAAACTCTTCTGAATTCATATCAACTGTTTTCATTTTAATCCTTACTAACTTAATTTTTTTGAATACTACTACATTATTATTAATGAACCGTATGATTTACATCTAAAAGTATCTCTTTCATTAAAATATTTATCTGCTGTAACATATCTTTAGTTTTATTTAAATCAATAGCTACTACATTATCATTGAGTTCAATACCTAAACCTTTAGTAAAATTAATATCAGCCTGTTCAATTTTCTGCTCTATCTCTTCTGCTTTCCCTTGCATTGCCATCTCTAACTTTTTCATAAAGGCATCTGTTTTATTCATATCAATAGTCACTTTTTCACCATCTATATCTAAGCCCATTTGTGAAAAAATATCTTCATGTTTTAATATAGTATTTTTTTTCTCTTCAAGCTTATTTATAGATTCATTTTTTAAATTTTCAGTATTACTATCTACTCTATCATTGCATGCTGTCAATAGCAGTAGTGACATTATAAAAATCAATTTTTGCATATTATATATCCTATTTTTTAATTAACTCATGTTAGTATATCGAGGCTTAAATATTTATTATAAACAACCCTCTATATCAGAAAAGTATCACTAATCTTAATTGGTTCACAAAATTAATTTCACCCTATAAAAGTACACAATTACTACACAATTATCATGTAAATTTTTTATGCAAAGTTTTTAATTTTTGCGAAACTCTATTATATGAAGGAAACTTTTTGAGAAAAATCAAAGGAGTTTCTCTTGTGTTATTAACAACACCACTCCTATTTTTAGGATGTGTACAAGAGAAAGTGTCAACGATTGTCCCATTGAAGTCAACGGATAACAAAATAGTGCTCGACTTAGGGGAAAAGAGTCAATCAGATAACAACAATAGCAATATTGAAATTAGAAAAGAGTTACCTCTTGCAAAGACTTATATTATTGAAGAAGATAATTCTACAATTTTAAGTGAACTCATTAGCAATACAAAAAGTGATGAAGTTAATAATCTTACTATACAAGCTCTAGAAGTAGATAACAATTGGGAACCTTTTTCAAAAGAAGATGAAATTTTAGAAACAGCAAAAGAGTTCTTGGGTGTAAAATATATTTGGGCAGCAAATGGACCATCAGCATTTGATTGTTCTGGATTTACAAAATATGTCTTTAAGAAAAATGGTATTATGCTACCTAGACACTCAAGTAGTCAAGCTACTATTGGTAAAAAAATTAACTTTTCAGAACTACAAAAAGGTGACTTAGTTTTTTTTGATACCACTAAAAAATTTACAAAAAAAGTAAATCATGTTGGAATCTTCATTGGTCATAATAAGTTTATCCATGCCAGTTCTGGTGGTAAAAAAGTAATGATTACCTCATTCTCAAAGAAAAAGTTCTATAAAAACAAATTTCTTTATGCACGAAGAGTTATTAATAATAATGAGAGTTTCGCATTTAAACAAGATAGTAAAAGTACTTTAATTAACTAAGTACTTTTTAAATAACCTATAAATGAGACTATTTAATATAGCTCATTTCTTCTACTTAAAGCTACTTTCAGCTTACTTATTAAAACTACACTACTTCTTATATACTGATTTTAGAACAAAAAAGAATAAAAAATAAGTATATCTTTTTCTTATAATATATGCTAAACTATTAATAATGCAAATTAAGATATGGAGGTTTTTAGATGTTAAAAAATGTATTTAAAACACTTATTGTACTAATTCTTACTCTTATAATTATTGGTTGTAGTGGAAATAAACCGGTAAAAGAGGGTGAAGGTGCAAAGATAATTGGAACAATTACATATGATAGAGTACCTGTTTATGTGGATGCTATAGGTACAGCTAAACTTGATTATGACAATACATATAAAGAGACAGGGAAATATCTTCTAATTAAAGCCATTGATGAGAATGGACAAGTTCTAGCTCAAACGACTACCAATAATCAAGGAGAATATACTCTTTATGTTCCAGAAGATATTGACATTAAAATTCGAGTATATGCAAGAATGTTTAAAGAAGATGTATGGGACTTATCAGTTGTAGATAATACAAACTTAAAATCAATGTATGTTATAGAGGGGGCATTACATGATAGTGGAGATGGCACAAGTAAAAGAGATTTACATGCTGCTTCAGGATGGGATGGACAAAGCTATTCAGCACCAAGAGATGCTGCTCCTTTTGCAATATTAGATAGTATTAATACTATTATGCAAAAAATTCTTAGTGTAAATCCAAATATTAAATTTCCTCATCTTCTTGTCAACTGGTCTATCAATAATGTTCCTATAGGTGGTGACCCTGATTTAGGTCAAATTGGCACATCAAGCTATACGGGAGATAATAATTTATGGATTTTAGGAGATGTAAACTCTGATACAGATGAGTATGATGACCATATTATCATTCATGAATGGTCACACTTTTTTGAGGATAAATTCTCACGTTCAGATAGTATTGGAGGACGGCACTCAGCAGGTGATACTTTAGATATTCGTGTTGCTTTTGGAGAAGGATTTGCAAATGCTATGTCAGCCATTGCAACAGACAATCCAATCTATTTCGATACTTCAGGATTTAATCAAGCTTCTGGTTGGTTTATGAATATTGAATCTTCATATCAAGAGAATCCTGGTTGGTTTTCAGAAGCTTCAGTTCAAAGAATACTCTATGATTTATATGATACAAATAACGATGGAAGTGATCAAATACATTTAGGATTTAAACCTATCTTTAATGCCATGGTAGATAAAGAACGTAATACAAAAGCATTTACTAGTATTTTTACCTTTATTAATGCATTAAAATCAGAAAATAACTCATACAATTCAGAAATAGATCAAGTTGTAGCATCCGAACAAATCAATACAATATATGATGCTTATGGTAACTATCGAAGTAACTCTGCACATGGTATTATTACCTCTCCAATCTATCGTACACTAGAGGTAGGTAAATGGATTAGTCAATGTAATAAAAATAACTATGGTGTCTATAATAAGTTAGGAAATCGTACTTTTATTAAAGTACATATTGACACAGCTAATATTTATACATTTGGAGCAAAACCATTTGGAGCAAATTATGGCGATCCTGATATTGTTATTTATAAAGCTGAATATCCATATGATGTAATGGGAATGTCACCACTAGAAGGTGAAAGTTCTGATGCTTTAACAGTAAACTTAACTCCAGGAGATTATATGATAGAAGTTTATGATAACTCATATAATAATAGCTGTTTTGTTATTAACTTAGAAAAAGATACAACAGTATATAGAAGTAAAATGACAAAAGGTTCAACTGCACAAAAACCAAGCTTACATAATTATCGTCGCCCAGAACGTAGACCTCAAACTAAATAATTGGAAAAGGGAAAAATATGAAAAAGATAACATTACTTTCTGTAGCATTTCTTATTGTTGTAGGACTCAATGCAAGTAGCAAAATAGAAAATATTCAAAGTGGAAGTACCATTAGAGAGTACTCAAAACCAGGTGCTCCTGTTGATATGGAGTTTAACACAACACATGTTGATATAAATGCAACATCTGATGTAAATCTTACATTAATTACTACCGTAAGAAAAGGAAATTTTAATGTGCTTATTACATTAGATGATAACTTAACTACAGTTAATGAGCTTGATCAAAATTTAAGCTTTGTCATTACACCAGAGAGACAAAAATTCCTTATTAACTTTCAAGTAAAATCTGAGAAACAAGGTCTATTTTATATAAGATTATTAACGCAAGTTGATCAGGGACATGGTTTAAAGTTACGTTCTTTTGCTGTTCCTGTTTATATTGGTAAAAAACCCAAAACACTAGTACGTTCAAGCCCACAAATGAAAGCATTAGCCAATGGTGAAAATATCTCTATCTCTAAAGCCATAGAGACAATAAGAATCATTAAAGAAAAATAATTAAACAGTCAATGTCAGTGCATATACCCACTCTTGAAGTGGGAGCATCTCTTCATAGAGTTTAAAGTTTTTTTCAATAATTTTAGCAGAACAGAACTCTCTATTTGGCTCATATGTTTGAAACACATACATGGCTCTATATTTTGATAAATAACTATATTTATCATCTTGATTAAAGCCTTGAGGAAGTCGTTTGTAGTGTGCTTTAGGTATGCTATAACCTTTTGATTGTAAAACTTCTAATATATTATGCAACTCTTCTCTTTTTCTTTCATCTTTTATATATTCCCTATAAGCATTTAAAAGTTCTGGTTTAAAATTTCTAACTCCAGTTGCCACAAAAACTTCTTGTGAATCATAATGCATGTAAAAAGAAGAACTCTGCATTCTATGCCCTCCACCTTGCCAAAAAATAATGCCAATACGTGTTTTTATTGGATCCAATGGATGATAACGTGCATCTCTATAAATTTTAAAAAGTGATTTATTAATTTTTGGGATAGCATTAATAGTAGGAACCAAAATTTGTAGATGCTCACCCATCTCTTCAACATAAGCTTTATTGGGTTCAACTATAAGTTTTTCGTACTCTTCTCTATTGTCATCTAACCACTCTTTTGAATTATTAATAAGTATCTTATCTAAAAATTTCAATCCATCTTTTTTAAACCCCATAAACTGCATAAAAACTCTTTTTTAACTTATTATAACTAAATCTCGGTATAATACGCGACCTCATTCTCTATGAGCAAAACTATTGGAAAGGAACGACATGCCAAAAATGAAAAGCGTTAAAGGCGCTGTAAAGCGTTTTAAAGTTAAAAAATCTGGTAAAATCAAAAGAGGGACTGCATTCAGATCTCACATTTTGACAAAAGTAGATGGTGCTCATCATAGATCGAACAGAAGTCCGAAATATGTTGATCAAGCAGATGCTAAAAAAATCAAAGAAATGATTAACTAGTCTTAGTTAAATTTTCAACAAGCAAAAACTCCTATTAATTAGGACAAGATCATTTTACATTTAAAATGACACCAATACTAAAAATAGTAATTAGGTAAAGGAAACACATGAGAGTAAAAACTGGTACGGTAAGAAGCCGTCGTCACAAAAGACTATTAAAACAAGCTAGAGGATTCTACTCTGGTAGAAGAAAACACTTTAGAAAAGCTAAAGAGCAATTAGAACGTTCATTAGTATATGCTTATAGAGACAGAAGACAAAAGAAAAGAGACTTCAGAAGACTTTGGATTGTTAGAATCAATGCTGCTGCAAGATTAAATGGTATGAACTACTCAACATTCATGCATGGTCTTAAAGTTGCAAAAATTGAACTTGACAGAAAAATCTTAGCTGATATGGCTATGAATGCTCCTGAAGCATTTGCAAAATGTGCTGAGGCTTCAAAAGCTGCACTTGCTGCGTAAGTAACACTCTTTCTACTGAGGAGTTTTTAACTCCTCAACTTTATCATTTTTCTATTCCAAAATATTTTATAAACTCTTATTATCACATTGCAAATATATAAAATTTAAGCTATAATGTTTAAAACTAATTATTTATGTTTAATACAGTTGAAACATTACTATGACACTTATTACACTCAATATCTAAACTCAATAAAAGAGGGGAAAATGACGTATTTAATTCAAAAAACAGATAATATGCCTATATATATAAAAGAATCTTCATCTGAGGCTCAAAAGTTTATAACAAATAAAAAACATAATAACTTTTCCAATAATATTTATAAATCTTATAACAAATTTCAATATTTTCAAAAACGAATAATTGATTTTTTCATAGGTAGTTCTCTTTTTGTATTAGCTACTCCAATTATAGCTTATACAATTTTTAGAATAAAAAAAGAATCTCCTGGACCAATCTTATTTAAACAATCTCGTATCGGTATCAATGGGAAACCTTTTATTTGTTATAAATTTAGAAGTATGCATGTTAATAGTAAATTTAATCCATATACACAAGAGAATGACTCAAGAATATTTCCTTTTGGAAATACTATGAGACAGATGCGTATTGACGAATTACCTCAACTATTAAATATTTTTAAAGGTGAAATGCACCTAGTAGGTCCAAGAGCTGAATGGGATATTTTAGTAAAAGATTATGAAGAGATTATTCCTAACTATCAAAAAAGACATTTAGTTGCTCCAGGGATTACAGGACTAGCACAAGTCTGCTATCCATATGGTCGTAATGTTGAAGATGCAAAGAAAAAATTATACTATGACATGACGTATATTCGCTCATGGTCACTTTTATCTGAAATAAAAGTAATTTGGAAAACTATAGAGGTTGTCCTAGGTAAAAAAGGAGTATAATAGCCTATATTTATAACTAGGAAATAATTTTTGAAAATACTTGTAACAGGAACAGCTGGTTTTATTGGCTTTCATTTAGCAAAAAAGCTATTGGAAAGAGGTGATGAAGTCATCGGATTAGATAATATTAATGACTATTATGATGTTAATCTAAAATATGCGAGACTTCAAGAGTTAGGAATTGACAAAAACAGTATTAAAGAAAATAATCTTATTCAATCTTCTAATAAAAATCATCATTTTATTAAAACAAATTTAACAAATGAAAAAGTACTAAATAATCTTTTTAAAACTCAAAAATTTGATGCAGTCTGTAATCTTGCTGCACAAGCTGGAGTTCGTTACTCAATTGAGAATCCAAGAGCATATATAGACTCAAATATTATAGGTTTTACTAATATATTAGAAGCATGTAGACACTATAATGTTCATAACCTATGTTATGCAAGTAGTTCTAGCGTTTATGGTTTAAATAAATCTCAACCTTTTAAAACAACTGATCAGACAAACCATCCTATTAGCCTCTATGCTGCAACGAAAAAATCAAATGAACTTATGGCACATACCTATAGTCATCTTTATAATATCTCTACAACCGGTTTGAGATTTTTTACAGTTTATGGTCCATGGGGTAGACCAGATATGGCACCAATACTATTTGCTGATGCAATCAGTAATAATAGAGCCATCAAAGTCTTCAATCATGGAAATATGAGTAGAGACTTTACCTACATTAATGATATTGTGGATGGCATTATAAAAGTAATAGATAATCCTGCTCAATCAAATAGTTATTGGAATGCTAATGAACCAGATCCAAGTAGTTCTTCTGCACCCTATAGAGTCTACAATATAGGAAATAATGCACCTGTAAATTTAATAGATTTTATTTCTGAGATTGAATCTTCTTTAGGAAAGATTGCAGAGAAAAACTTTATGGAGATGCAAGATGGAGATGTTGCATCTACTTATGCTGACACCTCTGGATTAATGAATGATTTTAACTATAAGCCATTTACTCCACTTAATGAAGGTGTTAACTCTTTCATTAAATGGTTTCAAGAATTTTATAAAAAATAAATTCTCTATAAATATCTAAATATTCCAAAACTTATTAATAATCTTTGAAATCTAAGTTTACTTGGTTCCATTAAAAATCTAAATAAACCTTCTAAACCAATTTTTTGTAAAAATTTTGGAGATCGTTTAATATCTCCAGAAACAAATTCAAATGTTCCTCCACTTCCTACAACCCATTTAATACCCATACTCTCTAACTCTCTTTTATGCTGATCAATCCAAAACTCTTGTTTAATTGCACCAAATCCTACAAATAAAATATCTGAGTTAGCTTCTCTAATAACTTGTAAAATAGCTTCATCATGACTCTTTTCAAATGGGTAAGATTTATAAACAGGAGAAAATCCATCAATAGAAATATTATAACGCTTTCTTAATTCTTTTACTGCATTTGCATTACTTTTTTCATAACCACCCAATAAAAATACCTTCTTATTATTATCTCTTGCCATATTACAAAAATCATAAATCAAATCTGAACCACTTAACTTATCAAAAGTAGATTTTGGATTTTTTAACCTTGCTAATAAATAGGGGATTTGTCCATCAAAAGTTGCATAATTTACATTGATAATATTTTTAAACATATCATTACTATTAGCCTTTACAATAAATTCAGCATTAACCGTCACAATAAACTTTAAAAACTCTTCTTCTTGTAAAATATCATCTTTTTTTAAAGCTTTAAACTCTAAACCTGAAAATTTTATTTTATCCATCTATTACTCATTAAATGATTATTAAATATTTTTGAAATCGTATCACTCATTAAATTATTTTGTGCATATTCAAAATTAAACTGACCCATACTGACAAGTTTTTCATGATTATTAAGTAACTTAGATATTACTCTTTCTAAATCATCTCTATCTTTTACTTTTGAGATATAACCCATTTTATCTTCCATAAAAAAGTCTTTTAATCCACCAACACTTGTTGTTATAATTGGTAATCCAAATGCCATAGCTTCTAAAATAGATACCGGTAAGCCTTCACTATAACTAGCCATACAATAGATATCACTCTCTTTAAAAAGTTTCGCTTTTTCTTCACCTTCTATATGTCCCACAAGACGAATACCCTTTAAAGTTGAGACATATGCTACAACATCTTCATATGCTGTACCTTTACCAGCAAGTACCAACTCTATATTAGAAAAAGTTAAATATAACTTTTGAAAAGCATCTATTAATTCAAAAATACCTTTCTCTTTTTCCATACGTGCTAAAAATAAAATTTGAACCTTTTTAGATAAATCTTGCTTTTTTATCTTCTCTTCTAATGAAAAATTTTTAATTAATCTTGAATCTACAACTGTTGTCTCAACAACTACTTCACCTTTATATCCCCACTCTATCATTTTCTCTTTTGCTTCGATAGAGAGAGTAATTATTTTTATAGCATGTCCATATGAACTTAAAAAAAACTTTGTATACTTTTCTGTTATTTTTTTTTCAAAATCATCATTCCAAGCATGAAAAAATGCTATAAAAGGTATTTCTTTCCTAATTAATTGCTTTGCAAATAAAGCTTCTCTAAAAAAAGCTCTATTTTCTATTGTTGGATTAAGTATTGCCATATCAACATTAATATCACTAACTTTATGAAAGTTCCATTGGTCTAGAAGTGGTCCGAATATATTTTTTCCTCTATTTCCAACTTTTAAAACTTCAAATTTAATATCAGAAAACTTTTCAAAAGAACTAAACATCGCTGACCAATATGAACAGATACCACCCTTATAAACCTTATTAGGTATTGGAACAAGTACTTTCTTTATAATATTTTCCATATAAGTATTTCCAGTTTAAATAATATTTTTTAATATAATACCACATAAACAATAATAAACATCTTTCTTATATCAACTAAATTAAATACTTCTGACTATTTAACACTTAAGTTTACAATCGATGTAAACCTATCATTTTGTATAACTTTTTGAAAAGTGGTTAAACTTTCAACAGATGAATCAATTTTTAAACTCGCTAAACTACCATCATCATCCCAACTCTCATGCCAATAATTAATTGCCTTAAAATTTAAATATTTTTGAGATAATATTGTCTTAAAAGCATCTTCAATCCATTTAGACTTTTTTCCTGAAATATGATGGTCTGTTACACCCATCTCTAAAATTGCTAATGGTTTAGTAGAGGAAATTTCTAATATATTTTGATAATTCTCTTTTAAAATATCATCAAAGGTATCCCAATAACTTTTTTTTGGATAAAATGCACCATAAATACTAATTCCAATCCAATCTATATATTCATCTCCAGGATAATAATATTTTGGTAAATTCCATTCTTCATTTGGAGAAGATTGTATATTAGGATGGAAAAACCATGTTACATTACTTACTTTCTGAGCTCGAAAAAGATCAATAATATGTCTATATGCATCACGATATTTCTCTGGACCATCAAAATAATTGGATTTACCATATTTATTTTTACTATTTGTACCATTAAAATGTCCACTCCAACCAAACCAATCACCATTCATCTCTAAAGCAAAATCAATTATAATTGGTATATTATGATTTTTAGCACTTTTAGCCCACGCTCTAAGTTCCTTGTCAAAATCACCCTTAATAATTTTTTCTAATGTAAATTTTTTTTCTGCTTTGAATTGTTCTAATCCACTACGTGGTAAAAAACGAATATATGGCATAACACCTTCATCTGATATAGTTTGAATCTTTGCTTTAGGGTAAACTAAACCATTAAACCAATGTTGAGAAAATTCAGCCCATGCAATTTTTCTTGTTGCCAATTTTTCAAATTTTTTAATACTTTTTGCAGTAACAACATCTTCACTTCCTCCAAAGTTTGGAAAAGCTGAAAAATAAATTTTATCACTCTTTGCTGGTAATAACTTACCAGCACTTCTTGCCTCAACTTGTATCATATATAAATTCACCATTAAAAATAATATAAATATTCTATATCTTTTCATAAATATCTCCCTCTGTTAATTCTTTTTTCTGTAGTGCCATGTAAATGGCTAAAAATACAACTATATTAAAATAGAAACCACCTTGAAACATCATCATCATAATCATCCCTATAAAAGATGCCATAGAATTTCGATAATATTTTGAAGACTTATACTTCTTCATATAATTATATAAAGCAATCAAGGAACTTATAAATATAATAAAACCAATAAGTCCCTCTTGTTGTAACATTTGAAAAAATTCATTATGTGCAAAAATTTTAAGCCCTACAGACTTCTCCATTTTTTCTGTTCCATACGTAAACCCTAAACCAATAAAAACAACAATATCTTCATCATTTAACCAATTTTCAACAGCTGCATGCCAATATAGTAACCTACCTGAACCAATATCATCTTGTTTTACATATTTATTTCTATCCTCAAAACGCATTTTTGCTATTTCACTTGTGGAGATAAGGTAAATACTCCCAGCAGCTAAAACTATTGTAGCCATAATAATTAATAAAACTTTTTTCATATTTAAATTTTGTAAAAGAAGATAAGCTAGGACTGCTAAATACATAACTATCCCTGTTCTTACATATGTCATCATAAGCTCATAGAAGCCTAAAAACAATAACAATACATAAAATAAATTAATCATTTTAGAATTATTTGAATTAATTAATAAAGTAATAACAATCATTGCAAAAGCTAAAGAGATAGAAGCAGAATGAGGGAAAAGAAATGGTCCAACTAAACCAAATTGTCCATCTAATCCATAAATTCTAAGAGGATACCCTTCACCTAATGGTTCGATTAAATCAAAAAGATAAGGTACAAACACTAGAATAATAACAATAGCATAATGTTTTGCGAAAAAAAGTAAAGTTTCTTTTGATAATTTCATAAAATAAAGATATAAAATAGGAAACATAGTTATCTTAAGAGCTATTGTAATAGTTTCAATAGGATGATCCATAGAAGAGTAAGAAAAAAGTGTTTTAAATGCAAAAACTAAATATAAAACTACAAATAACTCTATTTTTTTTTCTTTTAATGCTTCATATAATATTGGTAAAGATAATAAAAATATAGCAATTATTTTCCATATTACACCAAAACTCATTCCTCCAATAGAAACTGGTTCTAAATATAAAACAATAAAAGAAATAATATAAAAAAGTATTAATTGTAAACTCATATGATGGCCTTTTTCTTTAAAAAAATCAGACTTCCAATACTCCAAAAGAACATGGATAGAAGCATTGCAATTGCTGCTCCATTAATACCATATATAGGAATTAAAATAGCATTAAATGTTATGTTTATAAGTAAAGAGATAAACAATATTCGCATAAATATATGTTGATTATCTGTCATATTCATAACAAAACCTACTGGTCCACACAATGCTTCAGCTAAAAAAGCTATATTCGTTATCAACAAAGTTAAGGTAGCTGAAATAAATGCCGTTCCAAATAAAGCTAATAAGAATTCTGCATATACATATATAATTAAAAATATTGGTATCGTAACTAAAATAATAATTATTAATGAATTTTTAAATATATTCTTAACTTCTTGAATATTATTTTTTGAATAAGCTTTAGATATTTTAGGTGAAATAAAACCACCAATTGCAATAGGAATAAAAGTAATAATCATAGAGATATTAATACAAGCACTATATATCCCAACTTGGTACTCATCAAGATAGTATGCTATCATAAAACTATCTATATAACTCATTACAAACATTAAAGATGCTGCTAAAAACATTGGATACGAATTTTTTAAAATCTTTTTTTTATACCTACCCGATATAAAAAAACTAATATTTCTTGTTCTTAAAAAAATATATAATACAATTGAAATAAATACAAAAATTATAACTATTGTCATATATAAAATATCTATAGGCGTATATTCAAAAGAGAAGATAATGCCAATGGACAATAAAAAAGCTAAGGTAAAATTTTGTAATAAGTTTCTAAAAAATGAATAGAGTCTTATATTATCAAAACCTCTAAAAATTTCTGGGAAAACATTAAAAAGAGTATAAGGTAAAATCAAAATACTTAGCCCAATAAGATAATCTGTCGCATCTATAGATTTAAATAAGTAACTATTTATAGCATTTAAAAAAATCAATATAGATAAAGAAACCAATAAACTAGATATTACTAAAATCTTTAAAATAGATTTAAAAAAAAGAGATAACTCTTCTCTATTATCTTCAATTGTAGGTATTATTCTTAAAACATATGTATCAAGTCCTATACGTGAAATAACCGTTCCAATCATTAATAATCCAAAAACTATATTAAAAGCTCCAAATACTTCTACTCCATAATATCTTGGAATAAGCATATAAGTCAAAAAGAGAGAGATGGCTCCAAAAATCTTAAATATAACAATAATTAGCGAGCCTTTTAAAATGTCTTTCATTAATACTCCATATTTAATATAAAAAAATATTTTATCATATAATAAATTAATTCTAAATACCCATTCATGATGTATTCTTTTTCTATAATTAATTATATTTTTAAAGAAATATATCTTATCTCTCCTTAATATGTTATTTTTTATGATATAATAATATATATATTTGCTTAATTTATAATTTTAATATAATGGAGAACTTTGTTACATGTCAAATAAAATAGATACTGCTGAATTCAATCTTGAGAAACTTTATCTCACACTTTCAAACTATAAATGGTTAATTATAACTTTAATGTTTATATCAACTATTTTAATGTTTTCGAATCTTTACTTTAAACCATCTATATACTTATCAAATAGTATTCTTGAAATAAAATCAAAACCAAAACCAAAAATGCCTAGTGATATTTTACTTAGTGCATTATCATTTGGAAGTAGTGGTAAAGTAGAAAAAGAGATAGAAATTTTAAAAACTTTTTTAGTTAATGAAAAAACTATAGAGGAATTGAATCTTGATGTAAGATATTTTAAAGTAAAAAATTATAAAAATATAGAACTATACAAATCAGCACCTATTAAAATAAAAGATATTATTATTAAAAATAAATATGTTGTTGGTAAAGAAATAACCTTATATCCACATGGAGAGTATTTTACACTATCTATTAAAAACTCTATTAAAGACTCATTATTAAGATTTTTCCTACCTTCATATATTAGCATTGATGAAAATCAAAAATACTTTTATAATCAAAAGATTAAAAACAACTTTTTTGAATTAACAGTGCATAAAAATAAAAAGGTAAATAAAATAACTAAATTTATCCTTTGTGGTTCAAGTAGACGTATTTATAATGATAACATTCAAAAGAACTTAAAAATACAACAGTTAAATCCAGATGCACCTCTAATTAAAATATCTTTTGAAGATAATATTCCTAAAAGAGCTAATGACTATATCAATTTACTCTTACAAAATTTTATTAATATTAGTCTTGAGACAAAAAATGAACAAAACAATAAAATTTTATCTTTTATTAATGGACAATTAAAAAAAATAAAAACCATGCTCCAAAAATCAGAACAAAAACTTGAAACATATAAAAAAGAAAATAAAATTATTGAACCTACAATTCAAGCACAAAAATATATTGAGAAACTTAGTTCATTAGAGATTCAGCTATCAGAAAATAATTTAAAAAAGAAATTAATTTCAAATCTTTTAATTTTTACAAAGAAAAATCAAAACTTAGATGCAATCGCACCTTCATTGATGGAACTTAAAGATAATCCTACTTTACAATTAATTACAACATTACAAAATCTTCAAATCAAAGAAGCTAACTTACAAACAGAATTAACAAATGAACACCCTCAATTAATCACTATTCGTAAACAAATGTACCATATAAGAAATAAAATTTTATATAATCTTAAAAACTTAAAATCACTTATAATAGAAAAAAACTCTTCATTAAAAAATGAAAAAATTAAATATGAATCTAAAATAGCAATGTTACCTAAAAAAGAAAAAAATATTGTTAATATCAATAGAGACTATCAAGTTAGTGCTACTATGTATAATTATCTCTTAGAAAAAAAGACAGAGAGTGAACTTCTTATTGTCTCAACTCTTTCCGATTATAAAGTAATTGATAAAGCTTATACAGCTAGAAAACCAATCAAACCTAAAAAAGCACTTCTTATGGTTGTTGCTCCACTTATTGGCTTATTATTAGGAATTATCCTCTCTACTATTTTACAAGCATTAAATACAAAAATATCATCTCAAAATGAGCTAGAAGCATTAACTGACCTACCAATTTTAGGACTAATCCCAGAAATCAATAAACACCATATACAGATTGAAGTTTATAATGACCCACACTCAAGATTTACAGAAAGCTATCGTAGCTTAAGAAGTAACCTTCCTAGTAAAACATCTAATGAAGATGCAAAAATAATTCTTGTAACCTCTACTATTGAAAAAGAGGGGAAAACAACTGTTACCTCTAATTTAGCTTCTATTTTTCAAATGGCTGGATATAAATCAATTATACTTAGCCTCGATTTAAGAAAACCTACTTTACATAACTACTTTGACTTATCAAATGAAAGAGGTATGAGTTCATATCTTGCAGGGAAAGACACTATTCAAGATATTATATTTGCCACAAAATATACTGATTTACATGTTATTACATCTGGTCCAATACCTAATAATCCATCTGAGCTTATTTTATCAAATAAACTTACTGAACTTCTAGACCTTTTAAAAACACGTTATGACTATATTTTTATTGACTCAGCACCTATTGGTTTAGTAAGTGACAATATCCATTTAATGAAACTTGCTGATCAAAACCTAGTAATCATTAGAGAAAATTATGCTGAAGAATCTTTTCTATCAAGTCTAGATAGAATAATTGAAAAAAATCAACTAAACAATATAGGTCTCATCCTCAATAGAAGCAAATCAAAAGCAAAATCATATGGTTATGGCTATGGTTACGGTGAAACTTAATTGAGAGTATAGACTCTTCAAGATAAAATATATGGAAGAGTAAAAAATTCTGTGTCCATCCGATAGAATAATAAATTCAAAAGGAAACGACATGGAAAAGAAATTTTATTTAGAAGAAGCCTTATAGCAAATTAAGATAGAAGTTCCATCTATCTCAAAAGTTAGCAATAAGTAGGAAGAATTATAAATCTTTGATGTGCTACCCATATTTCAGACCAGTTTCCTAAAAATAAAGGTGGCTTCACTAACGATAACAGCTTACTGAAATTACTCAGAATGCCTCAAAAAAATGGACTATGCTAGTGCGAAACTAGGGCTTAACAATCTTTGAACTTGCTATTCACTTTGAGGGAAGATTGGATAAAGCTCTTAACCTATAAACTTTTATTGTTTTGCAATTTTAACAATATCCTCTAAAATACTATCTGTTTTTTTAGAGGAAGTATCTACTCCTCCATATATATTAAATGAAGATAATTTCATGCCACAGAAGTTGACAACCTGTGCTTTAAAAGTGTTTTTTAGTCTTCTATTGGCACCTGTAATAGTATAAATAAAAGTTGGAGCTCCTGTGGTAGTAAAAACAGTTACACTCTTATCTATTAATAAGCCTTTTGGTCTTGAATTGACATATTCAAAAGCAAAACCTTTTGAAAAGTTCCAATCAATAAAATTATGCAATATTGCAGGATAACTTCCCCACCAATATGGAAATACGAATACTAATTCATTTGAACTTTGTATTTTTTCTTGATAATAAGTCATTTCGGTTGACTTTATACTATTTGCATCTTCATAAGTAAAAAATACTTGCTGATTATCATCTCTATATAAATCAAGTATTTCTACACTATGACCAAGTTCTTCTTTTGTATCTTTATATTTTTTTGCCATAGCAAAAGAAAAACTATCTTCTTTTGGATGTGCCACTATAAGTAGTATTTTATTCATTTTATTCCTTCAAGTTTATAATAATTTTTATTAATATTTACCATAGCTTTTTGGATAACATCTTTGGCTAATACTATAGTAGGCACTTGAACCTCAATTCCTCACTCTGTAAGAGAAATAATGGTGCGTCGTTTATCTTTTGTATCTTGATTTTTTGTTATAAATCCATTTTTTATAAGATAATTAACAAGTGAATTAATTGTTGCTTTATTTTTAAGAAGTTCATCATGAAGAGACTTTTGAGTTCTATTATTTTTACTCCATAAGAGAGCTAATAAACTCCATTGTTCTACAGTTAGATTATATTTAATAAGTTCTTTGTCTAGCCTATTTGACATAAGTCTCTATGATTTACCAAGTAAACCACCTAAATTTGATTCTGCTTCCATAAAAAGAAGTATAGTAAAATTCCTTTGAAGCAGAGAATTTCTTACATTCTTAATTGATATGTTTTATTAACTTCAAAAGTATAGCTAAGAATATATTTTTGATTTTTTTCAAAAGATTTTACTAATAAATTATTATCCATATCATATAAAGAATAACTTTTATCTATAATTAGAGTTAACTCTCCATTTAGTTTAGTAGTAGATTTAAGCTTAAACCTATGCCCCTCTACTTCTAATTTTACTTTTTCTCTATCTATATAATAATTTGCTAAATCTTCACCAGTAACATACCAAACATCTTTTTTAGATAAAATAGAAAAAATATAATTTAAATTATCCATATCTGAAACAATATTTGGATATTGAATTACACCATCTGTACGATAAGGAGATGTATGTTCATAGATAGAGATAATCTCTTGATTTTCATATAACGACTCTAAATGCTTTTCAATACTCATATTTTTAATAAAATAATAATATATACTTTTTAAATATTTACGTTTATACCATTTATTAATTATTCGCAAGGATAAAGTTGAACTATCTACCGTTGTTGGAATATTAACTACCCCTCTATTGAAGCTTAAATCAAAAGTATAAGAGGGGTTTGGATCATTCTTATCCCATTTTAAATAATCCTCACCATAAGACCACCATTTAAAATTTGTTTTAGCAATTGACTCATCTCCAAAATCACCAGCTTTATATCCACAGTACTTACCACCACTTGGATAATGACCTAGAACTTCTTGAAAGAGTTCTCTTCCTCTATGTATCTGTGTAACTGCTTCATTAAGTGAAGAGAAAGCCTCCCACTCTTGTAGATAATCATCATATGTTAATCCAGCCTTACCATGCGTTGTCCCATGATAAGCTAATTCTACCATAGGATGATTATCTAAATATCTTAAAAATTCAATAAATTTTTTATCTTGTTCAATACTTTTTGCATAAGTATACGTTTCATCAATACGCATAGATACACGAACATCTGTTACTAGAAAAAATGTTGTTTTAATCTTTGGAAACTTATCTAAAAGATTTTTAGATAAAAAATGCCACATAGAGTTTTTCTCTCTTGTAGCATATCCCCAATCTTCACCAATTTTTAATTTAGAAGAATGGCTCTGCTTCATTAAAACATTAGCAATATCATCAATCATAAATAGAACAGGTGACTGTACATTATCTTTCCATTTTGCAATTTTTATTTCCACTAAATATACCTTACTATTTTGAGATTAAATAAGCTTCTCGAAAAGTATATGATTTTAAACCTAATTCTTTAGAGTATTGCATAACTTTTTCCAATTTTTCAGGAGAAATTGCATAATGATCATTAGGATCATTGAGAATTCTATGTGCATAAAGTGTAATAATCTCACCATTTTTACTAGCTTTAATAAACGCATCTTTTATTGAATTTAAATTATTCCCATAAGAGTTATCAATACCATCTCCAGCTAAAATATTATAATTTTTTCCCTTTTTATGATAAATCTCTTCAAACTGTTTTAATTTTCTCTCTTTATCCCAAACCGTTGTTCTTAAATATGGGAAATATTTTCTTACAGCCTCATCATAATGGACGTCATGCTCACCATAAGGGAAGGCTAAACTTTTAGGATGGAATCCAAATCCCTTAAGTTCATCAAAAACTGTAACAATTTGTTCATTAATATACTTTTCTATCAAATTAACATCATTATGAAAATCTCTTGTTATTCCCTTATGATCATAAGTATGACCACCAATTTCTGCTCCATTGTTTTCCAATATTCTTAATTTTTCAATATGACTATCATTTAACGCATAAGGCTGACTAACAAAAAAAGTTGGTTTAATTCCATACTCTAAAAATAAATCTTTCGCAGAGAACCAATTATCCACATAATTATCATCAAAAGTTAATGCAAAACCAGCACCATGTTCTGTAGGATGATAAATTTTAAATAGTTCCAAATCATCAATCTCAACTGATCCAATTATAACCATTCCCTCTATTGATACAAGTTCATTATTAGGTTCAACATTTTTTAAATCTGAAACTATGTCTCTTATATAAGTATGCCATAATCCATCTGTAGATGCATAACCTAACCCATAATTAATACTCTCTCCATCTTTATTTTTTTCAGAGAAAGGAGCTTCATCATATTCAAGATAACGGTTACCATTCTTTGTTTTTAACATTACTGCAACAACATAACCATCTGTATTTTTCATACTCCATTTAATATGGGTATGACTTGTATCATTCCATCCATTATTATCATATAAATCTCCACCTATGATATATTGATTTTTATAACTAGCACCTTTTAAAGAGATAACATGACTTTTTAGTTCATTATCATATTTATTAGTTATTTTAGCACTATCTGGTCCGGAATATATACTCCACCGTACATGACTTCCATCTTCTGCATCTTCATATATTTTACTTGGAGAAGAAAAAAGCTCAATATTATCTAAATTAGCATTTGCTCGAATCAAAAACTTACTCACAGAAAGAACTTTATTATTTGCTTCAAATTTTTCTATATCTTTCTGTAAATTTCTTGTATATGTATGCCATAATCCTTTTGCAGCAAAATAACCAAGTCCATAAAATATTGTATCTCCATCAATCCCAATATTTGATTCAGGCTCATCACGGTAACGTAAGACTCTTTCACCTAAACTTGTCTTAACAATAATATCAATAATAAAACCTTCTTTTGTTTTCATATCCCATTTTAAATTCAAATTATTTGGAGTACTATTTTTAAATGATAATTCATATCTATTCGCATAACTATCATCTCCTTTAAACTTAATAACTTTAGAATTTAAATCACTATCATCAACATTACTTATTGTTGCACTTCCTGCAGGATTATCAATAACTCTCCATCGACTTATTTTACCATCCTCTGCATTTTCAACAATAATCAGCTCTTTTTCTAAAGGTTTATCACTAAGTTCAATATCATCAATTTTACAATTTCCACGTACCTGTACTCCATGAACAGCGATAATTTTATTATTTGGATCAAATAGCTTTAAATCAGCACTCAAATTCCGTGTAAATTTATGCCACTCTCCATCTGCTGCATCATATCCTAGACCTATATTAATTCTGTCTTCATCAATTCCTAAATTATTATCATCATCTCTATAACGTAAATAACGAAGTCCATTAGCTGTTTCTAACACAACATCTAAGAAAAATCCATCCTGACTATTTAAATTAAACGTTAAATATCTTTTAAAAGTTTCATTCCAAGCATTTAAATTATCAGAATCGTCACCACCAATTGTATATTCATTCTCATACCCAGCTCCATTTAATTCTATTACTCTAGAATCTAAACTTGCATCAACAATATTATTAATTGTTGCATTTAGAGGATTATTATCTGTAACTACCCATCTATTTGTACTCCCATCCTCAGCATTTTCATAAACAGTTGCCTCTAAGCTCATCACACATAAAATCAATACCAAATAAATCTTTTTCATCTCTATTCCTTTGTAAATTAATAACTCTAGTTTTAAAACGTAATATAACATTTTTAAACTAAATAAATTAACAAAATACTTAAAATTAATTTAAAAAAGTTCTATTTTCTTTTATTGTTCTAAAATTTCTAAATATTTATTAATCACAAATTTTTCATCAAATTTATTTTTTATTTTTTCTCTACTTTTTTGACCCATTTCGAATTGTTCCTTATCTGTTAAATTCAAAAACATCTCTATTTTCTCAACTAAATCTTCCGTACTTCTAGGTTTACAAATATAACCATTTTCACCATGATCAACCACATCTCTACATCCTACATTATCCGTTGTAATTATTGGTTTGCCTGAACTACCACTCTCTAAAAGAACCCGGGGTGTCCCCTCTCTATAATAAGAGGGAAGAACAACACAATCAACAGTCGTTATAACATCATAAACATTATCTGTAACACCTAAATAATTAATAACTCCTTCTTCTATCCATTCATCCATTTTAATTTTAGGAATTGCCCCTGGATTTGCAACATCCAAAAAACCTAATAGTGAGAATCTTGTATTAGGATATTTTTTCTTAATAATTCTTGCAGCATCGACATACTCAACAATACCTTTCTCCCATATCATTCTAGCAATAAGAATAAACTCTGTAGTAGTCCCTTTATCTCTTTTTATAGGCATAAACTTATTAATATCAACACCAGAACCTGGTAAAATATCACATTTATTTTGACTTACTATTCCTTCCTCAATAAAAAAATCATAGTCATCTCTATTTTGGAAAAAAACTCTATCTACCTTATTTTGAGATATTTTATATAAAGTTTTAGCTATTTTTGTCACAAAATTTTCTTTTATAAAAAGTGTTCCCAATCCTGCAATATTATTTATAACTTTAATATTCAACTTCTTTGCAATAAAAGAACCATATATATTTGGTTTTACTGTATATTGACAAATTGCATCTGGAGAAACTTCTTTAAATAATTTATAAAATGCATATATTGTCTTTATATCTTTAATAGGATTAATCCCTTGTGCATCTATTTTTATATCATAAAATTTAAATCCTTGTTCAATAATTCTTTCACTATAACAATCATAAGGTGCTATAGCTATAACTTCATAGCCAGCATCTCTCATTGCACACATTAGAGAGAGACGAAAATTATATAAATTCCATGATACATTAGATATTATGGCTACTTTCTTTTTCAATTTTATATTTCCTTGATATATTATTCTAGTTATTATACTTATGTTTTCTTTAAGTAACATTTTTAAATAAAATAAAATATTATAAATTAGTTAATATAATAAGAAAAAGCTACGTTTTATAAAAAAATTCTAATTAAGAGTAAATTTATCCTATTTAGACTATAATTCTTGATATAAATCAAGAAACTAAGGAATTAAAATGGCAACAGTAACATTTAAAAATGACATCGTTTGTAACCTTGCAGGTACAGAATTAAACGTAGGTGACACAGCACCAGTAACTACAGTAGTAAACTGTAACCCAATGCTTCAAAATGAGCAAGTTGGAGGAGAAGGTAAAGTACAACTAGTAATCGCAGTACCATCATTAGACACTGGTGTTTGTGATGCCGAGACTAGAAGATTTAATACAGAAGCAGCATCTTTAGATGGTGTAGAAGTTATGACAGTATCTATGGATTTACCTTTTGCTGCTGCTAGATGGTGTGGAGCTGCTGGAATTGAAAACATTAAAGTATGTTCAGATTTCAGAAATAAAGATTTCGCAAACGCTTATGGTGTTCTTCTTGCAGATGGTCCTTTAGCTGGTGTAACTGCTAGAGTTATCTTTGTAATTGGTAAAGACGGAAAAGTTGCTTACAAGCAAGTTGTTCCAGAAATTACAGAAGAGCCTAACTACGAAGAAGCTCTTGCTGCTGCAAAAGCTGCTCTTTAATCAATACTTTTTGATTAGAAGTTACGACATTTTACGTCGTAACACTCTCCCTTTCTTTTACATAATCCCGATATAATACTCCCAATGAGATACACACCAAAACAGATAGAGAAATATCAACGCCAACGCTACATAACCTTTTTAGAAAAAGTTACTAAAAACCTCTTTAAAATGTTTAGAGATGAGACAACTACACAAGAGAAGTTTCTTAAGAAATTTGAAGAGTTACATAAAAAAGTAGATGAACAAGTAGAGATTCAACTCAACTCTGAGTACCATCAACAGATGAAAAACTATATTGAACGACTAAAACAGGAAGTTCAGATAGAGAGTTTTGATTTAGAAGATATTCGTGAAGCCAATATGACGCTACTCAACCGACTCCAAAAACTAAAAAATGGTACTTCATACAAAAAAGATAAACATAGATACAAAGAGAAAAACCAAGATTGGGGTTAAACTACCTGCACCTCTTCTTGCAACTCAATACCAAATTTCTTAAATACCCTCTCTTTAACTAAATCAAGCAAATAACGAGCCTCTTCAAAAGTTCCTTCACCATGATTGACCAAAAAGTTTGCATGTACTTCACTCCACTGCATAGCCCCTCTACTTACCCCTTTTAGTCCAACCTCTTCAATGAGTCGTCCAGCATAGTCACCCTCAGGATTTTTAAAAGCAGACCCAGCACTAGCTGTTTTTGGTTGGTTTGAGCGTAAACTAACTAACTCTTCTAGTAACTCTATAGAAAAACCTTTTGTTACTTTAAAACGAACCTCTGTAGCCACACCAGCAAGTTTGGCAAAACGGTAACCATACTCTATTTTCTCTTTCTCTACCCAAATACCATCTATCTTAATAGCATCTAATATATTAAAAATCTCATAGGACTTCACCCCTGCATTCATAGCAACCATTCCACCAATGGAACCGGGAAGTTTTGAGACAAACTCAAACCCAGCTAGGTTATTTTTTTTAGCAAATGAGAGTAGTTTCCCCGTTGGTGTTGCACACCCAACCGTTAAAACTTCATCTTCAAGTTCCATAAAAGAAAAATCTTTTGAGAGCATCATAAGAGGTGGTGGATTTGATGACACTAACAGGTTATTAGCATGACCAATAATCATCCTGTCCTTAGGCATCTCATCTCCACGTTCTAACATTAGAACCTCAATAGGCACACCTACTTTTATACTTGAAAATTTTGAAAAATCTATGGTTTTGAAATACACTTTTTTACCTCATTGGAATCATACGATGTGTCTTTTTTACTTCACGTAAATCAATACTCTCTTCTATCACTTCTAAGCTATCATTCATTATTACCTCACCCCAAGGATGTATAATGGCTGAAGAACTCGCCATATCATCATTTGCTGAATTACAGACCAAAACAAAACATTGATTCATAATAGCAAAGGCTTGTGACAAAACCTCTAAATGGTTTTTACGAGGCTCACCCCACATAGCAGGAAGTAGCAAAATATCAACCCCCTCCAACTGCTTCCACAACTCTTTAAAACGCAACTCAAAACAGATAAGCATTCCATAGGTCACTCCATTAATGGTAAACTTCTCTATGCCACTTCTCTCTCCTGCATCAAAATATTTGTCTTCATTACCCACATGAAAAAGTTTATATTTATTTTGTGTATAGATAACTTCATGGTTATGTATCACCACAGCTTGATTTACCACCTTTTCACCCTCACGCCGAACAATAGTAAAAACAAAAATCTGTGTAGAGATAAGAGGTAACAGTACTTCCATCGCTTTTTCATAAAAATCTAAAGAGGCATCAAAATTTTCATAATCGTATCCTGTCAAGTAGACCTCTGGAGCAATAATTAAATCTTTATCGGCATGAGCTTTTATATGTTCTACCAAAACATCTAAATTTTTTTGATAATCAATAGTTGTTTTTAGTTGTAAAAGTGCAATATCATACATACATTTATCCTACGAATTCCGTAACGTCTCGTACTCTTTTGGAATCAAATAATCTTCCGTCTTCATAGGCTCAGAAAAAATACCTTTTTCATAACCAATCTCATACAACTTATCTAAAGCTTTTAACTGTAACTCTGAAAGCTCTACTGACTCATCCGAAGCATACATATCAAGATACTTGGTCAACATATTAGAAGAGATTCTAACCAAAGAATCAGCCTCTAGTTTTGTACAAAGCTCCTCTTTTCTATCGTTAGCAACTTTTACACCGTCAATAAGTATGTTTTCAATATCAATAGCACGATTAAGAGGTAATGAACGTCTAACAGCCATACCACCTAGAGGTAACGGTAAACCCTCACCTGCAAGTTCAACCCAAATGTCCCAAAGCTCTTTTTCTACCTCAAGCGATTCGTCATAATCTAAAATAGACTCATGAATCAGTACACCAGCGTCAACCTCACCATTTACTACAGCCATCTCAATCTCTAAAAAGTCCATGTAAACAGGTCGTGCTTCTGGGTAATAAATTTTAAACAACATCGCATTGGTAGTGTATTCACCAGAAAGTGCAACTCTAAAGTTTCGTTTGAGCTTTTTGTCTTTTCTTCTAATGAGTTTTGGTCCATAACCGTCACCAAAACTTACAGCTGTTCTTAGCATAGCATACTCATCTTTTATAAACGGATACATTCCAAAACTAATGGCACTTACATCGTATGTCCCTTTCATCGCCTCTTTGTTTAGTGTCTCAATATCTAAACCAATATTCGTAAACTCATAATCTTTAGTCTCTACCCAACCAAATTTAATGGCAAAGTACATAAATATATCATCAGCATCTGGGGAGTGGGCAAGGTCTATTGTCTTCATAATAATCATCTTTTTTTTAATTTTTTGTATTTTATCTAAATTCACCAAAAAGATTAAAAACGATAAATTGAAGAAAAAACATTACAATTTGACATATTTTGCCTTAAATAAAAAAAATTCTATTAAAATAGCGTTATTACTATTTATATAAGGATTTAACTACTATGGATGCGAACAAACAAAAAGCCTTGGATATGGCATTAAAACAGATTGACAAAACTTTTGGTAAAGGAACAGTTGTACGCCTTGGGGACAAAGTTATTGAGCCTCTTGCAGCTATTAGTACAGGTTCCCTTGGATTGGACATGGCTCTAGGAATTGGTGGTGTACCTGAGGGAAGAATTGTAGAGATTTATGGACCTGAAAGTTCAGGTAAAACTACTTTAGCTCTACAAATTACAGCTTCTGCACAAGCAGATGATAAAATATGTGCTTTTATTGATGCTGAACATGCACTTGATGTTCTTTATGCTAAGAACTTAGGAGTAGATGTTGAAAATCTTTTAGTTTCTCAACCAGACTTTGGAGAACAAGCACTTGATGTTCTTGAAACATTGGCACGTTCAGGTGCTGTTGATGTTATTGTCGTCGATTCCGTGGCTGCACTGACACCAAAAGCAGAGATTGAAGGTGAAATGGGAGATATGCAAGTAGGGTTACAAGCTCGTCTTATGTCTAAAGCACTTAGAAAAATTACGGGTGTACTACATAAAACAAATACTACTGTTATTTTTATTAACCAAATTCGTATGAAAATTGGAATGATGGGTTATGGAAGTCCAGAGACAACAACAGGTGGTAATGCACTTAAGTTTTATGCTTCTGTAAGGATTGATGTTAGAAGAATTGCAACACTTAAACAAGGTGAATCACAAATTGGTAACCGTGTTAAAGCGAAGGTTATCAAAAATAAAGTTGCACCACCATTTAGACAAGCAGAGTTTGATATTATGTTTGGAGAAGGTATATCTATGGAGGGTGAACTAGTAGATTATGGGGTCAAACTTGACATAATTGACAAATCTGGTGCTTGGTTCTCTTATGGTGAGAAAAAACTTGGGCAAGGTAAAGAGAATGTTAAACTAAAATTTAAAGAAGACCATGCCTTACGTGATGAAATTGAAGGGAAAATCAAAGAGGCACTTGGAATTACTAGTATGTTAACAATGGACAGTAATGAAATAAAAGATAGTGATGAGGATACAGAGTAGTCCTCTATTTTCACAAAAAACAATAATAATCTATTACTTTTTAACTTTTGAGGTAACATAGCCCGTTAAAAGGCTTCTATTTACCTCTTAAAACTACTCTTTAATTTAAAAATAAACTCTAACTCTATAAAATAAAACATTAACTATATTTACTTATTTTTAGGAGTTACTCTATGTTAAAAAATTTTAAAATTCTTCTAGTTATCTCTACTCTATTTTTTATGGGTTGTTCTTCTATTGTTCATACAAATAAACAAGAGTTACCAAATAATAAAATATATGCTATCTCCTCTTTTTGGAACTATACTGAAACACCAATGGCAGGATTAAAAGCAGCATCTATTGTTGAATCTGTATTAGCAAAAGAAAATATTTCTCTAATATCTTTAATCGCAGGTGATGAAAAAACATCACTTAATCAAGATAAAATATCCTTTTTAAAAACACAAGTAAATAAAGCCAAACAAATAAAAGCTTCTTACTTAATTATTGGAGAAGTCCAAGAGTGGCGTTATAAAACAGGTATAGATGCTGAACCAGTAGTAAGTTATAGTGTTAAAGTAGTTGAATTAAAAACAGGGAATGTACTCTTTAATGCAGTAGGAGCTAAAAGTGGTTGGGGTCATAAATCTATTGGAGTTGTTGCCCAAGAGATTGCCCAAGAGATTATTCCACAATTTGTAGACTAATCATATGACACTTAAAAAACAATCAGCACTATTTAGAGCTTTTGAAGTCATTATCTTTAGTATCATTATCATTGCCATAGGATACTACTTTGACAAGTTAGATCCTCTTTTAATCCATTATGAGTTCTCATTTCTTATTTTATGGCTTGCTATTGTCACACTCTTTTATGGTCTCAATATGGGTTTAATTATGTGGACACTCTTTGCTATTGTCTCATTTTTCAACTATGCAAATGATCCTGTCTTTACCTCTGTTTTACTTGAAAACCTATTTTTTGTTTTTCTTTTTGGTCTATTCTTCTCTAATCTTCATAATGAAATGGACAAATATAAAATTAAAACTCAATATCTACAACTTCGACTTAAAGAGTTAACTAACGCATTTTTTACACTAAAAATTTCACATGATAAATTAGAATCTATTTATATTATACAACCTGCCTCTTTTCGTTTTGTTATCTCCGAGATTTTAGAAAGTTCTAACCATAATACAGCTAAAGATAGTGCTAAAAATACACTACGAGTTCTTAAAAAATTCTTCTCTGTAAATTCAGCAATGATTTGGAGAGTAAAAGGCAATGTTCCTCATCACCCTTTTGCATCTATTGGTAATATTGATGAAAATCTAGATAAAAATGATAAACTCATAAAGGAAGCTCTTACACAAAAACGAGCCATTTACTTAAATGACCTTGAAGACAAAGAACAAACCTCTTATCTTTATGCCATTCCTTTTATGGACAAACGAGATAACATTGTAGCAATACTTATTATTAAAGAGATACCTTTTCTTTTTTATCATGAAGATACTCTTCTAAAAATCAATGTAGTCTTTAATTATATCTGGACTGAATACAAGAAAAGAGCCTCTTTGGATAAAATCCAAAAAAGTAAACAAGACATAATTATCTTAGAAAATGAAAATCATGAACGTCAAGATATTGTTGATTTTAAATTGGAAATTGCACGACTTAATAATATTTTAAAAGGTTTTAATATTGATAGTCGTATTTATATTATCTCAAGCAAAAATGAGATATTACACAAAGAGATTGATGATTTCTTATATAATACTGATATTTTAGAAGTACTTGACCAATATATTGCTATAAAATGTTCAGACAACTATATTCACTTTTTATTATTCCCTTTTGTCTCTAACCCTGCCATGTACCAGAAATCAAAAGATTTAGAATACGCTATTGAAAATAAAATTAAAATTAATGAACTTGATGAACAACTTGAGCAACATCTCTCTTCTAAAAGTTACAACAGTTTAGAGAAGAAACATACCTCTGTACGAAATTTCAATGCCTTACTTGAGGAGTATAGTTGTGTTTAATAATTACACACTGACAACTATTAGTAGTTTACTTCAAGAAAAAAATTCAGCTGAAGCACTATTACTATTTACTCTTGGAGAAATTATTTTTTGGGCAATATTCTCTTCAGTTCTTATTTTATTTTTACCAAAAAAGTATCAACAATACAAAAAAGAAATTTTTCTCTTTTTTCTTATTATTAATGTTGGGTTACTCTTTATTGGTATTCTTTTAACCCTTATTATGGTACTTTTTGGTCTCTCTTGGGCAACACACAGAGTAAGTCAACCAAATTATGAGTCTTTACCTTTAGATGACTATATTTCTGAATTTCCTGTGGTTTATAGTCAGTTTCAAGAAGGGATATTAACTATAGAAGGTGACCATACAAAAGAGATTTCTACCGATGAAAAAATTAAATCTCTCCGTATACTCTATGATAGTAATGCTAAAGGTAATATTGAGAAAATTAAATATTTTTTATCTGACAGTTCAGATGAAACAAGACTATATGCCTTTGCACTCATCTCCTCTTTTGAAAAGAAGCTCAACACACAAATAAAAGAGTTTCAAAAAAAAATCAATAGCTCAAATAATAAAAGAGAAAAAGATCAATACTACTTTGAACTAGCCATGACCTATTGGCAATTTATTTTTCATGGTGTAGCCAGTGAAAAGCTTTCTGGATTTTACAGTAAAAAAATTGAACAAACTTTAGAAAAAATTCAAGATATACCTCGTGCTTTTGTTCTTTTAGGAAAAATTCATATTTTTAACAAAGAGTATGAAGAGGCTGAAAAATCTTTTTTTAAAGCTGTTGAACTAGGTATTCCAAAAGAGTCCATATTTACCTTTTTAGCAGAGATTAAATTTGCTCAAAAAAAATACAATGAAGTCTCAAATTACATTTCAAAAGAACTTTTTGAAATCGACATAAGACTAAAACCTTTAGCTCAGACATGGACAAAGTCATGAAAATACTCTTAGATACAGAACAACCTGATATTCTGATTCCATGTGAAGGAACCTACCCTTACGTTCGTGGTGGTGTTGCATCATGGATTGCACAACTTATTACAGGACTTCCACAATACAACTTTGGGATTGTATTTATTGGTAGTAGAAAAGAAGATTATCCACCAAATCCACTCTATGATTTCCCTAAAAATCTAGTCTATGTTGTTGAACTTTTTATGTTTGATGAAGAAGAAAATCCAACAATTAAAACTCAAGATGGAGAAATTAAAGATTTTGAAGAGATTGAAAAACTATATCACTGGTTCAAAGAAAAGAACAAAGAACTTCCTTTTCCAAAAGAGATTAAAAAATTAGACTTTTATCTAAACCGAATTAATGAATCAACTTTTCTCTATTCTAAAGAAGCATGGTACTATATCTCAAATAAAAATCAAGAAAATTGTTCTGACATCTCTTTTTTAGACTACTTTTGGTCGGTCAGAAGTATTCATATTCCCATTTGGAAGATGGCAAAACTTGCCAAACTATTAAAAGATAAAGGAGAAATCATTCACTCTCCTTCAACAGGATATGCAGGATTCCTCTCAACCCTTATCTCTCATGAAACAAATAAACCATTTATATTAACTGAACATGGAATCTACACTAAAGAGAGAAAAATTGACCTCATCTCTAGCTCTTTAAACCTCTATAAGAAATTGGATTTATTTCGAGATACCTCTGAAACCAACTATATTCAAGGTATGTGGGTACGCTTTTTTGAAGGTATTGGGAAAATGAGTTACAGTAGAGCAAACCCAATTTTATCACTATTTGGTGTGGCAAAAGAGACACAAATTGCTTATGGTGCAAAGGAAGAGCTTTGTCGTGTCATTCCCAATGGTGTTGATATTGAAAAACTCAGTAAAACCATTGAACTTCGTCCAGAGGGTATTCCTCAAGTCATTACACTCATTGGTCGGGTAGTCTCCATTAAAGACATTAAAACTTTCATTCAAGCTGTTAGAATTACAGCAAATAGCATTCCTAATGTTGAAGCATGGATAGTAGGTCCTGATGACGAAGAGAAAGAGTATGCCCAAGAGTGTTTTGAACTTATAAATATTTTAGATATAAAAAAGAACATCAAGTTTTTAGGTTTTCAAGACATTTCAAAAATTTTACCAAAAAGTGGTATTTTAACCCTAACCTCCATTAGTGAAGGGATGCCATTGGTTATTTTGGAAGGTTTTGCAGCAGGTGTTCCCTGTGTTAGTACAGATGTTGGTTCGTGTAAAGAACTCATTTATGGTGGTGAAAATCTTGAGGATCAAGCACTAGGTAGTGCAGGAGTAGTTTGCCCAATTGCAAACTCAGAAGCCCTTGCAAAAGGATACATTGAACTTTTAACTAATGAAGAGAGATGGAGAGAAGCCCAAAAAATTGCCATTGCTAGAGTCAATAAGTTTTATACTCAAACACTCTTTTTGGATACTTATCAAAAAGTTTATGAAGATACTTTTGCTACACTAAAAAAGGATACTTCATGGCAGGAATAGGGTTTGAGCTAAAACAGATTCTCAAAGAGAAGTCCTTAACAGCTGTCTTTAAAACTTTTGGTTATTCAGCCATTTTAAGTTCTGGACCTTGGGTTATATCCATGATTATTATTTTGGGTATTGGTTTAAGTAATATCTATTTTTACCATACAGAAGACCCTACTCAAACCATGTTAAAAGCTTCAGTTATCTATGTCTCTGCCTTGGCACTAAGTTCCATCTATACAGGTTTTTTTCAACTACCTTTTACACGATTCATTGCTGACAGAATGTATGAGAAAAAACATTATCTGATTTTACCAAATTTCATAGGTACTATTATTCTAACCATTGCTGGTGCATTTATCATAGCTCTACCTTTGAGCATTTTTATTTTCGATGAGCAGAGTAATCTTTTTGTATTACTCTACATAACCCTATTTATTGTTCTCTCTTGTGTATGGGTTGCAAACATCTTAGCTGCTAGTTTAAAACTCTACAAACAAGTTATCATCTTCTACCTTTTAGGCTATGCACTTATATACTTTTGTGCTTATCTATTTAGAGACTATGGTGTTATTGGGCTTCTTATCTCTTTTATTATTGGTAACTCCCTACTTTTTATTTTACTATTTTTGGGAATTATCTACTACTACCCATCATATAATCCAGCCAATAAACATTTTATTCGTTTTGATATTTTTAATCATAACTTTGGAAAATTTTACTGGAAGCTTGGCTTTTCAGGTATGTTTTACAACATTGCCATCTGGATTGACAAAGTTATCTTTTGGTTCTCTCCTATTGTAGGATATGTAGTTATTGATAAACTACATGCCTCAATGGTATATGACTTTCCTATCTTTTTAGCTTATCTATCCATCATTCCCGGCATGGCAATTTTCTTCTTTCGATTAGAAGTAGACTTTGCAAAAGCTTTTGATGATTTTTATCGTACTATTTCTAAACACGGAACACTTCGTCAAATAAAATACCATAAACAACAGATGATAAATGCTGTTAAACAAAGTATCCAAGAGATACTTTTTGTACAGGGAATGTTTAATATCCTACTTTTCTTAAGTGCTGAAAAAATCTTTGAAATCTTACTACTACCAAAACTCTATTTACCACTTTTTTATGTTGATGTTATTGGAGTACAACTTCAACTTGGATTCATGTCTATTTTGGCTTATCTCTACTATCTTGACAAACAAAAAGAGGCACTACTTTACACTTTCGCCTTTGTTCTTCTAAATGCTCTACTAACTTATATTAGTATTCATATGGGACCTTATTTTTATGGGTATGGCTACAGCATCACCCTACTCATTTTATTTGTTGCGAGTATTCGTACACTTAACACTATTTTACAGGAGCTAGACTATGAAACATTCATGTTGCAATAAAATTCTAATACTGCTACTTCTGCTTAGCTCATCACTCCTATCAACAGAGCGTTATGCTTTTATTTATAGTAAAAGCATTGATGACAGATTTATTAACTTCTATGACAAAGTAGTTGTTGAAGCTGATGCTATTGATAATATTTATGCTATTCGTTATCCTCAAAAAATGGTTGCTTATGTATCTGTAGGAGAGATTGAACCTTGGAGAAAAACAAAAATACCTTATAATAAAAAATGGATTATTTCAAAAAATAAAACATGGAACTCACTTATTGCTGATTTAAATAATTTGGAGTATCAAGCATTCATTTTTGAACGTATTAAACTTCTTTATAAAAAGGGTTATAGAAATTTCTTTTTAGATACAATGGATGCTTACCATGTTACAGCTAAAGATAAAAAACTCTTTAAAAGTCAACAAAAAGCACTTATCAGTTTTATTCATAAATTACACCGAAAGTATCCTAACTCTAAACTTATTATCAACCGTGGTTTTGAACTTCTAAATAAAATCCATAATGATGTAGATGCTGTTGTTGCTGAGAGCCTCATTGTAAGATATAATCATGCTAATAAAAGCTATATAAAAGTACCTAAAAAGGACAAAGAGTGGTTACTTTCTAACTTTAAAAAAGCACAGAATTATGGATTAGATGCCATCTCTATTGATTATAGTAATCGCTCTACTAAAATACGTCTTAATATTGCAAAAGAGATTAAAAAGCTCGGAGTCATCCCTTATGTAACTGATGGACTACTTCAAGAACAAGGAGAGTGTGAAATTGAGCGTTTAAGGCGTAATATACTTATTTTATTTAATGCTTCTGCTTTTAAAGAACATAATGCCATATATTCCGATGTTCATCTCTCTATCTCTATGCCTTTAGAACATTTTGGTTACGTTCCCATTCTCTATGACATATCAAAAGAGGAATTACCAAAAAGAGTTGAAGATAAGTATCATTCTGTAATTATATGGTCAAATGGTCAAACCAAAAATGATAGTAAAATTTATGCTTGGAGTAAAACTCTAAAAGAGAAAGGTTTAAAAATTCTCTTTTTTAATAACTTTATCTTTACCAAAAACAGTGAAAACCTTAAAGAGTTTGACATAAGTATTAAAGAGAATAGCGTAACATTAAATTCAAATGTAACAACTACTTACCATAATGGGTATAAGCCCTATGAGATTCCTGCTTCTGTAGATTACGAAGCTGAACTTATTATTCCTAAAAATGCTAAACCTATTATACAAACGACATATTCCAAATCAGTAAAGAGTACCCCTATTGCCATTACCTCTTGGGGTGGCTATGCTTTAAGTTCTGCTTTCTTACTAGATATTAATAATGTGAGCCATTGGTCAATAAATCCTTTTAAATTTTTAAAAGAAGCACTAAGACTTGATGATATTCCTATGCCTGATCCAACAACAGAAGCAGGTAGACGAATATTATTTGTTCATATAGATGGAGATGGTTTTGTAGAACATGTTCGAATGGAAAAAGAGTTACTCTCTACTGAGTATCTTATCAAACATATCTATAGTAAATATAAATTTCCTCAAACAGTCTCACTCATTCAAGGAGAGATGCAATACCTTTTTCCAGAACTTACAAAACGTATGGAAAAGATTGCTCGTGAACTCTATAAAATTCCATGGATACAACCAGCTAGTCATACTCTTTCACATCCATTTTTTTGGGCAAAAGCAGTACTCCCTAAAAATGCTTCTCCAAAAGTTGGAAAACATTTTCACTTACCCCTTAAAGGATACCGTTTCTCTTTAGAAAAAGAGACCATTGGTAGTGTAACTTATGCTCTCTCTTTTGCCCCAAAATATAAACAAAAAGAGAAACTTCTTTTTTGGTCAGGAGATTGTCAACCAACCAGAGATATTTTAGCATATGTTGAAAGAGAAGGTCTACTCACACTAAACGGTGGTGATACTACAGTACAAAAGAAAAATCCAAATCTATCCTTTATTGCTCCTTTTGGGATTGAGCGTGGAGAATATTGGCAAATCTATACTGCACAACAAAACGAAAATGTCTATACCCATGACTGGACAGGTCCATTTTGGGGTTTTAAAAATGTCATAGAGACTTATAAAATGACCAATAAACCTTACCGTTTAAAACCTATTAATCTCTATTACCACTTATACTCTGGCTCAAAACTTGCTTCTTTTCATGCACTTAAACAAGTTTATGAATGGGCAGACAAACAAAAAACTTCTAAGCTCTATACTTCGCAGTACATAAAAAAAGGAAGAGGTTTTTACCGTACTTCTCTTGCAAAAATTGATAATGGCTACGAAGTACGAAATACAGGCTGTTTAAGAACCCTTCGTTTTGATAAAAAGATAGAAATTGATATAGCTAGTAGTAAAGGGGTTGCTGGATATAACTACGATAATAACTCTACTTATATAACACTAGACAGCTCAGGGGAATATCTTCTTAAACTTACAAAAAACTCCGATGAACCTTATCTTATTGATGCAAATGGATGGGTAGAAAAAGTTAAGAGTAGCTCAAAAAAATATACATTTAAACTCAACGCGAATATGCCTATTAATGCAAATTTTCATCTTCCAAAAAGTTGTACATACTCAACAAATAAAAAAATTCATACCAAAATAAATAAAGGTCTACTTCACCTACAAACACATTTATATAAAGGAGTCACTATTGCATTCAAGTGTCAATAATCATGATACCAGTACCAATATACTCACCGTAAAGGAGATTATTGCTGTTATTGTTATTTTTTCTTTTGTTCTTTATTTAATTTTTCCAAAAGATAATATAGACTCTCTTCTTAAAGAAAACAGTAAAAATACCAATCTTTCAATTAACTATTTAGAGAGTATGTTACTTTACTATCCTAATAATATAAAATTAAAAATGATTTTAGTAAAAAACTATGACTATGCTGGAGAAACAAACAAAGCATTGAAATTAAATCAAGAAATTATTAATGAAGTTTCAGATAAAAAATTACTTGTTAAACTCTATAAAACAGAATACTTATTAGAAAAAGACAACTATTTCAAAAATAAAAAACACTATTTACTTACTCTACTAAAAAAACGTCTTCTTGATTACTATGCATATACAGAAGGAGATAGAGACTATCTTTTTCTTTTTGCAGAATCTACAAATATTGACTATGTTTACCTAAAATACCAATCACTTATTGGACTTATGAAGCAACAACCAGAACTTATCGATTATGAATTTGAAAAGCAAGCTTACTACCTTGCTTTAACACTAAACTATAAAGAAAAAGCCTATAGAAGACTCATCTCTCTTCTTAACTATAATGAAATTGAAGAGAATTTACAAAATCATGCACTAAATTCTCTTATTACACATAAAGAGTATAACCGAGCAACAGAGATAGCACATAAACTTTTTTTAAACAGCTATAACAGAGACGAGAGTACAAAGTTTTTCTACTTAGCACTCTATGCATTAGGTCAAGACCCTAGCAAAAAAGAGGGTTCCATTCGCAAGCTTATAGCTGATTATATGGAAAGTAAAGAGCTTGATACTTTGGATATTAATACTATTTTAACTACCTTACTACAACAAGGACGTGTAAAAGAGGCAAGTAGTCATGCACTTAGTCTATTTCATAAAGACTCTACAATTTTTGATGAGAAGAGTATAGAGTTAGCCATAAAAGCATTAACGTATAATTCTAAACTTTCAGAAGCAAGAGAGTTAGTTGCCTATGCCGAAGAAAAATTTCATAAACAAAAATATTTAGATCAACAAATTCAACTTTCCATCTGGCTCTCAGACATAAAAGCTGTCAATCAACTTCAACAAATAGGCTATCAAAAGTATACTGATATTAAATATGAAAAATATCTTTTAGAAAAAGCAAATATGGATGACTCTTATGCAATTTTAGGAACTATTTATAAAGACAAAGTAGAACAAGGTAAGTATAGTTTTGTAAAAAATCTCTCAGTGTATTACAACTATACGGGTAAACTACATGAAGCAGAAAACTACTTTAATAGCTTATTAAAAAAAGTTAAAAATAGAGAAGTTCATGCTGCAGCTGTCAACTTTACACTAAATAATAGTCATTTTGAAAAAGCTTTTGAACTCTATAGAGAGTATCAATCTAACTATAAATTAAATGCTATATTGCAAGAGAGAGTCATAAAGAGACTTATTGCAGCAAAGCATTTTACACAAGCCTATAAGTTAACAAAAATATTAAATAATAAAAAAGAGTTAAAAGAGAAGCGTCTATTAACTGATTTATCTTGGATAGAGAAAGATTACAATTACCTATATAAACAGTTGTGGAGTTTTGAGAAAAACTCTAAACTAAATAGTAGTGGCTATGAACATCTTATTCTTTTTGAAAAAGCTCTAAACAGAGGAGAAAAACTCCAATATTTATACAAAAAAGCATGGACAAAGACAAAAAACTCATACTATCTCATAGCTAAAATGTATAAAGAGATAGCAAGTAAATCATTTTCAAAATTTAAAAAGACAATAGAAGATCTTACTCCATATGAGAAGAGAATACTAAGTAAAAATATTGACTATCAAATTATGCTCTCATCCTACTATGCACAAAAATCAGATATTAACTTAGCACTAAAAGCATTTGATGACGCATTTAAAATCTCTCCTCTAAAAGTCTCTACACATCAATCTTACATTTGGTTTTTAATTGACAATCAAAAAGAGCATAAAAAGTTAAACGAGAAAATTAAAGCAGAGGTAAAACTTCTTAAAGCCAACCCACTACTACAAAACTCTGTAGGTATTGCTTCTATTGTATCTGCCATATATGGAGAGCAAAATGCATTAGCTTCTCGTTGGAGTAGACGGTTTATTAAACGTTTTCCTAAAAATAGAGAGTACAAAAAACTCTACCAAGAGGTACTATCAGCACAAAAAACTGAACTCTACAAAATTTATGACAAAATGCAAAACAACCAATATCTAAATGGTCAAATTTCAATTGAGAGACGACACCTATCTGCTAATCAAGATGTAGAAGAGAGCGAACTCTCTTACCAATGGAAGATTTATAAAAAGATACAATCTAAACTACAACTTAAACTCTACTCTTACAAAACAAAAAACCTTAAGAACAGAGGTGAGACTGCATTTGAACTAGCATTAAAAAACTCTAAAGAAAAATTTCTTTGGGAACTCTCTTTAGGTCTACATCATGCACAAAAAAATACTCTAATGAGTCGTGCAAATTTAGGCTACTCATTTTACCCTATACAACTCAATGTAGAAGTGAAATACAAAAATAAGACCAAACTAACTCCTATATTAGAAAAAGAAGCACTTGAAAATGCATTAAGTATTCATCTACAAAGTGCTATTTCAAGTAGAATAAGCCTAGGTTTTGCCTATAAAAAAAGCCTATACCAAAAAGTAGATGGAACCAAACTTGGTAGTGCCACACAACTTCAACTAAATACAAATTATATTTTACATTCTGGGTACCCAGACATTACTTTTAATGGGTATATTAGTAACAACTATTTTAGTAATAAAATCTCAAAAGATTTTTCAGAGCTTGGAGTAGCAATGAGCATTGGTAAATCTAGAAAAATAACTATAAATAGAGAATGGAGACCCTTTGGTACACTTGGTTTAGCTATTAATAATCAACATAATATTGGCTCATCTATTAGTTTGGGAATATCCAAAAGTTTAAAAGGGCATGATTCTCTTGATTTTCTAATAAACTATAACCATGGTATTGGAGTTGTGAGTGAACCAAGCTATGGAGTTAACGTTAAATACAGATTTTAATTATCTCTATGTGATAATATGCTAAAATTCTGACAATATTTTTACTAAGGGTAGACAATGATTTTTATTGATGATGTTAGAGCAAACGAAGTGATGGATAGTAGAGGAAATCCTACTATTCAAGCAACTGTTAGTTTAAGCGATGGAACAGTTGCCTCTGCAATTGTTCCAAGTGGTGCAAGTACAGGAAAAAGAGAGGCATTAGAACTTCGTGATGGTGGAGACCGTTACATGGGTAAAGGTGTTCTAAAAGCTTGTGAAAATGTAAATCACAAAATTTCAGATGCATTGATTGGTCTTTCACCTTTTAATCAAGCAGAAGTTGATATTACTATGAAATCGCTTGATGGTACAGAAAACTATGGAGAGCTTGGGGCAAATGCTGTTCTTGGTGTATCTATGGCTGTTGCCCGTGCTGCTTCTAAATCATTAAATATGCCTCTCTACCGTTACCTTGGTGGAGCAAATGCTGTAACTCTTCCTGTTCCAATGTTTAATATTATTAACGGTGGAGAACATGCAAATAACTCTGTTGACTTTCAAGAATACATGATTATTCCTCATGGGTTTAATACATTCTCAAGAGGTCTTCAAGCAGTAGCAGAAATTTACCAACACCTTAAAAAAATTATTGATGGTATGGGTGAAAGTACTGCTGTTGGTGACGAGGGTGGATTTGCTCCAAACCTAAAGTCAAATGAAGAGCCTCTTCAAGTGATTATTCAAGCCATCGAAGCTGCTGGGTATAAAGCTGGTGAAGAGATTGGTCTTGCACTTGACGTTGCTGCCTCTGAACTTACTAATGACGAAGGTCTTTACGTTCTTAAGTCTGAAAACAGAGAACTTACCTCTGCTGAACTCGTTGCTTACTATGCTGATTTATGTGCTAAATATCCAATTGTATCTATTGAAGATGGACTTTCAGAAGATGACTGGGATGGTTGGAAAATCTTAACAGATGAGCTTAGTGACAAAGTACAACTTGTGGGAGACGACCTTTTTGTAACCAACGTTTCTATTTTGGCTGAAGGAATTGAGAAAAACATCGGAAACTCAATTTTAATTAAACCAAACCAAATTGGTACTGTTTCTGAGACCATGCAAACTATTAGATTGGCACAAAGAAATGGATACACTTGTGTAATGTCTCACCGTTCAGGAGAGAGTGAAGATACTTTCATTGCAGACTTTGCTGTAGCCATGAATACAGGTCAAATTAAAACAGGTTCAACAGCAAGATCTGATAGAATCGCTAAATATAACCGTCTTTTAGAGATTGAGAGAGAACTAGGACAGTTTGAATACCTTGGAGCATCTATTTTTAACTAGATGAGAATTTCATTTCAAAACGATATTCAACCCTACATCAGAAAGCTCGAAGAAATTCTTGGGCTTTCATTTAAAGTCTTTATTGTTACCTCTCTTATTGTCTCTCTACTCGGTATATATGTTGCCAATTTACTCTTTGGAAACCACTCTTTACAAGTTTTACAAAAGCTGAAAGATGAGAAGGTTATTATTGCCTCAGAAATAGAAGTATTAAAAAAAGAAAATTCAAAACTGCATAAAGAGTATCTTGAGTGGAGTGACGCTCAATAAAAATTTTTAATTTACACTCTTCTCTTTAGCAAGAAATTTAATAATTACCATAGAGATAATCACTTCTAAAATACTGGCTAAAATCACTGCATAATAATCAAAAACATCAATTCCACGGTGTTCCTGTGCAATGGTTGCTATGGCAATCATTAGTGTTAAAGGCATAGACAATGCAAATGCAATTAACACAGCTTGTCGCTTCTCTGCTATAAAAGAGAGAGTAAATGCAGCAATTAATCGAATACCAAACATTAAAACCAATAAAACAAATGTTTTTATGAGAATCTCTGGAAGAAGAATATTACTTAAATCAAAAGATGCACCAACATATATAAAGAAAATTGGCACTAAAAATCCAAATCCAAAACTTGACATTTTCTCTTCTAGCTCTTTTTTATGATAAAAGAAAGTTGATATAAAAACACCAGCAATAAAAGCTCCAAATGCAACTTCTAAATGTAATTTCATCATAATTGCAATCATAATAAAAAATATTCCTATTGCTAAACGTAAATCTTGATAACGTCCATCAATGGTTTTATTACTAGGCATTAATATGGTTTTAAACTCAGGATACCACCAGAAAAGACGTTTAAAGAGTAGATACAAGATTAAAATAGCACTCAAAAAAAGTAATAATAGTCCTATTTTCGAAAGTAACTCTTGAGCAGTATTTACAGTAGAATAGGCTTCAAAAACTGTCAACGCAACAATACTTAGTACCTCACCTAAAGTTCCTACTAAAAAAGCTATTTTAATCCAACGTGACTCTTTACCATACTCTTTAGAGAGTGTAGCTAAGATTCCAATAGAGATAAGTGGTAAAATTAATATTAAAAATGGAGCCAATTTAAATGTTAATCCTAATATTAAGGCTAATCCCCACATAATTGTTAAAAAGTAAAAAGCTTGTCGAATATAGATTTTAGGCATTTTAAAAATAGATTTTAAATTTACCTCTAAACCAGCTAAAAACATGAGATATAGAAAACCAACATCGGATAAAAGAGAAAAGTTAGCATCTTTAATATTTATAATATGAAAAAAACCAAGAGTAGACCCAAGAATAATCTCAATGGGTGCTGTAGGTAATTTAAAAAGTCTTGAAAAATGTGGAGATAACACTAAGACTAAAGAGACTGCTAAAATAGCCGTAATACTATCACTACCACTATTCATGACAAGACGTTGCTACTCCATACCCTAATCTCTCTAACATTTTTTTATCTTTCCTTGGTGCATCACCTACTGTAGTTAAATAATTACCTATGACCATAGAGTTTGCACCAGCTTCAAACATGAGTTCTTCATACCCATCAAACAGAAGTTCACGTCCTGCTGCAACCATAAGTAGTTTATCTTTACCCAAAAGTTTTCTTGCTTTTTTAACAATAGCCAAAGCTTCATCTCTAGAGATATTTCTACTCTTAATAGGCAATGCTTCATTTGGATGGTAAAAATTTAAGGGAGTAGAGTCAGGATTGAGAGAAGCAATAGAGTTTAATAAGGACTCTCTATCTTCTATACTCTCTCCCATACCAAATATACCACCCGTACAAAGCTGTAACCCAGCCTCTTTTGCATTTTGGCAAGTTTCATAACGTTCTGACCAACTATGTGTAGTACAAATGGTTTCATAGTAATTCTCAGACGTTTCTAGATTATGGTTATAACTATCAACTCCATGTGCTTTTAAATACTGTAACTGCTCTAAAGATGCTGTTCCATTACAAGCAATAAGATTTAAATTATCAACCTTATCTTTAATGGCTTTTGCAGCACGAGCAACAAAATCTACCTTTTTATCATCTAGACCTTTTCCGGCTGTTACTAAACAATAACCTAAAGCACCATGTGCTTTAGCTTGTTTTGCCTCTTTTACAATAGTCTCTATTGACTTATAGTTATAACGCTCAATATCAGCATGATAACGAACACTCTGTGTACAAAACTTACAATCTTCTAAACAAGTACCACTCAAAATATTATTGATAGCACATAAAAATATCTCTTTTTTCATAAACGCATTATTCCAAATTTCCAAGAAGAGTTCGCTGAAAGATGATTTTTAAAAAAATAACTTAAAAATTATAGTGTATAATAACGATAACATTAAAGAACACAAAGGACTATTTTGAAAAAAGTTCAAATTTCATTACTCTTAATCATATTGTTAATTATTCCTATTGCCTATATCGCAATCAATAAAAGCATTACTCCAAAAATTATTAAGATTCCTCAATTAAAAATCATATCCAAAGAGAAGAGAGAAGATATAACTCCAGAAAAGCCTTCTAACATATTATCTAAATTAAAAATTGCTGTAAAAACTTCTAATGAAAAAAGTACTCCTAGCAAAGAGGAGCAAGCTCAAGAGATTTTACAAGCACTTAAAAAAAATATTCACCCTATAAAACAGACTAAAGAAAAAATAGTCAAAGTTAAAAAAAGTACATCAATACACAAAAAACCCAAAATTGTTAAAAATATAAACAAAAAAAATATATCTAAATACAAAATCCATAAGCACTCTATTCACAAAATTGTCGAAAAAAAGAAACCTAAACACTCTTATCTAGCTAAAAAAGATGAAATTCAAAAGAAAGAACCTACTTTCACTACTCAAGAGAATAAAATAACTAAAAAAACTCATCCTAGATTAAGTAGAGAAGAGGAACTTGCACAATATTATGAAAAAAGTAAAAATGGTTTAGAAATTGTAGGAGAATCAAAACTTTTTAAAATAGAAAAAGTAACAAATATCCCAGATGAATATTACTTTGACCCCATTAAAAAAAGTTTACCAATAGAACAAAATACTCCTCTTAAAGAAGTAAAAACTCTAGGTGTAGTAAAAATTTCTAAAAAATATGAAGTAGATAATCAAATACCTAAAAAAATAGAGCTAGCAAAAGAGGCAAAAGTTGATATTGCTAGTGCAAGTATAGAGACTGAAGAGCTAAAAAAATTAAAATTTGTAGATACTTTAGAAGTAATAGAGGTCTCACCTGAATTTGAAACTATTGAAGCAAAAAAATATATTCAATAATTCTAAAAAAGTGTGAGTCCCATCGCTTCCCAACTCTCTACTCCTCCTCTATAATAAAATATTTTAGAAGAGGGGTATCCAAATTCTAATAGACGTTTAACAACTGTTGATGCTTCACTTGTTGTTGCACTTTGTCCAAAAATCAATAATGCTTGTGGATTTTTAAAATACCATTTAGATTTTAAATGTTTTCTACCACTCTTCTTTGCCCCAAGAAGCCTTAAAACTTCTTCTTGATAAGGACTTTTATCTTTTAACATACTCAAAGGTAAATTAATTGCCCCAGGAATTGTACTTTTCTTATAATCAATATTTTCTCGTACGTCCACTAATAATCTAGACTTTTTCTCTTTTAATTTTTCTATAAATGCTAAAGTTTCTACTTCTCCAACAGTTACAACATTTTTAATTTGCATAGGCTCAATACAAAACGGTGGGCAACTATTCTTCTCTTTGATAGGTATACGTTCAATCACAATAGACTGTGTATCATGTAATACTTCTACTGAAACTATCTTTTCTGTAATATTTATAGTTTTATTTTTTATTATACTCTCTTTTGCCGTAGCCATTAAACTATTTTTTTCACTCTTTTCAAAAATATTACTCTCTGAACAACCAACTGAATTATCATTAATAATAGCTCTGCAACCTGTTTCACTATTAGCCATAAGAATAACACTAGAAAATAGTAAACAGTAAATTCTATATTTTTTTTTCATAATAACCTTCTCTATTTTATTAATCACTCAATAATGTAGCTTGCATTAATTCTGACAACGAATATGATTTCGCACCCAATTCAAAAGCTAAAACTTGTCCACCTTTAGCAACAACAATGGTTAAAGGAATAATTCCAGTCCAACCATATTTTTCTTGTAAATAGGTATAAAACTCTTTTTGTTCATCACCCGAGACAATATAATAATTAATACCATACTGCTCAATCTTCTCTAAAGACTCCTCTTTTGAATGTTGTTGAGCTTCAATAGCAATAACCTCAAAAGTATCTCCTAATTGATTTTTCAATTTTACCAATTCAGGAATCTCTTTTTTACAAAACTTACAATCCCATCCAAACACTTTTAAAAAAATTAATTTATCTTCCATTCCCTTAATATGAAATTGTTTATCAGCCACATCCAAATAAATCTTTTTACCCTTAACCGTTTCAAACAAAAAGTCTGAATCAGCTACTTTTATCTCTTTACTTATGACATTAACTATCTGATTATCATTTTTATAATACACATAATAACTAATTCCCGTAATGAGTAATAAAAGTATAACTATTAAAATTTTATTCTTATTCATAATTTAATCCTTCTTTAAAAAATGTTAGAATAACAAAATAATTATTTAAAACATCTTTGAGAAAAAAGTGTTAAAGTTATAATTTTTTTCACATTTTCACTTTTACTACCTATTCAAGCCCTATAATTCGGCAAAAGGAACAAAATATGACAACACAAACAACCAACTCAACTCCAACAATAAAATTTCCAAATACTGCATCTATAAATATTTCCTTAGGACTTAAGCACTGCAATAATAATAAAGCTCTATATTTTAAAGTTTTAAATAATTTTGTTAAACGTTATAGAAATATTAATTTGAATGAAATCCATCCAGATGAATTAGCTCGAACATTACATTCACTAAAAGGATTATCACTAACCTTAGGTATGTCAACTTTAGCAGAGATACTCAGAGAATTAGAAGTTTCATTTAATACAACAAAAATCAACTCTTTCTCACTAGAGTTAGAGAGCATATCTCAAAGTATTATGAACATATAATAAAAATATAAAAATAATATTTTTATTTAAGATTTAATTAATACTAAGAGTAATATACTCCTTTTAACAATTATTTAAAAGGAGCAGACTTTATGAAGTCATTACTATTAACCATTATTTTATCAACCTATGCTTTTTGTGATTTTTCTATTTTTATTTCACATAATAACAAACTCACTAAAGTTAGCCATAAAGATTTAGCAAATCTTTACTTAAAGAAAACTAATACTATCAATGGTATAAAAGTTATTCCTATAGACAGTAAAAATAAAAAAGTATTTCAAGAGTTTTATAAAAAAATTGTAAAAAAAACACCTAGTCAGTTACATGCTTACTGGATGAAACAAATTTATACAGGAAATACACAACCTCCTAAAAAACTTTCAAATAGAGAACTGAAAAAAGCCATGAAAAAGAATTCTAAAATCATTGCTTATTCTAGTAATTTAAAAACGGGTAGAATTCTTTTAACTATAAAATAATTTTTATAGCTAGAGATTATTGTTTCCTTCTGTAGCAACAATTCAACTACAGTTGGAATAAAAAAAAATATACAAGAGAACAAGAAAAAAATCACTAGAATTAAGTTAAAACTTTAAAGTTCTAATTTATGACAAAATTAACTATTCTAGCAAGATTGCGTATTATCTCAGCTATCGCTATCTTTTTCTTTCTCCTTCATATGACTATTAACTATGCCTTTACCTCTAACTCCATTGCTGCTGTTCAGCAGATAACCAATAAAAACTTACAAGTTGCCTCCTTAGATATTAGTAATGTACACCTTCTAGAAGAGCTTATACAAATTTTTGAAGATGCAGCACGAATGAATGAAACTAACCACCTCAAACGTGCTGAAACAAAAAAGAATCTTATTTTAAAAAACTTTCAAAACCTTAAAAAACATTGCGATCCAAATAAAATAGAAAAAATAAGTAATAACTTTAAAAAATTTTTTACAACTTCCTATAAAATTACTAAAAACTTCATTAACACTGACAATGAAAATATTGAAGAGATTATTATACTTCAAAAAATTACAAAAGAGCAAATTGCAATCTTTGAGAATTTACAAAAAAAATCTAAAAAAATACTCCAAGACTCCATAAAAGAGTTAAATGTTAAAAACTTTTATTACTTTAAATTTACATTTACTTTATCTATTTTAGCCCTATTAGTCGTATCAAGTATGACCTATTTCCTATATATACATGTTAAACGAAGATTTCAAAAAGTTAAATTTATGTTAAGAAATTTAAATACACACCAACCAAATTTTTCAAAAGCAATGATTGTTGAACATCATGATGAGATTGGAGAACTTGTAGAAGGATTCAATACGCTACAAGCAAAACTAAAAAAAGACAATGATCAACTGCATCAGTTAAAAGTTAAAGCAGAAGATGCAGCACGATTAAAAACAGAATTTCTAGCCAATATGTCACATGAAATAAGAACTCCAATGAATGGTATTATTGGAATGTCCTACTTAACCTTACAGACTGAACTAAAGGATAAGCAACGTGATTTTATTGAAAAAATTGATAACTCTGCAAAAACATTATTGGGAATTATAAATAATATCTTAGATGTTTCAAAAATAGAAGCTGGTAAACTAGAATTGGAAAAAGTTGATTTTACACTACATACTGTAATTGATAGTTCTATTAATCTACTACGTTTCAAAATGGAAGAAAAGAATCTTGAGTTTCATTTAGACTACGAAGAAAATCTACCAACTCTTTTTCATGGTGATAGCTTACGTATTTCTCAAGTCTTAAATAACCTTTTAAGTAATGCCGTTAAATTCACAGATAGTGGATATATCTCCCTTTTTATCTCAAAAGTAAGTTCAAATCGTTTTAAATTCAAGATAAAAGATACAGGAAAAGGGCTTAATAGTGATGAACAAAAAAATATTTTTAAAGCATTTGAACAAGCTGATGGAAGTACAAGCCGTCAATATGGAGGAACAGGTTTAGGATTAACAATATCAAAAAAACTTGTAAAAATGATGAATGGTAAACTTTGGGTTGAGAGTCAAAAAGGTGTAGGAAGTTCGTTTATTTTTGAAATTGAACTTGAAGCCCTAAATGATGTAACTAAAATAACACATAAAACACCTCTACTTCAAGAAGAGTCATTAGAAGAAGATATAAATGCTCTTATTGGAAAACATATTTTAATTGCAGAGGACAACTTTATTAACCAAGAAATTATATTGGGACTATTAGAAAACTCTAAAATTATAATTGATATTGCTGAAGATGGAGAAGAAGCAATTAAATTACATAAAACAAATAACTATAATCTAATACTAATGGATATTCAAATGCCTATACTTGATGGATATTCTGCTGCAAAAGAGATACGAAAAATTGATAAAAATATTCCAATTATAGCCATTACAGCTTCGGCAATGAAAGAGGATATTGAAAAATCTATCGAAGCTGGCATGAACAATCATCTCAATAAACCAATTGATGTAAATAAACTCTACAAAATACTTTTAAAGTATTGTTATTAAGCCTCTTTTAGAGGATTAAAACGATACCCTTCTCCATAGATATTTAAAATAGATTCCTTAGGAACTTTTTTACGTAAAAGCTTTACCAATGCTCTTACTTGATTAGCATCATAATCTTTATCAAAATCATCGTAAGAGATATGATCAAAAATTTCAAAGAATGTAAAAACTTTATCTTTATTTGTTGATAGTAGTTTCAATAATCGTCTCTCATTTTTAGTCAATTTAATTTCGATATTATCTTCATAAAGCTTTTCTGATTCAAAATTCCAAAGAGTATTTTTATTCAACATAAAAATATCTTTATTCTCTTCTTCTCTTTTTAATAAAATCTCTTTTTTTGCTTTTACTAATGCTTCTTTTAATAGAATAGGATCAATTGGTTTTAAGATAAACTTTACAAGATACAGTTCAATAGCTTGAAGAAGGTTCTCTTGTTCACCGTAAGCAGTTGTAATAATAATTTTTACACTGCTATCTATCTCCCTAATTTTTTTTGCTAATGATAAACCATCAAGTTTTGGCATATCAATATCAAGTAAAATAATATCTGGATTTAAAGAGAGATATGCCTCATATCCCTCTTCACCATCGGAAGCTAAATGTACAGTAGCTACCTCTTCTTTAATCGAATCTAAATATATCTCTTGAATATCACTGTCATCTTCTATATATAATAGGCTAATTGGTTTCAATAAATTATTCTCTTTTTATTTGATTCTAACAAAAAAACAATGAAAAAAATATAAATCTATCTTCTAAAGAGTATAAAAAGAACTTATATATACTTTTAATTGTTTTTTACAGTTTTTTACAATTAAATCAAAGCTTATTTTTTTAAATTATCTCTATTAAGTAGCTTTATTTTCATTTTTACTACCAAATCAATAGATATACTCCATTAACATAAAAAAAGGATTTCAATTATGAATATTATTAAAACTCTTATGGTATTTACTTTACTACTAACTTCAACACTTACACTACAAGCTAATGACTATGCTCTAGTTGGAACATATCCATTACTTAATGATATGAAAATGGCAAAAAAACAAGAGAAAATACTTCTAGAAATGAGTAAAACTATATCTGATCATAAAAATAATAATAAAAACAAACTTTCTATACTTAAGCAACAGTTTACTACTGTAATTGATGGTCTTCTAAAAGGAGATAACTCTTTACATTTACATGGTACAAAACTAGTTATACTTAAAAATAAAATCAAAACAATTAAACTACTTTGGTCTCAAGAAAAATCAATTTTAGACTCGGCTATTAATAATAAAATGTATGAAGATGAAGCATACGCAACTATTAAAAAACTTACAAGAAATCTAACTACATTAAATAAACTTTATAATCAGTCATATACAAGATATAAACAAAACAGTGTAATGAAATCTTTAGTTAAAAGTTATATGAATAGTACAACTACTATAGAACCTAAGTATGCATTTAATACAATAAGATAAACTTAAATGAAATTTTATAGACCTCTTCCTATTGATAAGGAGTTAAAAATTTCTCCTAATGCACTTATTATAAGTAAAACAGATAGTGAAGGTAATATTCTATATACTAATAGTAATTTGACAAAGTTCTCATCTTATTCTAAAGAAGAGTTACAAGATGCTCCTCATAGCCTATTAAGACATCCTGATATGCCAAGAGTTATATATTTTTTACTTTGGGAAGAACTAAAACTTGGTAGAGATGTCACTTTATTAGTTAAAAATTTAGCAAAAACAGGTGAATATTATTGGATACATAATGAATTTATGGTTACAAAAAATGATTTAATATATCATTCTACATATAGTGTAACAGGAGAAGTTCCTTCTAAAAGAGCAATTACACAAATTAATAAATTATATAAAATTTTACTAAAAATAGAAAAAAAAGAAAATATGGAAGCTTCTCTCTTTTATTTAGAAAATTATCTCCAAGAGCGTCAAGTAACTCTACAAGAGTATATGAGTAATATATTAAAGCCTCAAACAGTTATTGAGTCACTCTTTACTAAAATAAGAAATACTCTAGTAGCAGCATAAAGTCTATAGCTCTATAACTCTTTCTATCCACTGCTCTTGAGTAAGTTCTCTAAAGTAGTGCTTAACTACAAATTTTCCATCTTCAACTTCTACCATAGCACATTCACTAAGTGGCTTCTCTCTTGCACACACCTCACCAGGATTAATAAAAAGTGTATTAGTAGACAAAGAAGCTTCAAATATATGTGTATGCCCTGAAATAACAATATTTGCATCAGCTGACATATAATAAGGCATATGCATCATTTTAATTTTTAAATCATCAATTTTAAAATAATAAGGTTCTTGAAAAATATTATATTTTCCATGGAGGGAGATTAAAGCTGTATCGTTGTTACCATAAACACAAGCATAAGGAAGATTTGTAGCCTCAATCATCTGTAAATGCTCTTCAAGCATAATATCCCCTGCATGAAGTAAATACTCTACTCCTAATGATATTAGATGCTCAACGGCTTCTCTATGTAGTTTAGTTTTAGTATGACTATCAGAGAGAATACCTATTTTCATGTTCTACTCAGACTTCTCTTCTTTTTTCTCTTCGGGAAGACCTTTTTGCTTTTCAACTGGTACAGGTTCAGACCACTTACACTTTTTATCAATACAATCATAAACTTCACCAGTTTTTAAAACTTTATGAACAACCATACTTTCACACTCTGGACATTTTCTATCCTGAGGCTCACCGTTTGAGATGAAACGACATTTAGGATAATTTGAACAACCAAAGAACTTTCCTCGTTTTCCCTCTTTTTCATGGATTTTAGATCCACACTTAGGACAAGGAACATCTAATTCTCTTGGAGGAATCAATGGTTGTGCATTCTTACATTTTGGATATGCTGAACAAGCATAAAATTTACCACGACGAGAATCTTTAATCACCATCATTTCACCACATTTTTCACATGGTCTGTCAGTTAATTCTGGTTCAGGTGGTGCATTACCTTCAAGGTCTGTAGTATATTTACACTTAGGGAAATTTCCACAAGCAATAAACTCACCATAACGCCCTTTTCTTTTAAGTAATTCGTTTCCACACTTAGGACACATAATACCTGTAGGTTCTGCCATCTTAAGACTTTTGATTTTCTCTTTACCCTCTATAATTTTTTTCATGAAAGGGTCATAAAAATCGGCAAGTACTTTCTGCCAATCAAGTTTTCCATCATCGACCTCATCAAGATCTGCTTCCATATTTGAAGTAAATCCTGAGTCAACAATTTCTGCAAAATGCTCTTCAAGCATCTCAATAACAGTAAAAGCAACCTCTGTTGGATGAATTCTTTTCTTCTCTATCTCAATATATTTACGTGTTTGTAAAATAGTAATAGTAGGTGCATAAGTACTTGGACGACCAATGCCTAATGACTCAAGCTTTTTAATAAGACTCGCTTCATTGTAACGTGCTGGTGGCTCAGTAAAGTGCTGTTCTGGTTTAATATCATCCAAAATAACCTTTTGACCTTTTTTTAGTTCTGGTAAAAGTTTATCTTTTTCATTATAACCTGTCACTCTATAAAAACCATCAAATAAAAGTTTTCTACCTGATGCTTTAAAAGTTGATTTTTCACCTTTAAATAGTAAGGTTTGTGACTCAAGTCTGGCTTCCGTCATTTGACATGCTAAGAAACGATTATAGATAAGACGGTAAAGTTTAAACTCATCTGCACCCAAATAATCTTTTGCAACCAAAGGAGTAAAATCTACCAATGTTGGACGAATCGCTTCATGGGCTTCTTGAGCTCCCTTTGAAGAGGTTACATAGTTTTTAGCTTTAGCTGGTAAATAGTCTGCACCAAAGTTTGAACTAATATACTCTCTTGCAGACTCAACAGCCTCTTTTGCAAGATTCATACTATCTGTTCTCATATAGGTAATTACCCCCATATTTCCTTTGTCAGTCTTTACTCCTTCATAGAGCTTTTGGGCAACCATCATAGTCTTTTTTGGAGAAAAGCCAAGCTGTGTTGAAGCAGCTTGTTGCAGAGTAGAGGTCATAAAAGGTGGTGGTGTTTTACTTTTACGCTCTTTTTTCTCTAATGACTCAACAACAAAGCTCTCTTTTACAGCAGATTGAACAATCTGCGTAGCCATAGCTTCATTTTTAATGGTCATTTTATCCATTTTAGTACCATCAAAAGAGTAGATACTAGAGTCTATATTTTTTTCAAAAAGTCCCTCAATTGTCCAAAACTCTTCTGGTTTAAATGCTTTAATCTCACGTTCACGATCAATAACAATTTTAAGTGAAGAACTCTGAACACGACCAGCACTTAACCCTTTTTGTATTTTAGAAGCTAAAAGTGGTGAAAGTTTATACCCAACAATACGATCAAGAAGTCTTCTTGCTTGTTGTGCATTTACAGAGTCCATGTCAAGTTTTCTAGGGTTATCTAGAGCATGTTGAATGGCTGTTTTGGTAATCTCATGAAAAACAATACGTGGCAAAGACTCTGGATCTTTTTTAATTGCCATAGCAATATGATAACCAATAGCCTCACCCTCACGATCCTCATCGGTCGCGATATAGATTGTTTCTGCTTCTTTTGCCAACTTCTTTAACTCTTTAACCGTAGGGTTCACTTCTCTAGGAATAGAATATTTTGGCACAAAAGTACCATCTTCTTCTACTGTAATCCCAAATGAACTTTTAGGTAAATCTCTAATATGTCCTTTTGAAGCGACTACTTTATAATTTTTCCCAAGAAAAGCAGAAATTGTTCTTGCTTTTGCAGGTGATTCCACAATAATTAAATTTTTCATATACAACCAACACCAATTAATATTTTTCTGCATTGTAACAAAAAGCTTCATAAAGTGCAACTATATTGTTCAGCTAATCCTTTTTTTTGGTATACTGTTAGCAAAAAAAATGGGAAATTGTCATGCTCAATCTTACACTATTAGATGTAATTATGCTTCTAACTGTTATCGTTATGCTAGGAGTTCTATCTATCTATCTTTTTGCACTTAAAGCAAAATTCACTAAAAAGAAAACTGAACTTAATAATAATTCAGCCTGTAAAAAAGCTCTCTCTGAACATAAAAGACGCCTCTATACTGATTATTTTTGGTCAGACAGTAGTCGTTTTTCTTGGATTCTGCTCTTTCTAGTCTTCTTTATATTACTTACTTTAGCATTGGCATATAAAACGACTGGTCTTTTTAGTATTGTCAATTTAGTAATAAGTCTCATTTTTTTAATAATAACACTTTTCTTTCTTCTTTTTGCATACAAAAGTTATAAAGCTTTTCCAGCAAAAGCAGCAGAACGATTAAAAACTTTTGAAGCACAAGTTGATAAAGCTATTCAAAAAGAGATTAGTTTTGAAGGTGACAATATTCAAAGCTTTTCAGATGGTGATGAAGCATTTGACACACGACCTAAAGTTTTTGCTTTTCCAACAGGTATTACAAAGATTGCTTTTCCTCCCTTTGAAAAAAATGCAAAGAAGCATCCGATTATTGCAACAAAGAAAATAGAATTTCTTATTTTATCTCGTGAATACTTTAGTATTTGTAAAGGAGCTGCAACCTTTGATTTACTTAATCCTAAACGTGCTCCTGTAGCTAAACAATGTGCTGAAACTCCAGGATCAGCTGGAGAGTGTAATGAACATTACTACTCTCAAATGAAAAATGTAGAGTATGATGGAGCAAAAGAGTGTATTCGTATTATCTATTATGATGAAAGTGATGATGTTGAATTTACTTGTAAAAAAGCTGCACCAAATAGAAAACCTGCGATGAAAGCACTTAAAGAGAAGCTACGCCTCACAGAAAGACAACGCTTACATAAAATTAATGAGCATGAGAAATATGAAGAGATTAAAGATAGACGTATTAACAAAACTGCTAATACCGACGAAAAAGAAGAAGACTCATCTGACTCATAAAAAATGAAGTAGTGGTTGAATCCACTACTTTAACATCCTTACTTACTCTTTCTTAACTCATAATCTATTACTTTTTTAACTATTAATTAACCCTACATTTTAACTTGTTATTCCTCTTATTATCATATAACTTAAAAGTATAGCATAAGAAAAAGTAATTATATTTTAAATAAATATTGCAAGTATATATTATTAAATAAAGTTTATTATATTCATAAATTATACTAAATCAACAGATTAAATAAATTAAATATAATAATTTTAAAGAACTATACTCATTTAATATTGCTTATTTGTATGATAGAAAATCACACTTTAAGAGATTTTTAAAACAATTTTATGTTTCATATGTACACAAAAAGGATATTTTATTATTTTCATCACTAATAGTGCATAAAAAGTCATTTTAAATAAATTTAAACTGATAGTAGTAGAATATAGGGCTTTATATGCTTTATCTATTAGTTCAATTTATAGTTATATATAGAAAAAGTAATAAAACATGATAATAACTTCTATTTATTATTATTATTTACTCAAAATATAGATAAAATTACTTGACATTTAAAATATCTTGACATATAATCTATCTGTTCCGAGTATTTTAAATGAAATACCAAAATCTTAAAGGAGGACAAATGACTAAAATTACTAAAAACTCAGAAAAATCTTTAGTTTCTACTACAGAATCAGATAAAGAACTCATGAGTAGAAGAAATTTTTTCAGAAAAGCTGCTACCTATTCAGCATCTGCTGTTGTTGCCACATCTGTTTTGGCACCGATTAAAGCACATGCTGAGGATGATCCTAATATTATGGAAGAGAAACCTTGGAGTTTAGAACTAGGAAAACCTGTAACTTATAATCAATATGGACAACCATCTCCATATGAGCATAATGTTACAAGAAGAACAACTTCTCTTTTATCCTCTGGTAACTTTCAAGCTTCTATTGCTGTTACTCCGATACAAGATTCTTGTGGGATTATTACACCTAATGGTCTTTTTTTTAACCGATGTCATGGTGGTACACCAGATATTGATCCAAACCAACATAGATTAATGATTCATGGTTTACTTGAGAAACCAATTGTCTTGACAATGGATGAGCTTAAGAAGTACCCTACCGTTTCAAGAGTACACTTTATTGAGTGTCCTGCCAATGGTGGACCAGAGTGGAGAGGCCCTCAGTTTAACTCGATTCAATTTGCCAAAGGCTTTATGTCGTGTGCAGAGTGGACAGGGGTCTACATTAAAGATATTATTAGAGATTTAGGTCTTAAGAAAGAGGCGTTATGGATGCTTGCCGAAGGTATTGATAACTCTCACATGGGAAGAACTGTTCCAGTTGATAAAGTTCTTGATGATGCAATGATTGTTTGGGGACAAAATGGTGAAGCCTTACGTCCTGAGCAAGGGTATCCAATTAGATTACTGCTTCCAGGTTGGGAAGGTAACCTAATGGTTAAATGGTTATGTAGACTTGAGTTTGCCTCTGAGCCATTCTATGCCAAAGAAGAGACAGCTAAATATACAGCTCTTACTAAAACCGATGGAAAAGCAATTCAACATTTTTATGCAAATGAAGTAAACTCAGTTGTTACCTCTCCATGTCCAGAAAAACCGTGGACAGAGTTAAAAAAAGGTGAGATGGTAGAGATTGAAGGTCTTGCATGGTCTGGTATGGGAACTATTACCGGTGTCGATATTTCATTTGATGGTGGTAAAAATTGGGAAGAGGCTCCACTTAAAGGTCTTATTCTTCCAAAATCTTGGACACGATTCTCAATTATGCATAAATACGAGGGTAAACCTTTACTTCTTTCAACACGTGCAAGAGATGATGCAGGTCATATTCAACCAACAGTTAAACAAGAGAGAGATACAGTTGGTGTAGAAGGTGTTTATCATAGAAATGGTGTACACACATGGGCAGTAGCAGCAAACGGGGAGGTAACAAATGTTCAAATCTTATCATAAAAAAATTATTACATCTACAATCGTAGCATCAGTTGTTCTTTTAAGTACAGCTTGTAATGCTTCAAATGAAAGTGATAAAAAAGTTGAAGCACCAAAAGCTACAACAAAGTCAGTAGAAACTAAAAAAGCAACTACATCAAACCCATCAGTAGGTCCAGCTGTCGCCTTAGTTTCTAATTCAGTTAAAAGAACCTATGCAAACAATAAAAAAGTAATTGATGGTGGAGTTACTTACCCAATTGTTAATGGTAAAACAAGTGCTTATGCAACTAATGTAGCAATGCATGATATGAAAATTTCTCATGGTAAACCAGCAACAGCCAATGAACAAAAAGCATGGAATATTGATGTAAGACCAGATGGTACAGGTCTTCCAGAAGGTTCAGGTTCAGCTGAAGAAGGTGATGAAATCTATGAAGAGAAGTGTGTATCTTGTCACGGTGACTTTGGTGCAGGTTCAGGTTCATACCCTAAACTAACAGCAGGTAATGCTTACGAAATGCAAAAAACTATGCTAAACCAACGTGTTGATGGAAATGATGAAGGTCCTAAACGTACTTTTGGTTCTTATTGGCAAGAGGCAAGTACACTCTGGTGGTACATTAAAACTGGTATGCCTCATCCAGCTCCGATGTCATTAACTGATGATGAAGTATATGCTCTCTCTGCATATATTTTAATGATTAATGAAATCGAAATTGATGGAGAATTGGTTGAAGACGAATATGTTCTTAACAGAGAGAAATTCTTAAAAATTGAAATGCCAAATAAAAATGGATTTGTTCCAAAAGTTGATGGTCCAAAAGGTCCAGATAATGTTCGTGCATTCTATGATGATGTGACTAACTATGGTAACGGAACCAGATGTATGAAAGACTGTTTTGAAGGCAAAGCAAAAATTCAAAAAATCAAAATGGCAATTTCTGACTTTACACCACCATTAAGCAATGAAAGATCATTACCAAAAGAAAAAGCAAATACAAAACCTGCTCACCCAGGCAAAGTAACTTATGAGAAAAAATGTGCATTATGTCATAGTACAGATGCTATGGGGGCACCAATGCTTGGAAATAAAGTAGCATGGGAAACAGTACTTAAGCAAGATATTAAGACTATATACCATAATGCAATAGCTGGGAAAAATGGTATGCCTCCAAAAGGTGGTACACAACTTAGTGATGATAAAATCAAAGAAGTTGTTGACTATATGATCGAAGAAGCTAAATAAGTTTTAATAAAACTTAATTTACACAATTAGTACACGAAGAGTATCTATACTCATATTGTATTGATTAATAATAACAATTTTAATCAAAAAAAATGATGATTAAAATCATTTTGACACTATTTTTATTTAGAATAGTGTCTTATTTAATTTAACCAAATAGAAAGGATTTCAATTATGGAAAGAAGAAGATTTTTAGGTTTAGGTCTAGCTGCAGCTGCACTAGTTCCAGCTAGTTTAAGTGCTGTTGATTTTAGAAAAGAGAAGCCCGATGCATTTACTGCTCACAATGTAGCAGATGCTATCAAAGGACTCTATGGAGATATTAAAACTATAGAAGGTGACATCTCAGTTAAAGCACCCAAAATTGCCTCTAATGGTGGAGCAATTCCTGTTACTATTAAAAGTGGCTTAGATCTTAAATCAATAGCAATCTTTCAAGATGCTAACCCAGAATCAGCTGTAGTTGCGTTTACAATTCCTGCGACAGGAATTGTAAACTACATGACTAAAATTAAAATGAAAGGTCCAGGAGAAATTACTGTTATTGCTGAAGCTAAAGATGGTAAATTTTACAAAACTTCTCAAAAACTAGATGTTGCACTCGGTGGTTGTGAAGGTTAATCCCTTTTCAAAACATACAATAGATTTTAAAATAAAGATTACGAACAATAGAAAGGAAAAACCATGGGTAACATGAAAATTAAAGCAAAAGTTAAAGGTGACACACTTAAGTGTAAAATACAAGCAAAACATATTATGCTTCCATATGATGCTGCAAAGAAAAAAGGCATAGATGCTAACTTTATTACACATATTATGGGTAAAGTTGGAGAAACAGTTGTTTTTGAAGCATCTACGAGTCAATTCATCTCAAAAGATCCAATTTTTAAATTTGAAGCAAAAGCAAAAGGTATAAAAAAAGGAGACAAGTTAGAGATGACTTGGATAGATCTTTCTGGTAAAACAGTTACTGAAGCTAAAAAAATCAAAGGTCTTAAATAATCTTTTAATTTTTTAGCCTTCTCTTTAGTTACTCCTAACTAGGAGTAACTTTAAACCAATGAATCACTTCTCTTTTTAATGTAGCTTCTTTACGTTTTTCAAAATGTTGTGATATATCAAAATCAGATTTTTCAAAATTTTCTTTATACTCATTAATAAAAATATTGTAGTCTAACTCTTTCATTGCTGAAATTTCATAAGTAACTTTGTCATACTCTTTAATATTTTCTCGTGAAACTTCTCTTAAATTAATAGCTCCATAACGCTCATTTCCCTCTAAGGTCATATTCATTTCTAAATAAGCTCGCATAGTCGATAAAGTAAACTCAATTTCAAACCTATTATCTTCATTCCTTAACTCTATACAAGTAGATAATTCTCTACTATAACCCCATGCACCAGAAACATCCAAATCACTATTAAAAGCGACTTTAATAAGCTCTTTTAAATTCTCTTCAACCTCTATCTTTTTAAATATCAATCTATACCCTTTTTGATTTCATAAAAACATTATAACAGATAAATCTTATCTCCTTTTTCAAGAAAACCCTCTTCTATAACTTTTACAAAAATTCCTCTATCTTTTTTTAATAATAAGGGTAAAGAATTATCTATTAAAGAGAGATGATTACATATAGTACAATTCTGTGTTATTTCAAATATCACTTCTCCTATTTTAATTCTTTTACCTATTGCTAATTGATATGGATTATAATCAATTAAAATATTTTCTCCTAAACTTCCATATTCCATCTCAATATCATTACATTTTGCTATGTTATAACTCTCTACTGTTGTAAGTAATACTGAACGATTTAAATCTTTTCCATAAAACTTATCACCAATAATTCCAGCTTCATCCAACTTAATAATAGACTTAACCGTTCTATTCAAATTACCTTTTACAGATAAAAATAGTTCTAATACTTCACCAATAGACAAATCAGTCATTTATATCACCTACCCATACATTCCAATCACCAGTAAATGCTTTTACCTTCTCATATCCCAAATAACGCATAACAGTCATCATATAAAGTGCTTTTGGACTACCTGACATACAATATATATAATTACTATTACTCTTATTTAATTTATATTTTTTAAATAAAATATCTAATTCCTCTTTTGATTTTAATCTATATTTATTTTTATCTATTAACTCTTTCCATGAAAATACTGTTACACCAGCTAAATATGAACCCTTTTCATTACCTACTGTGTCAACCATTGGACATATATCAATGACTGTCGCATTTAACTCATAATTTTGTCGTATTTTGTTCACAGTATTTTCTAACTCAATTTTACTAAGAAAATAATCCCTGTTAATTTTATCTCTTGAATAAATACTATTATCTAAACTTTTTATATTATTAGAATTAGAGAGTAAATATGGTTTTAAAATTAACAATTTTTTTCTTAAATTGATAATTTTAGATTCATACTCTTGCTCTAAAGTTCTATTATCGTCCTTAGAAATTAATTTCAAAAATTCATCTAATTCAATTTTGTATTTATCATAAAGTTTTTGATTAGGATCTATTTTCAATATGGCTCTCAACCCACCATTTAAAATAAGCATCTTTTTATATCCTAAACTTTCTAACATAGAATAAAGTGTAGCAGCATAAATACCATAACTATTATCGTAAAAAATAAGTAATTGATTTTTATTAATATTCTTATCTAAAAAATATTTTTTTAAATCACTAAAACAATCATAAAAAGGTTCACAAGAATTATTTCCTAAAATATTGGAAGAAGAGAACCTTTGCATATCAATAATTTTACTATTTTTAATAAGTGTAATACTCTTTTGAGCAGAAATAAATTGTACATCACTTTTATCAATCATCTTAATTGCAACTTTAGGTTCAATATACATATCTTCTACTGCAAATAAACAAAGGGTAAATACAACAAAAAATAAATTTATATATCTATACATTTTTTCTCCTTTTCAAATTATTTTTTCAAATAACCACCATTATGCCCATCAACTACAGCTTCATTTAATATCTCTAAAAACTCACCCAATGCCATAATCCCTGGAAGTTTCATCAATATTTTTTTATTTTCAGGTTGTATAAATATTAAAGTTGGAGTACTTCTAACTTCTAAATTTAATGGTATAGATTGATAATCTATATTAATTTTTACTACTTCAAAATATCTATTAAGTATTTTTCTAACTTTAGAATTCTTAGAAATAATTCTATCCAATTGATCACAATATTTACATGTTGTCGATCTTACCTTAATTAAAACAATCTTATTTTTAATTTTAGCTCTCTTCATTGCTAGTTTAAAATTTTTATATTTTATAGAAGGTACTTTTGGCTTTGGCTTTGGCTTTGGCTTTGGCTTTGGCTTTATTATAGTCTTCTTTTTTAACTTTATTTCTTCTGAAAAATCAATTCTTGATTTTTCAACTTTCTCTATCTTTTTAGATATATTTATTAATTCATCATATGCAGTAGCTACATTTTTAAAATGCCATCTAGAGTATAATCTATCTTCATGAAAAGAAGGGAGTATTACATTTGAAATAATTTTCTCACGACTCTCTCCTTTTTTAATACGACTCAAAATAGTACTCTCTAAAAGATTTAAATAATTATTTGTTTTTTTTAAGGCACTTCTACAAGTTATATATCCATGAGAACTTATAATATACTTCCAATCTAATTTTTCTATCTCTTTTAAACCTTTCTTCCAAGTCAATAATGAACGATTATTTTTCAAAGATAAAATTCTATTATTAAAAATCATATCACCAGCAAAAACTATTTTTTTATCTTTTATATAAATGTATATATTATTATCATCATCAAATACCCTTTTAAGACTTATATTTAAATCTCCCAAAATTAAATTTATATCTTTATCAATTATATTATCTACAGCTATCATCCTTGTATTCACTAAAGCATCTTGACTTAATATTTTTTTAACTATAAGAGGCTTATTCTTTAAAAAAATTTTTCTATACCCTTTAGGAGCGAATAAAATAGCTCCTTGCTCCTTGTAAAATTCGTTACCTAAAACATGAACTTCATCTAATGAGGTATTTATAACATATTTAACTGGTAATTTTTTTTCTTTTTCCATTATTGCATAAGCATCTTGAGCATAACTATAAGTTGGACCACTATCTACAACTATATATCCGTCCTCTGTCTCAATGTAACATGAATTTATTATATTGCCTCCATTAATATTAGTTTCTTCAGAAGGTAAACCAAAAAAACAATGAATTCCTTCAGAAATTTTATATGGCTTTAAATGATAATTAAAAGCCAATAAATAACTTGAGAAAAAAAGAAATAAAACAAAATTACGCATAACACTCCATTAAAATATATTTGAATATATATATAGAATAGCATATATTTAATAAAAATTTCAAAAAATAGTATTTTTAAAAAAAATTAATTTATTTAAAAGATAAAAATCATCTATATCTAAATAAATTTGTGAGAATACAATATATTTTAATTTATACTGATTGAAATATTAATACGCCTTCAATTAATTTATCAATATCACCATCTAAAATTCCATCTACATTAGAGTAAGAAATATTACTTCGTGTATCTTTCACTTGTTGATATGGGGCAAGTACATACGAACGAATCTGATGCCCCCAGCCAATATCGCTCTTCTCTACTCCATCAATAAGAGCCTGTTTCTTCTCCATTTCATACTCATAAAGACGTGATTTTAACATCTTCATCGCTGTTGCTTTATTTTTATGTTGACTTCTATCATTTTGACACTGCACAACAATATTAGTCTCAATATGGGTAATTCTAATAGCACTCTCTGTTTTATTAACATGCTGTCCACCTGCACCAGAAGCTCGGTAAGTATCAATACGTATATCTTTATCTTCTACAACAATATCCACATCATCATCAATCTCAGGAGAGACCATCACTGAAGAGAAGGAAGTATGTCGTTTAGCATTTGAATCAAAAGGGGAAATACGAACTAATCGGTGAATACCATTCTCTACTTTTAAATAACCATAAGCATTTTCTCCTTTAATAATAAAACTAACATCTTTGATTCCAGCCTCATCTCCAGCTTGATAATCAAGTCCTTCAACTTTAAATCCTTTACGCTCAGCCCAACGCAAATACATCCTATAGAGCATATTAGCCCAATCCTGAGACTCCGTACCACCTGCCCCTGGATGAATAGAGATAATAGCATTTTTACTGTCATTCTCACCACTAAGCATTATCTCTACCTCTAGTGCATTGATACTCTCAGTTAAACTCTCTGCATCTTCATAAAGCATATCTAAAGTCTCTTCATCCGATTCAGACTTTGCCATATCAAAATACTCATTAGCATCCACAATAGAGTCACTTGCTTTCTTGTATTTTCCTAAAATTCTCTCTATTTTTGTCTTTTCTTTAGAGGCAACCGTAGCACTTTTAGCATCATTCCAAAAGTCTGCCTCTTGTTGCATGAGATTAATCTCATCTAAACGGCTCAGAATATCATCAGGCTTAACAATATTTTTTATATTTTCCATTTTAATAGTAAGTTTTTTTAGCAGTTCACTATATTCATAAGCATCCATAGATATATCCATTCTAATTAATTATAATGTATTTTATCAAATTAATTAAAAATGGAAAATGAATCAGAAAGAATATAATAAATAAAAAAGTAAAATTTTCAAAAGAAA
>Ga0256827_10000018_pt1 | contig 80133 bp, 85 predicted proteins | sample CV84metaG_FD_185977 | JGI IMG/M metagenome (GOLD analysis project Ga0256827, IMG submission 185977) | Hydrothermal vent microbial communities from East Pacific Rise, Pacific Ocean - CV84 | ecosystem: Environmental > Aquatic > Marine > Hydrothermal vents | place: Pacific Ocean: East Pacific Rise... | reverse complement strand
AAATAGTAGAAGCAATTCAAACTGAATTTATTGAAAAAATTAAAGCAAGCAATTCTCCAGAATCTATTTTCGAAAATTATAACATTTTGAAAAGTAATACTTGAACATATACAGATTGAGGAAGTTTATTTAAAGGTTTCTTAAATGTATTTGGGGTTAATGATAAGGTTGAGGAGGCTTATGAAAAGAGAATTGATAATTTGAAGTTAGAAGAGTTTTGAAAGAAAAAAATAAAAGAGGTTTTAGATAAAAAATGAAAAATAAATGACTTATATATGGAATACCTTGATTTATATAAAGTTATTCCTGAAATAAGGAAACAAGCAATATTATTTATTAATGATGACAAATTAACAGTTTCAGATTTTTTAGCAGTACTAGAAACTAATGCATTAATGAGTAAAAATAGTTTAACTTTTACAGATAAAACTGAAAAATTATGGGAATGATGAGTTACCTCTTTAAGTGAAAGTTTTACTAAAAATTCAAAAGATTTATTAAAAGATATAAAATCAGAAATATTAAAATAATTTTAATTAAATAAAAAAAAAATATGGCTACAAGTTTAGATGAATTCAAAATAAAATTACCTGAAGCATGAAAAAGCGAAATTTGAACAACTTTAGAAGAATTTAAAAATAATTCAATAGTTGAAAATGTGAATGATTCTAGCACTATTAATGCAGATATTTTTAATAAAAAATTAGAAGAAATAAAAATATTATTTAATTCTAATTCTTTACTTAAAACTTATTATTGAGTTGCTTCTTGAATTAACTTTTCAAAGTTGAGTAATGAAAATAGAAAAGAAATTAGTATTTTATTTGATAATTTATTATCTTCAAATAAACTTAGTTATAGATTAAAACTAGTTTGAAAGCTTCAAGATATTATTAGTAAATATCGAGTATGAAGTAATATAGTTAGTAGAGAGACTAGGGATAATATATTATCTAGTAGAATAGAGAAATTAATAGAAGAAGCAAAAGATATAAAAGATAAATTTATATGATCTTTAAATGAACAAGTAGAAAAACAATGAAATTGAAAAATTTCTTTAGATTTATGAGATAGTATTGTTGATTTTTCATCTAAAGAAGATGCATTAAAATATATAAAAAAATTAGAAAAAGAAATTGATTCAAATGATAATTCTTTTTTATGGTCATTATTTGTTGGCTCATTAGATTTAATAAGTCAACCATTACAATGGCCATTAGAATATTTTGATACTTTCAAATCTCATAAAATAGTTCCTTTTTATAATTCAAAAGGTTTGTTAGAAGATTGAGAAGCAATTTGAAATGATGCAATAATGTTATTACTATCAGTAATGGCTTTAAATTATTGAGAAACTATATATAGAAGATATGCTGTTGATGTGTTTGCAAAAATGGGTAAAAATGAACATCCATTTTTTAGAGAAAAAATAAAAGATAAAAATTGAAATTATAAAAAGGAAACTTATAAAACAAGAAACAAAAAATGAGAAGAAATAGAAAAAACTAGATATGAGACAAGAAAAAAAAGATTAATAATTCCTGATTATTCTATACAATGATCATATTTTGATGATGATGCTAATCTTAGAAATAAATATAGATTAAGAGTTTCAATATTAGATCAATTACAAGAACAGCTTGAGTTACAGACATGAAAAGATAAAGAAATTTTTAGGCAAAGATTAGAAAAAGTAAAGAGTTTATTAAATGTAAATACTAAATCATTTGAATTAGAAGCATTTGCTCTAAAAAAATGACTTTGGAATCCAAGAAAATTATATTGGGCTTTAAGGAATGGTGTCATTCCGTTTTGACAAGATTTAGCTCAAAAAGCCTGAACAAAATTTAATCTTAAAGAAAGTTGAGTTTTAGATAAATATAATGAATGATATAAATTAATATTCGAGGACTGAAAAGTTGAATTAGTGGATGATAAAATGAAAATTTCTGTAGATAGTGATAAATGATATAAAACAACTTATAAAGCAATTATAGAATATATAGATAATTTACCTTTATGAAAAAAAGAAAAAAAAGAAAGAATAGATAGAATTAATAATTTTGTAGATAGTTTAAAAAATATACCAAAAACAGATGATTATATAAAAAATAAGTTATATAATATTGCTGTAAAATGAGAATTAAACAAATCAGAAGTTTTATCTGAAATAGATAAAAAATTAAAACAATATGTCCCTGAAGATAATAAATTAGAAACTAAAGATTGGAAAGAATGGTTTTTTGATTTACCAAAAGAAGCTAAAGAAGAGATTTTTGATAAATTATCAAAGGTTCATGGTAATAATTGACCTGCTATTTTAACTAAATGACATGCTTGATTAATTAAATTAAGATATTTTGTAGATAAATGATTTATTAATTTAAATGAAACAGAACTTAATACATTAATTAATGAAATAGAAAAATGAAATATTGAATTTAATAGATTGTATGAATGAATGAAATGAAAATTTAAATTTATTTGAGATCTTAGTTGAAAATTGTTTTTGAAAATTTTGAAATGAGACCCTATTGAATTTACTGAGATGAAGAAATCTTTTGATAAAATTGATGAAGCAGACTGGGAAAAATTTATTAAAGAATGAGAAAGTATTTTAAAATCAAAAGGAGAAGTATCTAGTATAATTAGATCTTGAGCATGAAAAAATCTATTTAGCCTAATTAATCTAGATAAATCTAGATTTAATGAGAATTTTGAACCAATTTTTGAAGAAATATATAACTCAATAAAAGAAAAAATTGATAGTTGAAATTCTAATTATACAAAAGAAAAATTAGAATTAGATTTAGTTAAGATTTATAAAGGATATTTACCAAATTTTGTTATTTTAGATATTTTTGATTGAAGAAATAATTATAAAATAGATAGTGTAGATTTAAGTTGATTAGATTTAGAAAAAAAAGAAGTTAAAGAATTTTTAGAAAAAGTTGAGAAATGAAAATGGCATTGAACAATTGAAGAATTAAGAATCTCAATAGCTAAATTAATAAGGTGAATAGATGTTGATTGAAAAGATTTTAATGAAAATGTTAGTGAAGTAATAAAAGACATCAATACACAATGAGCAGAATTGGAAAAAGCTTCTTTTAGAAATAGTGCTTTTGGAATTCCTTTTAAGGATTGAAAAATAGAAAAAGTTTCTTTTGAAAATACTGAATACAGGCTAGCTGAGTTATTACATAAATTACATTGAGATAACTTAAATGATAGTGGCTTTAATAAACTATTTGAGTATCTTTTAGATAAAAACTGAGATTATACTTGAAAAGACTTTTTTACAAGATTAACACATTCTTTAAGTCTTCCTACAGATTTAATCTCTATAACTGAAAATACTTCAAGAAATAATTTACTAAATAATTTATGAGAAAGAATAGATTTATTATTAAATGCTAGAATTAATAATTTAAAAACTAAAACATCAATAGAACAAGAAAGGATTATAAAAGAATTATATAGACTATTATGAATTTCAGAAACAAGTAAAGAATCTGAATTAATAAAAGTATTAAAACAAGAAAAAGTTTGATGAAATATTTGACTTATTTTAGATGAGATAAATACATATGAAAGATGAAAAGAGAAAAGTAAAATTTTAGAAAATGAAGAACAAATTAAACAAGAACGTATTGAAAAAACAAAAAAAGCCTTAAATAGTTACATTAATAATCTTGAAAATAAAAATTTAAGCTTAGAATGATTAAGTAATATATATAATAATTTTTCTTCTATTGTTGATAATCCTAGGGATTTACTTAGATGAGATTCTAATTATGAAGATTTAATTAAGGAATTTGAAGATAAGTATGAAAAAAAATTTAATGAATTAAATAATACTAAAAAATCTAAAAAGAAAAAAGTTAAAAAATCAAAAAATGATAAGACTAAATATAATCCTTTAGATTCTTTATTTAAATCTCCTGAAAAGGTAAGAAAACAAGAATTAATAAAGCTTGCAACTCAAAAAGATTCATCTGAATTTGGAAAAATACTTGAAGAAACTATGGAAAGACTTGAATTAAAAGCATTATTAGATCCTAAATTTAAAATTCCTGAAGATGGAATAGATGCAATTATAGAATATGAAACTAATTTTGAAAAATATAATGAATGATTGCTAAAAGATTTTGCTAATAAAATTAATGTTGAATGAATTAATTATGAAGCAGTTGAATTAGCTTTAAAAAATTCTAGTGAAAAATGAGAAATGACTGAAAAAATAAATAAAACTTGAAAAACTGAATTTATAGATCTTTGGAAAGAATTTAAAGATTCAAAATTTGCAAAAGAATTTAAAAAAATTAAATAAAATATTATGACAGAAATATCTTCATATTCTGCTAGCACTATAGAAAAGGGATCTAATAAGATTAGTATTCCTTTTTCTGCTTCAAAAAAATATTATGGTATTGATAATATTTTTGAATCAAATAATATTTATCTTGTTTTAAGAAAATTTTACAATAAAACTTCTGAAGAAAACTATCAAAAAAACTGAATTAAAACTACTTCTGAAATATTAAATGAAGAAAAATTTGAGTGAAAAACAATTAGTTCTGCAATTATGTTGGAGCTTAAAAAAGAACTTAAAAATAGAAACTTAGAATTAAAAGATATTTCTGAAATTTGAATTCAAGAGTGAAAAATGATTTTAAAATTGAATAATTGAGAAAAAATTTATTTTAATCTTGATGCAAAAAGTTTAAATGAGCTTGTTGTAAAACAAGAATTACAAGAAGTGAAAGAAGAAGTAGAAAAAAATATTTCTAGTTATGTTATTTGATGAGCTATATTTACTTTGACTTTACTTCCTACTGCCCAACATGAATGAAAAAGAATCTTAAAAATTATTTTAGATCAAAAATGAAAAAAGTTATCTTTAGATTTGAATGAAGAAATAAAATGAGAAATAACTGATAAAAAAATACTTAAATTAGTAGAAAAAAATTGAGTAGAATATAATTCAAAAACTTGAAAATTTGAGATAAAAAATCCTTTGGATAAAATAAAAGTAAGTTTTTTTAATAAGTCTTTAGAAAATTTAAAGTATGAAACTTTTAAGAAGAATCTGGAAAAAGCTTGAATTAAAGAAATCCCAACAGAAGAAGAATTTAAACAAATAAAGACAAAATGACAAGAGTTTATTATTAATATTGCTGAAAAAAGTAAAAAAACAAAATGAAGTTTTTGAAAATTATTTGAAAAAGAATTTTTTAGAAGTTTAAAAGAATCTATAAATCTTGAAAAAATTTGAGAAAAAAGTATGCATTATGCTTTATTACCTATTTTTATTCAAGAAATTCATAAGCATACTGGAAGTACTCAGTCATATATGGAAGCTTGAACCGAAGTTGTTTGATTTTACAGTTGAGCAGCTTTAGCTTGAAGATTGTTAAGTTTGGGATGACCAAAGCATCCACTTGTTATGCTTGTTTGAAGTCTTGCTGGATGAACAGTTTGAACTATGATTGGTAAACATACTTTGGAATCTTTTGATAAAGAACTTTTAGACTTTAATCCAAATAAGGATATAGAGGATTGAACAAAAAGTGTTGATGTGCAAATTATTTCAATGTGAACTATTTATGATTTTTTGGATAAAATTAATTATGATTTTACTGAAACTTGAATTGATATGTCTAATAATATTAATGCTTCAACTAATCCTGAATTTTATCTTGCTAAGAGGTTTTGATGAGTAGAACATTGGAATAAAGAACTAAAAGAATATAAAAATAAAACTATTAAAAAAATTGATGAATTTTTATATAAAGATTTTAGGTATAGTGATATATTAAAAGATAAAGAAAGTTTAAAAAAATGATTATTTAATGTTGTTTCATTAAGTGAAGAATATAAATTAGATAAAGAAAGTTGATGGAGTAAACAAAGATGACTAAATAAAAAAAATAAAGAAAAAAGAAAAAAAATAAATATTATTGTCTGAAAAGTAAGTAATTTTATAGAAAATAATTTGCCAAAAAATATTTATTGTTGAGATGATATAGAATATCCAAAATTTGAAGAAAAATTTGAATTATTTTTAAAAAGTCTTTTGATAAATGAAGATATTGTAGAAATGATTATTGTAAAATTTAGAAAAATGTCTGAAGCTGAATTTGTAGATAGTATTGCAAGTATAACTTGAATGAATAAAGATTTAATTCAAGAGCATATTTGAAATTCTGGAAAAGAGTCTGAATTTATGAATGATATTCAAAGAGATTCTTTAAAAAGACTTGATGATTTTATATATCTTGAATATTCAAGATATAAAAAAGAAGCTATAGTTGATTATAATATAAATGAATATAGTTTCAAAGTAAATGATGAAGCAACAGAAAAAGCTAGATTAAATGCAAATTTTATAAAAAATATGTCATCTAATATTATTGAAAATAATAATATAGATACTGATTATATAGAAACTTATAAAGAAAATATTTCAAACAAAAAATGATTTTTGGAATTAGCTTTTGAATGAAAACTAACTAAAAATATAAAATGAGAAGAGTGAAAATATGTAGTTCAAACTGACTGAATAACTTCATATGTTCCAGTAAAAAAAGAAAGCTGAGAAATAAAAAAAGAGATATTTCATGAAAATATAGATGATGTTTTGTATATTAATTCTTTAAGTGATTCAGATAGAAATTTTATAAAAACTATTATTTATGACAAAATTCTAAAATGAGAATCTATAATAGATTATATAAAAGAAATATCAAATGAAGAATGATATGTGGATTCTATTGATAATCACATAACAATATCTTGAGAGCAATTAATTAATATTCAAAATTTAGAAAAATTCAAAAAACTAATACAAAATCTACAATTTTATAATTTTTATAAAAGAATGCTTATCTTAGTAAAACAAAATTTCTTTATAAAAAATATAGAAGAACATTGAGATGCTGTATATTTTGATGAAGAAAATTCTTGGTTATTACATCCTATTAATAATTTTAGAAAAAAAGTAAATAAAATACTTGACAATCAATGCAGAATAAAGTATAATAAATCTGTATTTAAAATTTAATTTAAAAAGAATATGAACAAAACAACACTTGCAACTTGATTATTGGCTGTTCCATGAGTATCAGCATGAATCGATTTACTTAGATCAGCTGATATATGAAGTACTATCTGAGAAGTAGCTTGAAGTATTGATTGAGTTTTAGAGATTGGAAATTCTATGCTTAATCCTTTATTCTCTACTGTTGTTTGATGAGCATCAGCTTGATTACTAACTAATTCAGTTTTAAAAGAATTTGATTGGATGAAAGAACATGAAAAAACTAGATGGTTGTTAAGTATAGCTGCTGGTTGAATGTGATATGCTGCTTGAACTGCTGCTGCTCCATTCTTAGCTGCATGATGACTTGCATATGCTTTATGAAAACCAACTTGGAAATATTGAAAAGAACTAGTTAAAAGATTAGGTAAAACAGTTGGTGGGGCAGTATCAGAAACTGCTAATTCATCTATTAATTTATTAACTGCTCCACTTAGATGAATATATAGTTGATTAATTAAAGATACATTATTAATGCCTTCTCCAGTAAGAGCAGTTACACAATCCATTTCAAATTAAATTATTAATCAAAAACTAGAGAAAATCTCTAGTTTTTTTATTAAAAATTTTATTAAGAAAATTTATTTTTATACTGATTTACTTAAAATTCTGTAAAGATACTATTTATAGTATCTTTTTAAGTTTAAAGAAAAACAAATTTGTAATTTTAATATTATCTAATCATATGTAACTATGATTTTAATATTATCTAATAATTATAAAATATGATAAATAAATCAAAACTTCAAAATATGAATTATTCAGAAAAAACTATCCTGATTTTGACTTAGAATTTTTAACTTATAATGATTTACTAAAAACTCTATAGAGATGCTATTTATAGCATCTTTTTAAATTTATAGATGTATATGGATTTAAATGGTGAAAGAAAAATCTAAAATTACCAAATTGATTTTTAGAAAGTTTTCCAAATACTAATTTTGGGATAATTAATAAAGAAAGTTATTTAGAATTTGTTTTGTGAAAACTAGCAAAAAATCTCTAGTTTTTTTGTTAAAAAAAAATACAAAATTTAATTTTATTCCCGAATTTTAAATTAAAAACATCTAATTTTTGTTTTATTATAAAAAGTATGATATTATACTTTAAATAATTATTAATTAAATAAAATATGTCTAAATTTGATATTTTTAGTGTTCAGGAAAAAGAAAATTTAAAAAAAAGAAAAAATGAGAATAAAATTACTCCAGAAAAATATGAACAATTATTGAGGGCAAAAAGAGAAAAAGTACAAATGTATCAAAGTATTGATAATTCTTTAGATTTTCTTGAAAAAAATTCTAATATTACTTTAGATCAAATAATTGACAAAAAAATAAAATTAATAGAGGTGTATTATGAAAAAGAATCTGAGAAAAATGCAGAAGTACCTAATAAGTTTTTGGAGAAACAAAAAGAAAAACTTAGAACAGAGCTTAGAAAAAAAGCAGAAGATAAAATTCCATGGATTGGTTGAGCTCTTTTTGATTGGGCTGAAGATTTAATGAAACCATCTGATAAAGATGCATGAATATTTGATAAAATTTTCTGAAAAATTGGTATCTATTTTTGAACAGCAATTTTAGGGATCTTTTGATTAAAAGAAGGCTATACAAAATTAACTTGAATGAAATTCAAAGAAACAGATCATTGAATTGGTGATGATAATGCTGCCACAAAACCTGGTGATGATGCTCCTGATTTGTGAGAAGGAGTTGAAGGAAAAGAAAAATTAAAAAAAGGGTGATATACTTTAATTTGAAGAAAATTTTTAGAAAAGGTTTCACCATCTAGAAAATTATATAACAAAGCTGCAAATAATTATGACTCATTTATAAATGGAATAGAAGATAATAATATAGAATATTGAAGATTAAAGGTGATAAGAAATAAATTAATTAAAAATTCAAATAATTCTTGAATTATTGAAGAGGTAAAAATAGATTTGAATGTAGATGAGAATTTAAAAATTAGTTATAAAGAATTACTTTGAATGCTTGATACTTTAGTTTGAGATAATTCACAATTTGTTATAAAAGATATGTTAAAAGATATAGATAGTATTATAAAAGATGAAAAATTTAGAAAAAGTTTTTGAGATAATTATGATTATTTAATATGAAAAGATATCTGAAAAATAAAATTTAAAGATATAGAATTTTTGATTGGTTATTCTTTACCTATAACTATTTTAGATGAATTTAAATCAATTTTACCTGATCATGAAAAGTTAGGAGAATATAGGGATACAATTGAAGAAGAAATGAAAAATAGAAAAGATTGATTTTTTTCTGTAGAATTTTTAAAAATATTTTGAAATTGAGTTGATGAGCCATCAAATCTAAATACATCATTTTTTAAAAAAAAGTTTGATGATTCTATTAAAGGTAAAACAGATAATAAAAAAGAAGAATTAATATTAGAATTTGATAAATTTATTAAGTTCAAAAAATCTATTTTAAATCAACTTAATGATAAAAAATATAATTTATGATTAGATGTATTTAAAAGTGGTTTTCAAGAGAGTCTTACACCAAGTAAAATTTTACAATTATATTTACTTTTTGATTGAAGAGAAGATATATCAAATTTAAGTTGAGTTGATAAAATTTTGATGTATACTTGGATTGCAAATATACCTAAAGATACAATTTTAAGAGACAAGTATCTGCAAGAATTAACACTGAAATCTTCAACTGAAAATAATGATTATTTAACAAGTGAAGAACAAGATTTTATAATTCCTTTATTAAAAGATGCTTGATATGATACAATATTGAAGACATCTATAGAAATGTCTTGATCAATAAAAAAAGGTGCTGATACTTTATTGATTAAAGGATTAAGTGAATCTTGAATATTATGAACTTTAGATATTGATAAATTGATAAAAAAATATGATATTCAAAGTATTATTATATTATTTTGATTGTTTGGTTGAAGTGTTATTTTAAAAACAGTACCATTGCCATTTCATATAAAAACTATGTTGAGTATATGATTTTATGGTTTTTGAACATCATATTGAATATGATTTTTGAAAGAAAAATGATTTCTGGATAAAATTATTGAAGATACAATGATACCAGAAGATATTAAAAAAGCTTTAGAGAATTTAAAAAAAGAATATGAGAAATAAATTGATTTAATTAAAATAATGAGTATTAAAAAAATATACAGTAAGATTTTAAATAAGTAAAAAAGCAGGATTAATCCTGCTTTTTTATAAACCTAATAAATTTTTAGTAAATGTTTCATTTTTTCTCCAGTTTTTTCTTACTTTTACTCTAAGAGCAAGAAAAACTTTTGTATCAAATATTTTTTCTAGTTCAATTCTGGCTTGTTTTCAGATTTCTTGAATTAAGCTTCATCCTTTTCATACAACAATATATTTTTGTGAATCTGTGTCTGTATAAATATAGGCTACCAATTTAAGTAAATCTTTTCATTTAAGTGTTTTTTCTTCATTTATTTCTTCAACTCAAACATATATAGAATGAGGTAATTCTTCTTTTGTGTGAAGGAAAACTTTTTCTCTGATTATTTCTGAAATTCTAAAAAACATATCTTGTTTTGTATAAATATCAGTTGGAAAAAGAAGTGGTCAGTCTGGAATGTTTTGTTTTATTCTATCAAGAAGACTATCAAAACCTTCTTTTGTTGTTGAACTTATTTTTAAAGTTTCTTTTGCTTCTGGAATTGTGATTTTTGCTTTTAAATCTGATTTTGTATAAACTTTTAATATTGGAGTTTTTACTTCAGAGATTAATTCTTTTATATAATTTTCTTCTATTCAACCTGGTCTAGAACTATCAATAAAATATAAAATTAAATCAGATTCTTCAAGTGATCTAATTGCTACTTTATTTATTTTTTCATTAAACTCTTTATTTGATTTATGTATTCAGGGAGTATCAAAAAAGATTATTTGAGAATCATCATCATTATGAATTGCTAAAACTCTTTTTCTTGTAGTTTGTGGAATATTCGAAGTAATACTTACTTTTTCTCAAAGTAGAGAGTTTATAAAAGTTGATTTTCATGCATTTGGTCTACCAATTATAGCTACATATCATACTTTTTTTATAACAGATAAATCATCAGTACTTGATAAAATGTCTTGTAAATCTATTTTTTTCATATTTTTTATTTTAAAATTAATATTTAAAAAACTCTTTTCTGAATCTTTACTCTTTCCAAGAGTAAAGGGCTACAAGTTATAATAATTAATTATGTTCCTCCTGCTCTTGTAAAGAGTAGGAATTCAAGGAAGAGTTATTTCTTGTTTACTTATCTTATTTTTTATTATAATAGAAATATTATAAATTAAAAGAAATAAGTGAAAAAAGATTTTATTGAATACATAAAAAAGGAATTTGGGTTTGATGAACAAGAAGTAGAAAAGTTTGAAACTTCATTGAATACACCACTAAAAAAATCTATTAGAATAAATACTAATAAGATTTCTATAGAAGATTTCAAAATAAGAGCTCTAAAAAATAATTGGACTTTGACTGCTACAAATCTATGAAAAAATACTTTTTATATAGATAGAGAAGATGCTAGAGAAGTTGCTCTTGGAAATACTCCTGAACATATTGCTGGTTATTTTTATGTGCAAGAAGTTGCTGCTAGTTCAAGTCCTTTTTATATGAGTGATGATAAAATTGATAAGTCTGAATATTTGATTTTGGATATGAGTGCTAGCCCAGGATGAAAAACTACTCAACTGCAAGAGTATTATCCAAATAGTTTGATAGTTGCAAATGAGCTTGATAAGTCTAGATTAAAATGATTTTTTTCAAATTTAGATAGAATGAGTAGTCTTAGAACTGTTGCTACAAATTATGATGGTAGATTTTTTAAGAATACTCCAGAGATTTTTGATAAAATACTACTTGATGCTCCTTGTTCTTGAGAATGAACAGCATTCAAAACTGATGAAGCACTTAGATATTGGAATTTAAAAAATATAAAAATAGTTTCAAAACTGCAATATGGACTACTAGATTCTGCTATTAAATCATGTAAAGTATGATGAGAAGTTATTTATTCTACTTGTACTTTAAATAAATTTGAAAATGAATGAGTTATAAATAAAGCACTTAAAAAATACTGAGATTGTATAGAAATAGTTCCATTAGACCCTCACCTAACCTCTCCTAAAGGAGAGGAACAAGATTTTGATTCCCCTTCTCCTTCAGGAGAAGGGGTTAGGGGATGAGGAGTCTTTATGAGAAATTGGCCACATTTGAATTTTACAGGTTGATTTTTTGTAGCAAAAATAAAAAAAATAAAAAGTTTGACCTCACCCCAACCCTCTCCTTCTCAGGAGAGGGAGCAGAACAGTAAATGGGATAATAAAAAAGAAGAAATAACAAAAATTAAACAGAATATTGAAAAAGTAAATTCTACAGACAAGAAAAAAGTTTTAAGCTTTTTTGAAAAATCTTTTGATTATGATTTATCAAATTATTGAATTTATAATTATAAATGAGAAATTCATTTAACAGATTATAATCTTGAAAAAGTAATAGAAAATATATTTTTATACAAGATTTGAGTAAAAATCTGAGAACTAAAGGATTGAATATTTGTACCAAATTTTTACTCTTGAACTTTTAAGAAATTTTCTAAAAATACATTAGAAGTAAATAAATCTGATTTAGATAGATTATTAAAATGATTTGAGCTAGAAAGTCCTCACCTAACCTCTCCTGAAGGAGAGGAATATAAAGATTGATATTATCAAATTATTTATGATGATATTGAAATGGGAATAGCAAAGGCAAAAAACTCAAAAATAAAAAGTCTTATTCCAACTAAGCTTATGAGAAATTAAATTTGCAAAATATTTGAAATGATGTATTGTATTAAACATATTTTATTAACTAACAAATAAAATTATGGAAAAGAATATTGAATATTTTTTAGATAAAATTAAGTGAGATAATTCAAAAGCTTGTTTGGAATTACATAATCATTTTAAAGAAAATTATTCAGATGCAAAAGGTTCAAGTTTTAATCACCAAACATGGACTTGATGATATATGCAACATATAAAAGATATTTTAAATTTATCTGAAATTATTTATAATTCTACTGCTAATTACCACAAAAATAGATTTGAAGTAGAAGACTCATATTTAGTGTTATTTTTGCATGATATAGAAAAACCAGTTTTTTATACAAAAAATAAAACTTTAGAGGTTTTGGATTTATTAGAATGAAAAACAGAAGAAAATAAAGAAGAATATGTATGAAAAGTAAGAGATTATTTTTTAGAAAAATTTAATATTGTTTTAAGTGATGATATAAAGCATGCATTAAAGTATATTCATTGAGAGTGAAATGATTTTTCTCAAAAGCAAAGAATATCATCTCCACTTGGTTCACATTGTCATATAGCTGATACTTTTAGTGCCAGAATATCTTATGATTATAATGAATCAAAAAATTAGAATTTAATAAAAATAAATAATGCAATACAAGATTTTTTGATGTAAGGTAAACAAATATTATACTGATAAATGGTTGAATTCTGATTATATGAAAGATAAGCAGGGTATTTTTATTGCAAGTTGTGTTGTTACTGATAATGCAAAAAGAAAGTGGATAAAATTTGTGAAAGATATTTTTAAGAATTGAGAATTAAAAGAAAATGAAAGTATCTTTATAAGTTGATGTTGAGCATTTAAAAATTGAGAGGCACAGGATGATTTTTTTGATTTATATCCAGATTTGGCTGAATATAAATGAAGAATAGAAATACTTTGAGAAGATCCTGAAGAAAAATCTTTTGAGTGAAAAAAAGAAGTAAAAAAACTGGATTTAAGTAAACTAAAAAATAAATTCAAAAATACTGAAATTTATACAAAGAAATTTGTTTTGATACAAGGGTGATGTGATAGTTTTTGTAGTTTCTGTTTAACTGTAAAAAAAAGATGAAGACATTATTTTAGAGCTAAAGAAGATATTGCTGAAGAAATAGAGGAATTTGCTAATAATTGATGAAAAGAAGTTGTTTTGACTTGAATCAATCTTTCAGCTTGGGGACTTGATACAACAAATCCAGATCTTGGAAGGCCAGTTTGAAAAATAGAAGAAGTTGTTTCAAATTTTTCTGAATTGCTTGAATATTTGCTTGAAAATACAAAAATAAGAAGACTTAGAATAAGTTCACTTTGACCAGAGTTTGTTGATGAAAAAGTTTTAGAAATATTTAAAAATAAAAGGATTTATCCACATTTTCATTTTTCTGTTCAATCTGGAAGTTCAAAAGTTTTAAAAAATATGATGAGGCATTATACCTGAGAATTTTTGAAAGATATATTGCTTAGGCTTAGAAGGATAAAGAGAGAAGATAATATAGAAATAAGTATTTGAGCTGATGTAATAGTAGGTTTCCCAGGAGAAACTGAAGAGGACTTTAAACAAACTCTTGATTTAGTTACTGAATGCCAGATTACAAAAGTTCATGCTTTTCCATTTTCTGGACACAAACTATGAGAAAATGTTCCAGCTTGATTCTATACAGAGCAAGTATCTGATAAAATAAAAAAAGACAGAATGAATAAAATTTTGGAATTATCAGATAAAGTAAGAAATAATTATATTGAAGAAAATATTTGAAAAGAATTTGAGGTATTAATTGAACAAATTAGTTCTCACCTAGTCTCTCCTGAAGGAGAGGAACAAAAAGTATCTTGGAAATGATGGACAGAAAATTATATTGAAGCCAGTCAGGAAAATATAGAAATAATTTCTTGAGAAATAAAAAGAAATGAAATAGTTATTGGAAAATTAATAAAATAATTATGTTTTACCTAATTATCATAGTCTGAGTAGTTCTGGATTTGTTTACAAAAAATCTGGCATTTAATAGTTTGCAAGAATGAATAAATATTATTTGAGATTTATTATTTTTAAAATATGTTGAAAATACTGGGATTGCTTTTTCTGTTGAAATTCCTTTCTTGAAATATTTTACATTTTTATTGATTATTTTAATAATATTTTATTATTTTTTTGAGAAAAAAAATACAAATACAAAAAAAGAATTGCTAGATTGGAGTTTTTGATTAATATTAGCTTGAGCAATATGAAATTGATATGAAAGAATTTTTAATGAAAAGGTAATTGATTTTATTTGAGTTAAGTATTTTTCTGTATTCAATTTAGCAGATAGTTTTATAACTATTTGAGCAGTCATATATTTATATTTTTTATTTAGAACTAAAAAATAACTTTTTATTTTAGATATAAAAAATATGGATTATTAAAAATTTAACCTATTATGATTATGAGTTTTTGACCACGAGAATTAGAGCTAAGAGATTGGGGTGTAACATCTATTGCAGCATTAATAGCATGAGTATTGGGGAGTATATTGATGCTTATAGTTAGTTTGTTATTATCATCTTTTTGGGATATTTGAGATGCATTAACAAGAGCAAGAACTTGAATATGAGAGCTTAATTCATTTTTCCCGATACTTCTATCAATGATAACTTTTATTGTTACTTCTGGAACAGTATATCTTACGTATTATTTTATGCATATAACTAATCCTGAAAGATATAAAAGAAATGTTATAATATCAGGCCAGATAGCATTTTTCACATTTTTAACATATCTTTTTCTAGTTCCTGTTTATGTTTATATGTGAATGAAAAATTATGATTACATAATGATTGTATTTCTTTTACATGTTATTATCGTTATATTTTGAACAAGTCTTATTATAGAAATATTAAATAATTATAGGTATGTTTTAGTTTCAGTATATGGTAGTTTTATTTGATTGTTTATATCAATCATAATAGCATCTCTCATTTTTTCTATTTTTGAAACAGGACAATCAAAAATGATAGCTCTTTTCTTCTTATTACCTCTTATTAATTTCTTACAAGTATTTGTGAAAGGGTGATTTGATATATTGTATTATAATTATTCTACAATAACTGGACATGATCAAATAGGAGACATTTTTTATCAGATAGAATCTGAAGAAAAAGAGCAGTTAAAAGAAGAAGAAGAAAAAAATTCAATATAAAATAAATTTGTGATATCTATATAAATATGACACTGTTATATACAGGTATTTTAAAAATAAATAAATTATAGCTTAATAAACAAAATATAATGTTAGATATAGTACAACAAACAATTAATTTTTATTTTAAATATTTAAGAGCTCCTAGAATTGAGGAATTAGAGATAAAAAATAAAAAATTATTGGATAGAAAGTGAAGTATTTTTGTTACTTTATATGTTTTTTGAGTTATTAAATGAAGTGCTTGAAATATTAAGGAGATAGAAGAAAATATTGTCTTAGAGATAATTGCAAATACAATATATGCTTTAACTAAGGACTCTAGATTTGATAGAATAGAGGCTAGTGATAAGGAAAATATTAAGATTAGGATTGATGAAATTGCATATAGATGAAAGCCGTTATCGGATTGAATGATTGATAATGTAGATCCTTTAAAAAGAGGTGTTATTGTTATAAAGTCAGATTATATGAAAAGTGCTACCATTCTTCCAAATATATCTGGTAAAATAATGAATTGAGAAGATTTTGAACCAGTTTTATCAAAAAAACTATCTGAAAAGTTTGATGATAAAGATTATTTAGTTTATGAGATAAGGACAGATAAAGAAACTAACTTATAAAAAAACATGTCAGATAAAGAAATATTATTGTTTTTATTTTTAGGGACTATATTTGTTATGCTTATAGTTCTTATTTTTTTGATTTTAAAAAAAAGAAACAATCATGATTATGATTCTTCAAAAATGATTCAAGAACATTTGTTTAATATATCAAAAAATTTCGATGAGAAAATAATGCAGACAAATTATCTTCTTGATAAAAAATTATCGGAATCAAATAGATATATTCAAGATAATATTTCTAAGACATTTGAAACAAGTTTTAATATATCAAAGAATTCTACTGAAGCTATTGAAAAAATAACAAAAAAAATAACAAATATAGAAGAGACTAATAAGCAAATAAAAGATATTTGATGACAATTAGAATGACTTGAAAGTATTTTGAAAAATCCTAAAAATAGATGAATATTAGGAGAATATTTTTTAGAATCTGTCTTAAAGAATATTTTGCCTCCAGAAAATTATAGTTTGCAGTATAAATTTAAATCTTGAGAAATAGTGGATGCTGTAATATTTTTAGATGATAAAATAATAGCAATTGATTCAAAATTTTCACTTGATAATTACAATAAGATATTGAATTCTACAAATGATGTGGAAAGAAAAATGTTTGAAAAATTATTCAGAAATGATTTAAAGAAGAGAATTGATGAAACTGCAAAATATATAAAACCTTCAGAAAAAACAATGGAATTCTCATTTATGTTTATTTCAAGTGAATGAATTTATTATGATTTACTTGTAAATAAGGTTTGAAGTTTGGAGGTTAATACTATAGATTTAGTTGAATATGCATTTAAGGAGAAAAAGGTCATTATAGTGAGTCCAACAAGTTTTTATGCATACCTACAAACAGTTATGCAATGATTAAGAGCTTTAAAAATAGAAAATCATGCACAAGAGATCAAAAAGCAGATTCAAAATTTATCAAGGCATCTATGAGCCTATGAACAATATTTTATAAAATTAGGAAATACATTAAATACAACAGTTAATCATTATAATAATGCAAAAAATGAATTTAAAAAAATAGATAAAGATGTTTTTAATATAACAGGAGATAAAGTAAAAAAAATAAAATAACTTAGGTGAAATAGTAAAAAAAGATGTTTTTTTGACTTTAGTGTATTTCTTTTAAAAAAAGTTTGCTTTTATATATATATCAATATAATTAAATAGCTTTTTGAAAAATATTTCGAAAGTTTACTGAAGAGGTTAAGTTAAACTCCCTGAATACAGGAACAGTTTAACCTCTAACTTTAATTTTATAATCATTTTTTGGCAATGGCTTGATTTTTGGCTAGAAAACTGGAAATGACTAGGATCGTAAAAGGTGATAAATTTATCCCGGTTACTTTGCTTGAAATACCAGTTATGAAAGTTGTTTGATTTAAAACAACTGAAAAAGATGGATATGAAGCTTTAATTATAGGTATCCTATGAAAAAAAGCTGAATGAAATCTGAAAGAAGGTAAAACCACTTTAAGTAAAAATGATTTTTCTGATATTAGGGAATTCCCTGTTAGTGAATCAGATAAGGAAAAGTTTAAGGTTGGTGAGGAAATTAGTTTAGATATTCTTGATTGAGTTGAAAAGATTAATTTATTTAGTAAATCAAAATGAAAATGATTTACTTGAGCTATGAAAAAACATAATTTTCATGGTTGACCTGGTGGACATGGTTCAAAATTCCATAGAGCTCTTGGTTCTATTGGTAATAGAAAACCTACTAAAGTTCATAAAGGTAAAAAGATGCACGGTCATCATGGTGATATTGTAGTTCATATTAAAAAGGTACCATTAGAACTAGTAAATAAAGATATTAGGGTTATTGGTGTTAGGGGTGCAGTTCCTGGAGCTAGAAGTTCCCTTGTAAATATCATTTTTTAATTATTAAGGATTTCTCACAAATGGAAATTAAAATGTATACACAAAATGGTAAACAAGAAGGTACTATTGAATTAAATGAATCTGTATTTGGTCTAGAATCAAATGAGTGAATTGTTCATAGGGCTCTGGTTTATCAACTAGCAAATGCTAGAATAAATGTTGCTCATACAAAGACTAGAGGAGAAAGAAGAGGATCTACTAGAAAAATCTACAAACAAAAAGGTACAGGTAGAGCTAGAATGGGTTCTGCAAGATCTCCTATTAGAAAAAAAGGTTGAGTTGCATTTGGTCCAAGAAATAATAGAAATTTTACACTTTCTATGAATAAGAAAGAGAGAAGGTTAGCGATTAACGTTCTTTTATCTGATAAAGTTAGAAATAATAAATTGGTTGTACTTGATGGTATTAATATATCAGAAATTAAGACTAGTGAAATGGATAAGATTATGAAATCACTTCCGTTTGATAAAAAGATTCTTCTTGCTTTAAAAGAAAAAAATGAAGTAATAATGAAATCTGCTAATAATCTACCTTATGTTAAAAATCTATTACTTTGATATTTGAATGTAAAAGATTTACTTAAGTATGATACTTTAGTTTTATTGAAGGATTCTGTTTTAGAATTGAATTCTCAAGTTAAATAGTTATTAAATTTAAAATAATGAGAATATATAGACTAATTAAAAAACCTATAGTTACAGAAAAAACTTCTAAACTTGAATTAACTAATAATACATATGTATTTACTGTTGATAAGAGATCTACTAAAATAGATATTAAAAAAGCTATATTTGATTTGTATGGTGTAGAAGTTTCAGATGTTAATATGTTAAATACGAGAGAAAAATTTAAATTTGCTAAGAAAGGACTTCAATATAGAAAAAGAAGTACTAAAAAGGCTTACGTAAAGTTAAAAAATTCTGAAGATAAAATAGATTTTTCTATTTTAAAATAATTTAAAATAATTTAATTCTTTAAAAAAGTTATCGTGGGAATTAAGAAATTTAAACCTACTACTCCTGGTAGAAGGTGAATGACAGTTGTTACTTTTGAAGAGTTAACAACAACAATACCTTATAAACCTTTGACAGTTAAATTAAAAAAACATGCAGGTAGAAATAATACCTGAAGAATAACTGTTAGACATCAAGGTGGGTGACATGCTCAAAAATATAGATTGATTGATTTTTTTGGAAATGATAAGAATGGTATTCCAGCAAAAGTTGAAACTATAGAGTATGATCCATATAGAACAGCATTTATTTCTCTTATCTGTTATAAAGATGGTGAAAGAAGATATGTTCTTGCTCATAAAGATATGAAAGTTGGGGATAAAGTTGTTACAGATGAAAAAGCTGAATTAATTTCAGGTAATAGAATGTTAATTTCAAATATTCCAACTGGATTAAAAGTTTATAATGTTGAATTGATAGTTGGTAAAGGGGCTAGTGCTGTTAGGACGGCATGAGCAACTGCTACAATTATTTCACAAGAAGGTGAATATACACAAGTAAAATTACCATCAGGTGAAGTTAGATTGATTCATAAAAAATGTTATGCTACTTTAGGTCAAGTTTCAAATCTAGATCACAATCAAACTGTTATCTGAAAGGCTTGAAGATCTAGATGGATGTGAAAAAGACCAACAGTTCTTGGTAAATCTATGAATCCTGTTGATCATCCACATGGTGGTTGAGAATGACATTCTCCAATTGGTATGAAAGCACCAAAAACTCCATGGGGTATGCCAGCATTAGGTTATAAAACTAGAAAAAGAAAAAACACTACTAATAGATGGATTCTAAAAACTAGAAAAGGTAAATTAATGGTGTAATTATATTTTATATTTTATATAAATAAAAAATGGCAAGAAGTTTAAGAAAAGGACCATATATTGATTTGAGACTTTTAAAGAAGGTTGAAAAAATGAATGAGTCTGGAAAGAAAACAGTTATTAAAACTTGGTCAAGAGCATGTACTATTATTCCTGAATTTGTAGGACATACTTTTGGTGTTCATAATGGTAGAAAACATGTTCCAGTTTTTGTTACTGCAGAAATGGTTTGACATAAATTAGGAGAATTTTCTATGACTAGAACATTTAAAGGTCATGCTGGTAAAAAATAATATTTAATAATAAGTAGATATGAAAGCTTACGGGAAAAACATAAGAATTTCTCCTAAAAAATTAAGAGTAGTTGCATCTATTATTAGATGAATGGATGTTGAAGAGGCTTTAAAATTTTTGAAATTTGCTCCTAAAAAAGGTGCAGATATCTTATATAAAATTGTTTTTTCAGCTATGTCAAATGCTCAAAATAATGATGGACAAAAAATTGAGAATCTTATCATTGATATGATTTCAGTAAATAAAGGTATTGTTTACAAAAGATGAAATCCTGTTTCTAGATGAAGAATGCACCCAATCTTGAAGAGAACTTCTAATATTGCATTAGAGCTTCAAGTTAAATAATTTAAATTTATAACATATATTTAATATGTGACATAAAGTAAGTCCAATTTCTTTTAGGATTCCATATATTAAAACTTGGAAATCTGCTTGGTTTGCTGACAAGAAGGCTTATAAAGATGAATTATCTTTAGACTTGATTATTAGACAAATCTTAGAAAAAGAATTAAAATGAATTCCTGTTTGAGATATTTTGATATCAATAGACCAAGATATTATACAAGTTGATATTTATACAATAAAAGCTTCATTGATTCTTGGTAAAACAGGTGAAAATTTAGAAAAAATTATTTCTATTTTGTCAAAAAAAACTGGTAAAAAGGTTTCTGTTGATATTAAAGAAATTAAAAATCCTGCTTTAAATGCAAAACTTGTTTGATTTGATGTTAAAACTCAAATTGAAAAGAGAATGCCATATAAGAGAGCTATTAAACAAGCTATTCAAAGATCTATGGAAAAATGAGCAAAATGAATCAAAATTAAAGTTGGATGAAGACTTAATTGAGCTGAAATTGCTAGAAAAGAAACATTTAAAGAAGGTAATATACCTACGCAAACAATTAGATCTGATATTGATTATTGTACTATGAGAGCTGAAACAGTTTATGGAACATTATGATTAAAAATCTGGATTTACAAATGAGATATTTATAAGAAAAGTAAATAAACATTTGACTAATTTAATAAAATTATATACTAATTGTACTTAAAATGTTACAACCAAAGAAAACTAAATATAGAAAAACGTTTAGGTGAAGACTTAAATGAAAAGCTATTAAAGGTTCTACTATAGCTTTCGGAGATTATGCAATGAAAGCAGTTACTAGAGGCTATATAACCTCTAGGCAGATAGAATCAGCTAGAAGAGCTATGGTTAGATATATCAAAAGATGAGGTAAAATTTGGATAAGAATTTTTCCTGACAAAGCATATACTTCAAAACCCTTAGAAGTACCTATGGGGTGAGGTAAGTGATCACTTGATTGATATAGAGCTCCTGTAAAACCTGGAAGAATCATGTTTGAAATTACATGAGTTACACCAGAAATTGCAAGGGAAGCTTTTAGATTGGCTTCATACAAGTTGCCAGTCAAAACTAAAATATTAGTTGATTAAGAAAAACTATGAAAGAATTACACTTAAAAGATAAGGCTAGTCTGAGAAAATTAGATATGAAGTCTTTAAAACAAGAATTAGTTGAAAAATCAAAAAAATTATATGAATTATCTATGAAAAAAAGTTTAAATGAATTAAAGCAAACTCATTTAATTAAGGCTCTTAGAAGATATATTGCAATAGTTAATACTATAGCGGTAGAAAATGATTATAATATTGGTTAATTAGTAATTAAATAATTAATAAACTATGAGAACAATTAAAGGTATTGTTGTTAGCAATAAAATGGATAAGACTATTGTTGTATCGGTTGATACTTACAAGAGTCATTCTAAATATAAGAAAAGATACAGAGTAACAAAAAAATTCCATGCACATGATGAGAATAATTCTGTTAATATCTGAGATACGGTTACTATTAAAGAATCAAGACCATTGTCTAAATTAAAAAGATGGGTATTAGTTTCTGAATAATTTAATTCTTAAGGTTAATCTTTATGATACAAACTGAATCAAGATTATCTGTTACTGATAATTCATGAGCAAAAGAAGTATTATGTATTAAGGTTCTATGAGGTTCTCATAGAAGATATGCTTCAGTAGGTGATGTTATTGTATGTACAGTAAAAAAAGCTGATCCAAATGGTCAGATTAAAAAAAAGAAAGTTGTTAAAGCTGTAATAGTTAGAACAACTAAAGAAGTAAGGAGAAAAGATGGTACTTATATTAGATTTGATGATAATGCATGCGTTATCATTGATGATAATTGAATTCCAAAATGAACTAGAATATTTTGACCTGTTGCTAGAGAATTAAGAGTGAAGGGATATCAAAAAATTGTAAGTTTAGCTCCAGAAGTATTGTAAGAAATACTATAATTAATATTTAATTTATACTTATGAAAATAAGAACTTGAGATAAAGTTTTCGTGCTTTCATGAAAAGATAAATGAGTAAGAGCAGAAGTTATTAAGGTTTTTAAAGATAAAAATACAGTTATTGTTAAAGGTGTTAATATAGTTACAAGACATGTTAAAAAGACTTGAACTAATCCGGGACAAATTGTTAAATTTGAAAAAGCTATAGACTCTTCTAATGTTATGCTTATCTGTCCTTTTACTGATAAAATTACAAGAATTGGTTTTGTAACAATTGAAGAAAATGGAAAAAAGAAAAAATTTAGATTTTCTAAAGTTGCTGTAAAAGATTGAATTAAAAAAGATGCTATTGAAGCAATAATAAAAAAATAAATTTATTTGTATAAGATATATAAAAATGTCTCTTAAAACAAAATATGATAAAGATATTGCTCCTAAATTGAAAGAGAAATTACAAATTGATAATGTTATGAATGTTCCAAAAGTAGAAAAAATAGTTTTAAATATGTGAATTTGAACATATATAAAATCTTGAAATAAAGATTATTCTTCTTTAAAAGAACATTTAGCTTTGATTGCTGGTCAAGAACCAACAGTTAGATATGCAAAAAAAGCAATTTCTAATTTTAAATTAAGAGCATGAATGCCTGTAGGGCTTAGTGTTACATTAAGATGAGAAAGAATGTATAACTTTTTAGAAAAACTTGTTAGTATTGTTCTTCCTAGAGTGAGAGATTTTAGATGAATTAATAAGAATGGTTTTGATAGACAAGGTAACTATAACTTTTGAATCAAAGAACACACTATATTTTTAGAAGTGCCTCAAACAGATGTTATAAAGACTCATGGTTTACAAATAACTGTTAAGACTACTGCTAAAACTAAAGAATCTTGAAAAGTTCTTTTAGAAGAATTAGGTTTTCCTTTTTCTAAATAGTATTTAATTTTTAATAAAAATTAGGATGGCTAGAAAATCAAAAATAGCTAAAGCAAATAGATTAAAAACAAAATTTTTAAGAGCTCTAAAGGATGGTAGAAAGCCAAAAGAAGCTACTAAAGTTTTTAATATATGTAGTGTTTGTTGAAGGACAAGAGGATACTTAGGTGCTTTTGATATATGTAGAATTTGTTTTAGAGAAAAAGCAAATGCATGAGAGTTACCAGGTGTTAGAAAATCAAGTTGGTAAAAAACTAAAAAAATTTAATATTTAATTTAGATGTTATGATAATAGATCCAATTGCAGATTTATTAACAAGAATCAGAAATGCTTATATGGCTAGATTAGATGGATTTAATATTCCATTTTCTAAAATGAAAGTAAATATTCTTAAGATTCTTAAGAAAAATAAATATATTTCTGATTTTGAAATTCTTGAAGAAGAAAATAATAAAAAGGCTCTTATTGTTAAATTAAATGATATTAGAGTTACTAAATATGTACCTAATTTAAAAAGAATTTCTAAACCAGGACAAAGAATTTATATATCAGCTACTGATATTAAAAAATCTAAAAATGGTAAAGGAATATTTATAGTGTCTACTCCAAAATGAGTTATTACTGGTTATGAGGCAAGATCTTTAAATGTAGGTTGAGAATTACTTTGTGAAGTATTCTAAATATGTTATGAAATCATTTAAATGAGAAATAATTTTAAAAAATTATTAATCCAATTTATTTTTAATAAAAGAAATTATGTCAAGAATAGGTAAGGCTCCCATAGAGCTTTCTGATAAAGTTGAAATAAATTTGTCAAATAATAATATAAAAGTAAAAGGACCGTTAGGAGAATTGTCTTTTAATTTTAGAGATGATTTTGTAGAAGTTAAGAAAGAGAATAATAATATTATTGTGACACCATTAGATGAAAAATACTCTGCAATGTGGGGTACAACTAGAGCTGTTATTAATAATATGGTTGTTTGAGTAACTCAAGGTTATAAAAAATCTCTTGAAATAGTTTGAGTTGGTTATAAATTTGAAATACAATGAAATAAATTAATATTAAGTATTGGTTTCTCTCATAAAGTTGAAATGGATATCCCTACAGAACTAAAAATTATTTTAGATGAAAAACTAAAAAATGTTATTCATGTTTCTTGAATAGATAAACAGTTAGTTTGAGAATATGCATCTAAAATCAGATCTAAGAAAAAACCTGAACCATATAAAGGGAAAGGTATTAAATATGTTTGAGAACATATTAGAAGAAAAGCAGGTAAAACTGGTAAATAATATATATGTTGTTTAAATTGCATAACCCTAATTAACTTATGTTAGCAAAAGTATTAAAAAGAATTAGAAGACATGCTAGAGTTAGATCGAAGGTTAGTGGTACTCCTACAAGACCTAGATTAGCTATCTTTAGAAGTAATTCTAATATTTATGCTCAACTTATTGATGATGTTAATGGTAAAACTCTATGAGCAATTTCAGATTTGAAAATGTGAAAAGAATGAACTAAGACAGATATGTCAAAAAAAGTATGAGCTGAAATTGCAAATATTGCTTTAAAATTAAATATAACTGAGGTTGTTTTTGATAGAGGTGGTTTTGCATATCATGGTAGAGTAAAGGCTTTAGCTGATTCAGCTAAAGAAGTTTGATTAAAATTTTAATTGTTTAAACTATTAGTATGGCTAATGATTCTAGAAATCCTAGAAGAGGATGATGAAAATTCCAAAAACCTAAAAAAGAGTTTAGAGAAGAACTTCTTGCTATTGATAGAGTAACTAGAGTTACTGCTTGAGGTAGACAACTTAGATTTAGAGCAGTTATGCTTTTATGAGATGGAAAATGAAGAGTTGCTCTTTGAACAGGTAAATCTTGGGAAGTTGTTGATGCTATAGCAAAGGCTGTTTCTAATGCTAAAAAAAATATGGTTAATGTTACTATTACAGAGAATGGTACTGTTCCATATGATATAAAAGCTAAATTTAAAGCTGCCCAAGTTATGGTTCATCCAGCTTCTGAAGGTATATGAATAATTGCATGAGGTGCTGCCAGAAAAGTGTTAATGGTAGCATGATATAAAAATGTTTTAGCTAAAAGATATGGTTCAACTAATCTTATTAATAATGCTAAAGCAATGATTAAAGCATTAACTTCTTTTAAAAAATAGTATTTTAAAAAGAGTATTTAAATCTTAAACAAATGATAATTATGTTATCTTGAAATAATATAAAAGCAAATTCATGATCTAGGAAATCTTCTACTAGAATTGGTAGATGAAATGGGTCAAAATGAACATTTTGTGGTAGAGGTATGAATGGTCAGAATTCAAGATCAGGTGGTTGAGTACCAGATTGGTTTGAAGGATGACAAACTCCTTTATTTAGAAGATTACCTAAATTAAAAGGGTTTTCTAATTTTAAATTTAAAAAACATTTTAATATAATTAATTTGTCTGATTTAGAATTATTAGCTTCTAGATGAATTATTGAAATTAATAAAGAAGTTCTACTTGAAAATAGAGTTATTTCAAAGAAAAATTTGAGTGTAAAACTATTATGAGATGGAGAATTAACTAAAAAAATTAATATTTCAGTTTTTAAAGCTTCAGCTTCTGCTAAAGAAGCAATTGAAAAGGCTTGAGGAAAATTAGAATTAAAATAATTTAAAAATCCAGGCTATATAATAGTTTGGGTTTTTTATTGATTTTAAAATAATTATTACTATAATTATTTTAAATTATTTATTAATAAAATTTTATGATTAAAAGTCTAAAATCGGTTTTTGAAGTAAAACATGTTAGAAAAAAAATAATAGCTACATTATTATTAGTATTAGTATATAAAATATTATCTGTTATACCTGTTCCTGGAGCTGATACCACTAAATTAGCAAGTATTTTTAATGACTGAGCTAATTCTGGTTTAAGTTTTTTTTCTGCTTTAATGTGAGGAGGATTAAGTAATTTCTCAATTATATTGATGTGATTATCTCCTTATATTAATGCAGTTATTATAATTCAACTACTTGGTGTTATTGTACCAAAGATTTGAGATTTACAAAAAGAATGAGAACAAGGACAACAAATTATCACTAAGTGGACAAGAAGATTAGCTCTTCCTTTAGCATTTGCTCAATCATATGGTATGATAATACTAATGAATAGTCTAGCAAAACAACCAATTATAGATACTAATAATTTTTCAATTATATTATCTGCTATGATAGTAATTTCAGCTGGAACTATGTTTTTAATGTGGTTATGAGAAATTATGACAGAATATGGTATTTGAAATGGTATATCTATAATTATCACTGCTGGAGTTTTAGCTAAAACTCCAGCAGTGATAATGTGACATATAACAACTTGAGATTATCCATTATTTATATGAATAATTTTAGCAACTTTAGCTATTATATATATAATAGTTAAATTTACAGAATGAAATAGAAGAATCCCTGTTATTTATACGAGAACTTGAAGAGAAGAAAAATCTTATTTCCCAATAAGAATTAATCAAGCAGGTATGATTCCTATTATATTTGCGGTATCTCTTGTTACATTTCCTTCTATTATATGACAAATTCTTGCTAAATCTACTTCTGCTAATGCTCAAAGTATTGCTGCATTTTTAGAAACTAATTTAAATATGAATAACCCCACATGGATGTTAGTTATATTTTATTTTTTACTTGTATTGGCATTTTCATTCTTTTATGTATCTATTACTTTTAATACTAATAATATTGCAGAAAGTATTCAAAAAAGAGGTGGTTATATACCAGGTATTAGACCATGAAATGATACAGCAGATTATTTATCAAAAGTATCACTTCATTTAAACTTATTTGGTTGAAGTTTTTTAGCTTTAATAGCTGTTTTACCATATATTGTTTCATTATTAAAATGATGAGAATCGATTGATTTTATTATATCAGGTGCTTGATTAATTATTATAGTATCGGTTATATTAGATTTAATAAGAAAGGTTGATACAGAGGTGAAAATGTTTGATTATTCAAAGTTTAAATAAAAAACTCTTTAAAAAGAGTTTTTTATATAAAAAAATTTGCAATACTGAAAATAATGGCTATACTAAAGGAGTTATTTTATTTATTTACAATTAATTGTTATGAAAAAACAAGATTTTATAAAAGCTGTTGCAAATACTGCAGGCTTAAGCCAAGATGCTGTATCTAAAGTATTAGCTACTATGATTGATACTGTTGTTACTGAATTAAAAGCTGGTGGAGAAGTTAATATTACAGGTTTTGGTGCTTTCAAAATTTCTGAAAGAGCTGCTAGAAATGGTGTTAATCCAAGAACTGGTGAAAAAATTAAAATTGCTGCTATGAATTCTCCTGTTTTCAGAGCTGGTAAAACTTTAAAAGAAGCTGTTAGATAATTCTAAATAGAATTTAAAAAAAATCTAATTAAAAAATAAAAAAAATCTAATTAAAATCTAATTTTAATTAGATTTTTTTTATTTTTTACATATAATAGAGTTAATGTAAATTCTAATTTTTTTAATATGTCTGTTATATATATAGATGCAAATAAAGGAAAAACTTATAATAGTTGTTTTTTAGAGGATATAAATTTAAGAGAAGAATCAGAAATATTATTTGAATATACTTCTGATTTTAGGAGTACTAAAAATATTAGAGAATGTATTTCTGATTTATCTCTTAAATTTTGAATAGATCCTATATGGAAATCTAGACTTATTTTAATAGTTGATGAATTGAATAATAATGCAATTGAATATTGAAGTAAAGAATGAGATGAAAATTTTATAAAAATTATATTTTCATTGAAATGAGATTTACTTTATATAAATATAGAGGTATGAGATACTTGAAAATGAATTAATACAAAAACAGCTGAAGAAATGGAATTTTTAAAAAATCATAAAAAAGAAATTTGATTTAAAAATCATAATTCAATAAGATGAAGAGGATTATTTATGATAATTGAAAAAATAGTTGATAAGCTATATTTTAAAAATAGAGAAAGCTGATGATTAATTGTATGAATTAATAAAGAATTAAAAATAAAAAAAGATTAATCTTTTTTTATTTTTAATTCTTTTATCTATGTTTTGCTCATAAATTTTCTGCCTTTTTTATTATTTCTTTTATAAGCTCATTTTTTTCTTTATCATTTATTTCTCAATCTATCTTTTCTAAAAATACTTTAAAAGATAAACTTCTTTTTCAAACTATTTTCTCATCATTTTCATATATATCAAATAATTCTACTTTTTTAATTATTTTTATATTAGTTTTTAATATTATTGATTGTAACTTTGATCAATCAAAATCTTTTGAAACAAGAAACGCTATATCAAAGTTACCTGATTGAAATTCAGATAGTTTTTTAGTTTTAATTATAGAATTAATCATATTTGAAAGTTTGTCTAAATCTATTTCAAAAAATCATAATTTTCATTTTAGTCCAAAATTTTTAGATACTATAGGTTTGATTTCTCACAATATACCTATTTCTTGTCCCCTTGCTATTATTTTTGCAGTTCTTGTCGAATGAGCATATGATGGACTTTTTTTAATTTGTTTAAAATCATATTTTGAAACACCAATTTCAGTTAAAAATTTAGATATAATATTTTGAATATCATAATAAACAATTTCTTTATTACTCGTAATTATTCAAGATAGATTATATTTCTCTTGAATTTGATTAGATTGCTCATTATAATTAAATATTTTCTCTATTTCAAATAATTTTAATCATTTGAAGTCTACTTTATTTTTTTCTAAAGATAAAAGTAAATTTGGTATTAGGCTATTTTTCATGTGTGTAGCATCTAAACTTAAAGAATTTTTTAATTCAACTAATCATATTAAATCACTATTACATTTTTTCATAAGTTTTTCACTTACAAAAGAATAGGTATACATATCAAAGAAACCTAAACTTGTAAAAAAGTTTCTAGAGATTTTTTTTGATTTATAGATGTTATTTTGAATAACTGCTCATAATTGAACTTTAGGAACTTGAGATATAATGTTATTATATCAATTGATTCTAGCAACTTCTTCAGCAATGTCGGCTTTGAAATTAATTTCCTTTCTCCATAAAGGAATTATTAATTTATTTCATTTTTTTTCAATTCATAGGTTGGAAAGTATTTTTAATACTTCTTCTTTTTCGTATTTTTTTCAAATTAAATTATTTATAAAATTTAAATCAAAATCTATAGTTTTTTCTTCTATTTTTAAATTAAAACAATCACTAAAACTTTCGAATTCAATATCAAGAAATGCCTTTTCAAGTTCATGAACAATTAAACTAAGTCCCCATTGGGCTGAGATAGGAAGTAAATCTTTTTCAAATATATTTAAAGCATCTGTTCTTATTCATAATTTTTTACCAGACATCCTTAAGGTTGCATGATCAAAATTAGCAGATTCAATAATTATATTTTTTGTATTTTCTGAAACAGCTGAATTTTTTCCTCAAATAATTCAGGCAATAGCTAATATATTTTTATTATCAGCAATAACTATATCTTTATTAGATAATTTATATTCTTTATCATCTAATGCTAATATTTTTTCTCAATTTTTTGCAAATCTAATTACAATTTTTCCGATTATCTTATCTGCATCAAAAATATGTGTTGGTTGTCCATAGGTGTAAAGAGAATAATTAGACAGATCAACTAGTAATCATTTAGATACACAATCAGAAGCTGCTAAAACTTCTTTGATATAGTCAGGTGTTTTTATATTGCTTACTCCTGATATTTTTAATCACATGTATCTTTTTACTACTTCATTTATCTCATTTTTAATTCAAAGATCACTTAGTCAAGAAAAATCTTTATCTTCATAATCAAAGTTAAATTGTTCTCAATTTATTGCATATATTTCTCTTAGTATACCAATGTGACTAAATAAATCAGGTCTATGATTTATAGCCTTATTATCAATATTTAAAATAACTTCATTTTTGTTTAAATAATCTTTCATAGAAATTCAAAGTTGTGTATCATTTGGAAGTTCTAATATTCAAGCCTGTCTTTCTTCAGTAAGTCAAAGTTCATCTTCACTACAAATCATTCATTCACTAGTTTCTCATCTTATTTTAGTTTTTTTAATTTCAAAGTTTTCATTTAATTTTGCTCAAACAATAGCAACAGGTACTATTTGATTAACTTTAACATTTGGAGCTCCACAAACAATAGATAATGTTTTTCAATTAACTTCAACAGTTGTGCAGTTTAATTTTTCACTATTAGGATGCTTAATACAAGTTTTTACTTTTCAAACAAAAACATCTTTTAAATATTTTCAAGAATATTCTATTTCTTCAACTTCAGCTGTATGCATAATCAGATCTTTAGCTAAATCTTCAGGAACTTTTAAATCTTTTTTAAATCTTTTTAGATTATTATATGAAATTTTCATTTTTACTTATTTTTAATTATATAATAATGTTATTATATAGAAAAAATTAAAAAGTTAAAGAAAAAAATCTTTAATTATATAATTAAAGATTTTTTGAGATATTTTTTATTATTGAATTTATTTTGTTATTTTTCTTTTTTTCTTGCAATTAATTAAAAACAAAATAAAATAAAGTTATTAATTAATTATAATACGTATTATATGTTTACAAGATTATTAAAATATTCAGTTAAAAATATATTAAGAAATAAATTTCTAAGTATATCTTCTGTTTTAGTCCTTACTTTATTAATGTTTTTTATAAATTTATTACTTGTGTTGCATCATACAAGTTTTAAATTAATTGATTATGTTAATGATAAAATGAGTATTTCATTATATTTGAATGATTGATATGATAAAAATTCTTCTGATGTTATTGAGTTTCTTGATAAACTTAAAAATAATTCAAATAATGCTAATGTAAAATATAAATCTAAAGAAGAGGTCTTAGATGAAATTAGAAAAGAAGATATTGAATTGGTTAGAATATTAGAAAAACAAAATCCTTTACCTAATACAATTTCTATTAGTAATATTGCACTGTCTAATTATGAAAGAATTAATAGTATCATAGAATGAAAAATGTATTTATTTTCTAGTAATAAAGATAATAACTTATTAAAAGAATCAAATGATTCTTTTGCAAGTTATAAATCTCAATATACAAGAATTGTAAGTGTTACATCAATTCTTAATATTTTACAAATGGGGCTTTATTGTATTATATGAATATTTATTTTTGCAATTGCTATAATCACGTATTCAATTATTTGAAATTTTATATATTATTATAAAGATGAGATATACATAACTAAGCTTGTTTGATGAAGTAAAGCTTTTATATATGGACCTTTTAGTTTACAGTGAATGATTTATTCTATAATTGCATTTATTATAAGTTTGATTATGTTTTATTTATTTATAAGAGCATGAGCTATTATTTTTACATTAAAATATTCATTAGATTTTTTATATAAAGATTTAGAATTGATATTATTAATAGAATTGTTATTGTTTGTGTTAATAGGAGCTATAAGCTGATATTTTTCATCTAAAAAATATTTAAAATAAATAATTTTTACTTTAAATAATTTCTTTACTAAAAAAAATATGTTTTTTAAGACTTATTGATTATTATGACAAAATGCTAGAAATTTAAATTATATAAAAGAATATAATGATAAATTTGCTAGAAGACTAGCAGATTCAAAAATAAGAACTAAAGATTTTTTGAGAATAAGTAATATTGCTATACCTGAAACTATAAAAGTTTTAGAGCATAAAGACGAAATTTCTGAAAAAGTTTTTGATAATTTAAATCCTCCATTTGTTGTAAAGCCTAATGGGGGTTTTTGAGGTAAAGGTATTTTAGTTTTTACTGAGATTTCTTATGATGGAAAATATATAACAAATAATTGATTATCTTTTTCAAAAAAAGATTTATTAGTACATTTTTGAGATATACTAGATTGATTTTATTCTCTTAGTTGAAATAGAGATAAAGTTATTATTGAAAGAAAAATAGAAATTGATGAAGAAATAGAACTTCTTTGAAAATATTGATTACCAGATATTAGAATTATTGTTTTTAATATGGTTCCAGTTATGGCTATGCTAAGAGTACCAACTAAAGAATCGTCATGAAAAGCAAATTTGCATGCAGGTGCTTGTTGAGTTTGAATTGATATATGAACAGGGAGACTTACCTATATAGTTGAACATTCTAGAATAGTTAAATCTATTCCAGGTATATGAGATGTTAGATGATTAGAATTACCTCATTGGAATAATGCATTAGCTTTGGCTGTAGGTGTTCAAAAAGTTACAAAGGTTGGCTATTTATGATGCGATATAGTTTTAGATAAAGAGTTTTGACCACTTATTTTAGAGATAAATATTAGGCCATGACTTGAAGTTCAAATTGCTAATATGTCACCATTGAAAGATAGATTAGAAAGAGTTGAAGGAATATATGTAAATAGTGTAGAAAAAGGAGTTAGATTATGAAAAGATTTATTCTCATGAATTATAGATGAGCAAATTAAAAATATTTCTTGAAAAAAAGTTGTTTGAACAAGGGAATATTTACATATAGAATATAATGAAAAAAAATATAAATATTTAGCTGAAATAAAATCAGGAAATGTAAAAAACTATATAGATAAGGATTTTGCTTTAAATGTATTGAAGGTAAGTAAAAATGAAATAACTAAAGGAGTAGTTAAATGTAATTTACAATTATTACAAGAAAACAAGAAAGCTAGATTCGTTATTAAAGAATTATGAAGTGTTAATATAATTTTAGGGATAAGTGTTTTGAGGTGATTTTTAATAGATCCTTTTAAATATAAAAAATGAGAATTACCTAGCTGAGATAATATTGAATTACATAGAGGAAAAAATACAGCAATTAAAAGAAATTATGAAAATTTAGTTAAAAAAATAGATGATGATTTAATGTTTGTTGATAAAAAATTATTGATATTGAAGTATTTTACACCTTGTAATTTAAAAGAAGAAAAACAAAAATTTATTGAATCAAATTGAAAATATATTCCAAAATTAAAATATATAGATTTTCCTTTAGATTTAGATTTTTTAGAAGAAAAGGTTAATTCTATAGAAATTTCAGATATACCTCTTGCTTGAATATACAAAAGGAAGCAAGAAGAGATTATTGTAAAAATAAAACTATTAAGAGCATTTAAAGAACAAGATTATAAAAATATATCTATATTCTCTGAAAAATTATATTGATCAATAGATTTAAAAAATTTAGATTATGTTAAATATATTCTAGATAATAAAAAAGTAATAAAAGAAGAAGATATTTATTTGAATTTTGAAGAGATAAAAGAAATGATAAAGAGATTTAATCATATTTATAGTATAGATATAGTTTTAAGAAGATGAGAAAAAACAGCTAGGTTTGTTATGAAATGAAATATTTTATTTATTAGAGAATGAGCAAAGGTTTGAAAAAAAGAATTAAGGTCAATTATTGCACATGAAATAGAAGGGCATTACTTAAGAAGAATAAATTGAAAAGCTATAGAATATAGCATTTTTTCTCATGGAAGTAAATCATATTTAGAAATAGATGAATGAATAGCAGTATATAATCAAAATAGATTTTTGGGAGAAAATGATAGAAAATTTTATTGAATTTTTGAAAGATATTATTTCTTGAATTATGCTATACACTCTAATTATGAAGAATTATTAAAAGAAATGATATTATATTATAATAATGATTTAGATAGAGTATTTAATTATTTACTTAGACTTAAAAGATGAATGTCTAGTTTTTCAGATAATGGTGTTTTTATAAAAGATAGTGTTTATGTTAATGGATACTTTAAAGTAAATTCTTTTATAGATTTATGATGAAAATTAGAAGAATTATATATATGAAAGATTTCACTTGAAGATATTAATGAAATAAGGGAATCTTATTTTATTAAATTTGATTTTACGGAGCTAAAAACACCATTTTTTATTAAAAATAAATAAGAAGAATAAGCTATTAATAAAGGTTTTTCTTCTTATTTTTTAAAAAAAATAAAAAAAAATTTGCATATCACGTTTTTTTTTATATACTTCTTTAGCAAATTTAAAAAAAAGTTGGATGCGTAGCTCAGTTGGTTTAGAGCGCTGCACTGTCACTGCAGAGGTCGCGAGTTCGAGTCTCGTCGTGTCCGCCATTATAAAAGAAATTTGGGGTCTTAGCTCAGTTGGCTAGAGCACCTGCCTTGCACGCAGGGGGTCAGGAGTTCGACTCTCCTAGACTCCACCAAATAAATAATAATGCAGAATGTAAAATGCAAAATATTTGATTTTATTTCAATATTGTATTTTACATTTTATATTTTACATTTTTATATATAAGAAAATGCCAGCTAATAAGAGACCAAGGAGAGTGAATTATGCGGTTAATAAAAAATGACCTAAAGGTGGTAGTAAGGTAGCTAAAGCTATATGTCATTATAAAAAATTGCAAAAAAGAATAAAATTTGAATGAGAAACTAAATGGTTAAAGAATGCTATAAGTATTGCTTTGATTAAGCTTAAAAAATATTCAATAAATCTTAATAAAATTTAAAGTATGTCAAGATTAAGAACGTATGCTCGTAAGAAATTAAAGAGAGCAATATTTATCATCGAGAAAAAGATGAAAAAAAGAACTAGATAAATTTGATTTTTATAAAATAAAAAATATACTAGTTTTACAAAAAAAATATTTTACATATATAACTAAATATAAAATTATGGCTTTTGATAGAAGTAAACCACATATGAATGTTGGTACTATTGGTCACGTTGATCATGGTAAAACTACTACTACTGCTGGTATTTCAGCTGTATTAACTGTTATGAATGGTGGTGATTTAAAAGATTTTGCTGCAATTGATAATGCTCCTGAAGAAAGAGCAAGAGGTATTACTATTAATACTTCTCATATTGAATATGAAACTGCTAATAGACATTATGCTCATGTTGACTGTCCAGGTCATGCTGATTATGTTAAAAATATGATTACAGGTGCTGCACAAATGGATGCTGCTATCTTAATTGTTGCTGCTACCGATGGTCCTATGGCTCAAACTAGAGAACATATTTTATTATCTAGACAAGTATGAGTTCCTTATATCGTTGTATTCATGAATAAATGTGATATGGTTGATGATGAAGAAATGCTTGAATTAGTTGAAATGGAGATTAGAGATTTATTAACTAAATATGATTTCCCTGGTGATGATACTCCAGTAATTAAAGGTTCAGGTTTAGTTGCTCTTGAAAATCCTACTGATATGGATAAAGAATATGGTGCTAAAACTATTGTTGAATTATTCGAAAAACTTGAAGAATTTGTACCAGTTCCAGAAAGAGCTACAGATAAAGATTTCTTAATGCCAATTGAAGATGTTTTCTCAATTAAAGGTAGAGGTACTGTTGTTACAGGTAAAATTGAACAAGGTGTTATTACTGTTGGTGACGAAGTTGAGATTGTTGGTATAAAAGAAACTCAAAAAACTACTGTTACTTGAGTTGAAATGTTTCATAAAATGCTAGATAGAGGGGAAGCTGGTGATAATGCAGGTTTATTAATTAGAGGTATTGATAGAGATCAAGTTGAGAGAGGGCAGGTTCTTGCAAAACCATGATCTATTGAGGGGCATACTGAGTTTGAATCAGAAGTGTATATACTTACTAAAGACGAAGGAGGTAGACATACTCCATTTTTTAAAGGATATAAGCCACAATTTTATTTTAGAACTACAGATGTGACTGGTGATATTGAATTGCCTGCATGAGTAGAAATGGTTATGCCTGGAGATAATGTGAAGATGAAAGTTAAATTACAACAACCTATCGCTATGACGGATGGGCTTAGATTTGCAATAAGAGAAGGGGGGAGAACTGTAGGATCAGGTGTTGTTGCTAAGGTTGTAGTATAGTTTATTTAAAGATATTTTGAATGTAGATTAATAAATTAAGTCTTACTTTTTTATTATAAAAAGTAAGACTTAATAATTAGCTTATATTAAAAAATATAATCTGTTATTTAAAAAAAAAATAAAAATATGGTAAAAGTAAGTAAAAAAATAAGGATTGTTATTAAGTCATTTGATCATAAAATATTGGATGATGCTGTAAGGAAAATAATATTGTTAGCTAGGGATTCTTGAGTTTCTGTTGTTTGACCTGTTCCTCTTCCTACTAAAGTGCAAAAAATAACAGTTAATAGATCAACTTTTGTTAATAAGGATGCTAGGGAACAATTTGAAATTAGGAGACATAGAAGGATTATTGAAATCCTAGAGCCTAATACTCAAACTTTGGAGTTTTTACAGAATGTAAATATTCCAAGTTGAGTAGGTATAGAAATTTCTGAGAAAAATATATAATAGTTTAAAAATTAACATAATATAAAATGTCAAGAGTATGTCAAGTTACTTGAAAAAAGACTTCTGTATGAAATAGAAGAAGTCATTCCATGAGGGCTACAAAAAGAAAGTTTTATCCAAATCTTTTTTATAAAAATATAAAAGATAAAGAAACGGGGTTAATTTTTAAAATTAGAGTTTCAGCTAAAGGTTTAAGGATTTTAAGAAAGCATTGATTGGTATAATCTGTATTAATTTATGAAAAAAATGTAAAAATGTAGTATTTCTACATTTCTACTTGATTTGCCCGGATGGTGGAATTGGTAGACACGCAAGACTTAAAATCTTGTTTCTTCGGGAGTCCGGGTTCAATTCCCGGTCCGGGCACCATTAAAAAAAAGAAATTCTAGGATTAAATATGTTTAAATATTAATTCTGGATTTAAATATATACTAAAAAAATAAACGTTATGTTGAAAATTAGATTATCAAGAGCTTGAAAGAAAGATAATGCATTTTTTAGGGTTGTCTTAACTGAGCATACTATGGCTGCGAAACATTGATATAAAGAAGTTTTAGGTTTTTATAATCCTTTTACTAAAGAGTTTAAACTAAAAAAAATAGAAAAAATAAGAGAGTATTTATCTAATGGTGTACAATTTTCACCAAGAGTTGAAAAATTAGTAAAAATTAATAATATATCATTTTAATTTAAAAATCTTCAAGTTAATGTGAAGATTTTTATTTTTTTATTAGATTTATTTTACTTATTAAAAAAAATATTAAAATATATGAGTGATAATGAAAATGAAGTTGAATTTTTAAAGTTTTTAGTAAAAAATTTAGTTAGATATAAAGAAGATGTAGTTATAGATAGAAAAGAAGATGAGCTAGGTATATTATTGATATTAAGAGTTAATAATAATGATATGGGTATAATTATTTGAAAATCATGAAATACAGTTGATTCTCTTAGGACTTTATTAAAGGTTTTAGGTTCAAGGAAAGAAAAAAGAATAAATTTAAAGATTTTAAATTAATAAATATAAAAAAGATGTTATTTATAAAAAGTGTAACAGCAGATTTTACTAATGATATAGCAGAAAAATCTGCATTATTATCATCTAGTATGGAATTTTGAGAATTTATATTGATTGTTATTTCGATTTTTGTTTTAGTTGCAGGGATTTTATCTATTATATTTGTTTTATATTGAGGTTTGCTACTTATATTGTCATGATGAAAGGATGAAAAGGTAAAACCAGCTGTTAATACGATTAGGTATGCATTACTTTGATTAATAATTACAGTTGCATCTATATTTTTATTTCCAATATTAGGTCGATTAATTTGAATTGATGTAGAACAATACGCTAAACCTACTAAAATATTTGAAAAAATAGAAGAAATATGAAATAATGTTTTTGGTAATAATTTAAGCACTCCAATTTATCAAGATAATTCGTCTAATTCTGTTTTAGAAATTCCAGCAGATTTTTCTCAATTAAAATAAAAACTACTAAAAAGTAGTTTTTATTTTAAAAATATAAATTTTAATTATTATGTAATGTTAAAAAATACAAATTTATTTACTTTTTTAACTAAAAGTTTATTAGTTATTTTACCTTTTTATGTTATTATCAAAGTATATTCAGAGAAGATATTAGGAATAAAATTTTTATGATTTTTTATAAAAGAATTTATTATTATATTACTTTTTTTTGTTTTAATATATGAATATTTTTTTAATAAAAATAATAAGGCAATAAAGGTTAAATTAACTACTATAGATTATGCTATTTTTATTTTTATTTTATATTGAATAATTATTACTTTTGTAAATAATTATTGATTTAGTAATATATTTTATTGAGGAAGATATGATTTTTTATCATTTATAGTTTTTTTAATATATAAGCATTGAAAAATATTTTTAAAAGATAATATTATAAATTTTATAAAGATATTTTTAATATCAGCAACAATAAGTATTTTTTTATGATTAGTTATTAAATTTATTCTTTGAGAAGAATTTTTAACATTATTTGGTTTTACTTTTGATATTACTTCTTTTTGATTTTGATGATGAATACCTATATATCAATGAGTTGAAGCTAGTTGAATAAGAAGATTTCAGTGAATATTAGATAGTCCATTGTCTATGGGGTATTTTCTTTTAATGTTTATATGATTATTTGTTTATATGAATAAAAAAGATATAGATTTTTGAGTTCTATTGGGAGTAATATTGTTATTTTTTTTAATATTTATTACGTATTCAAGATGAGCTATATTATGATTTATAGTTGCGATATTAATTTTATTATTATTTTCATTTAAATCTATATTTAGAGATAATAAAAAAATTTTAGGTATATCGTTATTTATTATTATTATTGTAGGTTTATTGTTTTCTTATATATTTCAAGACAAGGTAAGAAATATATTTATTAGAGAAGGGTCTACTACTGGACATATTAATAGAATAATAACTGGTTTTGAGAGATTTTCAAAAAAACCTCTCGGTTCTTGACTTTGAACTTCTGGACCAGCATATAGAAGTATATTTCCTGAAAAAGTTAGTTTAGAGTGAGATAGATATTATATTCCGGAAAGTTGGTTTATTCAAATATTAGTAGAAGGAGGAATTGTGTACTTTAGTTTATTTATGTTTATTATATTAAATATATTAAATAATTTGTATAAACATAATAGATATATATTTATTATGTTTATGTCAATACTTACTATGAATTTATTTCTTCATGTTTTTGAGGCCACCTATATAACAATAATCTTATTTTTATTCTTATCTATATTTTATACTAATGAAAAGTTGCAAAAATAATAATAAAATATATAATTTTATAAATTTAAATTTTAATTAAAAATACTGATGTATACTATAAATAGATTAGAAGCATCTAAAGCTTTATGAATATCTATAAGAAGTATAGATAGATATATTAAATCATGAAAGATAAGATCTGAAAAAAAATGAAAAATTGTTTTATTAAATAATGAGGATATTAAAAATTTAAGTTGAGGAAATAATATAAAAAAGGTAATTGTATCAAGCGATATAATTAATACGGATAATGATTGAATTTTTAAACAAAATGATTCTAAAAATTTTGTAGTTACTTTTGAAAAAATGTATTGAATGCTTAGTAATGAAATTAAAGAAAAGGATTTAAAAATAGAAGATTTATTTGTAAAATTATGATGAGCAGAAGAAAGAATAAAAAATTCTATAAATATAATAGAATATAAAAAGGTTCAGTTTATGTATGAGGAATATAAAAATCAACTATCTAATGAATTAGAAAAAATCAAATATGAAAAATTAAGTATAATTAAAAAATTAAAGCATGAAAAATTTACAAATATACTATTAATTATTTTTATAAGCATTTTATTTTTTGTATGATTATTTCTTTTTTTCTTTATTGTATAATAAAGAAAAGTTAGTCCTTATAGTTCAACGGATAGAATAAACCCCTCCTAAGGGTTAGATGTTGGTTCGATTCCAACTAGGGATACCAAATAATATATATTTTTATTTTTAAATAAAAAAGGTTTAAAAAATATTTGACTTTAATAAAAAAAATAATAAAATTCTTTCTGCTTAAAATAAATATATTCCTCCATAGCTCAGCGGTAGAGTAGATGACTGTTAATCATTTGGTCGTTGGTTCGAATCCAACTGGGGGAGCCATTTTGTTAAAAGTAGTAAAATTATTTAAATAAAAAGGAAGAGTGGCTGAGTGGTCGAAAGCGACGGTCTTGAAAACCGTTGTATAGTAATATACCCAGGGTTCGAATCCCTGTTCTTCCTCCATTGTTGATTGAAGAAAAAAATAAGTGCTTGGAAGGATGCCTGAGCGGTTGAAAGGGCTCCCCTGCTAAGGGAGAGAATTGGGTAACTGATTCCGAGGGTTCGAATCCCTTTCCTTCCTCCATCTTATTTTATTACAGGCCTGTAGCTCAGGGGTTAGAGCAGTTGGCTCATAACCAATTGGTCGTTGGTTCAATTCCAACCAGGCCTACCATTGGAAGAAAAAAGTTTAAAAAAGTTTTGACAAAAAAGGAAAAGTTTATAAACTCCTTCTTGCTTTGAGAAAAAGAAAGCGTTCTTTAAAATAAACAGAATATTAGAAGAAAGAATATATATAATAAAACTGTACTAAATCAAACTATAAAACAACTAAGAAATATAAGTTAAAAAGAGTTTGATCCTAGCTCAGGGTGAATGCTAGCGGTGCGCCTAACACATGCAAGTCGAGCGGTAAATATTATTGGCTTGCTAATAGTATTGAGAGCGGCGAACGGGTGAGTAACACGTTGATATCTGCCCCCCAGTCAGGGATAATCCAGGGAAACTTGGCCTAATACCGGATAGTCTCTTCGGAGTAAAGATTTATTGCTGGGGGAGGAGTCTGCGGTCTATCAGCTAGTTGGTGAGGTAATAGCTTACCAAGGCAATGACGGATACCTGGTCTGAGAGGATGATCAGGCACAATGGAACTGAGACACGGTCCATACTCCTACGGGAGGCAGCAGTGAGGAATCTTCCACAATGGACGAAAGTCTGATGGAGCGACACCGCGTGAAGGATGAAGGTCTAACGATTGTAAACTTCTTTTCTGAGGGAGCATAATGAGAGTACCTCAGGAATAAGGGACGGCTAAATACGTGCCAGCAGCCGCGGTAATACGTATGTCCCGAGCATTACCCGGAATCACTGGGTGTAAAGGGTTCGTAGGTGGAAAAATAAGTTGGATATGAAAGACCGAAGCTCAACTTCGTGTTTGTATTCAAAACTGTTTTTCTAGAATTAGGGAGAGGTAAGCGGAATTTTAAGTGTAGGGGTGCAATCCGTAGATACTTAAAAGAACACCAAAAGCGAAGGCAGCTTACTGGAACTGAATTGACGCTGAGGAACGAAAGCGTGGGTAGCGAAAAGGATTAGATACCCTTGTAGTCCACGCCCTAAACGATGATAACTAAGTGTTGGGACTAGATCTCAGTGCTGAAGCTAACGCATTAAGTTATCCACCTGAGGAGTACGGTCGCAAGATTAAAACTCAAAGGAATAGACGGGGACCCACACAAGCAGTGGATCACGTGGTTTAATTCGATAATAAACGGGGAACCTTACCCAGACTTGACATCCTAAGAATCTTTGAGAGATCGAAGAGTGCCTTTATTGGAACTTAGTGACAGGTGCTGCATGGTTGTCGTCAGCTCGTGCCTTGAGGTGTTCGGTTAAGTCCGTTAACGAGCGCAACCCATGTCTTTAGTTATTATGTCTAAAGAGACTGCCTTGGTTAACAAGGAGGAAGGTGTGGATGACGTCAAATCAGCATGGCTCTTACGTCTGGGGCTACACACATGATACAATGGTATGTACAAAAAGTAGCAATATGGTAACATTGAGCAAATCTTTTAAAACGTATCTAAGTCCGGATTGAGGTCTGCAACTCGACCTCATGAAGTTGGAATTGCTAGTAATCGTGAATCAGATATGTCACGGTGAATATGTTCCTGGGTCTTGTACTCACCGCCCGTCACGGCATGGAAGGTAGTAACATCGGAAGCTCCCTTAGTAATATAGGGGTCCATGGTGGGACTACTGACTGGGCTGAAGTCGTAACAAGGTATCCGTAGGAGAACCTGCGGATGGACTATCTCCTTATAATTGAATTTAGTATAGTATATTTTTTTCTTCTAGTATTTTGTTTGTTTTGTTCCTTAAAATATTCTGAATAATCGAAAATAGTTAATAAATATAATAATTAATAGTTTTAGGTAATACTAAAATTTATTTATAGCATAAAGTGGATGCCTTGACTTGAATATCCGATGAAGGACGTATAAATCTGCGATAAGCTTGGTGGAGTTGATAAAAAACATTATTACACCAAGATTTCCGAATGGGGGAACCTAATATGAGTAATTCATATTGTCTAAAATAAAGACGGAGACATTGTGAACTGAAATATCTAAGTAGCAATGGAAAATAAATCAAATAAGAGATTCCCTTAGTAGTGACGAGCGAAATGGGATCAGTCCAAACCATAAAAACAGTACAGATAGCTTTTTGTTTTATGGTGTTGTAGGAGTAATACAGGGGGAGGCTATTAGTCCCAGTATAAAATATTTTTATTAAGAGAATAAGTTGAGAAGCTTGACAATATAAGGTTAAAGTCCTGTATCTTAAAGTAATTTTATTTGTATTATTATTTCCTGAGTAGGTTCGGACACGTGTAATCCGGATTGAATCTGGGAGGACCATCTTCCAAGACTAAATAGTATTCAAGATCGATAGTGAACTAGTACCGTGAGGGAAAGGTGAAAAGAACCCCGGGAGGGGAGTGAAATAGATCCTGAAACTTTATGCTTTCAAAGAGATGGAGCCTAAGGGTGACATCGTGCTTTTTGTAGAACGAACCAACGAGTTAGTGTATGTGGCAAGATTAAGGCAGTGAAAGCTGGAGTCATAGTGAAAGCGAGCCTGAACAGGGCGTTAAGTCATATATACTAGACCCGAAACTAGGTGAGCTTCCCATGAGCAGGCTGAAGCGATGGTAAAACATCGTGGAGGGCCGAACCATTAGGAGCTGCAAGTCCTTTGGATGACTTGTGGGAAGGAGTGAAAAGCTAATCGAACCTAGAGATAGCTGGTTCTCCGCGAAATAGCTTTAGGGCTAGCCTCAATTTACTATTATATCGGGGTAGAGCTCTGTTAGGACTAGCGGGAGGTAACTCTTAGTAAATCCTGACAAACTTCGAATACGGTATAACTTATATTGGGAGTCAGACAATGACAGATAAGTGCCATTGTCAAGAGGGAAACAGCCCAGACTACTATCTAAGGTCCCTAATTAATAACTAAGTGGAAAAGGATGTAAAATTGCTTAGACAACCAGGAGGTTGGCTTAGAAGCAGCCATTCCTTTAAAGAGTGCGTAATAGCTCACTGGTCAAGCGATTTTGCGCTGAAAATTCAACGGGGCTAAGTTATTAACCGAAGATGTAGATTCATTTAATGAATGGTAGCGGAGCGTTCTGTATGTTGCTGAAGATGAAGTGTGAGCTTTATTGGAGATATCAGAAGTGAAAATGTTGGTATGAGTAACGTAAGGGAGATGAAAACTCTCCCCACCAAAAACCTAAGGTTTCCTATTCAACGGCAGTCGAAGTAGGGTTAGTCGGTCCTAAGGTGTATCCGAAAGGAAAAGCTGATGGATATCAGGTTAATATTCCTGAACTATATATTATTTTCTAAGGGGGGACGTATTGGGATATAGAAGATTCTTAATGATTTGAATTACGAAGCTGAGCTTTAAATTTTAGGTAAATCCGGAATTTTATAAGAGTAAGGTTAGTTAACTTAATAGATGTTATTTTTTAATGTATATTGAGGGCTTCTACTATATTCAGGTACCAAGAAAAGCCTCTATGAGTTAAGTAATATATAACCGTACCGTAAACGAACACTCGTAGGTTAGTGGAGAACACTAAGGTGAACGAGATAACCATGCTTAAGGAACTCGGCAAAACAGCGGTCGTAACTTCGGGATAAGACCTGCCTATAATTTAATTTAAATTATAGGCCGCAGCGAAAGAACTCAGGCGACTGTTTACCAAAAACACAGCTCTCTGCAAACTCGTAAGAGGATGTATAGGGGGTGATGCCTGCCCAGTGCCAGAAGGTTAAGGGGATGTGTTAACGCATTGAACCTAAGCCCTGGTGAACGGCGGCCGTAACTATAACGGTCCTAAGGTAGCGAAATTCCTTGTCGGGTAAGTTCCGACCCGCACGAATGGCATAACGGTCTGAGTACTGTCTCAAGCATGGACTCGGTGAAATTGCAATGTCGGTAAAAATGCCGACTACCTGTAGCAAGACGGAAAGACCCTATGGAGCTTTACTATAGCTTGGTATTGGGTTATATTTTAAGATGTGCAGGATAGGTGGGAGACATTGAAGTCTTAGCGTTAGCTGAGATGGAGTCATCCTTGAGATACCACCCTTCTTAAAATGTAACCCTAACCTGAAATATTCAGGGACAGTGCTTGGTGGGTAGTTTAACTGGGGCGGTTGCCTCCTAAAGAGTAACGGAGGCGCGCAATGGTCAACTATCTTCGGATGGAAATCGAAGAGATAGTGTATTCGCATAAGTTGGCCTGACTGAGAGACCTACAAGTCGAACAGACACGAAAGTGGGCGAAAATGATCCGGCACTAACGCATGGAAGTGGTGTCGCTCAACGGATAAAAGTTACCCTAGGGATAACAGGCTGATCGCGTCCAAGAGTTCACATCGACGACGCGGTTTGGCACCTCGATGTCGGCTCGTCGCATCCTGGGGCTGGAGAAGGTCCCAAGGGTATGGCTGTTCGCCATTTAAAGCGGTACGCGAGCTGGGTTCAGAACGTCGTGAGACAGTTTGGCCCCTATCTGCTATAGGCGTATAGAAATTTGAGAAGATCTGCTCCTAGTACGAGAGGACCGGAGTGGACAAACCTCTGGTGTATCGGTTGTTATATCAATAGCATTGCCGAGTAGCTAAGTTTGGAAGGGATAACCACTGAAAGCATCTAAGTGGGAAGCCTACTTTAAGATTAGATTTCTCTGCCTCGAGCAATAAGTCCCCTTGGAGACTACAAGGTTGATAGGTTACAAGTGTAAGGTATGGTAACATTCTTAGCTGAGTAATACTAATAGGACGAAAGAATTTTAGTATTTTCTTAACAATTATTTATTAGTTTATTGACTATTTTGGTTTATTCAGATATTTTAGTATGAAAAATTAAAAATTAATATTAAAATCTTGGTTATTATAACGGTTGTGTTACACCTGTTTCCATCTCGAACACAGAAGTTAAGCCAACTAGTGCTGATGGTAGTGCATTTCGTAAATGTGCAAGAGTAAGTAGTAGCCAAGATCTTGATATTAATTTTTTTTATAAATATAAGTGTAAAAAAGTTAGCGTGAGTAGCTCAGTTGGAAGAGCAGCGCCCTTCTAAGGCGAAGGTCACAGGTTCGAGCCCTGTCTTGCGCACCATTTGAAGATTGATGGGTGATTAGCTCAGTTGGCGAGAGCATCTGCCTTACAAGCAGGGGGTCGTAGGTTCGAATCCTATATCACCCACCATAAAAAACTATTAAAAAGTGTTTTATAAAATAATTCTGCAAGTGGAGTAAATTTTGAAAAAATAAAAAAGAGAGTAAAATATGAAAAATATTTTACTCTCTTTTTATTATTAAGCTTAATTATATACTCTATATGAATAAAAAAATTTCAAATTTGTTTTTTAAGAAAAAATAAATAAAATATAAAAACTTAAATAATTAAATAATTAAATAATTAAATAAACATATGATATTAGATTGAAAAAAAATTGCTTTAGATATATATAATGAACTTAAAGATAAAGTTAAAAAGTCTGATAAAAAAATCACATTTTGAGCTATTTTAATTTGAAATAATCCTGCATCAGTAAGATATATAAAACAAAAAAAGAAATGGGCAGATTATATAGGTATCAATTTTGTTTTAAAGAGGTTAGATGAAAATATAACTGAAATAGAATTATTAAAAATAGTTGATGATTTTAATAATTCAGAAAAAATTACTGGTTTCATGATTCAATTACCTTTACCAAAACATATTGATAAAAATAAAGTAATAGAAAAGATTAATTCATTAAAAGATGTTGATTGATTTCATCCAATAAATCAATGAAAAATATTAATTTGAGATAAATCATGATTTACTCCTTGTACTCCGGCATGAATAATGGAATTTTTTAAAAAGGAAAATATAAATTTTGTATGAAAACAGGTAACAGTTATTGGTAGAAGTAATATTGTATGAAAACCAATTACAAATTTATTAATAAATGCATGAGCTACTGTAATTAACTGTAATAGTAAAACTCCTAATATAAAAAAATTTACTCTATCATCTCATATAATAATAATTGCAGCAGGAGTTCCTTGATTATTGACTCCTGACATGATTACACATGATTCTATTATTATAGATGTATGATTCACTATAATAAATTCAAAAATTTATTGAGATGCTGACACTAAAAATATTGACTTAATGGGAGCAAAAATAACTCCTGTTCCTGGTGGAGTTTGAGCTCTAACGGTTGCAATGCTTATGAAAAATACTTTAAAATCTTGAGGGATTATTTAAATATCATTTAAAAATAAAAATATTATGTTCTATGGATTAAAATCTTTTTATAATAATTTATCAAATAGAAATTTATGAATTTTAATTATTATTTTAATTATTACATTTTTTTATGTTTTTTATAAATATTTCTTTACAATAAATTCTGTTAATATTAATATAAAAACAAATGTATCTAATTATAAAATATATTTAAATAATATTAAATATAATAAAGAATTTAATTGTAAATTTAAAAAGTGTAGTTATGATAATATTCCTCCTTTTGAATATAAAATAGTTATAGAAAAAGAAAATTATAAAAAATATGAATCAACTATAAATTTAAAAGTAATAAATAATTTAGATATTACTTTAATAAAAGATATAAAAATTGAAAAAGTAAAAAAAAATGAAAAAGTAAAAATGTCTAGAGAAAAAATTATAAGTAGTATTAAAAATAAAGATTTTATAAAATTTTCAGATAAAAAAAATTATTATAAAAAAATTTATAATGATAATAAATATGTTTATTTTAAAATAAATAATAAATTATATTTTTATAATTTACTAAATAATAATTTAATTGAAACTGATTTTGTTCCAAAAATTCATTATATAAAAAAAATAAATAGTAATACCTTTTGAATAGTTTCAGAAGTTTGAATATTTCTTTTTTCAAAAAATAATAATAAAATAAATTATTTTTCATTATTTAATGATTTTATAAAAAAAGATGAATATTATATTGGTATAATTAATTCAGAAGATAAGCAAAGAAAAATTAATTTTTGACTTAATAATAATAATTTAAATTTAATTGTTTTATATAATACTAAAACAAAAGCTGTCTCTATTCTAGAAAGTTATACATTTAAAATAACAGAATTATATAGTTTAGGTGACAAAATTTTTATTAAAAATAAGCAAAAAGAAAAATTTGAAATAAACTGATTTTAGATAATATAGATTAAGAGTTAATATGAAAAATTAGTATTTGTATGAATTAAATTTTTTATTAGTTATTTTTTAAAAAATATGTTATTATATATTTACTTATAATTTATTAAAAAAACAAAATGGACTTTAAGAGTATAAAAGAAAAAATAATCAAATTTAAAGATGACGCTGTTATTTCTGGTTCTAAAAAAGTAGCACAATCTTATATTGTTATTAAAAATAGAGAAGATTTAGATGTTTTTATAGGAAAATCTAAAAATACATATTATACAAATAAGGAAACGGGAGAAAAAAAAGAAAATACGAGATATATTGTTACTTTATTTTTAAAAAAAGATTCAACTTTGTATGAAGAATTTTTAATTACAATGCCTATTCTAGTTGCAAAAGCTTGGGCAAAAAGTATTCCTATTAAAATGTGTGATATGAATTTAATTGATTTATCTGAATTAAAAATAATTGAACAACCAAGTTTAGTTCTTTTTAAAAATGAAAAACTTGTAAAAATAGTTACATGAGAAGAAAATATAAAAACTATTGTAAAAAAAATAAATTTGAATATTATTGAAGATATAAAAAATAATTAAAAAGTATAAAATTTATTCTTATTAGTAAATGAATTTAAATTATTATAAATAAAATTGTTTTTATAAGTTCTAATAATTTAATATTTGATTTTTTGAAATATGGTAACTTTAAACTCTTTAGATATATTGTATATTACTTTAAGTATATTTGTAGCAACTATTTGAACATTGCTTGCTATTGTTCTATTTAGAATAATAAAAATATTATGACCTATTATGGAAATGGTCTGATATTATAATAATATAAAGGATTATTTAGCTATGTATACTAAAATACCATGAATTATTAAGGATAGAATTTTTGAATTTATTGAAAAATTCTTTTCAAATAAAGAAAAATAAAATAATAAAAAAAATAGTTTGAATTTAAAAGAGGACTTCTGTAATTTATAGGAGTTTTTTTGTTTTTATATAATATTGATATCTAAGAATTATATATTTTTTTTATTTTGATTTAGATGTTTTTTATATATAATTAATAAATTATATATAAAAAATAAATTAAAATGAAAATGTTGCCAAATTTAAGAAATATAATATCATATCTTATAATTTTATTATTTGTGGCTTTTTGAGTTGTTACAGTATTTTGAACAGATTTAATATTTACTCCTCAAATAAGTACTAAAAAAGTATTATCATCTAATATATTTTTAAATGACAAAAAATTAAAAGAAAATTATATTTTTTATATAAGTGATTGAGATCTATCAAAATATAATATAAAATCAGAATGTGATGTAAAGTCAAAATTTATATGATCTAATAAAAGGATGTATGTATTTAAAATAATATATTTAAATAAATGTAATAATTGAATAATATCATTGAAAACTGAAAATGGAATAACTATAAAAAATTCTTATTATAATTTTAATATAATAAGTAAAAATGAATTATGGGATAGTTTTGTAGATTTGGATAATGTTTCCTTGAATAAAATTAGACTTAATATAAGAAAACAAATTTTACAATATGACCCTAGTTTATATAAAACAGTATTTAAAAAAGAACAAAGAAAAAAAGAAATAATTGAACTAAATTATAAAAGAGAATTAATAAAAGAAATAATTGAATTAAGGAAATTAAAATATTTAATTCCAGTAAATTGATATAAAATTTCAGATAATAAAAATGAATTACCTAATGCAGGTAGACCTTATAGAAAGGATTATACAGATTGAATACATCATTGATGGGATATAAAAGCTCCTTTGTATACTCCTGTTGTAGCAATTGATAAATGAATAATAATTAAAATAGTTAAAGATTTTAACTATTATGATCTATCTAATATTAAAAAATATTGAATTTTAACTAAACAAGATGAAATTAATAATCTGGATATATTAAGATGAAATCAAGTATGGTTAAAGACATCAAAGTGAGATGTTATTTTTTACTCACATCTTTCAAGTGTAAAAGAAAAATTAAAAATATGAAATATAGTATATAAATGAGAAGAATTATGAAAGATTTGAATAAGTTGAGTTCCAGATAAAAATTATAAAAATTTTCATCTTCATTTTTCTATAATGAAGAACCCCTATTTAAAAGAAAAAATTTGAAAATATAATGAAATGGATTATTTAAATTGGGACTGGTATTTTAAATGAAAATCATTAAACTACGTATTAGAAAATAGTAAAAATATTTTTAAATAAAATAATATGAATAAAAAAATAAATAGTAATAAGTTTATAACGAAAAATAAAAAAGCTTTTTTTGATTATGAAATAATTGATTCCTGGGAAGCATGAATTGAATTAAAATGATATGAAGCAAAATCGATAAGATCAGGACAAGTAAATTTAAAATGAAGTTATGTAAGTTGTCTAAGTTGAACTTTGTATGTTAAATCAATGCATGTTACGGCTTGGAGTGCATTAGCAAATAGAGATAGTATTGAAGTGTCAGTAGATAGGAAGATTTTTTTACATAAAGAGACTATAGTTTTTTTATGTTGAAAATTAAAAGAATCTTGATATTCAGTTATTCCTTTAGAATTATATTTTAAAGGAAGTTTAATAAAAGTAAAAGTTTGATTGGTTAAATGAAAAAAATCATATCAAAAAAAGCAAATATTAAAAGAAAGAAGTATGGATAAAGAAGCAAAAATTATGATGAAAAAAATTGTGTAAAAGATACACAATTTTTTATTTGATTTGATATAATGTACCTCTTGAGTATATACTTCTTTCACTTTTAGATGTAATAGCTGGAAATATATTATCACATTTTCTAAGTGTTGATCTGAAACTAATGCTATTAGTGCAAGGACAACTATCACAAACCACATTTCAATAAATATATCAAGTATTTTCTTGTTCTTTTATACACTCAGATAAGTTGTCATCTGTAGTTGATTCAAAGTTAAATATTGGACATCATTCATTTTTGATAGTTCCTTTTATTAATGGACATTTATCTTCACAATCTTTTATTCAGTCTAAATCAAAATCATTTGAACAATTATTATCTAATATTTTTATAAAAATATTAGCTTTATTATTATTTCATTCACTATCAATAATAACTAATATTACTTCATATATTCACTCTTCTATAAAAATATGTTTTAAATATTGTCATTCTTCATTAGAACCATCTCAAAAATCCCATTTATATTTATATGGTCATTTTCATCAATCAATAATAGCTTCTAAATTAACTTCTAAGGGCCCGTCTCAAGTTATAGGGCTTGCATTTATGGAAACACTTATATTATTTTCGTTATCATTATTTTCTTCTTCATTTTCTCAAGAAATATTCAAAGTATTATAAACATCTCCTGTATTTCAACAATTATCCGTAGCTCTTAAAAAAACCTTATATTTTCCTTTATCTAAAAAAGTATAATTATCAATTAATTGTCCATATTTTATAGTTTGTTTTCATGTTTTTTCATTTAAAAATCTCCAAATATATCAATTTTTAAAATTTATTCCTTTTTCACAAATTCATCATACATCCGCATTGAAATCGAAGGTATTATTATTTAAATCTGATATATTACATTCTCATTTAGATACTTTTTTAATATTACAATCACTCTCAAAAATATTGATTTGAATAGCTAAATTATTATATATATTTTCTAAACATGAATTTGCCTTTAGTGCAATATAGGCCATTTTAAGAAAGTCTTCTTTTGTGATTAATTGATTAGGTCTTAGGTAGTCTCATTTTTTTTCTAATAATTTATAGTTATTTTTATTTCATGATGTATCATAATTTACAACTTGATATTTTAATGCTTTTTCAAAGTATGGATAAAATGAATAAGTATATCCATTTATTTTAGCTTTTACATCTAAAGACAAGTCAGGAAAATCTCATCATTCATTAATTTCTTTAATTGTTTCCTCATATTCTTCACTAGTTAAAATACCTCACATTTTCATTATTATAGCTAATGCTTCTTCTAACTTTATATTATTATTTGAACAAAATGGGACTTCTCAATCTTTTTGTGTTCAATCATTACATTTTACACCTGCTTGATATCATCTTATAAAATTATTTTCTTTTGCATCACTTATACAAAAAAAGTTTTTATTATCTAGTCAGACATCATAAAAAGGTTTAGTTTTATATTTGTCTATAAATTTTTTATCTACATAAGGTATTATACATTTTGAACAACTAGTTTCTTTGGCAATTGCAACAAAATCATCTCTATGTAATAACTTTTCTGGATGAAATCCTCCATCATCTTCAGGAAAGATCATTCATTTGTTATATAGGGTTTGTAGTTCATTATAATATTTATAATTTACTTTTATATCATTAAAAGCATCTTGAATAGGAATAAGTGAATTAGCATTTAATATACTTGATAATAATAATCAGATATTTAAAATAATAATAAAGCTAATAATTTTAAGTGTTTTTTTCATAATATTATTTTATAATTAAATAGCATACATTACAATTCATGCAGCAACTGAAACATTTAATGATTCTTTTTTTCATCTCATAGGAATTATAACTTTTTTATCTGAAAAATCAAGTAATGTTTTACTTACTCATAAAACCTCATTTCACATTATAAGTACAATTTTATCATTATTTTCTTCAAATAATTTTGTATATTCAATAGCATCATCTGTAAGTTCAACTGAATAAATTTTATATCAATCTTTTTTTAATTTTTGTATAATTTCTATACTATTTTCATAATATTCCCAATCTATCCAAGTCTCAGCTTGTAAAGCCGTTTTACTTATATCAGATCTTGGAGGAATAGGTGTATATCCTGTTAAAATAATTTTATTAAATCAAGAACCGTCAGCATTTCTAAAAATTGCACCAACGTTTTGCATACTTCTTATATTATCTAATAAGATTATTTTTGATTTTATTTTATCATTCATTTTTATTTTTTATGTTAATTTTTTAATTTCATTATAATCATAACCTTTTCTTAATATTTTTCCAAATATTTTTTGTTTTTCTTTAAAAGTCATATTTTTATTGTATTTTTGTTTTAATAATTCTTTTTCTAAATTTTCTAATTCTCAATTTTCTCAAAAAATATCAAATAAATATTTTTCTGATAAATTCTTGTTTTCCATTCTTTCAAACATTTTTTGTTTTATATATAATTTAGATTTTCATTTATTTTTATAACTTTCTATTTTTGATTTTATTACTTCTTCTTCCTGAATAATGTTTTTTAATTTATTATTAATAATAAAATTTATTTCTTCATCAGTAATTCCTCAGTACTTTTGTCATTTTTCTGAATCTGGTCAAAATTTATTTTTTAATTTAAAAGATAGTTTTCTAGGACTAGGATAATATTTAATGTAATACCATATAGAATAGTCTATAATTTTTTGAGATATTTTCATTATTTTGTTATTTTATTAAATATTTTTGTATTTTAGGTAATTATATTCTTTTTTACTTTAAAACAAAAAAAATATATATTTTTTTTTTTATTAGAAAAATTCAAAAAATAACTTGACTTTGTATTTTAAAGTATAGAATTAATTGACTTTTATATAAATAATCTTTTATTATGTTGAACTTAGATGAATTAACTAATGTGTTTTTAGATAAAGAAGAAGGTAAATGAGATTCATTATACTATTGAAATTCTTATAGAATAGAGATAGATTCTATTATTGAAAAAAATGATGGATATAATTTTTGATTTCCAGATGAAAAGCAATTAGGAATATTAAGTGCTTTGCCTGAGGAATTAAAAGAGAAAATGGTTAATTTAGGATTAATTTATAATAATACTTTAGATTGAATTAATACTATAGAAATTACATTGGAAAATTTTTGAAAAATAATTTTTGATAAAGAGTCAAAAATAAAAGAGGAAATGAATTATTTTATTGCAATGGATAGAATAAAAAAAATATGATGAAAAAAACCTATCAGTAAAGATTTAATGGAAAAAATAATAGATGTTTTTTGAGACTATTCAGAATTAATAGGAATTGATAATAAGTACTGATATTGGACTTCTGAAAAAGAGGAGAATTCTGATATTGAACAAGCATATTATGGTATTTTTTCTTGAATAAAAGCTCTTAAAAAACCTATTCTTGCAGAAACTCAAAATTTGAGATATCCTTTATATATTCATGATTTAAATATAAAATAAAAAATTGATTTATAGAAAATAAAAAATTGATTTATAGAAAATAAAAAATTGATTTATAGAAAATAAATAATAATATCTTTTTATATTAATTTTTAATAAATCAATAATGAAAATATTAGTTTTGAATAGTTGAAGTTCTAGTTTAAAATATCAATTTATTGATATGCCAGAAAATAAAGTTTTATGTGAATGATTGGTTGATAAGATATGAATAGAATGAACTAATTTTACCCATGAAGTTGGAAGTAATAAAATTAAATTTATAGAAACTATAGAAAATCATAAACAAGCTTTAGATAAAGTTTTATTTATGTTATCAAATTGAGAAAAACCAGTTATAAAAGATTTAAAAGAAATTGATGCTGTTGGACATAGGGTTGTTCATTGATGAGAGGAATTTACAGATTCTGTTATTATTGATAAAGATGTAATTGATTGAATTACTAAATGTGAAGAATTGGCTCCTTTACATAATTCAGCAAATAAATTATGAATAATGGCAATTAAAGAAATTTTAGATGATATTCCTCAAGTTGCTGTTTTTGATACTGCTTTTCATCAAACAATTAAACCAGAAAATTATTTATATGCTCTACCTTATAAATATTATAATAATTATGGAATTAGAAAATATTGATTTCACGGAACTTCTCATAAATATGTAGTAAATAGAGTGGCTGATATTTTAGATGAAAATATAAATAATTTGAAAATAATTAATTGTCATATTTGAAATTGAGCTTCAATAGCAGCAATAGAAAATTGAAAAGTTATAGATACTTCAATGTGATTTACTCCTCTTGATTGACTAGTTATGTGAACTAGAACTTGAGATTTAGATCCTTCAATAGTTACTTTTTTAATGGAAAAAGAATGACTTTCAATAAAAGAAATTGCAAATATTTTGAATAAAGAATCTTGAGTTTTATGAATATCTGAAAAATCTAGTGATATGAGAGAAGTTATAGATTGATATTTATCATGAGATGAAAAATGTATAAATGCTATAAATGTATATGTTAATAGAATAATTAAATATATAGGTTCATATACTGCACAAATGTGATGAGTTGATGTTATTTCTCTTACAGCAGGAGTGCTTGAAAATTCTTTATTTATCAGAAAATTAATAGTTGATAAATTATCTTTTATTTGAGTAAAGTTAGATGAATCAAAAAATGATTTCAGATGAGAAGAAAGGATTATTTCTACAGAAAACTCAAAAACCAAAATAATGGTAATCCCAACAAATGAAGAATTAGTAATTGCTCAAGACACATATAAACTTTTAAAATAATAAAAAGTCAATATTAATATTGACTTTTTACTATATATCATTATATATAGTGTTATAATTTAATAATTAAATAAAAATATTATGAATATTGATAAAGGAAAGGAACTATGAATTATAAATAAAATAAAGCAAAATCCTAAGAAAGCTGCCAAAGCAGTAAACAACTTTCTTACTAAAATAGAGAATATACAAGAAAAAAAGAATAATTATTTTGAAATATCTGAAGAGGTTGAATGAATGAAAAAAGTAACTATTAATATTGATTGAAAAGAAAAAGAAATTTTTGTTGATGAAAAATCTTTAACTTTATGAATTGAAAAAAATAAAAATAGTGAAAAAATGACAATTTATTGAATTAAATATTTAATAAATAATTCCTTTTCTGATAATGATGGAATAAAGGTGCTAAAATGAGAAAATCAATGACTTGAATTATTTACATTATTACAAGCAAAATCTGCATTGGCAAAAGAATGAAAAAGACTTCCAACAGAAGAGGAATTGAAAGCATTAATAGAGCAATGAGTAATACCTAAATGAATAAAATTAAGAGATAAAACTAATAATGATTATGCTAGTAGTTGATGGTCAACTGATGAAGAAAATGCAAAAAAAGAAGAATTAATAGAAAAATGATGAAATCTAAATTATGAACCTATTGAAGATTCTTTACCTCATTCACAAAGTAATTCTATATATTGATGTGATAGTGATGATTACAAATTAGTTTATTGAATAAAAGATATTAGTTAAAAACTAATATCTTTTTTCTTGAATTATTTTCGTGTAATAAATAAAATTTTGATTTTTTAAAAAAAGTGATTTTTTAATTTAAAGATTATGAAATATATATTATTTTTTGCTTTACTTATTATTTGAAATATAATATAAAAAATAATATATAATTTTTAAAATGAATAATAAAATAAATGTAACAACTATTTGAGGGTGAAGTGGTAGTTTTGGTCTTTTGTCTTCAATTAGAGATAATGATAATTATAATATATCTGCTATTATTTCAATGAGTGATAGTTGAGGGTCAACCTGAATATTAAGGCAAGAATTTTGAATATTACCTCCATGAGATGTAAGAAGAGCTATTATGGCTTTATCAAGAGAGCATACTGTTGTTAGAAATTTATTTAATTATAGATATGATAAAACTTGCTCTGTTTGATGACATAATCTTTGAAATTTAATAATTACTGCTATGGCAGATATTACTGGTGATTTTGATAAATGATTAAAACAAGTTTCTAAAATGTTTAAAGTAAAGGGAAGAGTTATTCCTGTTACTTTGGAATTATCAAATTTAAATGTAGAGTTAGAAAATTGATTAATAATAGAAGGAGAAGATAATATTGATGTTCCTAAGCATGATTTTAATTTAAAAATAAAAAATGCATTTCTTACTCCTGAAGTACAAGCTAATTTGAAATGAATTAAAGCAATTGAAAAATCTGATGTAATAATTTTATCATTTTGAGATTTATATACTTCTTTAATTCCTAATTTACTTGTAAAATGAATTAAGGAAGCTATTTTAGCAAATAAAAATGCAAAGGTTGTCTATTTTTGTAATTTAATGACAAAGCCTTGAGAAACAACTAATTTTGAGGCTATAGACTTCATAAATGTTCTGGAAAAATATTTATGAAAAGATATTATTGATTATGTTATTGTTAATAATGGTTATATCTCTGATAAAATGGCAGATAAATATATGGCCCTTGAAAATAAGAAACCTGTTAAGGTTAAATCTAAAAAATGTTTTGAGAATAAATCTTATCAGCTTATAGAGGCTGATTTATTGCATGAAAATGATTGGGTTAGACATAGTTTTGAAAAAATAGCTAAAGTTTTAAAAGATATTATTTGAAAATAATATAGTAATAAACATAATAAAACACTTATTTTGGGTTAATATAAAATAAGTGTTTTATTATGTTTATTTTAAAAATATATTTTATAACAATAAAAAAATGACTTCTAGAGAAGCCATTATATCTTATTAATTTTATCTTTTTAAAGATTATACCTTAATTTATCAAGTGGAATAGTTTTTCAGGCAATTTCTACTGTTGGTGAAAAATCAGGAGCATCTTCATTTCATTCAAAGAAAAAGCTATTATCTACATTATCTGTTAGTTTTTCAAGTTCAGGTTCAATTAATGCAATTACTCACATTTTATCTAGAACATCATAAACTCTAATAACTGCTTCTTTGTTATCAAAATCAGTCATTCTAACTATTTGTTCTAATCTTTGTCAACTAGCTTTAAATTTCATATCTCCCAAAGATTTTACTTTTATTTTTCTAGGATCAATTTTTTCTTTTAAATCAAAGATAACTAAATCAGCTTCTTCTTCTGGTAATTCTTCTGCTATTTTTGTTGTATATGTATCTATTAGGTAATCTATTAAAATTTCAATCCCTTCTCTGCTTGCAGAAGATATCATAAATACTTTTTTACCTGGATTTTTTATTTTAAATTCTTCTAAAATAAAATCTTTCATTTCTTTATCAAGTAGATCTGCTTTTGAAAAAACAATGATTTCTTCTTTAGTTTTTAATAGATCAGAAAAAACTTCAAGTTCATGTCTTATATCTTTATAGTCATCAAATACTTTATCAAGTCTTGATAAATCAAGCAAATGTAATAACACTCAAGTTCTTTCAATATGTTTTAAGAATTCTATTCAAAGACCTTTTCATTCAGAAGCTCAAGGAATTAATCATGGAACATCTTCTAAAACTAAAGATTTACCTTTGTGGTCTAGAACTCAAAGATTTGGAGTAAGTGTTGTAAATGGATAGTCTCCAATTTTTGGTTTAACATTTGTTACATTTCAAATAAAAGTAGATTTTCAAGCACTAGGGACACCAATTATTCAAATATCTGCAACAAGTTTTAATTCTAATTTTAAATCTCTTTCTTCAACTACATCTCAAAGCTCAGCAAAAGCAGGAGCTTGTCTAGTACTAGAACAAAAATGAGCATTTCAAAACCCTCATTTTCATCATTTACAAACAAGTAATTTTTGATTATTTTTACTTAAATCCGCAAATACTTTTCAAGTAACCAAATTTCTTACAATAGTTCATACGGGAACTTTTAATATTAAATCAGGAGCATTTGCTCAAGCACAAGTATTAGTTCATCATTTTACTCATGGATCAGCTCTTAAAATTTTTTTATGTCTATATTCTGAAAGAGTGTTTAAATTTGTAGTTGTTTGTAAATAGACATCTCAACCTCTTCAGCCATTTCATCCCCATGGCCCACCTTTTGGAATATATTTTTCTCTTCTCCAAGATATAAGTCAATCTCAACCTTTTCAAGAAATTACCTTTATTTCAACTTCATCAATAAACATTGTTTTTTTGTTATTTATATAATTTTATTTGATTATATAAAAAAAGTAGAAAATGTAAAAAAATAAAAAAATATAGAATATAATTTTTGATCTACTTTTTAGGAGGTATATATATTTTTAATAGAAGCTATACTTTGGGTAAAAATAAAAAAGATAGAAATTGAATTATTTAAACAGAAAAATTTGAAAAATATAGAAAATATTATAATATTGGTTATATGTATAAATATATTTTAAAAATAAATATTAATTAATTAAAAAACTATGAAAAAAATACTATTATTATTATCTTTATTTTTATTTGTAAATACGTCATTTGCAAATGAATATAAATGTGTAACTAGTTGAGAATCTAAAAATGAAAAACATAATTTATATCATTCAAAAAACTTTGATTTAACAGAGTCTTCAGATATTTATAAATGTGATAATTATTGGATGCAATGAAATGTAATAAATACTTTATGATGAAATGATAAAGTTTATATTTCAAAAAATACAAAAAAAAGAAAATTAATTATAAATTTATGAGATGGTGATGATAGTTTTTTTCATACTTTTCATGATAGACAATTAATGAATGCTGAAATTGATGGTTGAAATGGTTATGATAAAATTTATATTCATAATCTAAAAAAATCAGATTTATATATAGAATGAAAATGTTCAGATTCTTGTGTAATAAAACATGCTTGAAATTATGATCGGTTATTATGAAATATTAAATTGAAAAATATTGAAGAAATTATTTTAGATGATGAAAATATAAATTGAGATACAGAAAATGAAGTTTCTGATAGTGATGATTCTAATGATTCTAATAATAATTCTGATGATGATTCTGAAGATACAAAAATAATAACTTCTAAAGCTGTAGATTTAGAAAATTATAAATATTTAATTCCTGCTTATTGGTGGAATTATGATTTAAACAAAAAACTTTTAGAGGTAAACAAAGCAATAGTTATTGTAAATCCTTGAAATTGAGATTTTGAAAAAGCTCAAGAAGTTTTTAATGATATGATTGAAAAAACTCATAAAAATGATAATTTAGCTGTTTGATATATTTATACACTATATTGAAAAAGAAGTTTATCAACTGTTAAAAAAAGGATTGATAATTGGTTAAAAGAATATCCATCTATTGAATGATTTTTCTTTGATGAAGTTTCTAGTTCAAAAGATGAATTAGAATTTTATACAGAAATCTACAATTATGTTAAATCAAAAAATGAAAATTTAATTGTAATTCTAAATCCTTGAACAACTCCAGATAAATGATATATGAATATTTCAGATAATATTGTGTTATATGAAACTTACTGTGAAAGATATTCTAAATACAAACAACCAACTTGGATAAATCAATATGCAAATTCTAGATTTTCTTATTTATGATTAAGATGTTCTCAATCTCAATATGATAATTTATCAAACAAATATAAAAATTACATTCAATATTTTACAAATGACTGAAATGATTCAAATACTTGGGATAGTTTAAGTAAATATGTTTTAACTGAAAATGAAGATAATAGTAATATTAATCCAGATAATTGAAACAATAATATAAAATACATTTTTTCAGCTAAAAATAAATTTAATAATTTTTTAATTTACTATAGTTATCCAAGTAGAATATTTGAAGCAAATGATATTAGATATTCTGATAAAAAAAGAGAATTTAATGAAAAAATGAAAATATCTGTTAGAGAATTTTCAAAATTTGATTCTATAGTTTGGAGTTCAAGATTACCAGATCCTACACATAAAGATAATAAATTTACAAAAGAACTTATAAAAATATTAAAATGAAATGTTAATTCTTATTGATATATTGCTTTATATGATTGATATAAATGAAAAGCTACAAAACAAACAGTCTGTAGAGATATAAAAGAATGGAAGGGAATGTGAGTTAATTGAATATTTTTTGATGAAGCATCTTTTAATTATTTCAAACAAAATAATAAAAGCTTCTCAGCCTACCAATCATATATAAAATCAGTTTATTCTTGTGCAAAAAAAGAATGATTTAAAGTTATGTTTAATACTTGAAGTTCAAAAGATATAATAAAGGCTTTACCTGATTTAACACCTAATGATTCATTTTTGATAGAATGATTTAGATGGGCAGAATGAAAACATAGAACTGATACAGATAGAGTAGAAAGAAATGTGAAAATGATACCTTTTACAAAAGCAAAATATGCTTGTCAGGCTGATTGAAGAAAGTGATGGACTCAAAAACAAATAAATAATGTTGCAAAAGAGGTAAAAGATGAAATGAATAAATATTGTTTTTTAAGATCTGTTCAAGATGATGCAGGGCATTGAGCTCATGTTATTTATGCTCAAGATAAAGCTTTGGATTTATCAGAGGATTTAGAAATAAATGCAATTGATTTAGAATTTGAAAATTTATATTTTGATAGATTAGAAGAAGATTTATGAAAATATAATAAATATTATAAAATATTTGAAAAAGTTTTTGAATCTAAAAAGGATAAAATATTAAATAATGATAACTATCAAAATCTAGAAAATTATCTAACATTACAATTATTTAATACTTTTACAAATAAATTATTCTTAGACTTAAAAAATAAAGATTTTAAAGCAATTGAATTATATTTAAAAGATCTAAAAAAAGTTATAAAAAATTTAAAAGAAATATAAAAAAAATAATTTTAACAATATTTGCTAGATTACCAGAAAGTAGAGATTTAGATGACTTATTTGATTGAGAAATTCAATTGTGAGAAGAAGAAATAATAGCTATCTATTCATTAATAGAAGTTATAAATGGGCAAAATACAATAAATGTATTAAAGGCACCTAAAAAAATTAACTTAGATGGAACTGTGTATAAGGCTATGATTGTGTTTCTTCTTTGAATGAAGTGAATATACACAGGATTTTTCATCAAAAGACTTTATATATGTAAAAGAATTCTTTACTGTTTATAAACTATATATATATATATATATATATATATATATATAGTTAACTATATGAACTATATAAAAAATACAAAAAGAACAGCATCTTGTGTTTATAAAAATGGGCAATTGATTGGATTTATTTCACCATTTATTCCATTTGATTAAAGCCAATTAGGGCCACTATAGATAATATAGTGGCTTTATTGCTTTTATTAGTCTTGTATTTTTTATGTTTTTTACTATAATCATTAAAATTTAGAACTTTATAAAAATAAAATTATGAAATTTAATTTAGATTCATTGGTTGGGGAATTTGAGGAATTGGAAAAGAAACTTTCTGATCCGGAGATTTTTAAGGACCAAAAGAAAGTTAGAGAAGTTAGTTCAAGAAAAAAACAGATAAGTGAAGCTGTTGAACTATATAAAGAATATAAATCTTTAAGTGAAAGTTTAGAAGAGAATAAGCAAATGCTTAGTGATGAAAAGGATGATGAAATGAAGGATATGTTAAAAGAAGAGATAAAAGATATAGAAAATAATATTCCAGAAATAGAAGAAAAACTTACTCTTTCTTTATTGCCACAAGATCCAAATGATGATAAAAATATTATGGTTGAGCTTAGAGCTTGAGCTGGTTGAGATGAGGCTGCACTTTTTGCTGGAGAATTGGCAAGAGCATATATTACTTTTGCAGAAGATGAAGGATATAAAACTGAAATAGTTGAGCAAAATATTCCTGAAACTGGTTGAGTAAAGGAAATGGTTTTCGAAGTAAAAGGTGAATGAGCTTATTCTAGATTCAAATATGAATCTGGTGTTCATAGGGTTCAAAGAATTCCAGAAACTGAAAATAAAGGTAGAGTTCATACTTCAGCAATTACTGTTGCAATAATGCCAGAAGTTGATGAGTTAGATTTTAAATTAAATATGGATGAGATAGAAATGAAATTTACTAGATCGGGTGGTCCAGGATGACAACATGCAAATAAAGCAGATTCTGCTGTTCATTTAAAACATCTACCAACTTGAATAATTGTATTATGTTCTGATTGAAGATCTCAACATAAAAATAGAGAAAAGGCCTTTAATATTATGAGATCAAAACTTCAAATTCTTGCTGAGGAAAAAAGAGCAAAAGAAGTTTGAGAAGCAAGAGCTTCTCAAGTAGGTTCAGGAGATAGATCAGAAAAAATAAGAACTTACAATTTCCCACAAGATAGAGTTACAGATCACAGAATTGGGCAAAACTTCTCAGGATTACCACAAATTATGATGTGAAGACTTGCTCCAATAATTGATGCTTTATCTGTTGCTGATGAGCAAGCAAAACTTGAAGCAGCTTGAAAAGGTGAAATTTAATAAATAATATTTAAATATATGAATTTTTTAGATATAGATGATAGAATAAATTTTAAAACTATTAAATTGAAAGTTGGAGAAGAATATGAAACAGCTTGAAAAGAAATAATTACTATTGTTTCTTGAAAAATAAATCAAATTTTAACTAATAATGAACTAAAAACATTTGAATCAAGTTTGTTTTATAAATGAAATAAATTTAAAGCAGTTGAAGATAGTATTTTTACGGTTGTAGGTATTTCAGATGAAATTAATCATAATAATGTTGATGTAGAAGAAGACTTTTGAGATTTTTGTAGAAAAAATTGGACTTCTGTTTATGAAGCTTATTGAGTATTGGAAGGAACTGATTTATATAAAAGTGATGTTATTGATTATGAATTTAATTGAGTAAAATATAAATCAAATTATTGGTTTTGTTGAAAAAATGTAGATTGTTGAATGCATAATGAGCATGAATTTGTAGAAATTCATACTTCAATACTATGAGATGGTAGAATGGAAAAATTTAAAGAAAATGATGAGTTTACATTATTAGAACAAGTAAATATGAGACCATGACTATCTCATAGACCTTTTAATAAAATTTGAGAATTTGATAAAGGATGAAATCCTATTTATCCTTATCATAGATGGAAGTGAAATGAAAAGTGAGATATTTGGTTAGTAATTGAAAAATATTAATTTCTTCCTTTTTCAAAGGAAGTCCCTGAGGGATGGATTAGAAACCATTGTTCATTTAATTAATTTTAAGCTATTTTACATAAATTCCTGTATAATCACTAAAAACACTATTTTTAAAAAATAGTGTTTTTTATATGTTTATTTGAGATTTAAGAGTTTTTACAAAAAATACTGTCTATTTTAAGCCAAAACTTGATTTTATTTATTTTTTTGATATATTTAAATAGATTTATGAAAATATTTTATAACAAAATTTTATGACTAAAAAACAAGAACAAGATTATTGAGCTGATAGTATACAGGTTTTAGAATGACTTGAACCGGTTAGAAAAAGACCATGAATGTATATCGGTAGTACAGATGTAAGAGGTCTGCATCATTTAGTTTGGGAAATTGTTGATAATTCTATTGATGAAGCAATTGCTGGGCATTGTGATAATATTATTGTAAGGCTTCATGAAGATGGGGCTTGTAGTGTTGAAGATAATGGTAGATGAATTCCAACTTGAATTCATTCTAAAACTTGAGTTTCTACTCTAGAAACTACTTTAACTGTATTGCATGCTGGTTGAAAATTTGGTTGAGGAGGTTATAAAGTTTCTGGTTGATTACATGGTGTTTGATCTTCTGTTGTAAATGCTTTATCTATTAAAATGGAAGCAACTGTAGAAAGAGAATGAAAAATTTTCTATCAATCATATAAAGAATGAATTCCTGATGAACAAGTTAAAGAAATATGAAAATCAAAAAAAACTGGTACAACTATTAAGTTTTATCCAGATGCTACTATTTTCAAAGAAACAATAAAATTTGATTATACTACAATTTTAAAAAGACTTAGACAACAAGCATATCTTACTAAATGAATTAAATTAGATATAATTGATGAACAAAGCGGGAAATCTTATAGATTTTATTTTGAATGAGGTATTAAATCATATATTCAATTTTTAAATAAAAAAGAAGATACTCTTTGAGATATTTTTTATACAGAAAAAGATAAGAATAATGTATTAGTGGAAGTATCACTTCAATATAATAAAGAATATTCAAATAATATTATAGCTTTTGTAAATAATGTTCATACTCCAGAAGGATGAACTCATATGACTGGATTCAGAACTGCATTAACAAGAACTATTAATAGATATGCTAGAGATAAGGGTATTTTAAAAGAAAAAGATCAAAATCTTACAAATGATGATGTTGTTGAAGGTTTGACTTGTGTAATATCTATTAAATTAGAAGATCCACAATTTGAATGACAAACTAAGGCAAAATTAGGTTCAAGTGAGGCAAGAGGAGCAGTTGATTGAGTTTTTGCTGAAAAATTTATGGAATTTTTAGAAGAAAATCCTAGTTCAGCTAAGAAAGTAATAGAAAAAACATTCCTGGCAGCAAAAGCTAGATTAGCAGCTAGAGCAGCTAGAGATACAGTTATTAGAAAATGAGCTTTAGAATGAATGACTCTTCCAGGTAAATTGGCTGATTGTTCTTCAAAGGATCCTGCTATTTCTGAGTTATATATTGTTGAGGGAGATTCTGCTGGAGGTTCAGCAAAACAAGGTAGAGATAGAGAAACTCAAGCTATTTTACCATTAAAAGGTAAAATACTTAATACTGAACAAGCAAGAATTGATAAGATTTTTGCAAATCAAGAAATAAAAAATATGATCATAGCTCTTGGTACCTCTATTTGAGAAACATTTGATATATCAAAGCTTAGGTATCATAGAATTATTATAATGACCGATGCTGATGTTGATTGAGATCATATTAAGACATTATTATTGACTTTCTTTTTTAGATATTTAAAAAAAATAGTAGAATTAGGATGTTTGTATATTGCAAAACCACCTCTTTATAAATTAATGAGGTGAAAAAAATCTTGGTATGTTTATACTGAGGAAGAAAAAAATAAAATAATAATAGAAGAATGAATTACTTGAGAAAATATTCAAAGGTATAAAGGTTTATGAGAAATGAATCCAGAACAACTTTGGGAAACAACAATGGATAAGGACAATAGAAAAATGTACAAAGTAAAAATAGAGGATATTCAAAAAGCTGATGAAGTATTTAAGACACTTATGTGAGCTGATGTAGCTCCAAGAAGAAGATTTATACAATCTAGAGCAAAGAATGTTCAAAATTTAGATATTTAAAAGATGTTTTCAATAAAGAATCAATTAATTATTTAATTGGTTCTTTGTATTTTATTAAAAATGTACTTATTTTTTTTGTGGTTAAAAATACTTTTTCTTTTGACAAAAAAGCAAAAAAACTTATATTTAAGCAAAATAATTTATTTATAATTTTAAAAAATTAAATGGTAGAAAAAAAGATAGTTGATGATTATTATAGTTCTTTGAAAAAAGATACATCTGATTCGTCTAAACAATGATGAGGTAATCAAAAAATAAAAGCAAAAAAAATAATTAAAAAAGTTGTAAAAAAAGTAGAAGATAAAAGTGGATCTTCTACTATTTCTGATTCTAAAAATTCAAATATTGTTAGATGAACTAAGAATATTGAAAAAGAGAATAGTAAAAAATCATTTCAAAGAGGAACTAGTAATACTAATTCTTGAAATAAAAAAACTTATATTAAAAATGATAATTCTAAAACTAGAGGAAATAATTCTAAAGTAGGAGTTTGATCTAATTCTAGTTTTAGAAAAGATTTAAATAACTCTAATAAAATAATTACTGATAGTTCTAAAACTGAAAATAAAAATTTCTTTCGTAAAAAAGATACTAAAAAACCTTTTGTTCAAAGGATGCAAGTTGTAAAAACTGAAGAAAGAAAATCTTCAGTTATTTGACATGAGCCTGAGAAAAAAGCATCTAATACTAATACTAGATTTAAATCAAATTCAAATTATAGATCAAATTCAAATTATAAAAAACCATGAGAGTATAAAAAAGAAGAAAGGCAAAAAAACTATGGTGAAGATAAACAAAAAGGAGGATTAAAAAAATGAGAGAGAAAGACATTTAAGAATAATAATTCTGCTGGGGCAAAATGAGTTAATTGAAAATTAACTAAGTCATCTTTTTCTAATAATAAAACTAGAGGTAGATTTAAATTTTATGAAAGAGCAGTTATTGATACTAGTTTTACTAGATCTAATAAGATAGATAAGAAGCCAAGAGAGGAGAAAAAAATTGAAGATATAAAACAAAATCTTATTTCAAAAAGTTGAGGAACAGTTATTTTGGATGATGTTTTTAGTTTAAAAGAATTTTCAGAAAAAATGTGAGTGCCGTTAGTTAAGCTTATTGCTGAGTTTATGAAAAATGGTATGATGGTAAATATAAACTCTAAAATAGATTTTGATTCGGCATGTATTATATCTGAGGCTTTTGATATAAAATTACAAAGAGATAATTCTAAATGAGTTAGTGTGAAAGATTTAATTAGTTGAAATATTAATGATTTACTTATTGAGGATGATGATAGTGTACTAGAAGAAAGACCACCTGTTGTTAGTATTATGGGGCATGTTGATCATGGTAAAACATCATTATTGGATAGTATTAGAAAATGAAATATTGCTGACTGAGAAGCTGGTTGAATTACTCAGAGTATTTGAGCTTATCAAGTAGAGCAAAATTGAAAAAAAGCAACATTTTTAGATACTCCTGGTCATGAGGCATTTACTGTTATGAGATCTAGATGAGCAAAAGCTACGGATATTGCTATATTAGTTGTTGCTGCAGATGAATGAGTTAAACCTCAAACTATTGAATCAATTAATCATGCTAAAGAAGCAGGGATTCCTATTATTGTTGCTATTAATAAAATGGATAAAGAATGAGCTAATCCTGATCATATAAAAGGTCAATTATCTGAACATTGACTTACTCCTGAAGATTGGGGATGAGATACTCCTATGATTCCAGTTTCTGCTAAGACTTGATTTGGTATAGAGGAATTGATTGAAATAATTTTATTAGTAGCTGAAATGAAAGAATTAAAAGTTAATCCTAATAGAGCTTGAGTTGCTACTGTTGTTGAATCTCATTTAGATTCGAATTTAGGACCGGTTGCAACAGTATTAGTGAATACATGAAATATTAATAAATGAGAAGATATTGTTTGTTGAGAATCTTTTTGAAAAATTAGGACAATGAAAAATTTTGAGAAAAAAGGTTTATTGAAAGCTGTTGCTGGAGATCCTGTTTTAGTTATTTGATTAGATAAAGTTGTAAACGGTTGAGATATATTGCAAGTAGTTGCTAGTCCTTCTATTGCAAAAACTAAGGCAAATGAATATTCTGAAATATTAGCAAGTAACAATAAGAATAAGATTTCAGGATTAGATATTTTAATGTCTAGGATTAAGGCTTGAAATTTAAAACAATTGAAGGTATTAATAAAATCAGATACAAATTGAAGTCTTGAGGCTATAAAAGTAGCTGTCTCAAAACTTTCAACTAGTGATACAAATGTTATAATTATTCATTCATGAGTAGGTAGTATTACTGAGTGAGATGTATTGATGGTTAAGTCATCACAAGCAATTTTGATTTGATTTAATGTTGGTATTATTGCATGAGCTAAAAAAACTTTAGATAATGCAGACATTGAATATATAGATTCTAAAATTATCTATCATATTACTGAAAGAATTGAAAAAATAGTTAGTTGAATGCTTGATCCTAAAGAGGTCGAGGTTAAATTTTGACAAGCAAAAGTTTGAGGTATATTTTATACGGATAAAGACTTTATGATTGTAGGTTTAATATTGAAGGAGTGAGTGAAAATTGAAAAGAATTGTGAAGTTAGAGTTATTAGAAAGGATAAAAAGATTTCATCTTGAAAAATCACTTCATTAAAACAATGAATTGAGGAAGTAAAAGAGCTTGAATGACCTATTGAATGTTGAGTTAGATTTGAATGAAAATGAGAAATACTTATAGGAGATATTTTTGAATTATATAAAATAGAAATACAAAAATAGAGAATAAGAAAATAGTAGAATATTTAAATAATAATATTCTACTATTTTTTTATTAAAAATAGTGTTAAAAAAAAGGATAAATTCTTAAAATAAGTATTATTGTATTTAATTTTGTTGTAAAAAATCGTATTTTAACTTTAAAAATATAGAAAAGTCTAAAAAAGTTTTGCATTTAATATATTTTCTATATAATTACTTAGCTATTTATTTATAAATAAACATTTTATGTCTGGTAAAGAAGAAAAAATAGAAGTTGAATGAGTAATCATTAAAGCTTTACCTGGTCTGGTTTTTGAGGTTCAATTACCAGAAGATTTTTGATGAGGTATGATAAAATGATATCTTAGTTGAAAAATGAGGAATCATAATATTAGGCTTATTGAATGAGACAGTGTTAGAGTTGAATTGACTCCGTATGATTTAACTAAATGAAGAATTGTTTTTAGAAATAAATAAAATTTTTCAAGAATATTTTATTTTTAAGAAAAAAGACTTATGAAAGTAAGAGCATCTGTTAAGAAAATGTGTGATTCTTGTCAAATTGTTAGAAGAAAAAGAATTGTTAGGGTTATATGTTCTAATCCTAAACATAAACAAAGACAAGGGTAATCAATTCTATTAATAATTTTATATTTTTATATTAAGAAAATATGGCAAGAATTGCTTGAGTGAATTTACCAAAAGGTAAACATGTAGAAATTGCTATAACATATGTATATGGTATAGGAAGAGTTACAGCACAAAATATTTTAGATAAAGTTTGAATCGAAAGAACACTAAAAATTGAAACTTTATCTGAAGAACAATTAGATCTAATTAGGGATGAAATTAAAGCTAATTTTATTGTTGAATGAGATTTAAGAAGAGAAGTTACATCTAATATTAAATTATTGAAAGAAATTAGATGTTATAGGGGACTTAGACATAGAAATAAATTACCTGTAAGAGGTCAATCTACTAAAACTAATGCTAGGACAAGAAAAGGTAAATCTACTGCTATTGCAGGTAAGAAAAAATAATTATAATTTAAGTTTTTAAAAATTATATATATGGCAAAAGCTACTATAAAGAAGAGTAAAAAAACTAGGAGAGTAATAGAATCAGGACAAGCGCATATACAAGCATCATTTAATAATACTATTGTATCTATTACTGATGATAAAGGTAATGTTTTGTCTTGGGCTACTTGATGAAGTGCTGGTTTTAAAGGTGCTAGAGAAGCTACTCCTTATGCTGCTCAGGTTATTGCTGAAGAGGCAATAAAAAAAGCAATCACTCTTCATTGAATAAAAAATGTTATTGTTTATGTTAAATGAATTTGAGTTTGAAGAGAACAAGCTATTAGATGATTGTTATCAGGATGAATAGATATAGAATCTATTTTTGATATAACTCCAGTTCCACATAATGGGTGCAGAAAGAAAAAAGTTAGAAAACTTTAATTTATATAATATTGTTATTAGTTGAAAATGACTTGTAACTTATAACTTATAACTTATAAAAATGAGATACACTTGACCAAAGAAAAAATTGTGTAGAAGAGAATGAGTTAACTTATTTTGAACTGAAAAATATGATTTAAGTAAAGGTAAAAGATCATTACTTAAATCTAGAAAAACAAGTGAATTTGGTACACAATTAAGAAAGAAACAATTAGCAAAAAGAATGTTTGGATTATCTGAAAAACAATTTGTTAATTATTTTAAGAAAGCTCAAAAGTCTACAGCATCAGGTACAACTTGAGAAAAAATGCTTAGATTAGTAGAATTAAGACTTGACAATGTAATATATAGAGCAAATTTTGCTAGAACAAGAACTCAAGCAAGACAATTTGCTAGTCATGCACATTTTAATGTAAATTGAATAAAGGTTACTGTACCTTCAATTACTGTAAAAATTTGAGATGTAATTGAATTAAGGGAAAGAGTTAAAGAAAGTCCTTTGTATAAAAGTTTAGCTGAAGAGTTAGCTGAATTTGCTAAGGCAAATAAAGGTAAAATTACAAATTCTAAATGGATAGAAGTTGATGCTAAAAAATTGAAAATAACAATTATGGCATTACCTGAAAAAGATGATTTTGAACAAATTATTGATATTCAAAAAATTGTTGAATATTATTCTAAATAGGCCTAATTTATGTTACTTTTATAACTCAAAAATAATATGCATATTATTCATGAATTAATTTGAGTACCTAAGATATCGCAAAAGGATATAGATGGAAATACTTCAACTTTTGAAGTAGGACCTTTACCTAGGTGATATGGGGTAACTCTTGGAAATTCTTTAAGAAGAGTACTATTGTCAAGTATCCCAGGAACTAAAATTACTTGAATTAAAGTAAAAGGAGTTTCTCATGAATATTCTAATTTACCTTGAGTAAAAGATAGTGTCCTGGATATGGTTTTAAATTTAAAAGATTTAGTCATAGAAAAAAAAGAAGAATGAATAGAATGGATTAAATTAATTAAGAATACAGCTTGAATTGTAGAAGCTTCTGATATTGATTTGCCTTCTTGAATAAAGGTTCTAAATAAAGATTTATATATTACAGAAATTGATAAAGATTGATTAGAACTTGATATTGAAATAAGGGTAGAAAAAAATGTTTGATATAAAAGTATTGAAGAATTAAAAGAAATTGAAGATGATGTTAATGTATTACTTGTTGATGCAAATTTCTCTCCAGTTTTAAATGTTAAATATGAGATAGAAAAAACAAGAAGTTGAGATGTTTCTAATTTAGAAAAATTAGAAATGGAAGTATTAACTAATTGATCTATATCTCCTGTTGAAGCTATGAAATTTTCTTCTAATATGCTTACATCTTATTTTTCTTTATTTAATGAAGATGGATTACAGGTTGAATGAAAATTCATATCAGATGTTAAAGATTTATTAGAAAAAGAAAAAGAAGAAATAAAGGTTGAATTAGAAAAAGAAACATATACTCCAATAGAGATTATGGGGCTTTCTCCAAGAACTCTAAATGCACTTATAAATTGAGATATTCTTTCGGTAGAAAAATTGACTAAATGTACAGAAACAAAATTATCATCTATAAAATGATTCGGTAAAAAAGCAATGACCGAAATTAGAGATGCTTTGTCTGAAAGATGACTTGGTTTACTAGGAGATGATTAAGAATAAAATTATTAATTATTAATTATTGAAAATGAGACATAGAGTTAAAAAACATCTTAAATTTAATAACAAAACTTTTTCTCATAGAAATGCAATGAAAAGAAATTTAATTACTTCTTTTTTTATGCATAAATCTATAAAAACTACGGAAAAGAAAGCTAAATCAATTATTTCTCTTATTGATAAGCTTATAAATGTTGTTAATACAAAAGATGAAATGAATGCAATAAGATTTGCAAATACTATTATTTATACTAAAGAATCTTCTTTAGAATTATTTAAAAATGTAGCACCAAAATATAAAGGAGAAAAAACTTCAGGTTTTACTAGAATTACTCCTATTAAATATAGAGATGGTGATAATGCAAAAATTGTTATATTAGAATTAGTTTAGTTATTTAAAAGATCGTACAAATGAAAACTATAATGCCTAAACAAATTAAAGGTAATGAAAGAAATTGGTATATTATAGATGCAAAATGAAAAACTTTAGGTAGATTGGCTACACAAATAGCTGTTATTCTTAAATGAAAAAATAAAGTTGATTTTGCAGGACATGTTGATAATGGGGATTATGTAATAGTTTTAAATGCTGATAAATTTACTGTAACTGGTAAAAAATTAACAGATAAAATTTATTATAGACATACTTGATATCTTTGAGGTTTAAAAGAAATACCTTTAGAAGATATGTTAGTTAAAAAACCATTAAAAGCTTTAGAGCTTGCTGTTTCATGAATGCTTCCAAAAAATAAATTAAGAAAAGATATGATATCTAGACTTAAATGATTTACTGGAGTTGAACATACTTTTACAGCTCAACAACCTATAGAAATAAAATTATAATTTAAAAAATTATTTATGAGTAAATATACTTATTCTGTTTGAAAAAGAAAAACAGCTTCTGCACAAGTAAAACTTTTTGAAGGTACTGGTAAAGATATGATAAATAATAAAGAGATAAAAGCTTATGTTTCTAGATCTGATTTATTTGATGTTATTTATACAGCACTTAAAGTTACTAAACTAAAAGACAAGTTTTATATAGAAGTAAAAGTCTCTGGATCAGGTGAATCTGCTCAAGCTCAAGCTATTAGGCATGGTATTGCTAGAGCTTTAGTTACACAAGATGAATCTTTAAGACCTGTTTTGAAAGAAGCTGGATTATTGACTCGTGATGCTAGAAAAGTTGAAAGAAAGAAACCAGGTAGACATAAAGCCAGAAAAGCTATGCAATGGTCAAAGAGATAATTTCTTTTTGTTCTTAACTATATTGTTTTTAATGATTTTTATTAAAAAATCATTAAATATTAATTTATTAAAATTGAAAAAATGCCTACTATTAATCAATTATTAAAAAGAAATAGGAAAACTGCTTCTAAAAAGAGTAAATCACCAGCTTTACAAGTAACTAGAAATTCTTTAAAAGGAAAACAAGTTGCTATATCTGGATGATGTCCTCAAAAAAGAGGGGTTTGTGTTAAAGTTTATACTGCAACACCTAAAAAACCAAATTCAGCCCTTAGAAAAGTGGCTAGAGTGAGACTTACTAACTGATATGAGGTTAATGCTTATATTGGTTGAGAAGGTCATAATTTACAAGAACATTCGGTTGTTGCTATTAAATGAGGTAGAGTTAAAGATTTACCTTGAGTAAGATATCATATTGTTAGATGAGTTCTTGATACTGAATGAGTTTCTGATAGAAAACAAAGTAGATCTAAATATGGTACTAAAAAACCTAAATAGTCTATAAAAATAAGTTTAAAAGAGTAAGTTTAACAATTACTGAAAACCTTTTAAACTTTTATCCCTATAGGGACATATTATATAATTTTTATATAATATGAATATTTATTAATTGTTATTCATGTTATGGAGAATATAAAAACTGAAGCATTATTAAACAAGTTTATTAACTATGTTATGCTTGATGGTAAAAAATCTTTGGCTCAAAGATTAATGAATGAAACTTTTGAAGTAATTAAATCAAAAGGTCAAAAAAAACCAAAAGAAATTTTTATGAAAGCTTTGGAAAATGTAATGCCTAAAGTTGAGGTTAGACCTAAAAGAGTATGAGGTTCTATATACCAAGTACCTCAAGAAGTAAAACCTACAAGACAACTTTTTCTTGCAGCAAAATGGCTTTTAGAAGCAGCTAGAAAGAAAAAAGGTGCTAAATTTTCAATTTTATTGGCTGGTGAATTAATTGATGCAGCTAATGAAACAGGTGATTCAGTAAAAAAGAAACTTGATGTTTACAAAATGGCTGAAGCAAATAAAGCATTTGCTAGATTTGCTAGAAGATAAAACTAAATAAAATTTTTATAAATTAATTTTTGAAAAAATGGCTCATAAAAAAGCTCAATGATCTACTAATAATGGTAGAGATTCAAATGCCAAAAGACTTGGGGTAAAGTTATTCTGAGGTCAAAAAGCTATTGCTTGAAATATTATTATCAGACAAAAAGGTAATAAATTCTGGCCAGCTGATGGTGTTAAACAATGACATGACTTTACTCTATTTGCTGTTAAAGATGGTACTGTTACTTTTACTGAAAAAAGTAGAACTAGATTTGATGGTAGAATATATAAAGATAAATATGTTTCTATTGTATAATTATTACAAAAAAAATAAACTTAATTTAATTAGATAATTTCTTTTAAATTAAGTTTATTTTTTTATTTTACAATTTCTATTCTTTGTCTTTTTTAAGTTTTTTATAATCAGTTAGTAGAATATCTTCATCATAGATAGTATTTAAATTGATTATACATTGTTTTAAATCCATTATAGTACAATATAGTACCTCGGATTCAATTCTGTTATCTATGTATACTGTTCCATATTTTGTTATATCTATTGTTTCTTTATTAAAAACAAATAATTGATTTAATTGTTTTTCTATATTTCAATTTAAATCAAATAATATTCTAGTATTATTATTTATTATAAAATGTACCTCTCTTTCTATATTATATAGAATAATATTATTAATTTTTAGATTAGTAATATTTTTTTTAATTTTTTCCGAAATTATTTTTATTTTATATAAATTACTATTAGAGAGAATTTTTTTATAGTTAGGGTAGCTTTCTAGTTTTAGTTTTTTTATTACTATATTCTCTATATTATTTTTTCTACTATGTGTTGGTATAAAAACTCAATTTGAAGTAATTAAATAATTATTTCATTTTATAAATGTTTTAAATAATATATCATATGAGCTTAGTCTTATATTAAGAGTATTAGGAAGACTTTTTGAGATATAAATATGTTTTATATTTTGTTCTATATCTTTTATATTTTTTTCTATTTCATTATAGTCTATATTAAATATAAGTTGTCATTTTAAATACAATAAATTTCTCTCTATTAAGTTTATATTTACATTTTCATCAAGTTTTATTATATTTAAATCTTCATTTATATTTTGTATTTTAAATATAGATGATTTTGTAATAGTTAAAATAATTAAAAGTATAACTATTAATAATATAACATAAAAGTATTTAAAATTACTTAATTTGAAGTCTAATTTTAATTGAATATTATATTTATTTCTATTAGCTAATTTTTTTTTATTTTTTATATCTCTTAATATTTTTTTTAATTCTAATTTTTTAGTATTTTTTTTAATTTTTTTTGGAAAGATATTATATATTTTTCCAAATTGTTTTTTTGTTTTTGATAAAGTATTTTTAATTTTATCTATCATATTATATATGTTTATAAGTTATTTATAGTTTTTAATATTGATTCAGAAATTTCTCAACCTTTATCATATCTAAATCTTATTTTTGGCAATTTTCTTATATTTAATTTTTTATGTAATTTTCTATTCATTTCTGGAGCATATTTAGCTAAAGTTTTTGTAAGTATATCATAATTTTTAAAACTAGACACATAAATATCTAAATATGATATATCAGTACTAATTTTAACTCACAATACATTTATAAGTCAAAAGTCTTCTTCAATTTCTCTTACTTCCTCAAATAAAAATCATGACACAAGTTCTAGTGCAATACTCTCTAGTTTTTTTAATCTTTCTTTATTCATTTTTTAAATTATTATATTTTAAATGTAAAATTTTACTTAAACTAAGTGTATTAAAAAAAAATGTTTTGACAAATAAAAAAGTTTAATATAATATTTGTAATATTTATTTTTTAAATTAGTCCAATAAGGGATAGAAATACTATGATATATACAGTTAAAAAAGAATGAGAATCTAATGAAAAATTAATTTTAAGATATAAAAAATTATTTTTTAGTTCTAGAATGACTCAAAAATTAAGAAAAGAAAGATATGCAGTAGGTAAACCAACTAAGAAAAAACTTAGAGAAAAAGCAATTATAAGAGAAACTTATAGAACTCTAAATAATAAAGTATACTTTTAATTAAGTATCTTATCTTTAAAAAAATAACTAAAATTATGTTTTAGTTATTTTTTTTTATGTAAAAAATATTTTTTTTAAGTTGATTTCTTTTTTATTACTATATAATATTATTAATAATTATAATTTAAAAAATATAAAAATGGATAGTAAAAAAAAGAGTATTTGAATGCATTTAAATATAAGAATTACATGAGCTGCTTGAGCTTGAGTAAATTCTACTGTTGATATAGTTGCAGGGCTTTTTGCTGAACTTGGTTATGATATGATTACAGATATTGAATATGAATCAAGAATTAAAGGTTGAGTAAATTTTTTTGATGTGAGTATTTCTGATTCAAATGAATTATTCTTAACTAAAAAAGTTGATATAGTTTTAGCTTTTAATGTTGAATCTTTAGGAAAAGCTTTACCAAGTTTAGTAGATTGAGCTACTATTATTGTAAATAAAAAATGGTCAGAAAAAGTATCTGAAAAATTAGAGTGATTTAATGTCTTAGATTTAGAAATTGCAGATAAATATGATAATACATATTTACTTTGAATTTTAGCAAAATATCTAAATATTGATTTAGATATTATTTTATGAAAAATAGAAAAAGTTTTTGCAAGAAAATGAGATATTGTAGTTAAATATAATAAAGCAGTTATAGAAAATATTTATAAAACTTATGAAATAGGGTGAATACAAGGTTCACCCTTACAAATTAAAAAAATCTGAAATTCTAAACCTCTTTCTTATTGAAATAAAGCAATTGCGGATTGAGCAATAGCAAGTGAATTAGAATATTTTTCTGCTTATCCAATGACTCCAGCTTCAACAGTTTTAACTGAAATAATCAAAGATTGAACAGTTCCATTTTTGCAAGCTGAAGATGAAATTGCAGTTGCTAATTCTGCTATTTGAGCAAGCTTTACAGGAGCAAGAGCAATGGTTGCAACTTCAGGTTGAGGTTTTGCACTTATGACTGAAGCACTTAGTTTTGCTGTTCAAGCAGAATTTCCAATAGTTGCAGTTTTAGCTCAAAGAGCAGGGCCTTCAACAGGTACTCCAACTTATCAAGAACAATGAGATATTAACTTTGCTCTAAACCCAACTTTTGGTGATTTTGAACATATAGTTATGTATCCAAGTAATTTAGAAGAATCTTATTATTTTGGATGATTATCACTAAATTTTGCTGATAAATACCAAAATCCAGTAATTATGCTTACTGATAAACAAGCAGCAGAAATGCACTGAACTCATTTAGATTTTAAATCTTGTCCAGTTGATAGATGAGTAATTTTAGAAAATCCTCCAGAGGATTATAAAAGATATGAATTCACAAAAGATTGAGTTTCTCCAAGAGTAGTTGTTTGAACTAAAAATTGAGATTTTATAGCTACAAGTTATGAACATGATGAATATTGAGCAACTACAGAAGATACTGAATTAAAACAAAAGTTTACTGAAAAAAGATTTAAAAAATTAGAAGATTTCTACAAAAAAGAAGGTTTAAGTTGATTTGAAATAATAAACCCTAAAGCTAAAAAAATGTTAGTTATAGCTTGATTTACAAGATATACAGCAGAACATTTTATCAAAAATAATCCTGAATTTGGTTTAATAATTATTAAATTTTTAAAACCACTTGATGAAAGATTAAGAGATGAAATAGCAAAACTAGAAGAAGTTATTTTTGTAGAAAGTAATTATTCAGGACAAATAGAAAACTACATCACAAAAGAATTATGACTTAAATATATTGATTGATTAAAAATCAGCAATTTAAGAAAATATGATTTATTTCCATTTTATATAGAAGATTTTGAGAGTTTAGTTAAGTAAAAATAAAAAAGGAGATTTTATTTTATTATAAAACATTATGAAAGCATGACTTAGACATAAACAATTTGATGAGAATTGAAAGAAGAAAAATTTTAGAGAAAGATATCCAGATAATATTACAGATATTAATAATATTATGGAAATTTTTCAGAATGAAGATATTGTTTCAAAACATATAGATGATATTTTAAATCAAAAATTTTGATTTTTGTGAAAATATTTAGATAAAAAAACTATTGAAAATGAAAATATTTTTTTAGAAGTAAAATGAATTTATAATAATTTAACTCCTAGTTTTTATTTAAATTTTTTTAATAAAAAATATAAAATAGTTTTAAAAATTAATAGTGATAAAAATTCTGAATGAACAAATTCTATTATTATAAATTGACCAGTTAAAAGAAAATTAAAAGATATTATAAAAAATAATAGATAATAATTGCACTTTAGAAATAAATACATATAATTATATGTATAATATTACATAAAAAAATAAATTATGATTTGATTTGCTACAGATGAGTTGATTTCTTCAACTAAATTGGTTAGAAATTTTGGTTCAGTTTTAGAGAATTTTAAGAAAAAAAATATTTCTAAAATGTGAATTTTGAAAAATAATGATATAGAAGCAGTTATTTTATCAAGAAAAACATATGATAATATAATAGATTATATTGAAGATTTAGAGGATATTATTATAATAAAAGAAAGAGAAAAGAATGATACTTGAAAAAGATATTCTATGGAAGAAATGGCTAAGATGCATAATATTGATTTAACTTCTTTATAATATGTATAAAATAAAATTTAATGAATTAGTGGATTTAGATTTAAGTAAATTAGATAATTCTGTAAAAATAAAAGTTTTAAAAAAATTACAAAAGATAAGTGAAAATCCAGAAATATGAAAAAACTTATGAAATAAATTAGGATTAAATCTGTCTTGATATAAAAAAACTTATGTAGATAATAAAAAAATAAGAATTGTTTATAAAATTATTGATGATAAAATTGAAATTTTAATAATTGCTATTTGAAAAAGAGAAGATAAAAAAGTTTATAAAAAGGCTTTTAGGAGAATTAGATAAATATGATTTATTTCCATTTTATATAGAAGATTTTTGAGAGTTTAGTTAAATAATTTTAATTTAATAAAAAAAAAATATGAAAGATTTTTATAATGAAAAATTAGAAGCAGTGTCAAGCCCCCATTATTTAGGACACACAAGTTAAGTTAGTTTTGTATATTGTTTTTGTTGATTAATAAGCTGTTGAGGAGCCATTTTAATTGAAGTGTGTATTCTTTCATTATT
>Ga0256827_10000017_pt1 | contig 82036 bp, 56 predicted proteins | sample CV84metaG_FD_185977 | JGI IMG/M metagenome (GOLD analysis project Ga0256827, IMG submission 185977) | Hydrothermal vent microbial communities from East Pacific Rise, Pacific Ocean - CV84 | ecosystem: Environmental > Aquatic > Marine > Hydrothermal vents | place: Pacific Ocean: East Pacific Rise... | reverse complement strand
ATCAGTAAGTAAATCTCCATTATTATTATTTTCAAAAGTAAATCTCGCCTGATTATCTATAATTGTACTATCTGCAATATTCGCTTTTACTCTTGCTTTTATTGTTAAAATAACAGAATGATTTGGTTCTATTAATAATAGTTCAGGAGTTGAATTCGATGTCCATGAAACTTTATTATTTGAAAATACACCATTATTTGTTGCAGAGATAAATTCAAGATTAGAGTTTAATTCATCTGTTAAAATTACATTTCTTACAGAAACTAATCCCTCATTTTTTAGCTCTATTGTATATGTTACAATATCATTTGAATAATATATTTTTCTATCACTAGACTTATAACCTTTTAATTTAAACGGAATATCTTCTCTGCTCACTGTTATTTTTGTTTCATCGTTTGAGTTTGGAGTACGAGGATTATCTGAAAATATTTGGCTTATATTATCTCCATTTAATAAGGCCTGATTAGTTATAACAGTATTATTACTTACTGAATCTTTTATTTTAGCAGTTATCACTATATTTACAGGCTGGTTGATTCCTAGGTCAGCCATTGCAGCGATTGTTGATGAATTAAATATAAACTGATTTGTAGTATTGTCAAAAACGCCCTGATTTGATGAAAAGTCAGTTAAGTTATCAACATCCATTAAATCTTTTATTTCTAAATTAACAGCAGTTTCAGTTCCTGTATTTAAAAGAGTAATATCATATTGAATATTATCATTTGGTTTATATTCAGTAGAGTTATTTAAATTTTTAACATCTTTGGTTAATTTAATTTCAGGAGAAGAAATAATATTAAAAACAGTTGGATCATTTAATAATGGAGTATTTGGGTCATCTGATAATAAATTAACATCTTCAACATTTAATTCTGCCTGATTTGAAATTTCAGTATTATTAGCAAGTGGTAATTTTATTTTTGCTCTAAATTTTAATGAAACATGACTATTTGCAGCAACACTTAAAAGCTTAGAAGTATTAAAACTATTAAAAACAAGATTATTTCCATCAAAAACACCACCATCAACAGAATTTACAAAGATTAAATTTCTGTCAATAGAATCTGAAATATTTACATTTGTTAATGCAAAATCACTATTATTATCAAAACTTATTTCATATTCAATTTCATCATCAGGTTCAATATTTCCGCCATTCAAATCAGTAAAAACTTTATTAAAATTATCTATTTTTATAACCTGAACAACATCAAAACATGTACTATCCTTTTCTTCTGTTGTATATGGATTATCAGAATTTATTGTATAATTAAAATTTACATCTTCAAGCATTGCCTGATTACATATTTCTCCACTTCCTTTAATATCACCTTCAATACTTACCGTTGCAGTTGTATCAATAGGCTGTAAATAAAAATATGCCTGATTATTTGTGATAATTCCACCATTTGAAAGAGTTATATTATCAATATTGCTTGGTATTAAATCTGTAATTGTAATATTACCTGTTGATGAATTTGAATTATTTGTAATTGTTATTTCGTATTTAATTCTGTCATTTATTTTAAATTCACTATTTCCATTTAAATTTACAACAGTTTTAGTAAATGATAAATCAGGAATTGCCATTACTAAAAAGCTTGTTGGATCATCTGTTTCTTCAGTATTAGGGTCATCTGTAAAAGCAAAAGGTATTTCAGTACTCATAATTATGGCCTGATTTGAAATTTCAGTATTATGAACAGTGTTTTCTTTAATTTTTGCAATAAAATGCAGTTCTATAACATCATGAGGGGCTATTGAAGCTATACCTGCCCAGTTTATTGACCCATTATTATAAAGTCCACCATCTTCAACTCTTATATCTTCTAAATTAGTAGTATCAACATTATCAATTACTGTAATATTTGTAACTTCTAAATTCCCTGTATTTCTAACCTGAATTATATATCTAATATCATCACCAGGCTCAATATCTCCACCATTTAAGTCTTCATATATTTTATATGATTCAGTTATTTCTGCAGATGAATTTACAGTAAAATCTGTTGAATCACTTACTGCAGAAGTTGTAGGGTCATCTGTTAAATAGGTTCGTGTACTATCCTGAGAGCTTATTAATGCCTGATTATTAATTAAAGTTCCATTACTAACAGAGTCTTTAATTTTTGCCCTAAATTTAAGAGTAACATCCGATGATACATTTTGAAGTTCGGGTGTAGTTGTATAATTCCATATTATTTTATTATTACTATATACTCCATTATTAAATACCTCTATATCTGTAAGATTATTATTTATTGAATCTTCTACCTCTAAATCTTTTCCAACAGCTTCGCCAGTGTTTTTAATGGTTATAGTATAAGTAACATAATCTCCCTGCTGAAAATAATTTCCACCATTTTCATCTGTTACTTCTTTTGTTGAAAAGATAAAGTTGGAAGAAGTTGCTGTTATTGTAAATTTAGTGGAATCATCAAGTAAAGGTGTTGCTGGGTCATCTGTTAAATCTGTTCTTCCAGCAACGGAAACACTTGCCTGATTTTCAATAACAAGCCCATTTGGTTGTGGTTTTTTAATTTTTGCAGTAAAAATTAATGTTTTTTCTTCATTTGGAGCTAAAGAACCTATTACCCATGTTAATTTATCCCCATCATAAAAACCACTGCTAACAGAAATCTCCTCAAAGTAAGTTTCATCTATATCATTCAATACATCTATTGCACTTACTGTTTCTGTTGCTGAATTTTTAACTTTAATTGTATATTTTACTCTGTCACCTGGGTGAAATTCAGGTGAGCCATTTGTATTTTCAACAATCATAGTTGAATCTGAAAAATTGGCATTCACCTCTTTTTTTATTATAAAAACAGTTGGGTCATGCTCTAAAACTCCATTATCATTATCCGTTAAAATCAATTCAGGTGAAGCGGGAGTTGAAATACTACCCTGTGATGAAATAGCCCTGTTGTTTATTTCATCTTCAGGTATTCCAGAATTTACATATTCTGAAATAGTTTTAATTTTAGCTCTGTATTTTATAAATATTGTACTTCTTGCAGGAACCTGAATAGAGCTTATATCTATTTTTTTATTTGCTAAATCTGAATTATCTACAGAGTTAAAAGGATAAGAAATTACCATTAACTGTGTAAAATCAGCAGGAAGCTGATTTTTATAAATAATATTTGATATTGGATTATTTCCTGTATTTTGAATTTTAACAGAATATTCCACCCAATCTCCAGGAATATAATTCCCACCATTTTCATCAGTAACTATTAAAATAGGAGTTTGTAATTCAGGTGCATTAATTAAAGTTTTTACCCTATTTGTTAATGTTGGGTCAGCTGCTGTTTCATCAGAAACAATTTTTGCCCTATTAAATACAAAACTACCATTTGGAGTTGAGTTTTTTACTTTTACCCTAAAAGTAATTATTTTTTTATTATTATTTCTAAAATCTATTGTTCCAATATTTAAACCCAATGGGCTATCAATATCATTGTTTACTAAAACACCATCAACATAAGTTGAATCAGGTACATAAGTTGTTTCTGATGGAATAAGATTTGAAATCATTACATTATGAGCAATTTTTGAACCATCATTTGTAACATTTAAAATATATGTTAATTCATCCCCTTGTGATGCAACAGTTCTATCAACAGTTAAATTTGTATTATTTGTTCTAAAATTTGGCGAAATTGTATCAAGAGCAAGTAATACATATCCTAAAAATACAGACTCACCGCCACCAGCCTCTGGGTGTTCATTTGGTATAATACCATCTCCACTACCAAGTTTAACTGTAATAGTTTGATTTTCTCCACTTCTTAAAATATTTAAACCATTTTCACCAATATTAAAAGTATCAATATCAACAGCTGTTGCAATTGATGAATTCCATATATTATTTGCAGGATTTAAATCATCGTGTAATTTAATATTGTTTAACTGTATAAAATCATAACATGTTGCACATGGATAATCATTTTCAGGAGCATCCTGAGGAGGAACACCTAAAAACTGGTCTCCTTCAAGCCCAAAATAAGTAAATTCTCCCCTTGCAGGGCTATTAACAGTTAAGTTATTAATATTAAACTGAGTGATTCCAATACTGTCTTCTCTTTCGTCCATATGTAAGAAGCTGTCATAGAGTAAAATTTCTCTTTTTACTCTTGCAGATTTTGACTTATAAACAACAACCATAGACCAGGCTGCATATTTTGCCTGACATAAATAAGGATTTGCAACACAATCTCCCGTATCACCTTTTAAATTACTAACAGTATATCTTCCATTATAATTTACAATACTTTGGTTCTTAATTATATCTGTAATATCACTTGAACAATAATAAAATCCTTCCATACTACTTACAACTTTACAACTATCAGCCTGAATACTATGAATTTCATTATCTTTTGTTAATAAAGTAATATTATCATCTGGTATAAAAAGGGTTTGCCCAAGTGAACCAGACCAAAATATATGTACAGCAACAATTTCAGCATCATAAGGCATACGCCTTAAATCACCACTACTTTCAGAAAGTAAAATATCATTTACATTTCCAGGTGGAGTTGTTGCCATCATTGTATTACCTGTTGTTACAACAGAGCCAAATACAGAATATTTTTTTAAATTATTGCTATCAGGGTAAGTCCCTTCGACAATTGCAAAAATATTTATTGTTAATAAAAATAATGAAATTATTAAAAAATTTAATTTATTTAATACTTTATACATAATAAACCTTAAAAAAGATTATAAAAGTATATTGTGATTCCACATTAAAGTCAAGATTTTAGGCTTTTAAACTTCTTGTAGTATAATTAATTTACTTCAATAATTTCCACTTTATCACCATCAGCAATAATTAAATATGAACAGAGTTGTAATTCTTCATTGATTTTTTTGATTTCATCAAGTTGTAAATATCCTTTTATTTGATTAATTCCCTCTTCTTTTTTGGTATTCCAATCTTTATAAGGGCGATGTTGCAATGCAACATCAGTTACCGTCGTAGCACTGCTACGACGCCCTCTTTTAGCCCATTTCAATTCAAATAAAAACTGATATTTAACATCAAAAGGCTCTTGTTTTAATAGCATAATATCAGGATATTTATGATTATATTCTGGTTCGGATTTTATATAATAAAATTTAGATATATTTAATATCATTAATATTATTATTTTTAAGTTTTTTTCATTAAATTTCATAAAATCACGATTTGACAATAATTTTATTACTTCTGCTATTTCATTTTGGAGCAATTCTGTATTTCTATGTAAAGCAAGCTCAATTATTGCATTTTCAAGATTAATTGTATCAAATTTAATTTGGCCTCTATTTTGTAATTCTACTTTAAAATAGTCAAAATACAGCGTTTTTATTGTACTATTTGGTATAACAAACTGAGTTTTTGAGAATATCATTTCATCAATAGTTATAAAACCAATAGAATATAATAAAGTTACAAAATCGTCTCTTTCAAAATCCTTATCAAAATCAAATCTACTCTTTAAATTTGCTCTTGTTTTGCCTGTTTCGATTAACTCATTTAATACTTTGTAATTATCTTCTGCATTTCCAATTTGAAATAATTGCATTATTTTTTTATAATCACTTGCTACATTTACGTCAAGTAACTCTCTTGGATACTTACAACGCTTAGTATCAAAACTCAAAATAAAATACATCACCATAGTAGAATTAAACACTTTTTCTTTAGCGTTTATATTAAATTTATAGCCATTATATAAAGAAATCATATCATCAATTACTTTTTTTTGATTAACGGTTGCTGAGCTTGTCGAAGTACTACATTCTTCAAAAAGATGATTTAATACCTCTTTGGTTTCACTTATATTAAACCCTGCAAGCTCATTAAACTCTTCATCTTTTGTAATATCTTTAATGATATTAAATCCACTAGTCATGGTGTCCATAGTAATTGGAGTTACTCCTGTAATAAAAACTCTTTGAACTATCCCTGTTTGGGTTGCTGTTTTAATTACTTCATAAAAACTTCTTACAAATCCACCTTTACCAAGTATTTTTTTGAAAGAATTCATGCTTTCACCTAAAATAGCGTTGGCAAAATTATCATACTCATCTATTAAAATATAAATTTTGTCATTTTTTACTATTTTAAAAAAAGATTCAAGTTTTTTCTGAGGACTTTTTTCTATTTTAATTAACTGATATAGATTTTCATCGTATTCGTATTTATCCAAATAAGTACTGAGTAAAATATTTATCTTAGAATTAAAATCTTCATAAATGGTTTTTGTACTTTCAATTGAAATCCCACTAAACTCTAAAAATAATATTCTAAAACTACTCTTTTCTTTTGTTGGATTTTTACCTATGTAAGTATTTTTAAATAGATTCTCCCATATATCAGCATAATATTCATCATAGTAATATAATAAAGTTGATATAAACAAAGATTTTCCAAACCTACGAGGGCGTAAAAAAGAAATATATTTATATTTATCTTCTAAAAGCTCAATGAAATAAGTTTTATCAATATACAAACTCTCTTGCTCTGCTATCATTCTGTAATTACTTACACCATAAGGAATTTTTATCACTTTATGCCTCCAATTAAAGACAAAATAGTATAACTTGTTATTATAGTTTTGGCAAGTTTTATGCCATTTCAACCAAGCAGAGCTTGTTTTACATGGAATTTTTAGCCTGTTACCAGTCTAAAAATTAAGGCGAAAACACCTTAGGTGTTTTCGCTGTTACTGCTCACAATAAAAAATATCTATTCCTGCACATATACTCACACAAGCCTTATTATCATTACATTCAAGGCTAGCACTTGTTTCTTCATTACATGACTGATAACACTTACAATCTCCAGAACATAAACAAAGTAATCCATCTAAACAAAGAGAGGTTTCTCCACAAGAATCACCAATATCCTGAGACATTTCAATACAAACAGGATTGTTACCTTCTTCCAAAACTCTGCAACCTAGATTTTCTTTACAGACTAAATCCACTTCATCACATATTTCACCTACTTCCTGTGTTTTTAATTCACAGGTATTACTACTAGGACTACAGTATAATGTATTATTTTCACACAACAATGCAGTTGAGTTACAAGCTTCTCCTTCTGCTTGTGATGGGTTTGGTTCACATGATAATGCTTGTGTATAATAATCTACCCACTTGTTTACACAAGCTTTATTACCACTACATTCATTACTAGAATTAGATTCAGTCGTACAAGAAGCATAACAATATTTAGCCCCATTTATATCATTTTCATTACTTGCACAGTTTAAACCATCAACACACGCCGCACTAATACTATTGCATTCTTCCCCTAGATTTTGTGTTTTATCAGGACTTGGCTCACATAAAAGAGTATCACTACCTTCCATATTCATACAAGCTTTACTATCCTTACAACTAGGATCAGAATCAGTAACTGAATCACATGGCTTATAACAAAAAGATTTATATTGAGGATTCTCATTATTAAATTCATCTTTAAAACATGTTAATCCATCAATACAAGCTGTTGTAATATTATTACACTCTTCACCTAGATTCTTAATTTTTTCAGGATTTGGCTCACAGTATAATAGATTACTTCCAGAGTCTTCGATTAAGCAAGTGCTTCCACCACATTCATTACTTGAATCAGATTCCTCGTTACATATTTCTAAACAATTTGACTGATAATGAGAACCGACTAGTCTTTGAACACAAGCAAGCCCATCTTTACAAATTAGATTATTACGATTACATTTATCACCATATTCCTCTGTTTTTTCAACACAGACATGGTCATCATTACAAAATAAATCATTAATACAACCAAGTGTTTCATTATCACATTCTTCGCCTAAATCTTGTGTTGGAACTTTACAAACTCTTACTCCAAGGGCACAAAACAACCCATCGGCACAACTTAAAAAACCTGCTTCTTCACAGCGTTCATTTTCTGTTTGTGTACCTATCGTTTTGCAATTACCTTCATAACAAAATAAACCATTAACACATGCTGCACCAATATGATTACATTCTTCACCTAGATTTTGTGTTTTATCAGGGCTTGGCTCACATAGAAATGGCTCTCCATTTTCTACATCCATACTCATTCCTCTACAAGCTTTACTATCTTTACAATTAGGGTCAGAATCAGTTACTGTAGCACATGGTTTATAACAATAACCACGATAACATGTTAATTCATCAAGGCAATCTATAGCATAATTACACTCTTCACCTAAATTCTTAATTTTTTCAGGGTTTGGCTCACAGTAATTACCACTCCAGCTATTCATACATTTATTTCCATCACATTCATCACTTGAATCAGATTGCTCTGTGCATGAATTCAAACAAATAGTTGGCATATTCACAATCATTCCTTCAATACATACAAGCCCATCTTTACAAGGCTTGTCATTATTATTACAGTTCTCTCCATATTCCTGTGTTGGTATTAACCTGCAATACAAATCCTTATCTTCATAATCTGCATCACAATTACATTTAGCAACTCCTGCATCTACTTCACATTCTCCATGTTCTCCACATGCAACTGTTTCACATAAAGGCTCAACACAAGTACCAGTAAAAACATTACACACTTTACCTGTGTCACAGCTTACAGTATCACAAGTAGTAAGGTCATCAACAACTGAAAGCATTTTTGTTTTTGTAATATTATCTCCACCAAATTCATAAAAATCAATTCTATAACTACCAATCACACCAAAAGAAGGTGTTGCAAGTCCTTCACCTGTTCCAAAACTGATTAAAAGAATATTTTGTTGCATACTTTCTGTTGTAATATTTTCGGTCCAGTCAATACTAGTATTAAACCTTGGATTAAGGGAAGTTATTTTTACTTTTAATGTTCTTCCTACTGGTAGTGTTGCCTGAACTGCATTTGTTTTTTTATCGCCTCTTTTAATTAAAGTAACATTTTCATTTAAAATATTTTTACCATAATCAGTATCTTCCTCATAAACAATAGGAGGCAAAGTGAAATCAGTATTGTCTATAAATGAAGTTATAAACTGCTCAAAATTAGGTGCTGTCATTGTTACACCTAGCTTTAAATAATAATCTTCTATGTTTTCTCTGATTTCTGTAAAATTTAATCCAGTTGCATGGCCAAGTAAATCAGGCTTTAACATTTCATTATCTATAGTACCATCTTTTTCAATATCTGTTGACAACCTTGATAATAATTCGGTTAATTCTGCATTTGTTCTGTAACCTGTAAGTATTAGAGTTAAAGCAAGCATTGCTCCATCTGCATCTGTTGTGCCATCTATAGAAAGTTGCTCTGAATTTACATAATTAGCTACCGTCATGTTAAAAGCAGAAAAAATTTCTCCCTGTGCCTGCTCTTTTGCTTCTGCAAGAGTTTTTCCTTGAGAAATTAGATATCTAACTCTCCTTCTTTCTACTGTTGTTAATAAATTTGCATTAACAGTTGATACATTGCTTACATCTGCAATAGAATACAATGTTATCTGTGAATCAGTCTTTTCTCCTGAAACTTCATTAAAGTAATATCCATCTGCTTTAATTTCAATAATTGGAGATTGCAAAGTAAGATTATTTAATTCAATCTTTCCATCATCTGAAATAATCTGAGTATTGAATTTCTTACCTGTTAAATTCAAAGATGAATCTAATTCTGATATTTCAACAGCTGAACCATTTACAAATGGACCTTTTTGAGCATAACCTTTTAAATTAATTGTAACAGGTTTTAATTCTGGATCTGTGTTTGAATCTTCATTACCAGAACACCCTAAAAAGACTATTGTCATAAACAATAGCATAATTGATAAAATTTTCTTCATAAAATTTTCTCCTACTAATAAGATAATCATTTATTTGAAATAACAATTCTTATCAAATAATTCAAGTATTTTTTAATTTTTATCTATATATAATAATTTAATCAGATACATGTAAGCTTAGACTTCAATAATTTCCATTTTATCACCATCTGCAATAATCAGGTATGAATAATATAATAATAATTCGTAATTTAATAAAATAGTATTAAGCAATTAAAAGAAATGCTGTGCAGTTACTTTTAACCGTGGAAAACTACCGTAAAGACGCTATCGTATAGCGTCTAAGGCAGATTGAAACGGCCCTATCCTTCAACAATCTTAATTGAAGAACTAGCCCCTACTCTACTTGCTCCTGCTTTAATCATTGCAACTGCAGTTTTTTGGTCTCTTACTCCACCACTGGCTTTTACACCAATATTTGAACCAACCATTTTTCTCATTAATGCAATATCCTCAACAGTTGCACCACTTGTTGAAAATCCAGTTGAAGTTTTTACAAAATGAGCACCAGCTGTTTTAGATAAAGTACACGCAACAATCTTTTCTTCTTCATTTAATAATGATGTTTCTATTATAACCTTTACTTTTGCTGGATAACTAGCCTTAACAACAGCAGAAATATCATTTAATACAGTTGTAAAATCCTTGGATTTTAAAGCTCCAACATTAATAACCATATCAATTTCTTCACTTCCATCCTCAACTGCTTTTTTAGCTTCAAAAGCCTTTGCAGGAGTACTCATTGCACCTAATGGAAATCCAACAACAGTACAAGTTTTAACTCCGCTCTCCTTTAATCTTGAAGAAACATGAGCTGTATAACAAGAATTAACACATACAGAATAAAATTTATACTCTAATGCTTCATCAATTATTTTATCAACATCTGATTTTGTCGCATCAGCTTTTAAAATAGTATGATCAATAAAAGAAGCCATCTTTTCTACAATTTCTTTTTTTGTTAAACCTGAGAAATCTTGATTTCCCATATCTGCCTCCTTTTCAATATACGGTATAGCATCAATGATATCACCATCATTACTATCTGTATTTTCATTTTTAGGTAACATTTCCTTAACTTTGTCTAAAACCTGATTTAAAATTTGCTCTAATTCCATTTTATTCTCCTAATCAATTAACAATTCAACATGAGGATCTTTATATCTGTTTACAAATTCAACAGATGTATTATTCTCATCAATTAATGTTTCTAATTTATTATAACTCCAGCCTATTTTTTGATATATATCAATAGTTAATTTACCAATTGTTGTATAGTGTGAAAATAAGCTATCATTATTTGTATCTTTATATCTCACAGCAACTAAATCTTTGTATTCTACTTCAAATGAGCCTATTATTTTAAGTTCTTTATTTTCTGCTTTAAATTTCCAATATCCAATATGATAATCATTTCTGTTTTTTAGCATATATAATGGATTATTAAAATAATAAGATTTTCCTTTATAAAATAAATGAAATAATGAAACATCTTGTGATATAAAATTTAGTGGTAATTTCCTCTTACAAATATAAGCTTCAAAAAAACTGGATGTAGAGTTTTTAAAGCTATTACTATGCCCCCATATCCAGTTATAAGGCCTTGATGAACCCCAGTTATGCGTTTGAATTGATCTTACATCATCTAGATTATATGTTTTGTTATTAATTTTAAGCTCTCCAAATAATGATAAGTCAATTGCAGGAGTTGCAATTTTATTTGCCGGTAATTTAAGGTCGTATAAAGCAATTAAAGGGTATAATAAGGACGGGTGATAATCTTTAGTTGTTAAATTCCAGCTAACATTATTATCTTTATTTTTTATATTGCCTTTCAATAATTCATTTTTTAAAATATTTTCTTTTATTTTAATAAAAAATGTTTCTGAAGAAAATGTTCCGTTTTCCATTGTTGTAATTTCTTCAATAGAGAAGTTTTTTAAAGGGTCTTTTTTATATTGAACCAAACAACTTATCTTCAAATGAGGGTCATAAATATCTATTGGTGAAAATAAACTATACATTAAAGTTATATATATTGATTTTTTTTCTATCTTAAAGGTAATTGAATAATTATCATAAAAACCTCGTTTTCCAAGTATCCATCTTGATTTATTAATATCTGACATATTTCTCCTACAAATAAAGAAAGTACATTATATTATAAATTGATATTGTTTTCAAGCGAACAGCAAAAAAGAAGAAAGAATATAAAATCAAGACATTTTTTACTTGATTATTTAAGAAAATCAATCAAAAGGATAGTTTTTAACGGGAAAAGATATTGCTAGGATACTACTATCTTGTTAATTTCGGAGGTTTATCATGAAAAAAATTTTATTAAGTATTATCTTAGCTGTTATTATTTTAATTCTTCCTTCCTGTGGAGGAGCAGATAATTTAAGTGGTGATCTGGGAATTACTCCAGGTGGCTCACAGGATAATGGTTATGCAGAGGAATTAATTAATGAAGGAATTGTACCTCGTTCTGAAGCTTTTACCTATGAAGGAGCATTTTCCAAACATGATTTTTTTATAAATACAAATACTCAATGTGATGATATCATCTGTATTGAAACTGTTTTATCTAAATACAAGCCTATTGTTTCAGATAATAATAATGACAGATATGTTGCACAACTTATAATGAGCTCTAATATTGACTCTGAAAACTTCAAGCATCAAGCTATAGATTTATTTATTGTACTTGATAAAAGTGGTTCTATGAACGGAGATAGGTTTGAAAAATCAAAAGAAGCAATAAAATCCATGATTAAAAAACTACATAACGAAGATAGTTTAGGATTAATTACATTTGATGATGGTTTTACTGTTGAAAGAAATTTATCACAAGTAGGTTCTGATAGAGGAAGCTTATTAAGTCAGGTTGATAATTTTGAAATTGGTGGCTCAACAGATATCGAATCAGCATTAAAAGAAGCATACAAAAGACTACATGAAAATGGAGAAAAATCAAATAAAAGAATTATTTTAATAACAGATGCAAGGCCAAATGTAGAAGCAACAGGAAAAGGAGAATTTTTAGATTTGATTAAAGATTATGAAAAGGAAATTGGTTTGACAGTTTTTGGAGTAGGTATTGATTTTGGTCAGGAACTAACAAAAGCGATTTCAGAAACAGAAGGCGGAAACTATATTTTTCTGCCAACTATAGAGGAGATTGAAAAAAGATTAAATGATGATTTTGAGTTTTTAATCTCTCCAATTGCAACTAACTTTAATTTAGAAATTAAATCTTCTGAAAATTTTAAAATATTAAATACTTATGGTTTACCTAAAAAAGATGATGACGAAATAAAATTAAGTGCTAAAACTTTATTTTTAAGTAAAAGTAAAGGAGCTATTGCAATAGAATTTGAATATCATAATTCAGATAGTGGTGTTATAATTCCTATGGATAATGAAAATATTTTTAGCTTTAATTGGAGCTATGATAATCTTGATAATGTTAAATTTGAAAAATCAGAATCAACATATTTTTCACCATTCACAACAACAAGCGGAAATTATGAATACCTAATTAATGGCTCTGAAAAGCTACCTTTTCTAATCAACATGATTACGGTTCTTAAAGAATCATGTGACTTATATAATATTGAAAGTAAGGACCAGGAAGCTGTTAATTTATTAAATAAGTTATTATCTGACCTTGATACAGTAAATGAGATACTAAATGACAAACAAATTACAGAGGAAAGAGAACTTATTGAAAAATTAAAAGCAATAATGAATAAAGAAGTTAGATAATATAAACAATTTTCATATTAACTATTTGTTTTTTTTATCTTTTATGTTATAATAAAATCTATTACTTTTTGGGGTGGAAAATGTATAAATACCTATTCTTGTTTTCAATTTTATTTTTCTATTCATGTGCAAATCCAAGTGCTGATAGCTTATGTAATGGAGATCCATGTAATGAAAGCCCTCACAGAACAGTCTGTAAACCAAGTGGAGACACTTATAAATGCTTATGTGAAGCAGGATATAAGGATAAATATGGTATCTGCATAAAAGAAACAAATCCAAATAATGCATGTTCACCTAATCCATGTAAAACAGAGCACAGAACAGTTTGTAACAGTGATAATGAACTCCCAATATGCCTTTGTGATAATAATTTTCATGATGAAAACGGCTCATGTGTTTCAAATACTAGAACTGCTACTTGCAAAAACAACCAAGATCTCCCAAAAGATAGCCATGAAATAGTTAAGGAAATTGAAATAAAATACGAAGACAATCAATGGCAACCTGCTCCGTACTGTGAAATTGAATGTAATGAAGGATTCAATAAAGATGATAATGGAATATGTATAAGTAGTGAGGAAGACCCATGTGACCAACTTGTTTGTGGTGACAATGCATCTTGTGATGCTGGTGTTTGTCTTTGTAATAGTGGTTTTCATAAAGAAAGTGAAACTTGTATTGCAAATATAAAAGAAACTGATTGTAATGATGTATCTCCTACTAATGCAACTAAAGTAGACCGACAAGTAGAAATAAGATATGTAGAAGGTACATGGACAACACCTGAAAACTGCACATGGACCTGTAATACTGGTTATCATGTAAGTAGTAACGGTAACTCCTGTGAAAAGAATGAACTTGAATGTAATGAAAATCAACATGAAGAAAATGGAAATTGTGTAAATAACACTAAAATGGTTGATTGTAACAACGCAACTCCAGATAATGCAACAAAAATAAATGCTCAGGTAGAAATAACATATAATACAGGCACAGGCTGGAGTACACCTGCTGATTGTAGTTGGGTTTGTGAGAATAATTTTCATAAAGAAGAAAACTCATGTAGCTCAAATAGCAAACAAGTAGATTGTGATGCCAGTAGCATTCCTGATGACTCAACAAAAATAAACTCACAAGTTCAAATAGTTTATACTGAAGGAAGCGGATGGAGTATACCTGCTACATGTGATTGGACTTGCAATATAAACTTTCATAAAGAATCTAATCAGTGTTTGAGTAATACTAAATTTGTAAGCTGTAATGAAAACACTCCAAATAACGCAACAACTACAACTGCTGATGTAGAAATTACATATACAGAAGGAAGTGGCTGGAGCTCTCCTGCAGACTGTGCATGGGGCTGTAATACAGGTTATCATGAAGACGGCAATATATGTGTGGAAGATGGCTTAAACTGTAATGCAAACCAGCATGAAGAAGATAATCAATGTGTAAGTAACACTAAGACAGTTCCTTGTAATGATATTACACCAGCAAATGCAACTGTTGTAAATACAAATGTTGAAGTCACATATACAGATGGAAGTGGCTGGAGTACACCTGCTGATTGTGCTTGGAACTGTAATACAAATTATCATGAAGAAAATAATTTATGTGTAGAAGACGGAACAATCGCTTGTGATGATGAATTTGAATCCAATAATACTTATGATACAGCATCTTTAATTGAAGATGCTAATGCAAGGTCAGACCAATACACGAATCTTACTATCTGTGAAAACGATGAGGATTGGTTTAAAATAGAAAGTGAAGCAAATTCAGGTCTTGAAATTGATATAAAGTATACACATGTTCCATTTGAATGTGATATTGACATGAAACTTTATAAAATGGAAAATGGGGAACTAACTCAAATTGATTCATCAATTTACTCAACAGGCCGAGAGACTCTATATGTAAGAAACACTTTAACTTCAGAAACATACTATATTAAAGTTTTTGGATATGCATCAAATTGTGATTCTCCATATAGTTTAACTGCAAATATTTTTAATAATTGTATTGATGATGAAGAAAGTAGCTTTGTTGCAGAACAAGATGATGTTTTAGAAGAGGCTAAATCATTTAACTTAAACACTCAATACAATAGAATGCTTTGTGACTACGATGATGACTGGTATCAGTATTATTTTAACACAGGTGACAGTATTAAAATAACTCTTGATTTAATTGTTGCTGACGGAGATTTAGATATTAGCTTATACGATGCTGATGGAGCTCAATTAATAAGGGATTATGGTGTTGGAGACCATGATGAAATAAATTACGATATTCTCACTGATGGTAATTATTTTATAAAAGTTGAAGGATGGCAAGGAGCAACTAATAATTATACATTAAAGGTTATTAAAAAAGAAATTGACTTTGATACAGGTCCTCAAAATTATCCACTAGCAGATGATGCTTGTAAAATATTTGAAGCTGATTTTTCTAGTGAAGTTGATTCAACAACAGCAGTCGTAAAATCATTTAAAATAGTTAATCTTTTATTAACTCATGAATATCTTTCTGATATAAACATGTATTTAGCTATTGGAGATGAAAATTATACTCAAATATGGACTAGTTCAACAAATCCATCTTCAACACTTGATAATAACCGAGATGATGATGATGAAAATGATGCAGATATAGAACTAATAAACAGAAGTTATGATTATTTTAATGATAATTCTCTTGGTGATAAAAAATTAAGATTAAGAGTTTGTGATGATTATCTTGATGATACAGGTGAATTAAATAGTCTTCACTTCTTAATAGAATACAAAGAACCATAACAATAAACTAGGCTTTCTAAGAGTTTTTAGATAATTAGGTTATTTAAAAAAGTAAATTGACAAACTTTTAAATTAAAGGTATAATTGGAATCGTTTTAAATGGAGCTGTGATGGGAAACAACGATTTTTCTTCTTTTGAAGGATTTTCAGCAACAATTAATGGTATATCTATATTTGATTATTTACAGTTATTAATTATGACTAACAAAAGAAAACTTGTTGAAATTAAATCCAGAGATAAGCTTGGATATATTGCAGTTGAAATGGGAAAAGTTATTTTTTCTAAAATAGTAAAAAATGATACCCAACTAGAAGGACTAGATGCTTTTTTAAAAATAATGACTTGGAAAAATGGCTCATTTAAAGATATGGAAATAATTGGAAATATCAGACAAAATATAAATGATAACAGAAACTTACTTTTACTGGCAACAGAAGCAATTGATAAAGAAAGAATTAAAAAGTTTAGTTCAGAAAATAAAAAAAACCTTCTTCCAGATATTCCACTTGATTTATAAAATAACTTATAATAATAGTAATCAGTAATTAAAATTATAATTTTTTTATTTAGTTGATTTTTCTATGGATAATCTGCTAAAATAGGTCTAATCTTTTTTGGTGGGATTTATGAAAGACAAATTTTCTTCTTTTGAAGAAGGATTTTCTGCAACAATAAGAGGGATTTCCCTTTTTGATTATTTACAGTTATTAATAATGACAAGAAAAAATAAAACTATTGAAATAAGGTCTCATAATCTTTTAGGAATTATTCAAATTATTAATGGTAAAGTAATCTTTTCTAAAACATCTCAAGGAAAAGAAGGAAATGATGCATTCTGTGAAGTTATGAGCTGGAAGAATGGAATATTTAAAGATATAGATATAAATAAAGTATTAAAGGAAAATGTTAAAGATAGGGGAAATTTACTTTTACAAGCAGCAGAATATATTGATAATCTTGAAAATGGTAAATCACAAAATATAGAGCCTACTGAAGATTTATTAAAATGTGTTAACACTGCTATGAATCAGTCAAATGAAGATGATAAAATTGCTACCATACTTGAATTTGACCAGGAAGATAAAGAAATTTCTACCGAAGAATGTGAATATTTTAAATCCTGCTCTCTTTTTAAAAACTGTAGAAGTGAAGGAATTAAAAATATGTGGATACGAGTTTATTGCAAATCTAGTAAAAAAATAGATTGTGAAAGAAATATTTTACTAATTAAAAATAAAGAAGTATCCGAAATACTATTACCGAATGGAAATTTTTTGGAGTAAAAAATGGATTTACAAAGTTTTATAATGGGATGGGCAAAGGAAATATCAGGAATTGCAGCTGTAGCAATTGTTAACTTAGACGGAACACCTGTTGCAGGTGGTTCTTTTGATGAGAATTTAGATGTTATGTTACCTGCAGCATACTTTACAGAAGTAGTTAAGTCGTCAAGAGAATCATTTAATGTTACAAACTGGGGAACATTTGAAGATGTTTTAATCTCTTCAGATACTCACTATATTGTAATGAGAATGGTTAGTGAGGATATTTACTTTGGTGCAGCTGTAAGCGTAAGAAAGGGTAATCTTGGATTACTAAGACTAAAAATGAAAATGGCAGCTACTAATATTTTAAAATTTTTAAGGTAAATAAAATATTTAAAATTGCTTTAACATCATACTATATACCAAGTAATAAATTTGATCATAAAAAAATAAGAGGTGTTGTTGGCCAAGATATGGTTTTAACAACTCAGGATTATATGGCATTTGTATATAATTCTGGGGCATTTCCTATATTAATCTCTCCACTTGATAATGATAATTACTTTTTAGATATAGTAAAAAATACCGATATGCTCTTGTTATCAGGTGGTGAAGATTCAGACCCTCAATTTTACAATCAGAAACCATCAAAACACCTTGGTACAACAGTAAAAGAAAGAGATTTATTTGAAATAAAGCTAATTTCATTGTTTTTAGAAGCTAAAAAACCTATTTTTGGAATTTGTAGAGGTTTTCAACTCTTAAATATTTACTTTAATGGTAATTTATATCAGGATTACAGAGAAGTTAATGAAAATCTGGAATATCACTGTGAACAACCATATCAAAGTTTAATTCATAAAATTAAATTATCACCATATTTAGAAAAAATATATAATAAAAAAGAAATATCAGTAAATAGTCATCATCATCAGTTTATTAATAAATTAGGAGATGATTTAGATATTATTGCAACTGCAGAAGATGGAATAATAGAAGCATTTAAAAATGAAAATAAAAAAATTCTTGCAGTTCAATGGCATCCCGAAATGCTTTTCAAAAAATATCCTGAACATATTAAAATTTTAGAAAATTTTATTAAAGAACAATAAATATTAAATAAATAAATTTATTTTACAGACTTTTGAACTCTTTTTCGGAGATAAATCATAAAAATGAACATAAAAACTACAATAAAACTAGAATTATTACTATAGCTCTGGTAGCTACAACTACTTCCATTTGAAGTTTTACTACTTTCATTAACCTGACCATCACAGTTATTATCAAGCTCATCATCAAGGTTCTCTGTTTTTGAATAATTAGTAATATTACTATAATCTTCTACCCAGCCATTTGCTCCATCACAAGTCATTTTACTGCCTTTGCAAACACCTTTTTGATTAACATTATTTAAAGGAGTTAATTCATTATCAACTACACCATCGCAGTCATTATCTAAACCATCACACTTTGTTTCTTTTAATTCATAGTTAGGAATATTACTATAATTTTCTTTCCAACCATTTACTCCATCACAAATCATTTTACTATTTTTGCAAACTCCTTCTTGCTTAGTATTGTCAGAAGCAATTAAATTATTATCTACATCTCCATCACAATCATTATCAAGACCGTCACATTTAGTTTCTGTTGCTTCATAATTTATAATTTGAGTATAATCAGGTTCTTCCCATTTTAAGCTCTCATAGGAGAATATTTTTTTACTACCGCTACAAAGACCATTTTGTTTATCAGCTAAAGGAGCTTCTCCCAATATACATTCAGAATAATCAAATTTACAGTTATTACACTTTAAGTTTCCACTTTCAAAAGAAAAATCACTACATGTTTTATTATTTAAATAATTCTCCTCACATTCCTCATTCCTATCTTCATCAATTACTCCATTACCACAATCACCAAAATCTTTTATAGGTATTTGCATTGTTGTACAGTGAATAGCTCCACCATAAGGAATAAAAGCATTCGAATCAATTCCAACAACAGTGTACTCAGGAAGAGCTTCTTCATAAACTCTTTTAGCTTCCTCATCTGTTCCTCTTCCATAAAAAGGAATAAGAGCATAGTTATTTACAAGCAAAGCATTTGTATGAGTATAATAAACTCTGTAGTTCCCCCAATCAGGGTCGTTATAACTTTGAAATGACATTGGTATTCTGATTATATTCCATTTATTACCATCTGGTTTTGGAGAGTTTTTATATATTTCAGCAGCTTGGTTAAGATGGTCAATTTCTCTTTGCTGTGCTCCCCATTCAAGTTTTGAAAATCCAACAATAATTGTATCCTGATTGACAACTTTTGAAAACATATCAATATGTGTAGTTCCTTCATCAGGAACAGGTGGAACAACAGTAACAGTATTACATCCCATATAGTTTTTATAAATGTCCTTAACTTTTGTTTCAGTCATTCCATTATAATGACGATTATAGTCAACAACTCCCTGTGAAACCCAGCATGAGCCAAAACCATCACTCATAAAGTTTCCCCCTTCTGTATATAAATTTGCTTTATATATATCTTCATCTAAAAGATTTGCAAGTGCAATAGGAATATTATCATCATTTGTTCTATCTGAATAATAACGCATATCAACGGTAATTCTATCTCCATCAAGATATGTTTCCCATGGGCCATAATCCCTTGCCCAGACACTATCATAGTTAAACATTAAGAATTTAACTTCTGTTTCAGAGATATTATTAGGTTGCAACAGCCTTGTAATTACAGCCTGCTTTTCTGTATTATTTTTGGTAATAATATATGGAAGAGCTCCTGAATCATGAATAGCTTTAACCATATTTTTATAATAGATAGTACTTTCATAATCAAAGAGCCCTGGCTGAATAACAACACCATCCATTTTAGCAAACTCAGCAGGAAGATATATCTCTCCAACAGGCGGAGTAGTAAAGCTTTGATTTTTAAGATTTCTTCCATTATTTAAAACTTCTTTTTTAGTTTTCCATTTAGGTAACATTTTTTTGGATAAAGGTTTTATTTCATAAATGGTTGTATTCTCTGTTGCAAAAGCCGAAATCGAAACTATGAACAAATTCAATATCAAGAAAAAGTTAAACATTTTTTTTAAATACATATATACTCCCTTAAAAGAATTATTCTATCATTTACCAGTAAAACGTCAAATTAACTTTACTTATGCTTTATAGTAGAACTCCTATTGGAGATTAATAGATAAAATAATATTTAATTATTTAATATAAACAAAACACAAAGTTTATTAAATTACTCACAACTATTTACAATTCCAGGTGTAGGACTTGCTTCACAATAGTTTTCATCAGGGCTATTCCTAATACTAATATCTCTTCTTTGAGCTGAAAGATTTGCTGTCGCAGTTGCCTTAGAAGATAAATTATAAGTATAACTATCAACATTTGCTGTTCCATACTTTATAAATACATCTTCAGACTTTGTAATATCTAAATCTTCAAGATGAATAACAGCAGAAGCATCTATTGCTAATTGATGATTTGTATCAGCAACAACTAGATATCCTTTTGATGGTAAAGCTACATCAGGAAGTGTAATTGTATCAACTCCAACAAGAAGTGTATAGTCTCCTAAATCAATATCAGTTTCTCCATTATTAAATATTTCAATAAACTCATCAGTGGAGAGTGTTGGATTTGCAGAAACCTCTGAAATAAGAGGATGATTTAAAATAGTCGCATCTACAACTTCCGGAGTAGATTTATTTCCACATCTATCTTTTGGCATAACAGATATTTTATAAGTTCCAGAACCAGTTGTTACATCAACTGTTATTGAATGATTTGTTGAATAATTATTATAAAGATATTCCGTATCAGGTGTTCCTCTTCCATATTTTATATCCGCAAGGGATTTAACATCTGTACTCCAGCTAACTTTAATCGAATTACCAATTACCAATACTGACGGATGCTGAACAAACTGAGGCCCCTCGTTTACAGCAGAAGTAGCAGCTGTAAACTTAAAAGTTACAGGCTCTATATTTACTCTTGATTTTGACCTTACTTTAGACTCTATATTTATTTTATATTCAGCATTTGAATTTAATAATGAGTTTAACTTTAATACAGCAGATTTTTTATCAACAGTTAGAGCAGTATCACTAACAGTATTACCATTTGTTGAAAGATAGAAAGATTCAGGTGTAATTGAAGATGTATCCATTTCTGTTGAGAAATTAACTTTAACTTCTTGTAAATTTAAACAGATATCTTTTTCAAGATCTTCTGGCTGAGTAGAAACAACAATAGGAGGTGTTCCTGTTGTTCTGAATAACAGAACAAAATTATCATCAATGAACTTACCATCATCTTTTTTAAGCATTAATTCTCTTCCATTTTCATTTGAAACTTTTTTAGATATTACAATACTGTAGTTTGTATCTTTTTTTAATTTACAAAATTTTGTCTTGAAGTCATCTTCTGTTAAACAATCATCTGCATTTGAAAAGTCTAATAATAATTCTCTTTTATTATTTTCAGAAAGCATCTGAACTTTTACTTTTAATATTTTACTTACATTCGAATCAGTTAATGGAGGTGATGAAATATCAGATAAAAGAGACCTTGATGGCTCTCCCTCTATTACAACAACTGACTCAGAAACACCATACTGAAATAAAGATTCAGGATACATATTTTCTGAAAATGTAACTAATATTTCAGGGTCAATTCCAACATTATAGTTTTTACCTTTTGCACTTGCCTCTTCATCAGTAACATCAAGTATCGCATCAAATGAACTATTTGTTTTTCTACTTATATCAAATTTATTATTTACATCCCATGTTAAACCAATTACATAAGGAGAAGTATTGTCTACATCATAATCTGATTCAGGAATAAATTTATATCCACATGAAGTGAACATAATAGTTATTAACAAAATTATATATTTCATCGAAATTCTCCTTATTTAATATTTTTGCTAAAATATCCATTTGTTAAAGCATCAATAATTGAAGTTTGTTGTATAATCTTCATTTTAGCATTTAATAGCCCTTTTGAGCTTCTTGGAGGATTTAATACCAAGTTAATCTGATTTTTTCTTCTATCAAAGTATAATTTAGTAATATATTCCAATAATTTTTTTCTATCCTTAACAGATGTCAATATTTCTTTATTTACTCTTAACTCATCTGGATGAAATACTAATTCTCTTAAGTCAAATTCAGCTTTAGCTTCAATATATGATTGATCTTCAACTGTTATTCCTTGATCAGAAAATGAACCTAAAGATAAATCATCTTGAGTGTAGTCATCTTTATTCTTTTTTCTTACCTGCCCTTTTACATAAATCTTTGGAAGCCATGCCTGATTTTTTGCTCTTGAAATCCATGATTCAAATCTTCCGTTATTAATATGAGCATATTTTAAAGCTTCTTTTTGAACATCTTCAATTTTAGGCTCATTATTAAATTTGTTCATGATACTGTCTATTTTATCAGAATTTGCAGATTTAGTTCTTTTAACTCTTTTTGAAGGTGCAGAAGTTGTACCAACTGTAATTTCATCTCTTATTTTTTCTAATAATGATTCTGAAAACCCACTAACCTTTAATAAATCATCTACAGATGTAAATGGATGTTCAAATTCTCTAAAATTAATAATTTTTTGAGCCTTTGCTTCTCCAATCCCTGGTAATTTTGTTAACTCACTTTTAGATGCATTGTTTAAATCTACTTTTGCCATTAAAGGTAAAGTTAAAACTATTAATAATATAAAGAGAAACTTCATATAAACCTCTTAAAAAAAATTCTTGCCAGATAAAAAATTCATCAGTTTTCCTTGTTCAAGTATTTGAATTTTAAAAGAAAGCTTTTCTGATAAATTATTTGTTAAAATATACAACACTTCCAGAACTTGTCTGCTATTATAATAATTTGTTATTTCATAATTAAGTTTTTCTCTAAATTCATTCATTTCACTATTAAGACGATTCACCCTCATCTCTTTTATATCAAAAATCCAGCCAGATAAATCAAAATATAAAAAACCTTCAAAATAAGGATTTGAAGAATACTGTACAGCAAAAGGTACTTCTCCGTAAAGAGAATCAACTCTGTTTTGCATTGGCTTTACATATTTAACTTTAAATGTAGGTAAATACGGGGCAATTTTACTTCTTGAATACATTGATGAAATTTTAGACCTTGATATTGAATTATACTTATAAGCAGAATTAACAATTTCTTCCAAAGGAGGATAAGTTAATTGAACTTTTCTCATTATCGCAAATAAGTTTTTATCTTTTAAAAGTCCTTTTATTGTCTTAAACTGTCTTAACTGATAAATATTATAACTATTTGTAACAAAAATCTTTTTATTTACAGAAACAGAAAGACTATAAACTTGTTCTGGTAAAAGACCTAAACTAATATTTTTAACCTTTTTAGTATACATATTATAAGATAAAAAGCCTAAATCTGTACCAATATATAATTCATCATCTTTTAAGGTTATATCATTAATTTCATAATATCTAAAATTTGAGGTCTTTACACTATTCGAATAAATATCATATACCATAATTGAATGTTTTGTTGTAATAAAAATATATTTACCACTAAAATAATACAATTTATATTTTTTTGTATTTCTTGGAGTAAAACCAATTTTTTTTACTCTTATTAATTTATTTTGGTCTTGTTTTAGTAAATGAATATTCTTATCTGTTAATAAAACAATGTAAGGATAATAAGTTGTAGCAGAGATAAGTCTTTCATTACTATAATCTGAAATATCTATTTTTGAAATAATATTCTCTTTGGCATCAAAAAGATATAATTTATTACCCGCAGTAAATAATATTTCTCTTTTATTTAAAGAAACATCTGACACTTTTGTAGAAATAATATCCGTTTTATCCTGTGTAAAGAAGCTTTCACCACCATTTATAGAAATAAAAAACGACTCCATTGTATCAACAATTATATGACTGGATAAATCCTGTAGAAAAATTAATGAGTGAATAGGAACAACTTTTCTATCCTTTTCAATAGTTTCTAATTTCCTATATTTAAAATCATCTTTCAGAAGATTTAACTCATCTTCATATCTTCGTTCTGTTCTTGTGTCTATTAAATCCTGATAATACTCTTCTGCATCATCAATTTGATATTCATCTTCAATACTTTCTTTTTCTTCATCGTATATAGTTTTATATAATTCTTTTTTGGCCTTTTTAAAGTTTTCATTATCCTCATCATTATCTTCATCATTTAATTTACTTAAATCAATAAGTATATCTGATATACCATCTTTACTACGATATAGTCTATCATAAGAAATATAGTAAATTGTATTTTTCTGATTTGGGTCACAATACACCTTATCAATATTATGATTTTCAGTAACCTCTACACTTATTGATTTAAAATAGCTAATCTCAGTGCCAGCCATGATATTCACGGTCACAAGGTTTAATAAAATTAATGATATAATCAAGTAAAATCCATTCATAGAAAAAAATATACTTTTACTTTTATTCAATGTCAAGAAAATTTAGTAATTTGATAGGAAGTTTTAATAAAAATATCTTTATTCTCCATTTTTATAATATTTTTTTATCAATTAAGCTTATTTATTTAATATATTATGGAAAATAGTATATAATAATATCAGATTTGAACGATTTGAACTTGTTTACAAGTTTATGGAGGCTAAATGTATAAACAATTATTATTTATCATACTAGTATTTTGGCTATTTTCATGTTCTGAAACTCAGAGTCCTACAGGAAATGAATGTAAAATAGGAGAAACAGAAGCATGCTATACGGGTAAAACTGAAACAAAAAACAAAGGTATTTGTAAAGGTGGCATTAGAGCTTGCAATACTGGAGGAAACTGGGGGGAATGTGAAAATGAAATCACTCCAGAAGAAGAAATATGTGATGGCCTTGATAATGACTGTAATGGTACAATTGATGATAATTTAATCTTTCCTGTTGCTAATAAATTAGGCGGAGTATGTGCAAATCAAAAAAAAGTATGTGATGGTGAAAATGGATGGAAGGAGCCAAACTACTTTGCAATTCCATCCTATGAAGAAGCAGAAACAAAATGTGATGGCCTTGACAATAATTGCGATGGCTCTGCTGACAACCATTTAAATCCAGTATTCTCAGATAAACAAAAAGGAGTATGTAAAGATTCACAAAAACTATGTATGGGAGTAAATGGATGGCAGGAACCAGATTTTTTTAATTATTCTGAAGAATATGAAAGAATTGAAACTCTATGTGATGGCCTTGATAATGATTGTAATGGAATTATAGATGATGGATTTCCTGATAATGATGGTGATGAAATTGCAGATTGTGTAGATGAAGATGATGATAATGATGGAATAATTGACATAAATGATAACTGCCCATTTAATTATAACCCAGAACAAACAAATACCGATAATGATGAATTTGCAGACGCATGTGATGATGACGATGATAATGATGGAGTTAATGACAATGACGAAAATGGGAACCCACTAGATAATTGCCAGTTTATTGCAAATGGAATAGATGAAGATAATCAACTTGATACAGATAATGATGGTTATGGTGATGCATGTGACACTTGTAATAATGACCCAAATAAACAGGAAGAAGGATTATGTGGATGTAATATTGAAGATATTGATACAGATGGAGATACTATACCTGACTGTAATGATAACTGTATTTATACTCAAAATACAGACCAAGCAAATGAAGACGGTGACTCTAAAGGTGATTTATGTGATATGTGTGTTGCAAATGATGCTACAAGTGAACCTGAAGAAATATGTAATGGTATAGATGATGATTGTAATGGCGTAATTGATGAATCCGGTGTTTGTAACAGTAACTGCATAAGAGAAGAATACGATAATCATGTATATTTATTCTGTAATGAAGAATTAAACTGGCTTGATGCAAAATATGCATGCAATAAAATGAATTACACACTTGTTGTTTTAAATGACGAAACAGAAACTAACTGGGTAAACACCAAGCAAACAGAACACTTTGGTGATAATAATACATTTTTAGGATTAAATGATTTATCTTTGGAGGCTAATTATATATGGAGTGATAATATTACAAGATTTGATTATAATTGGGCAGATAATCAACCAGATAATGGTGGAGAAAGCCAAGTCTTATCATTTGATTCAGTAAATGATTATATTGATATGGGAGTTCAAGATAATATATTTGCAAACTCAACAGATTTAACAATAACAGCATGGGTTAAACTAAATTCCTTTGGTGCAGTAAACCAAGGAAGACAAATTATAGGCCAATGGGACTGGTCTGCTGGAGCAGACTACAGAAACTGGGGACTAGGTATCTCCAATGGAGAAATAGAATGGTCAGAAAATGGAGAATATGCTAATTTTGCTAAAGTTGACTATCCACTTGATAATAAATTTCACCATATTTCAATAATAAGAAATCATAATCAAATTAAACTTTATATTGATGCAATAGAAAAAACTACCTTTATCTCAGAAAATGATGAAATTCAAACGGGCCTACCTGAACACTTATTAGTAGGTGCATATCAAAATGGAGAATATGGGAATTTTGATGGATTAATTGATGACATTCAGGTTTATAACAGAGCTCTTGAAGTAAGTGAACTTATAAATATTGCAAATGGAAGTACCGAACCAGATTTAATAATCCACTATGATTTTGAAGGAAATAATCTTACTGATGCCCTAAAAAATAAAGCAGGTGATGATTATAATGGAGAAGCAATTAATGGCCCTGTTTTAGTTTCTAATACAGTAAAAGAAGAAGATTGTGTTACAATAAATAGTGAGAACAAGTGGAATGACTTGAGTTGTCGCTTTGAAAGCTTAAAATATATTTGTGAAAATAATGAAATAAACTATCTTTCCTCATGTAAGGAAATCCTTGATAATGGATTTTCTGTAGGAGATGGTTTTTATATGATAAATCCTGATACTAATGAAGAAAGTACAGCATTTGAAGTATATTGTGATATGACAACCGATGGAGGTGGCTGGACTCATGTTCTTTCAAATACCAAAGGAAGTACTTTTGGAGGTAATGGTCTTGGTTGGCCCGAAGTAACATCAATGGATACATCTTTTACTACAAACAACTGTTCACTAAATGGTTCATTCTGCAGTAATGGTGGTGCTTTTGCTCCTTCTTCTATAAAAGGAAAAGAATACATGCTTAAAGTTAATGAAGAATTTGATGAAGTCAACTTAGTTGCCGTTTTTAACTCAGAATTAAACTGGAAGGAATTATCTTTACGAAACAATGGATTTTCATATAGCTACTCTCTTAATTTTCCAGATAAACATCATACAAATGGATATGCCTCAGATAATACATCTCTTGCAGGTTGTCAGGATTCATCAATGGGAGCAAGGTTTGCAATAAGTATAGGAGATTCTCCATGTACTAAAAGAAATCATATTTTATCAGATAGAGAATTAGGAAGTTATGTTCATATTTCTCCCGGTAATTATCATGGAGTTAGTGCCATGATATTTATTCGATAAAATCATAATAATTAAAAAAAGTTTGACATAATAACAATTTATTGATAGTAATAATCATCTTGGGGGCATAGCTCAGCTGGGAGAGCACTACGCTGGCAGCGTAGGGGTCAGGGGTTCGAACCCCCTTGTCTCCACCAACATCAAAATAGCAAAGACATATTGCAATATGTCTTTGCTATTTTTCTATGGAATAGATTTTGTGAAACAAAAGCTGTTCCATCTGAAGAAAACAGCTTGCTGGTTGATGAATATAATTATAAATATTATAATTACACCGAATAGTTACATTAAAAACAACAATTTTAGAAAAATAAAATTAAAATCTTGAAGTTAATCTTTATTTATGAGATTATAAGGAGCATTTTGTTTAAGTAGTATATGGTTAAATCTTTTGGAAAATATAAATTAATAAAAAAAATAGCCATTGGTGGAATGGCTAATTTATACTTAGCTCAATATGTTTCAATTGAAGGATTTAAAAAAGAACTCGTAATAAAAAAGATATTACCTAAATATGCAAATAATAAAAAATTTATTTCAATGTTTATTGATGAAGCAAAGGTTGCAGTTAACTTTAATCATAGAAATATTGTACAAGTATTTGATTTTGGAAAAATAAATAATGAATACTACATCGCAATGGAATATATTGATGGATTTGATTTAACTCAATTATTTAGGCTATATCACTTTAATAAAAGAAAAATAGAGCCCAAAGCTATACTGTATATTTTGCTTGAAATATTAAAAGGTCTTAATTATGCCCATAATAATGGTAGTAATTCAACAGGTAAACTAGTTCATAGGGACATAAGCCTGAATAATATTCTTGTTTCTAAACATGGTGATGTTAAAATTGTTGATTTCGGTATTGCTAAAACAGGTGATTTAATAGTTAGTGATGATTTAAAAGGTAAGCTCTCTTACATGGCTCCTGAACAGCTAAGAAAAGAAGTAATTGATGAAAGAGTTGATATTTATGCTCTTGGAATGCTTGTATGGAGGCTGTTTACAGGAGAAAAGCCATTTAATTTAAACAAATATAAAACCAAAGAAGATATTCTAAATTTAAGAGTTCCTGAAATAATAAAAATAAATCCTAATATAGATAGTGATTTATCAGAAATAATACAAAAAGCAGTTAATTTTAATAAAGAAAACAGATATTCTTCAACTAAAGGCTTCTATGATAAAGTATATGACTATGTTATAAAAAATAACCTACTATTTGACCATTTTGATTTCTCAAATTATATTGAAGAAAATAAACTATTTATTATTAAAAATAGTTCATCAGCTAAAGATGAAGAAATAACAAGTCCAGAAATAGGTAAAACTGATTTAGGCTCTCTTTCCTATTTTACAGAACACGCGTTTAATAAAAAACTAATTACAGAAGAAAAGAAAACAGTTAGCTTAGTTTATGGAGATTTTAAAGAGTTGCACACGATTTTCAATATTGTAAAAGGTTCTGTTTTTGAACATCTAATGGAAGATTTTTATCACATTGTTGAAAATATGGTATATAAACACAAAGCTTCAATATTATTTCTTGACCATTATGGTATGACTTTTATTTTTGGAGCTCCAATATCAAGAGAAGATGACACTCTTAGGGCAACAAAGTTTTCATTAGAATTATATGATTCATTCAAAGCATTTGTAAAAGATTTTAAATTACCTATAGAATTGACGGTTGTAGTAAATAAAGGCTCAATTTTAGTTAATAAAATTTTTTCAAATATGAAAATAAAAATGCTTCCAATTGACAATGTACTAAAAAAGACAAGAATGCTTGCAGAAAGAAATAAAAATGGTGTATTCATCGTAAATGAGCTTAAAAAAACAATAGATAACAATTTTCTAATTAAAGATGAAAACAATAAAATATCCTCTGTAATTAAAGAAATTAAAACTTCAAAATCTGTAATAAATAAATTCTTTGGAATTGAAACACTATTTACAGGAAGAGAAGTAGAATTTCAAAAAGCAATGGAAGTACTTGATAACAAAATACCTTTAAAAAATACTATATTTTTAACAGGAGAAGCGGGAACAGGAAAAAGTAGATTTATATTTGAATTAATTAAAAGAATAAAACTTACTTATTCAAAATACTATCTAATAAAATCTCGTTCTCTTTCCTATGAAAATGAAACTCCATTTTCTATTTTCATAGATGCAATTAAAGATTTTTTATCAATAAAATCCTTAAAAGATAAAACCTTTTATGAAGCAAGAATAAATAAATATTTAAAATCAGTTAAAAGTGAAGATAAGAAAAATGAAATAAAACTTTTAGTAGGAAATTTTATTGGTATTGATTATAGTGACAACTCATACCTTCAAAACCTAAAACTTGATTCAAACCTTCTTAAATCATTGGAATTAACAAATATTAAATTATTTTTCAAATTACTTTCACAAAAAAGACCATTAATATTAATATTTGAAGATATTCATTGGGCTGCTGATGGAGTACTTGATATTGTAGAACAATCAATATCTTATTATAGTAACTTACCTGTTCATATTATTATTGCTGTACGACCTGAAATTTTTATAAGAAGAAAGAACTACCTTGAAAATAATAAATTTGTAGAAAAAATTAACTTAGAAGGTCTAAATAAAGAAAATACTAAAAAATTAATTATATCTATTTTAAAAAATACAAATGAATTAAGAGATAGTTTTATAGAACAAATTTACAATAAATCATCAGGTGTACCATTTTTTATTGAAGAAATTATTAAAGTATTAATAGATAAAAAAATTATTTTAACTGTAGATGAAAGAATAAAAATAAATTATGAAAAGTTTAAGGAATTAGCAATACCACTATCAATAGAATCAATACTGCAAGCTAGAATAGATAGTTTATCCTTTGAAGAAAAGTTATTTGTTCAAATTGCATCAGTAATGGGTAGGGAATTCTGGATTAATCCACTAAGGACTATCTACTCTAACAATAAAGAAGTTGATCCTGATATTTCTGTAGATAAATTATTAAAAGAACTTGAAGACAAAGAGTTAATATTTAAAAATTCCTTTCAAGATAGCAATATTCTTCAGAAATATATATTTAAACATGCTCTTCTTAGGGATGTTGCATACAATAGTATTATTCCAAATGAAAAAAAGGGGTATCATAATAATATCGCTAATATATTAACATCAACAACAAGTGAAGACTTAAAAGATATTGATTTTGTTCTTGCTTATCATTATGAAAATGCAGGTAATTATAAGCGTGCAATTGAATATTATTTTAAAGCAGGTAAAAGCTCAATAAATAAATCATGGCTGGATGAGGCACTTATATACTATAAAAAAGTTTTATTATTTTTTAGAAATATAGATAGACCTGATATAAAACTATATGTTAAAACGGCTTTGGCCATATCTCAAATATATAGAAAAAAGGGAAGTCATAAAAATAGTAAGTTGTATTTAGATGTAGCAAAAAAATACTTAAAAGCATCCCAAATATTAGATAAAAACATCTACTTTAACTTATATTTGGAATATTTTGATAACTATCAAATGACAGGAGATATTGCAAAAGCATTTTTAAGTATTAATATCGCTAAAACATTTGTTAATGACAACAAAGAATATTATAATTTAATATTAAAAGAATCATGGGCCTATTATACCAAGAACCAACTAGATAAAGCGATGAAGCAACTAAGAATTATTCATAATAAACTTGAAAATCAAAAGGATAATAAATATCAAAAAGAATTAATTGGTGTATACAAGGTTATGTCTGCAATTTTATCTGAAAAAGGTAAGTATAATAAAGCAATAGAATATTCTAAAAGAATTATTGATTATAATATCGAAAAAGAAAACTGGCATGAAACCTTAATTGCATTAAATAATTTAGGAGAAATATACAGAGAATCAAATCAAATTGATACAGCTAAGATATATTATAAAAGAGCACTTGAAATAAATAACAGATATATGGGAAATCCATACATAAAAGCATTATTAAGTAATAATATGGGAGCACTTGAATTACAAAATAAAAATTATGCCCAAGCTCTTAAACTACTAGAGTACAGCCTTGAACTCCTTAATGAGATGGAGCTAGAAGCCTTTAAATATGAAACCCATCAATTACTTGCAGAAACTTATTTTAAAATAAATAATGATGAAAAGTTTAAGGAAGAATGTGATAAAGCTGAATATTATTCATTAAGAGCAGGTAATAAATACAACCTCTCTTTAGTAAATATACTCAGAGGTGAAGATGCACTTATGAAAAATGATATTAAAAATAGTGAATTTTACTTTTTAAAAGCACTCTCTTTAGCAATTGCAGCCAAATCATATATTGCAAAACTTCTTTCCTATGAAAAGCTATATGATTTACATAAAAAAACAGATGCTAATAAAACAAAATTTTATGCTAAAAAGATTAAAGAACTTAAGCTTGAAAAGAATTTATAGGATAATTTATGTTAAAAGGAAAACTTACTGATTTCGATATTATTTCAATTTTTGAAATGTTAAATCAACAAACTAAGTCTGGTAGTTTAACAATTAAATCTTTAATTTTAGGAGAGATTTCAATATATTTCTTAAAAGGTAATATTATTGATTTATCATATAAGGATATAAACAAAAGCTTAGGAGTATTTCTTGTAAAAAAACAAATTATACAAAAACGAATTTTAAAAAAAGTCACATCCAGAGCCAAAAAAGAAATTAAAAATATTACAACAATTCTAGTTCAGGATGGTTACATAACAGAAGACCTTGAAAATTTAATTATTGAAGTATACTATGATGATGCTTTTAGAGAAATATTAAGTATTAAAGATGGTGAATTTTCTTTTAAACCTGACAATAAGAAAAACAATAAAAAAGTTTTTAGATTATTCTATATAGAACAGATTTTACTAGAGTATGTAAGGCAAAGAGATGAATTAAAAATAATAAAAAACTCCATACCAATAAAAGATGCAAAGATAAGTAAATTAAAAATGATTGAAAATGATTTAACTCAGGATGAATTTTCGTTATACGAATTAATCAAGGAAGAAGAAGATTTAGACAAATTAAAAAGTAGAATTTTAATAAATTACTTTGACTTTATTAATTTACTTTACTCAATTTCACAAAAAGAAAAAATAGTTGTATCAAAATATATTAATGAAGATGAAAAAGAAAAATTACTCTCAAAGTATATTGACGAATTCAATACTCATGTAATTAATGATAAAGTTAATACCGTGATGTTATCAATATCAATATCGGCCTTTATTATTGCTTTTATACTATTTATGACAACAGCCATATCTTTTATTAAATCAGATAAAAAATTAATCAAAAACATAAAAGTAGAAACAAAATCAGATAAATTCTTTAAAGAAAACTATTCAAATATTATAAATGTTAATAAATAACTATATAAAATCAAGAAAATATTTATTTATTTTATCAATAATAATATTATTGATATTAGCAGTAACAACTAGAAATAAAGAAGTAAAAAATTCTTTCTCAACATATTTTAAGGAAGAATTAAAAAAATATAAATTAACATTAACAGAATTACAAAAAATAAATACAATATATTCTTTTAAATACAGAAATATTTTTTTTATTGCTAAAAAAAATGGACTTAACGAAGTTTTTAAAGGAGATTTAAGAACTACCAATAATGGAAGAATAATAAGCTTAAAAAATATCAAACAATTAACCAATACTCCACTAAGTGATGAAGAAATAATATATTCAGATAATAAATCATTTGTATATAAAAATAGCTTTAAAAGTCATATAATAATAAGCATTATTAGAAAAGATAAATTAATACACATTAGATATAAAAGAATAGAGAATAGTATAGTAAAATACAGTATAAATAAATTATCAATAAACAATAAATCATATAATATAAGTGAATTAAAAAACAATAAAAAATTTATTATTTATGAAGAAAGTATTAATAAGAAAAAAATAAAATTTTCAAACAACTTAAATAATGTACTAAAAATAAATAAATTTAAAACAGAATATAAATACATCAAGACATTTAAAATATCAACAGATAAAGAAAGACCTTTTAAGTATTTTAAAGTCCAGATCCCCAAAAAAGACTCTTTTGAAATTTATTTCTTTGAGAAAAAAAACTATTTTCTAAAACTCATTGATTCAGGAGGAATAAAACATACTAAAACAGGACTAATATTTAAAAATAAAAAATATAATAACAAAAATAATATTTATATTGATTTCAAAGCAAAAGGTGGTTTTAAAATAAAAAGTGACTTAATTAGACCCATACTTAATAATTATCCAACAATTTTAATAAATAGTAAAAATAATATAAGTTATGGATTTCTAAAAAAGAGAGTAAAAGAAAATACAGATTTACTTCAATTTGGATATCCATTAATATTTAAGAATAAAAAGAGTGTAGAAATTGAAAACTTAAGAAACAACTTAAAAGAAGATGCAAAAAAGAATAAATTAAGAACAGGTATTTGCTTAAAAGATAATACAATAGGTTTTTTCAACTTATTTGGTAGCAGAAATCTATTAACTGATTATTTATATTTAATTAATTGTAATTATGCTGTTGAAACAAATAGCATGAATATAAGTTTAAATGAAATTAAAAATAGTATGCCTAAAATGATTTTAACTCCTAAAAATCAGAAAATAAACAAATTAAATTTTAAAAAATATAAATTCCTTGAAAAATATGATGATGATTTACTATCAATTTATAAAATACCATGTAATAGTTTAAAATTATCATATAAACCAGGAAAATCAGATCCTCTTATAAATAAAAAAACAAATTCAGAAAATATAAAATCAAAAAGCATTATTCCAATATATTCAGGAAGCATTGACCCAATAAATCCAGATACAATATATTCAAATAATGAAGAGTATTATCCAAAACAAAAAAATGATAAACTATTTCTCATATCTTCTTCAGAATGTAAAATTGGAGAATTATCAAATAGTGAATATATCTCTTTTTATAAAAAAGGAGCATTATTACTAGAAAATAATAAAACCTATGAAATTCAAAACAAAAAATACCAAAAAATATTATCCGCAATTGCAATAAAAGATGAAACGATATTTATTTATCAATTCAAAAAGCCAACAGATTATAAAAAATTATTTTTATATAATGACGAAATTAATCCTTACAAAATCATATCCTTTGAGAACTATAACGGTGAATTTGATAAAAAATCAGGGCAGTTAATTATTCATGATTTAAAAAAAGGAAAGGAAATATATTCATTTGAATCAAATTAATTTTATAAAAATAATGATTACTACTTGATAACTATCTTCAAAAATTATAAAATGTTTTTATTTTAGAGGATTTTATGATTATTGGAGTACCTAAGGAAATTGCAAAAGATGAAAATAGGGTTGGATTAGTTCCTGCAAATGTAAAATCTTTAGTTAGACAGGGTGATCAAGTTATTATTGAAGAAAATGCAGGAATTGGAATTGGAATCACGGATAATGAATATAAAAAGGCAGGTGCTCAAATTACAAATAAAACAGATGAATTATATAAGAAGTCTGATATAATTGTAAAAATAATAGAACCATCTGAACAAGAATTTAAATACTTTAAAAAAAATCAGATTCTTTTTTCTATGTTACATCTTGCAATCAATGAAAAACTAACAAATTTTCTACTTGAAAATAAAATAACATCAATAGGATATGAAACTATTGAGTCAGATGGCGGATACTTGCCAGTTTTAGCCCCTATGAGTGAAATAGCAGGAAGAATGGCAATTCAGCTTGGAGCTTATTTTTTACAAAACAATAAAGGTGGCAGGGGAACTTTACTTGGTGGAGTACCTGGTGTAAAAAAAGGAACAGTAACAGTAATAGGAACGGGAGTTGCTGGTCAAAATGCAATACAAATGGCTCTTGGAATAGGTGCAAATGTAATTGCACTAGACATCAATATGAAAAGACTACGAGAGCTTGACAATAGATATAAAGGACAGGTTCAAACAATGTTTTCTAATACATTAAACATTGAAGAAGCACTATTTCAATCTCATGTTGTTGTTGGCTCTGCTTTAATTCCAGGAGGAAAAACTCCTAAATTAATAAAAAAACATTACCTATCACAAATGAAAAAGGGTTCTGTAATTGTAGATATATCTGTTGACCAAGGTGGAATTACAGAAACTATCAAACCTACAACCTTTGAAAACCCAATATATAAAATAGATAATGTTCTACATTATGGGGTGCCAAATATTCCAGGTGCAGTTGCAAGAACATCAACTTTTGCCTTAACAAATATTACAATTCCATATATAAAACAAATTGCAACGCTAGGTATAAAAAATGCAGCTAATTTATATCCAGATTTAAAAAAGGGAATAAACACACATAATCATCATTTAACACACAAAGCCGTTGCTGAAGCTTTAAATCATAAATATTACGAATTAGAAATCTAAATTATTAAGGAGGGCTCATAAGCCTTAAAGTCTTATTTCACAAAAGCAAGCTAGTATCTTGCTTTATTTTTATTTTTTTCAAAATACATTAAATCAATTAAAAAAGTTGCTCCAACAAAAATCTTTTTTTCCTCATCACTCATTGCATTAGGAAAATTAACATTGAAAGTATCTGCATCAGTAAACATTTCTTTACCTATTCCACTCCACTTTTTAGAGATTTTGCCTAGTTCTTTTCCATCTTTCATGATCTTAAATGTCCAAGGATGTAAAATTGGTCCAACTATTCTATAAATTTCATTACCATTAACATCTAAAACGATGAATGTTCTTCTTAACGACCAAAATTTCTTTTTAACAATACCTACAGATTCGTCATTTTCATTATAAACAATAATTTCAGGCACAAAAAACCTAAAAGGCTTTTCTATTGCCATAACCAAATCACCCTGATTATTAAAAACTTCAATATCAAGAGGTCTTTGAGCAGGTAAAAACATTCTTGCCCAAAAAGAAGACCTTTCTTCAGCAAAAAAGAGTTCATTACCATATTGATTTAAAATTGCATATCTATTTTCTGTTTCATAATTTGAAAAAGCTTCCATCCATTCAACTTGTTGTTCAATAATTAAAAAATCTTCATTTATTGCAAGTGGATTTGAATTACTGGTACTACTTGCAGATTTTCTTTTTTTAAAACCAGCAGTTTTTTTATTTTTTGGAGCAGGTGATCCATCTAAATCTTCTCCACAAAAATAACACATCATTTCACTTTCATTATTTTCCTTTCCACAATTTGGACAATTAATCATTTTTTCTCCTAAAATTCATCAATAATAGATTATCATATTAAAACTATAAAAAAATATCAAGTGAAAACGATAAAGATTACTTTAAAAGGTTAACAGCTTTTTCAACAATGGCATCAGCAGTTAAATTAAAATGATTCATTAAATCAGCAGGTTTTCCACTCATTCCAAAACTATCATTCATTGCAACAAAATCCATTTTTACAGGTTGATTTTTAACAACTACTTCAGCAACTGCACCATATAAACCACCAACATAACTATGCTCTTCAACAGTTAGTATTGCTTTTGTTTTTTTTGCATATTCAACAATAAGATTTTCGTCTATTGGCTTAACACTTGCCATATTTATAACAGCAGCAGATATTCCCTTTTCCTTTAATATTTTCTGAGCATTAAGAGCTTCTTCAACCATAATTCCCATTGCTATAATAGTTATATCTGTTCCATCTTCAAGTAAATTACCCTTCCCTATTTCAAACTTATAATTTTCATCAAAAAGAATTTCAGTATTCATTCTTGATAATCTAACATAAACAGGACCATTATACTCTGAAATCACATTTATTACTTTTTCTGTTTCAGTTGCATCAGCAGGTAAAATAACAGTCATATTTGGAATAGCTCTCATAATCGCAATATCTTCAATTGCCTGATGACTTCCACCATCTTCACCAACAGAAATACCACCATGAGTTGTTACAAGCTTAACATTTGCTTTTTGGTAAGCCATAGATTGACGAACTTGCTCAAAGGCTCTTCCTGCTCCAAAAATAGCAAATGTTGAAGCAAAAGGAATTTTACCAGTATGTGCTAAACCAGCAGCAGTATCAACCATACCAGCCTCTGCAATTCCCATATCAAAAAATCTATCGGGAAATGACTTTTTAAATATACTTGTTTTTGTTGAACCTGCCAAATCTGCATCAAGAACAACAACTTTTTTATTTTTATGACCTAATTTTTCTAGTGCTTCACCGTAAGCTTGTCTAGTTGCTTTTTTCATATTATCTCCTAAAAGCTTCATTTTAGCGAAAATCACACTTTTTGCGATATGAAGCCAGATATCCCAAATGGTTAATAATTAATTGAATACTGAAAAATCAAAATTTTCAACACCTAAATCTTTTAGAGCTATCTTAAACTCATCCATTGATGGAGCTTTTCCATGCCAGCCGGCTTGATTTTCCATAAAAGAAACACCTTTTCCTTTTGTAGTCATTGCAACTATCATTGTTGGTTTTCCTTTAACTTCTTCTGCTTCTTTAAGAGCATTTATAATTTCTTCAAAATTATGCCCATTAACAGTTACTACATACCAGCCAAATGCTCTAAACTTCTCTTCAACACTATCAACATTCATTACATCAGAAACATTCCCGTCAATTTGTAGTTTATTATGGTCAACAATTCCAACTAAATTATCTAACTTATAATGTGAAGCAGCCATTGCTCCCTCCCATATTTGACCTTCCTGAATTTCACCATCTCCCATAATTGCAAAAACTCTATTAGGCTTTTTATCCATTTTGAAACCCATTGCAATACCATTTGCCATAGAAAGACCATGTCCAAGAGAACCTGTTGCAACTTCTACACCAGGACACTTCTTATCAGGATGTCCTTGCAATCTGCTATTTACCTGACGAAAAGTCATTAGTTCTGACTCATCAATATAACCTTTTTTAGCAAAAACAGAAAATAATGCAGGAGATGCATGACCCTTTGATAAAACAACTCTATCTCGCTCTTCCCATAATGGGTCTGAATTGTTTTTAGCAATATCAAAATATATTGCAGTTAAAATATCAATAACAGATAAAGAACCCCCTGGATGCCCTGATTGCGACTTAAGCAACATTGCAAGGATATTAACTCTTAATTCATTTGAAATCTTTTGTAATTTCTCAATTCTTTCTTTCATAAAAACCTCATAAATATATCTACAAGACTATTTTACTTATTTTTAAATTTTTAACAAGTGTTTTTCTTCTTAAAGCCTGACAGAAGTCTAAATTGATATTTAAAATAAAAATACTTTATAAATTTGCATAAAAGTAATAACTTATTTATAATAACAATATCTGTGCTTTTAAAGGAGCAAATGGAATTAAGTATTGCGAAAAGAGAAATCATTATAAAACTAGTATACTACGGCCCTGCTTTAAGTGGTAAAACAACTAATCTTCAGGCTTTACATTATTTTTTACAAGATGGAGCTGCTTCTGATTTATTAACTCTTGATACTAAAAATGATAGAACGCTATTTTTTGACTTGCTTCCTATAGAATATGTGAGTAAAACTAATTTTAAAATAAGATTTAAACTTTTTACAGTTCCAGGTCAGGTAATTCACTCATCAACAAGAAAAATGGTATTGAAATCTGCAGATGGAGTTGTTTTTGTTGCTGACTCACAAGTAGAACAAAGAAAAAATAATAATTATAGCTATAGAGACCTATTAAATAACTTAAGGTTTAATAATCTGGGTGGTATTCCGATAGTAATACAGTTTAATAAAAGAGATTTACCCAATATTATTGTAGAATCAGAAATAGAAGAATTTGCATCTAAGCTTGGTACTAATGTTTTTAAGGCAAGTGCAATAACAGGAGCAGGAGTTCTAGAAACTTTTTCAGAGCTAATAAAGGTAAGTTATGATAGACTTGATTCTTTATATCAGTTTGATAAAAAATTTGGAATTTATAAATCTGAAATTTTAAAAGGAGTATTTGCAAATATAAAAAATGGATAATTTATTAAATATTGATGATATTAATTTAAAAGACATATTGAGGCAATTAGACTTTCAAAAATCTATTGTACTATTAAATAAAGAATTTAATTTAAATATTTCAATTTTTGACAATCAAGATAATTTACTTTTTGAAACAGAAAAGAGCCCTAATAAACTAGAGAATAATAAAATCAAGTTAACTCTTTCCAAAAGAAGGCTTGGTATTTTATATTTTAGTTGTGATAAAGAAGAAATTTTTATAAAAGAATATCTTAACTCATTCTTTACAGAGCAAATTAAACTTGGATATAAAATATATTTAACAAATGAAATACATTTAAAATTAGCAGAGGAATCATATAATGAGTTAAGTGACAAGAATAAAGAATTAACTAAGGCTAATGCAGCATTAAAAGAACTTGATAAAATTAAAACAAATTTCTTGGCGATGATTTCTCACGAATTGAAAACACCATTAACTTCAATAATTGGTTATACAGAATTTTTACAATTAGAGGATTTATCAGATGATTCAGAAGAAATAGTTGAAAAAATATTAAATAATGCACTTGAGTTACATGATTTAATAAAACAAATTCTTGATATCACTAAAATTGAAGCAGGAGCATTAAGACTAAATAAAAAAGGAGTTGATTTAAATATATTGATAGATGAAATTGAAGAATCCGTAAATTATCAATTAAAAAACAAAGAAATATCACTTGATAAGCAAATTGAGATAAACCAGTTTCAGATTCTTATTGATGAAGAAAAAATATTTCAATCAATAAGAAATTTACTCACAAATGCAATAAAATTTTCTAAAAAAAATTCAAAAATAATATTAAAACTTGAAGAAACATTTAAAACTATAGAAGATGATAACCCTGAAAGTGAAAATTTCACTTTTTTTGGTGCAGAAGAAGAGTTATTTTTAAAAATTTCAGTAACTGATTTTGGAATTGGAATACCATTAAAGCATCAGGAGAAATTATTTAATTCTTTTTATCAGGTAGATGGAACTCAAACAAGAGCTCATGGTGGTACAGGTCTAGGCTTATCAATTGTTAAAAACTTTATAACAGCACATAATGGCTATTATGGAATAGAAAGTGAAGAAGGTAAAGGAAGTACTTTCTGGATAGAGTTACCTTATGAATGAATTTGAATTTATCAATACAATAAAGAAAATAAAAACACATCATAAAATAACTCAGGGTATAGGCGATGATACAGCTATATTAAATGAAAAAATGTTAATATGTAGTGATTCACTCATTGAAAATATTCATTTTAGTCTTGATTACTTTACAATTGAAGAAGCCGTTGAAAAAGCTGTTATTATTAATTTATCAGATATTCTGGCAATGAATGGAACTCCGTTATATTATTTATTAAATATTTCATTACCTAAAGAGCACCTAAATAACCTTCAAAATATAACAAATTCAATAAATAAAATTAATGATAAATACCAGATAGACTTAATTGGTGGAGATACAACATCTTCATTAAAAGATATATTTATATCAGTAACCATGATAGGAGAATCTAATAAAGCCATAAAAAGAAATGGAGCAAAATTAAATGATAATATCTATTTGTGTGGCTTTCCAGGCCAATCTGCCCTTGCTTTAAACTTATTACAAAAAAAAGTAGATAAATCGTATTTTGATAACTATATTCCATATCATATTAAACCAGAAATAAACTTTGATTTTTTAAAATTATTTAAAAAAATAGAAATAAACTCAATGATTGATATTAGTGACGGTTTGCTTAACGATTTGTCCCATATTTTAAAACAGTCGAATTTAGGAGCAGAAATAAATGAAGAGTTATTTTATGACAGCTTAGATTTTTCATTTTTGGCAAAACAGTTTGAACTTAACCCAATAGATTTAATATATAATGGAGGAGAAGATTTCTTTCCTCTTTTTACCTCTCCTGTTGCTCCTCGTGACCTATATCCTATATCAGAAGAATTAGGTTTACAGGTATTACATATAGGAAAAATAACCAAAGGAAGTAAAATCATAAATACATTTAACCAAGAGCTTATTCCTAATGGATTTTTACATTTTTAAAAATATAAATACTGGGAATAAACCAAAATTTTGACTTTTTTATATAATAAATTATAATTTAAAGTATGAAGATGTTTTTTCCTGCTTTACTATTACTGTTTTTAATGTTTTATACTACATCATGTGGTGGATATAAGAATATTGAAAAAAGAAAAAACTTTGAATTACAAATGAAAAATCAAATGACAAAAAATATTACCCCTGCATATATTTTTTTTAAAAAAGAAAAGAATTTAAAAAAAACATATATAAAAACAACTCACTTAAAAGAAAATAAAAGGAAGGAAATTGTTGAATATGCACTTGATTTCAAAGGTAAGTCAAGAGTAAAAAAAGATAAAAAATTTAATAATGATTGCTCTGGTTTTGTAAGGTCAATATATGATAATTTTAATATTGAACTATATAATACCAACAAAAAAAAGAAAAATGGAAAGTGGCTTTCAGGAACTCAGGTTATTTATAATTTCATAAAGGATAATGGAAGAGTTTTTACAAGTGAGTTACCCAAAATCGGAGATATAATTTTTTTCGATAATACAACAGATAGAAACAGAGATGGTAAAGTCAATGATAAATTTACACATATTGCAATTGTCGTTGATGTTAAGTCAAATGGAACAATTTATTATATACATAAATCTCATAGAGGAATAAATATTCAGAAAATGAATTTAAAATATTATAATAAAGCATATATTAAAAATGGTAAAAAAAATATAAAAGTTAATTCATACCTGAGAAGAAGAAGAAGAAAAGATAAAAAAAACACTCCATACCTTTCATCTCAGATGTTTAGAGCTTTTGGCTCTATTTTTAAATCTTATAGTTTAAGTCAAAAATAAAAAGTAAAAATTATGTGAACAGTAATATATTTAGAAATAAAAAAAAATATTCTATGTTATAATTATTTATGCTATATATAATTGTTATGTTTTGTACTAAAAGGAGTTTAAATGTTAACACATGAAATATTAAAGGTTACAAATTTTGGAGCAGAATTTATTTTGTGGTTATTAATCATACTTTTTACCCTTGAAATTGCAATAATGATTGAACGAGTTATCTTTTATAAAAGATATGAATTAAATTTGAATGTATTTAATAAAAACTATAAAAATCTCCTTTTTAATAATAAAATTGAAGAATTAAAAAAAGAATTAGAAAATAGTAAGACATTTGAATCTCATGCATTACTAGAAGGATTAAATGTAATTGACAGAGGCCCTGCATCTGTTGAAGAAGCAATTGAAGCAGCAAAAGGAGAAAACAGAATTGCACTTGAAAAAAACTTAACAATACTTGGAACCCTTGGTAGTAATACTCCTTTTATTGGCTTATTTGGAACAGTTGTTGGTATTATTAAAGCATTTAAGGATTTAGCAGCTGCATCAAAAGGTGGAGATATGTTAAAAAATGGACAAGGAACTGTTATGGCTGGAATCAGTGAAGCACTTGTTGCAACAGGTGTTGGTTTACTTGTAGCAATTCCTGCAGTTATTGCATTTAACTATTTTATGAGGAAGGTAAAAGTTATAAATCATAATACTGATATCTTATCTTCTGTATTGATGAGCTATTTAAAAACTGATAAAAAGGAATAATTCTATGGCAGGAAAACAAAAAGGCTCTGATGACATGATTAATGATATCAATATCACTCCAATGGTTGATATCATGCTTGTTTTACTAATTATTTTTATGGTTACAGCAAGTATAATAGTTACTCCAACAATACCAGTTAAACTTCCTTCCGCTGCAACAGGTGAAATGGCTAAAACTAAAACTGTTTCAATTGTAATTACAAAAGATAATAAATATTTTATTGAAGGTAAAAAAGTTGAAGGAAATAAAATTGAGGAATATTTAAAAAATAAAAAAGAAGAAGCTGAAAATAACGAAAAAGAAAAAAAGACTTTACAAATTGTTATTGCAGCAGATGAAAAAGCATATCATGGCAATGTAATGAAAATAGTTGATATATTAAGAAAGATAGGAATAACAGATTACGCTTTCTCAGTTGAGGATAAAGAATAATGTATGATAGCTCAAGAGGAATGCTAATTGGTTTTATAGTATCAATATTAATAGTGGCTTCACTTGGGTTCTCAGTAAATGAATATCATCCTGAAATTATTAAAAGAACAAAGTATAAACTTATTAAAATGAAAATTCTGCCTAAAAAAAAGCCTCCTGAAAAAAAAGAGGTAAAGAAGGAAATAAAGCCAGATATTAAACCTGAAAAGGTAGAAAAAAAGGAGAAAAAAATAATAAAGAAAAAAAAGAAAAAGAAAAAACCTAAAAAAAAGAAAGTTGTTGCTAAAAAACCAATAAATCAAAAGAAAGAAGAACCCAAAAAAGAAAAGCCAAAAGAAAAATCACCTCCTGTATTTGGAGTAACAATGAGTTCAGTTAGTAAAACAGGTAATTCTAATTTTAAAGTGCAGGTAGGTAATACTTTAATGACAGATGATAAAACAGGATGGGAAAACGGAAAACCTAAGAAAATTGGTAAATTTGTTGGAGAAGCAGAAGAAGCAAGTGATGGCAGTAATATAAAAGAAGAAACAATAGGGCCTCCTCCAAAAATAGTTAGTAAACCAATTCCTAAAAAAGTATTCAGGCCAAAATATACAAAACTTGCAGAAGAAGAAGAAATTGAAGGAAAGATTATTTTGAGCCTCACAATAGATAAAAAAGGAAATGTAGTTCATGCAAAAATTATAAAAGGTTTAGGATACGGACTTGATAAAAATGCTCTTGATGCAGTTAAGAAATTTAAATTCTCTCCTGCTGTATTAAGTAATGGAAAAACGAAAAAAACAAAAATCACATACACCATTAATTTTATTCTTGAAGAGTAAAATTAATTATTCAGCGTAATTATAATATTTATTCAGAATCATCATAATTGACAAAATAGCTACTCCAAAGCCAATTCCCTATTTGCAGGCATACATCGTAGCGGTGCTACGATACTACTAATGTGCCTACCATTTGGGGGTCACTTCCGTCGCTTATTATTTTTTCTCTTCTTTGTTGCTCCAAAGCCAATTCTCTTTTTAATATCCCCAAAGAATCAATTTGAATTATCAGGGAGCGTAGCATTGCTACGCCCGTACAGTCGTTGCACTGCAACGACTCCTGATTTAATAAGGGAATTGTCTTTTACTCAGTTCGCTCAGCCCCAAAAAAACAGAAAAACAACAAATAAAACGAATACTTTCACGCCTACCTCATTAAATACATGAGTAAATATATTATGATTGTATTTCTTTGTCAAGATAATGGCGTGTTTTTTATGAAACTTTTATTATCTTATTATGGAAAGAGTACTAGGTTTTAGATAAGAAACTATTAGATTTAGGTTATATCAGCTTAATTCTAGAACTTCTTTAGTTTTTAAAATGGATTAATTTGACAAATAAAAACAAAAAAGTTATAAAAAAAATACTGTCAGCTTTACTGTGATTTATGAAAAATAATATTTGGAGGTTTTTATGAGTAACAAATATGGTGTTGGAAAAAATATTCATGATGGAGATTTATATGATTATGTAAATACTTTTACTAATGATATACCGTTTTATAAAAAATATTGTTTGCAAGCAAATGGAGATGTATTAGAAATTTGTTCAGGAACTGGGCGTTTAACCATTCCTTTAGCCAAAGAAGGAATAAATATAACAGGTGTAGATTTTACTGAGTCAATGTTAAAAAAAGCGAAAATAAAAGCAGAAAAAGAAAACCTTAATATTGACTTTATAAAGGGAGATATGAGAAATTTTAATTTAAATAAAAAGTTTCCTCTAGTTTTTATCCCCTTTAATTCAATTCAAAACATTTACTCTATTGAGGATGTTGAAAATACATTTAGAACTGTAAAAAAACATTTAAATGATGATGGATTATTTATTTTAGATATATTTAACCCAAGTATTGACTTAATGGCTAAAAGGTCAGGAAAAACAACAGAAGTAACTCAGTTTATTCGTGATGATGGCATTAAAGTTAGAATAACAGAAACAAGCAATTATGAATCTGAATCCCAGATTAACCGAGTAGAATGGACTCATCATATTGGCGAGAAAAAATATATTGATAAACTGGATATGAGATGTTTCTATCCTTTGGAAATGGATGCTCTATTAAAATATAATGGCTTTAAAATTATTGCAAAGTTTGGAGATTTTGAAGAAAATGAGTTTAATTCAAAATCAATGAAACAAATTTTTTTATGTAAAAACTTTCAAAATCCTTAAATTTAAGTTAAAATAATGTTCGTTTGCTGTTTCTTTGCTGTTTGTAGGAGTTATTTATGTTAAAATATTTCTTTTTATTAATATTTTTAAGTTTTTTTATTATTTCTTGTGGTGAAGATACCGTTGAACAAAAAGAATTATGTAAAGCTGTAACTTGTAGCTCTCATGGAAGCTGCGAGGTTGTAAACAATAAGGCTACCTGTAATTGTAATGATGGCTATACTGCTGATGGACTGGAATGTAAAAAAGATATAGAAATAATAAAATGTGAAACCGATAGCTGTACTGAATCACATAAAACAAAATGTTCTGTTGAAAACAATCAAATTCTATGCTCATGCGATGATGATTATCATGATGTAAGTGGAGCATGTGAAATTAATACTGTAAACTGTGAAACTGATAGTTGTACTGAGCTACATAAAACAAAATGCTCTGTTGAAAATAATCAAATTCTATGTTCTTGTGATGATAATTATCATGATGTAAGTGGAGCATGTGAAATTAATACTGTAAACTGTGAAGCCGATAGTTGTACTGAGGCACATAAAACAAAATGCTCTGTTGAAGACAATCAAATTCTATGCTCGTGTGATGATGATTATCATGAAGATGGAGATAAATGTGTTAAAAATACTGAGCCAGAATGTCTTCCAGAATGTAGAAACTGGGAAGAATGTGATACCCGTCCAATGACTCCAGTTTGTAGAGTAAAAGAAGAAAGGTGTAATAATAATGATGATTGTACAGATATGATTTGCGATACAGATAGTCATTACTGTTATCCTGTAAAAAACTCATGGAGTGTAATGCCTTCTGCAAATGGTTTTGGAGCAATTTTATTTGATAAAAATGAAAAAAAAATAAAAACTTATTATCCGCATATTTATAAACAAACAGATGAAAATAGTGCAGTTACTCCTAATTTAGCCTATGATTTTTATTTTGGTATAAGAATAAATGGAGAAAATAAATGGCTTAACGAAGTTGATGTTACAAATATGGAATACATTCCAGGAACAGGAATAATAAAAGTAACAAAAGAGTTTACGGATTTGGAAGTAACCGAGTACTACTGGACAAGTATGCTTAGTGAAGCACCAGTTGTTGTTGCAGGAATTACAATAAAAAATAAAACAGCAAATCCTTTAAATAATGTTTCTATTTTTACTTTAGGTAATTTTAGGGTTGGTGCAGATGACAATGAACATAAACAAAATGAAAAAGCAGATTATAATGATACTCTACATGGTTTTTATGAAAGAGCATGGGGCGTAATGGGATATGAGTATTATCAGGTATTCTTAATGAGTGGAGAAGGAGAGCCTAGTGTGATATCAACAAATAATGGAGATTATAATCCTTGGCTTGAAGTTAAAAATAACAATATATTAAGTGAATATAAATCAAGTGGAGATACACAAAAAAATGATGTATCCTTATTCTACCAAAAAGATTTTACTACTATAAACTCTAATGAAGAAAAATCATATTTTGTTGCATGGAACAGTAAGTTTTCAAATGAAGGATATGCGGATGAAGTAATTGCAACTCCAATTAAAAATTTAATTGAAAATAAAACTTTTGAAGAAGTTCTTAATGACGAAATTAACTACTGGACCAATTGGCATAGCATAGAAACATTAGCTGAAAATTTAACTGCCAGAGAACAAAGACTTGCAATTCAATCATCTGCATTTATAAAAATGGGACAAATCAGAGAAGATATTGATGGTTATGGGCAAATTTTAGCATCTTTACCTCCTGGAATATGGAATGTTTCATGGATTAGGGATATGAGTTATGCAGTTGTTGGAATGATAAAGGCAAATCATATAGATGAATCACTTGATGCACTTGAATTTATATTTAGTAATAAAGCAAATGCTGGTAGATATGGTGGTGAAGAATGGAATAGAATTGGGCATGATTATCAGATTTCAGTATGTAGATATTTTGCAAATGGTGATGAGGAAACAGATTATAATAGTGCAGGTCCAAATATTGAATATGATGGTTTTGGATTAGCTTTATGGATTCTTGATGAATACACTATGGCAAATAATGATAATACAGATTTTTTAATTGAATACAGAGATAATATTTTCACTAAAACAGCGGATGTTTTAGTGGCTTTAATAGATAATAATGGCCTTATTGCTCCTGATTCATCTATTTGGGAATACCATTGGACAGATGATGGCTACAACGGAAAAAGGCATTTTTCATATACTTCAATTACTGCATATAGAGGTTTAAAAGCAGCTGAAAGACTGGGAAATCTTATTGGAATGGATACAACTATTTATCATGATACAGCTCAAAGCCTAAAAGATGCTATTGAAACTCATTTAGTTAAAAATAGTGTGCTTACTAATTTTGTTGATGGTGATGTTTCTCCATCTGCTCCAGAAAACGGACAAAATATATATAATATTGATGCTTCGAGCGTAGAAGCATTTAACTTTGGTGTTTTTGACCCTAATTCTCAAATAGCATCATCTACTTTAACAGCTTACGAGCAAGAACTTGGTAATTTAATTTCTAAAAGCCCAGGATTTAAAAGAACAAATAAAAGATGTGACCCAAATACCCATGCTTCATGTGTAGGAACAATAGGTGGAGTTACAGCCAATGAATATGATATAAAAGAATGGATAATGGTTGATTTTAGAATATTAAATTTTTTAAGAAAAAGAACTGATGATGCTTCAAAAGAAAAAGCTAATAAATTATATAACTGGATTTTAACTCAAACAGAACACAACTATTATCAAATTGCTGAATTATACGACGAACAAAGAGGCAATTATGCAGGCTCTGTTCCAATGTGTGGTTTCGGTCCTGGTGCTTATTTAATTGATTTAAGTGAAAGATAGAAATTCCTTTAGATTTGACTCTTGACATAATCCACGCACTAAATTACAATTACTTTATGTGCGAATTAGAGGTAATATGAAGTTAATAATTTTATTTTTAATATTATTTATGGCATCTCCAGTACTTGCAAAGCGAAGTGGTGGAATGAGTGGAGGACGAAGTTTTTCATCCAGAAGTTCTTCATCAAGTTCTTCTTCAAGTTCATATTCAGGACGCTCTTCATCAAGTTATAATCATAGTAATTCAGGAAGTTCTTCATCCGGAGGCTCCAGTCCTTTGTTGCTTCTCCTTATAGTTTTTGCAATCTTTTTTATTTCATCTATAGCAAAAACTCCAGGGAGTTTAAGTTTTTTAAAAATGAAAATTAAATTTAAAAATGATGAAGATGATAAACTATTTAAAAAATTACTCAAAGCTAATAGCTCTTCAAATAAAAATACTAATTTAAGTGAAATTTTTAAATTAATGCTGGATAGTAAATATGAGATTGAAGTTAGTGAAATTGAAATAGATAGAAATATTAGTGGTGGTAGTGCCAAAAAACTCTTTAAAAAAAATAAGAAAGAATATGATAAGTTATTTCAGGAAAATCAGGAAAACCAAGATGAAGAGTATGTTACAGTTGCATTCTTAATGAATTTTATAGTTGAATCAGCACCTGTATTTGCTCCAGAACTTCATAGAGGAAAAGAAAATATTAAACTTATTGAAGAGCTAGCAAAAATAAAACTAAGCAAAAAAGAGGTTTGGTCATTTAAATTATCTCTTTCTAAATAAAAAACTTATTTACAAATACATAAACTTTATTATATACAGATATAATTCTGTTGGAGTTAAACAATGCACATAATAAATAAAAAAAAAATAATCATTGCAATGAGTGGAGGAGTTGACAGCTCCGCTGCTGCATGGATATTAAAAGAACAAGGCTATGATGTAATTGGAATGATGCTCAAAATATGGGACGACTTAAGTAAATGCTGTAGCTTAGGAGATATTGCCGATGCACGGTTTGTTGCTAATAATTTAAAAATCCCGTTTCATTTAAAACAATATCAGCCTCTTTTTGAAAAAGAAATAGTTATTCCATTTATTGAAAGTTATTTAAAAGGAGAAACCCCTTTACCATGTGCACATTGTAATGCTAAAATTAAATTTCCTATAATTATAGAAGAGGGTAAAAAACTAGGCTCTGATTTACTTGCAACTGGACATTATGCAAAAATAAAAAAGCTCAAAGATGGAACTTACTCTTTATTTAAAGGTGATGATAACAAAAAAGACCAAACTTATTTTTTATTCCAATTAAAACAAGAAGAATTAAAACATATAATTTTTCCTGTTGGTGAAATGAATAAGGCAGAAGTAAGAGAAATTGCTAAAAATATTGGCGTAGATATGGCTCAAAAAAAAGAAAGTCAGGAAGTTTGTTTCGTTCAGGACGACTATAAAGGTTTCATAGAAGCTCAGGCACCTAAAAATGCTCTTAAAAAAGGTAATATTATTACTAAAAAAGGAGAAATACTAGGAAAACATACTGGTATACACAGATATACAATTGGACAAAGAAAAGGGCTTGGTATTTCATGGAAGCATCCTCTTTATGTAATAGAAATAGATGCAATAAACAATAATATTATTGTTGGTAAAAACGATGACTTATACACTCCAGTTGTTAAAGCCAGTAATTTAACATGGTTAAATAAAAAACCTGTTTTAGATGAAATTGTAACGGCCAAAGTAAGATATTCGCAAATAGCAGAAGAAGCAAAAATTATTGAAATAAATGATAATGTAATTAGATTAAAATTTAAAAATCTACAAAGAGCTGTAACAAAGGGTCAAGGGCTTGTTTTATATAGAAATGACAATGAATTATTAGGTGGTGGATTTATTTTTTAATAAATACGGGTATTATTTAATAAAAAACAAGCTATTATTAAAAACAATTTGACAATTTAAGCCATTATATTTTATCATCTAAATTATGATTTTTAGGGGTTACAATGTATAATGTTTTATTAGTAGAAAGCAATAATAATTTAAGAGAAGGTATAAAGTCTGCATTAGAAGCAAAAAATGTTGATAATATAGTTGAAGATTCAAAAGGTTCAAAAGCATTTTCTTTATTAAAGAAACAAAAGTTTGATTTAATAATTTTAGATATTGACCTACCAGGAGTAAATGGCTTTCTGATATGTAATAGAATAAAAAAGAATGATAGCTTTAAAGAGATACCAATGGTTATTATTTCAGAAAAATCATCAGAAGACAAATTTGATAAACACAAAGAAACTCCAACTGCTGCAAATATGTATATTCACCTTCCTATTCCAAATGAAGAATTAATAAAAAGAGCATTTGCTCTTCTTGAAGACCCATTATCAATAGAAAGCAATGACGATGGATTATTTGATGATATTAACCTGGATGATGATTTAGGTGATGATATTCTTGGTGATTTAGAATCAGATAGTCTTGATAATGATGATATCTTAGGAGATTTAGGAGCAGATAGCCTTAGTGATGATGATATTTTAGGCGACCTTAGCGACGATAATCTTAATGACGATGTTTTAGGTGGCTTGGGAGATGATGACCTTTTAGGTGACCTTAAAGATGATAGCCTTGATGATGATGTTTTAGGTGACTTAAATGATGACAGCCTTGACGATGATGTTTTAGGTGACTTAAACAATGAGAGTTCTTTAGATAGTAATGTTCTAGATGATTTAAATGATGAAAGTTTAGAAGAGAGTAATATATTAAACGAGGATTCATTAGCTGATGAAGAAAGTATTGACCTTGACATTGAAGAAGTACATGTTCCTTCTGATTCAAAAGGATTAGAAGATATTTTAAGTCAGAAAGAAAAAGAAATAAGTGAATTAAATCAGAAGCTTGAAGATATGAAGAATGAAGCCAGTAATACGAATAATCAAGATACATCTATACTTGAAGAAAAAATATCCAAGCTTGAAAAAGAAAAAGAAAATAAAGATAATAGAATTTCTGATTTAAATAAATTACTAGAAGAAGCTACAAATTCAGCAAGTAGTGGTTCTGGTTCAAATAGAGAAGTTTTAAAATTAAAACAAGAACTAACTCAAAAAGGAAGAGATATAATAGAATTTAAAGAACTTTATAATTCTAAAGAACGAGAAGTTTTAGATTTAAAGGATAATTGTAATACCTTAGAATTAAAAATTGCAGACCAAGATGACTTAATTTCAGGATATAGAAAAAAAATATCAAATACAGAAAATGAATTATCTTCTTTAAAAAATGATTTTAAATCTTTAACAGATGAAAAAGATGAATTATTTACAGATAAATCTAATTTACAAAATGAATTATCTGATAAAGGAGTTTTAATTAGCTCTTTAACTGAAAAAGTTGAAAACTATGAAAAAGAAATTTCTTTATTAAAACAAACATTAGACGAAAGAAATAAAGAAATCAACGAAATTCTTCTTCCTGCAAAACAATCTCTTGAAGTTGAATTAGATAGATATAAAAATGATTTTAATGAACTAACAGTAAAATATACAAATTTAGATAATAGTAATAAGGATGCACAAGATAAAATTATATTACTTGAGCAAAGAACTAATGAAAATTTAGAACAATTTAAAGAGATAGACCTTCAAAAATCTAAAATAAAACAGTTATTAGAAGCTGCTACCAGTATAATTGATGGAGTTGTTGTTAATACAGAAAAATAAATGAAACCTCTTATTTCAATTCATAAAATAACCAAAACTAGTAAAAAAAGTAAAATTTTATTTTTAGATTACCTAAAAAAAGAGTTCTTACTAAATAAAATATCATTTCATATATATGAAAATGAAATGATTGGTTTAGTAGGAGAAAGTGGTAGCGGGAAATCAATAATTGGCAAAATCTTAGTTAATTTAATAAATGCAGATTCAGGAAAAGTATATTATAAAAACAAGGAATTTTTAGAATATAATCAAAGAGAATTAAAAAAAAAGTTACAAATTGTATTTCAAAATCCTAAAGATGTACTAAATTTAAAAATGACTGTTTATCAAATTATATCAGAACCAATAATTTCTCATAAACAATATGAACAAAAATCAGAAATTACAAATAAAGTAAAGAACTTGATGAATGAAGTTTCACTAAATTATAAATTTTTAAATAATCTTGCAGAAGATTTAAGCTTAATTGATTTAAAAAAATTAATGTTTGCAAGAGCACTATCATTAGATCCTGAATTTATTGTAATTGATGAGTTATTAAGCCAGCAAGATTCTATATATCTTAACTTTACAATTAACCTAATAAAAGAAATAAAAAAAAAGAGAAAAGTTTCAATTTTGTTAATTTCAAGTAATTTAAAATTAATTTTAAATTTAGTAGATAGAGTAGCTGTTTTTTATAAGGGCAATTTAATTGAAATAATACCTAAGGAAAGATTTTCTGAAATGGGTTTGCATCCATATACTGAATTATTATTCAATAAAAATGATAGTGATATAAATAATATTGATGATTACTTACAACTATTAAAAATAAAAAGAAAACAAGTAGAAAATAGATGTATATTTATAGACAGATGTAATTTCGTACAAGATATATGCTATAAAAAGAAACCCAAATTAAAAGAAATAGAAGAAGAACATTTTCTTTCATGTTTATTATATGAAGAAAAAGAATAAAATTGAGGAGATATGGCAAATTTTTTTAAAATAATTATAAAATTAAGATATTTAATAATATTTACAATCTTTTCAATAGTAATATTTTTAGGATATCGGGCCCAACATATTGTAATGGATTTTTCAACAAGATCTTTATTTATTTCAGACGACCCAACAATTGATTTTTTAGGACAACATAGAAGAATTTTTGGTGATGATGATAACACGGTTTTAATCGTATTAAAATCAGATAAAATTTTTACTCCTGCATTTCTATCAATGCTTGATAAAATGGTTAAAGATATAAAAAAGATAAAAATTAAAAGACCTGCCCTAAGAATTGATACCAATAAAAAAGAAAGAGAATTTAAAGGATATGGAGAACATAAAGAATCTGATATATCTAAAATTATTGATAAAAACATGCAAAACAGTAAAAATGAAGAAGATGAAGAAGACGAAGAAGTTATTGATGATGATGATGATTTCTTTTCTGAGGAAAACGATGATAAAGATATCATTAAATCGATTTTTGAATCCAAAATTGGAGAATTAATTAGCCCAATAGATAGAGTTATATCTATTGTAAATGTTAAAAATATTTATGGAAAAGTTGATAATGATGGTGTTAACAGTATTTATATATCTCCATTTATTTCACCTGATTTATTAAATAAATTTGATAAAAATGATATTAAACCTCTTAATGAAATAAAGAAAAAAATATTAAAACATCATTTATTTAAAGGACAGTTAATCTCAGAAGATGGCCTTACAACTGCAATTGCTGTAAAACTTGATGATATATTCATTTTAGAACCAGAAAGAACTCCAATTGTTAATAAAATAGAGAAAATTTATAAAGATTATCAAAAAAATAATCCTGAAATAGTAGAAAAACTTGGAATAAGATTTGCGATTGTTGGTATTCCTATTTCTCAAAGGGAATATTCAAGGTTCATATCCAAAGATTTATTTTTCTTCTTTGCCCTTTCAGCTCTTGTTATGGGGATAATACTATTTTTTATATTTAAAAAAGCTCATGGAGTACTACTACCTCTAATCGTTGTATCTTTGGCTGCAATTGCAACTTTTGGTGTTATGGAATTAACAAATGAGAGCTTAAATATTGTAAACAATATCATCCCAACATTGATTTTAGTTATTGGTCTTTCAGATACAATACACCTAATTCATCGCTATCATAGAGAAGTAAATGTAAATAACAAAGACAAAAAAACAGCAATTATAGATACTTTTGTAGAGCTATTTAAAGCATGTTTTATTACGAGTTTTACAACAGCAATAGGATTTTTCTCTCTTTTAACAGCTAAAATAGATATAATTGAACGACTTGGAGTTTATTCAGGAATAGGAATTATACTATCATTTTTATTTATTATGCTATTATTACCAGGAATATTATTTTTACTACCAGTTCCTAAATTTACAAAAGGAGATAAAGGTAAAAAAGATAAAAGTCTTATTTCAACATCATTTCTTGATAAAATTAATCATATTAATCTAAATAAACCATTTTTAATTATAGGAATTTTTATAGCAATACTACTTGTTTCTATATTTTTTATAACTAAAATAAATATAAATACAAGAATGCTTGAAGAAATGAAAACAACGAATCAGGTTTATATCGATACTAAATTTTCTGAAAAAAACTTAACAGGAGTTCTCCCTATTGAAATTAATATTTCTGCAAAAAATAAAGAAAATAAAAATCAAATATTAAAATCAGAAGTCTTAATTGCAATGGATAAATTTAAATCTTATATAAGAAAACAAGAGCCTGATATTGGAACGGTAACCATGATTTCGGACTATATAAAAGAAAGCTACTGGGCAGCAAATGGAAGTAAAAGTAAATACTATAAAATCCCTCAAGATTCAGATGGAGTAAAAGCTAATGACTTAATATTATCATATTTTGATAGGCTTAAAGATAGTGATGATGGAAAAAAAGATATTTCACATTTAGTTTCTGATGATGGTAATACTGCCAGAATTTCATTAGCTCAAAATGATGTTGGTTTGCAGTTTTTCTTTAAATCAGTAAAAAGATTTAGAAATGAAATAAAAAAATTATTCCCTCCTTCTGTAAGCGTAGAAATTACAGGTGGAAACTATGTGGCCTACAGAGCATTAAGCCATATTATAGAAGATATGCTAACATCTCTTGGAGTTGCTTTTATTTTTATTACAATCATTATGATAATTATGTTGAAATCAGTTAAAATAGGGCTTTTAAGCATGATTCCAAATACACTTCCTATCATTGTAACAATGGGAGTAATGGGAATGACAGGTATTGTTGTTAGAACTTCAACTGTTCTAATATTTTCTATCGCTCTTGGTATTGCTGTTGATGACTCAATTCATTTTTTAACAAGATATAAAGAAGAAGCATTACTTGCAACAAATAATGATGATGCATTAAGTAAAACAATGTTTGGAACAGGAAGAGCAATAATTTTTACATCTGTTTTAATTATTTTAGGAGTTACTCCATTAATTTTTTCTGAATTTGTTGCAATTATTCATTATTCAATACTCACATCAATTACAATGCTTACTGCATTACTTGCTGATATTTTTTTACTTCCTGTTTTACTACACTTAATTAATCCATTAAAATTAAAAAAATAACATTTTAATGTAATATAAAACACTTAAAACAACAAAAAGATTGATTTAGTAATTAAAAAATACTATCATTGTTTGTATATTTTTAATGTATAGTTAAAGATTTATTTTAGGAGATAAAATGGCAGATGAAAAGAAACTTTCATTAAAAGAAAGATTAGCACAAAAAAATGCACTTAAAAAAGCTGGGGGTGGAGCTAAAACTAGTATCTCAAAGGCTGATTTTGAAAAGAAGCAAGAAGAAAAAAGAATACTTGAAGAACAAAGACTAAAAGAACTTGAAAGAAAAAGAAAAGAAGCAGAAAGGGTTCGCCTTGAAGCAGAAGCAAAAGCAGCAGAAGAAGCTGCCCGTAAAAAAGCAGAAGAAGAAGCAGAATACTTAAAACAAAAGAGAGATCTTGAAATCAAAGAAAAAGAAGAAGCAATTAAAGCGATTTCAGGAGAAACGAATGCTGGAGATCCAGGAAGAAATAAATCTGATTACATAATACTTGTAGCAATTGTAATTTTAGCAGCAGGTATTACTTTTTCAATGGGAAGAACATTTCTAGATAGAAAAGCTAAAAATGATACAGTTAAAATGGCTCAAAAAGCCTTACCTGTATTTATGAAAGCAGATGCTGTTCTAGAAGAATATGATAAATATTTCAGAAATCATAAAGATGAAAGAATTGATTTTGGTGCAGGAAAAATACTTGGTAAAAAAGGGGAAAGATTCCTTGTAGATGATGAATTCATGAAACTTCCAACTTATGCAGCATCTTTTTATGGTTATGGAACAATGGTTGGTAAAAATACATTAAAATATGTTCAACTTTATTCAAGTATAGTTAGAGCATCCATAAGATTAAATGGTTTTTTATCAGGAAAAAATGGTGCAAAAGTTATAAAAATTTTAAAAGAAGTTAATGAGCAAAAATCAGTAATAAAAATAACTGAAAAAACCAGAATGGTAATTTTTAATAGTGATTATCCTCTTCCACAAAACAAAGAATATATACTTAAAATGGGAACTCTTGTTGAATACCTTGGCCCTTATACTCCTACACCAGAAGAAAAAAGAGCTGAAATGAAAAGAAGAAAACATATGAGAATAAGATATATTGAAAAATTAAGAATAAGGCTTTTAGATGATCCTGCTAAACTTGGTGAGTTAATTGTACCACTTCCATACTTTACACCAGTAAATAATCCTTATAAATTTTTTCAAACACTTAAGCCAGAATATGTAAAGTATCAGGAAATTTATAATTCAATTAAAGCTGACTGGAAAGAAATATCTGCAATTAGAGAGAATATTAAAAAAGACTTAAAGAAGAAATCCAATGATCAAATTTTAGGGATGGCATTTTAGTTTTTTTTAAAAAATCCGATTACATAGATATATTCAGAGGTATCTATGAAGACAGTAAAAGATAATGCAACAGAGTTCTACTCTCTACTACTAGAAGAAGAAAAAGCTCTTATTTCTTTAAACTTAAAACAACTCGCAGAAATACGAAATGAAAAATCTAATTATTTAAACTGGCTTGAATCATTATTAAGAAATAAAGATAACTTAATGATGCTCGATAAAGATTTAATAAATAAAATAAAAAAAAAGAATTTAGTATTAGCAAACCTATATAAATTTTCACTTTCCCTATTTAAACAAAGTGATAGTTATGGACAAAAAGAAATAAACTCAATCTCCAGTCTTAGTATAAAAGCCTAAATATGAATAGAAAACAATATCTCACATCTCTTTTTAATCGTTATCAAGAAGAAAACATGCAGTTATTAGAGCAGTTTTATAACAAACAACCGCATTTTATTGAAGATATTGTTCTTATATTTCCATATTTACTTGCAGCAAACTACTATTATGTACCAGGATTTAAAAAAGAATTACCATCTCTTTCAATATTTCACTTCAGAATGGATGATAATTTAAAAAATAAACTGGCTATCTATCTCAATATAAAAGAAATAAATTCAATATCATCTCAAATAAACAGTGATATTATTGCAATATATCTTTATGATGATATTAGCTCTGAAAATGATTTAAACTTCATTGTTTTTTATGATACAGACAGTATCTCTGTTTCAAGTTTAGAGTATCTTAAAAATAAAATAATTAAATTAAATTCATGGTTTAAAAATAGATTTAAAGTAAAAGTAGAAATAAGCTTATTTTCTAATAAAAACAGAACTATTTTTTATCTTAGTTCAAGTTTAGCAATAAGTATATTTGACTTTTATACTAAAACAATTCACATTAAAGGAAAGTACTCATATAAATTCTTATTAAATAAAAGAATTACTCCTATGGAATTTTTAGAAAATAAAAAAGAAATTTTAACTCACAATTGGTTAAATGAATCATTATTTTTTAGCCTCCCACATTTTAAACCAACAAAAGATGACTTGCAAACAATTATAAAATTCTATATTAACAATACATTAAATATAAGTTTTCAAAACTTTCATAAACTACTCTACTATCATTCTCTATATAGCTCTCAGGACATCACAAAATATTTTAATAGAGAATATGAGAATAAATTTTTTGATGAATTAAATTTAATAAAAAAAGAAAGTGGTTTAGATTTTGAAAAAATTGCAAATTTAGAATTTATGATATTATTACAAGACAAAAATATAAATATTCTCAATAAAGAAAAAATAAAAATGAAATTTTACTTATTTGAATTTTTAAATTTTGATTCAAATTATGAAAAAGATTATGAAATTAAAGTGTTAAAAACAAATTCTGATTTAATTAAATTTTTAAATTTATTCTTTTCTATTTATAAAATTACAGATAATCCTATTTCAAAACTATTAAGAAGTTCGACAAGCAATATTGAATATCATAACCTTCTAAAACATTCATTTTCATCAGAAAGATTAATAATTATGTTTTTAGATGGAGAATGGGGATTATATATCATTAAATATATAAATAACTATCAAAAATTTAAAAAATTATTTTCTAAAAAATCTCTTATTGAACTTTTAATTTTTTCTATTTATAACCAATATATCATAAATATAATTCCAACAATAAAAAATAAAAGCAATAATATTTTAGATGAAAATAATTATTTTAACAGATTAAAGAATAAATTAATAAAATATAATATTTTATTTTCATCAGATGATTATCTTAAAAGTATTGAAAATCGAATTGACGAAATTGAAGGGATATTTATATTTTTGAATTTCTCAATAAATAATAAATTAAAAAATATAAAAGACTACACTTATGTTTCAGAACAATGGGATCCACTAAATTATGGATATCAAAAAAAGAGCAATATCTCTGAAATAGCTTTAATAGTTAAAACCAAATCACAAAAAGTACACTACTATGAATATAAATCTGATCAGGCAATTCTTTTAGCAATTCAACATTTGTATTCTCAAACTTACAGATACAATCCAAATGTTGAAATAACTATAAATATTTTTGATATAGTACTATCTGCATCTATTATTTTTAGGTTAAAAAAGCTATTTAATAACTCTTATGAAATTTTTTCATATAAAAACTCAATGTTTTTAACTTCATATAATGGTAATATTTCCCTATTAAAAAAAGAAGATAATTCAATAAGTATCATTCCCTATGAGGATGAACAAGGCTTCTTTAATATGCTAAAGGAAGAAACTATTTCATTAAATTACATGATAGATGAGGATGTTTTAGAACTATCTCATTTTTCTAAAGTAGTTAAAACAATAAAACTAAATAGCATTGATATCTTTTTTATGGTTATGAAAGAAGGAAATTGGATATATGTTTTTGATGAAGAAAATCAGTTTTATTTTTTTAAAAACATATCTTTAAATTTTTTGAGAAATATTGTAGAGCTTGCCTTAAATCATAGAAAACATATAACATCAGTAAATTCAATAGAGCTATATAACATAGAAGAAAAAGAATTAAATGATTATAATATCATATCAATTTCAACAGATAATTTTAAAAAAATAAATTCATCTGATAAAAAATATAATTTACTAGTTGAAGGAAGTGCTAATGGAGATAATTTAATATTAAATTACAAAATAAATAACACCGTTTTTAAGTATAAAGAATTCAAAGATAAAACTTTTTTTAAAATGATTAGATTTATTAAACTATCAAATTTAAATAAAATAAAAATAACTACGCTACACACATCTTATTTTCAAAATGGAAAACGATATTATAATTTTAAGTTTAAATTAAAACTTTTTGAAATTTTAAATAAAAAAATAAAAGAAATAAAGGAAAAATATGAGAATTAAATTTATTATATTAATGCTATTTACATTTAAACTACTCTCTTATAATGCAAAAGTTATTTTTATTGATAATAATTTTAAAACTTTAAATAAAAATGAAATCAAAAAAGTTATCTATTTAAGTTCTGAAATATCATTTGATATAAAAGAAGGAAAAATATTTAATTTATATAGAAATATAGAAACAGAAGTTAAAATTAAAACAGGTTCTTATACAGATTTAAATAAAGAAGTAACTAAAAAATCAAAAACATTTAAGAAGGTTTGTGTCATTCAGTTAGAAGTTATTTCTGTTGTTGAAAATCTAATTAAAGCAATTGAAATTAAAAAATGTAAAAATCAAAAAGATGATGACAGTAAAATATTAGGAGAGTTTGAATTATCAAAAACAGGAGATTTTATAGAAATTGAAACTATTTTTGATAAAAAGAATAAAAAAACTATCAATGAAAACAAAATATCTGATATTATAGCATCTATATACATGATAGGTATTGATGATGACTTTAATTACTTACTTGAATCAGGAATAAAAGAAGTAAATAAATCTTCTGATATCAACCAGGGCTTAAATAAGCCCAATGAAAAAATAGATGGAGAGAAAAAGAAAAAGGAACTTTTACCTAAAAAGAAAAAGGAGAAAAAAAAGAAAAAAAAGAAAAAAGGTAATGGGAGAGTTCCTAATTTTGAAAAAATAAGATTATAGGAGGCTAAATGGGTATTGAATTTTTAAATAAGCTAAAAATATTTAATTCATTAACAGAAGAAGAATTAAATATCATCAAGGAATTACAAGAAGAAATACTTTATCAAGAAGATGATATTATCTTTTCAGAAGGAATGCCTAGAAATGGAATGTTTGTTATAAAAGAAGGTCTTGTTGAAATATACAGAAATGTTGACAATCGTGACATACGCGTTACTGTTATTGGACCAGGAAGGTTTATGGGTGAAGACAGTATGATTGATGAAACAGTTCATCATGCTTCAGCAAGAACAATGGAAAATACTATAATATATTTTTTATCTCTTGATGCAATTAAAACAATTAAAAAAAACTATCCTGTTTTAAATTCCAAACTCCTTCTCTTCGTTGCCAGAACTATTTCAAGAAGATTATATCAGGCAAATAATTATAAAGGTGGAGTGTTGGATCCTTCATTTTTCTCAGGAGAAACCAGAGTTGAGCATGATTTACTTGGTGAGCGTAATCTTCCTGACGATGTTTTATATGGAATTCAGACTTTACGAGCAATTGAAAACTTCTCAATAACAAAAATTCCAATTAAATTATATCCTAAAATGATTAAAGCACTTGCATATTTAAAAAAAGCATCTGCAATGGCTAACTTTGACTTAAAACTACTTGAAAAAAATAAGAAAAAAGCAATTGTTCAGGCTTGCGATGAATTAATACTTGGACAACATTTAGAACACTTTGTAGTAGATATGATACAGGGTGGAGCAGGAACATCGACAAATATGAATGTAAACGAAGTCATTGCAAACAGAGGGCTTGAACTAATGGGTCATAAAAGGGGTGAATATAAGTATTTACACCCTAATGCAGATGTAAATATGGCTCAATCAACAAATGATGTTTATCCAAGCTCAATTAAATTAGGTATAATTTTATCATATAAAAAATTAAAAAAAGCAATGATTGATTTATCAATGTTATTTTTAAAAAAAGCTGAAGAATTTCAAGATGTGGTAAAAGTGGGAAGAACACAGCTTCAGGATGCAGTACCAATGACTTTAGGCCAAGAGTTTAAAGTATGGGGGCACATGGTTGAAGACAGCATAAAGGACCTTGAATATGTTGTGAAAAATAAATTAAATAATCTTAATATGGGTGGAACAGCAATTGGTACAGGAATTACAGCAGACCCTAGATACAGTAGCTTATTTATACTTCATTTAAAAGAATTTACAGGGATTACAGAGCTAAAAATTGCAAACGATTTAGTTCAGGCAACACAAGATACATCTCACTTTGTATCATACTCATCAGTAATGAAAAATTTAGCACTAAAGTTATCAAAAATATCAAACGATTTAAGATTATTATCTTCAGGTCCAAGAGCTGGACTTAATGAAATTAACCTACCTGCTGTTCAACCAGGTTCCAGTATAATGCCAGGTAAAGTTAATCCCGTTATCCCAGAAGTTGTTAATCAAGTAGCATTTCAGGTTATAGGTAACGATTTAACTGTTAATCTAGCTAGTGAAGCAGGTCAGCTTGAATTAAATGCATTTGAGCCAGTAATGGCATTTGATTTATTCCAATCTCAAGATATTCTTATTAATGCAATGAATACTTTAGCAGCAAGAGCAATTGAAGGGATTACTGTAAACAGAGAAATATGTAAAAGACATGTACATGATAGTATTTCACTTGTAACAGCCTTAAATCCTTATATTGGCTATGAAAATGCAACAAAAGCAGCTAAAATAGCAATGAAAACAGGTAAAGCGGTATATGATATTATTCTTGAAGAAAATATGATGAGTAAGGAAAAACTAAATGAAATCATGAAACCAGATAACTTAATCAAGCCAATAAAAAAACTGTTTTAATCATTAAAGTAATCAACAACAATTATAAAAAAGTTACAACATCTTTTGAGCATCCAATTGATTAATAATATGGTCTAAGTCATCATTTAAATTCTTATCATCACTTTCAGAAATATAAAGAGTTAATAACTTATCATTAATTCTTTTTAAATTATCATCCAGTGATTTTAATTCATTAATAAGTTTAATTAAAGTATCCATCCCCCGATTTCCTCCATAATTTTTTTTTATAAAAAAATATTTCTCATTAACAGTATCAAGATGTTTTGTAATTTCATCTAATTTATTAATAGAAGCAAGATTATATTTTAATTTTTTCGTAGATTTTTTAATTAGCTCTATTTCATTATTTATAGATTCACTTATTACTTTAATTTCTTCATCTTCACTATTTTTACCATCTTCTTTATCAATAAAAATTAAAATTACAGCAATTGTCAACATAAATAACAAAACACCATATAATCTTGGTCCTCTAAATATAAATAATAATTCAGTAATTAAAATCGAAGTGATTATAATCTTACTCTTTTGACTTAATTTATTTGTTTTTTCTAGTTTTTTATCTTTTTCCATTTTCTTCTAACATATAAAACAAGTATAATAATAAAGAAAAGATATAGGTTTGTAAAGTTTTTGTTGTTATTATTTTGAAAATCACATCCTCCATCATCTGTTTTAGTTATAACTTGCTTATATGTAACATTCAAAACGATTTCTGAACTATTATCAATATTGTCTTTTGCAGAAATAGTAAGCTTATTATTTCCTAAACTTAGAGGTAAATTAAATAAAAAAGTATTATCATCTTTAACATTTACCTTATAATTATTTATTGATAAATATTTAACTCCATCACTGTCTTTTACAGTTCCTTTTATATCAATATTATCATTTTTAATTACTTCACCATCTTTTGGAGATATAACAATAATTTCAGGTCCTGAATTTTGATGAGTTTGAAGATAAAGAGTTAATGTCATATTAGATTTATTACCACTATCATCAATTGCTTCAAATTCAAATTTATTTTCTCCAATTTGTAGTTTTGTATTATATGAAAATTCACCTGTATTTGATAATGATATAATATTTGAATTCACTTTAAAACTATTTACAGCATTTGTATCTGTAACCTTTCCTTTAATAATAATATCTTCATCATTAAGTTTTTCATTATTCTGATGACTTGTAATAGTTATCACAGGAGGAGTTGTATCTGATGCAGATGGATTGAATGTAATGTTAATTGTTTTATTTACCTGATTACCATATTCATCTCTAGCATATAATTTAACTTCATTACTTCCTTCTGCAAGAACTAACTCAAAATTAAACTCATTATTATTATTTAATGCAACTTCTCTACCATTTATCATGAAAACAGCGATTAAACTATCATCAAAAACCGAGCCCATAATATTTATATTTTCAGTATTTACAGTTTCATTATCAGAAGGAGAAATCACTGAAATTACTGGAGGTATTGAATCAGTTGCAGCTTCCTCATAATTTACTTTAAAATCTCTTTGTTCAATATTATCATTATTATCACTTGCTTCAAGCTGAAATGTATTTAACCCCTGATTTAATGTAACAGAATGAGCAAAGGCTCCATTTGCATCAAGAGTAATAGTATTTCCATCTATTTTAAAATACTTTACTCCACTATCAGAATCAGTTACACTCCCTTTAATTTCAATACTTGAAGTTGCTACTGTTGAGTTATATGATGGATATGCGATATTAATACTTGGTTTTGTTGTATCTATATGGGTATAAATTACATTTACTGTCTTAGTAACATTATTACCAGATAAATCCTCTGCATAAACTTCAATTTGATTATTTCCCTCTGTTAAGGTAAGCTCTTTTGAAAAATTACTACCCGTTAATGTTACAACCTCATTATTTACTTTTACAATAGAAACTTCTACATCATCAGTAACCGTTCCTGAAACAGTAATTACAGAATCATTAAAAACATCTCCTTCATTTGGAGAGCTTATTGTTATTACAGGAGCTATTATATCATGAATTTCATCTGGGTCATAAGCTGTTAATCCAAAATGTTCTTGTAAACCAAAAAGTATTCCCTTTGCGATATTTTTACTTCCAGAATCAGAAGTCATTAATGTATAATCATTTGTATTATCCATAAAACCTGAATAAAACAAAATAACTTCCATAGTTGCAGTATCATCACCAACTGTATTTTTAACGCCTCTGTTATTTAAACCAATTAAAGAAACTACATTATCCTGTACCTTTGTTGCGAGGTCTGTTTCCAGTGAATTAGTATCTCTTGCATAAGTTTCTGTACCACTAATTGTTCCATCAAGTTGATTCATTCTTATTATCACTAATTTCTCAGCCTGATAGTTATTTGCAGCTTCAACAGCTGTTGCCAAGCTAGCGTTTTCTGTAACCTGAACAGTCCATTCACCACCACCATCACTATCAGCAGTATCTGCATCAAGTATTATTTTTGTTTTACTTGCAAGATTTCTTGTAATATCAATTTCATTTGCTAAATAATCTCTTGCATCTATTGCAATTTTATTATTTGCAGAAAATATTGTTATATTTACTAAAACTAAGCTTAAAAATATAATAAGTTTATTCATAATTACTCCTTATCCAAACTTAATTTATAAATATTGAAACCTTTATTAAAATATAAAGTACTATTATATAAATAAGGATATCGGTTTATTGCTTTACCTTCTTTTTTAATTGCATTGGTTATTTTTTTAGATTTAATATCATAAATGAATATTTCACTACCAGTATAAGTATTTCCATCATCATAAACTTTTGCAAATGTAATTTTTTTACCATCATCAGAAAACAAAGCATCAACACCACTCGAAATAAAAGTTGTAATTTTAGTATCAATATTATAGAGCAATATTCCTGCTTTTACTCCAGAAAACAATATTAAATTATTTTTGATTTTAGGAGCATAGTATATGTCATTATTATTTGGAGATATTTTCAGCCATGAATTATTTTTTTTAAAATAAATTTTTTTCTCCATTTGTTTAATTTTTAAAGAATCATTATTTACTTTATTTAATTTAACCCCATCATATAAATAATTTCCATCATTTGTTTCAATATTTAATTTACCATTATTTTCATAAATATTAACAATTATAGTCTTATCTGATAAAACAACAGTTTTCACTTTATTTTTATTTAATTTAAATAATCCTCTATTTTTTAATCCTGTAAAAAATATGTTTTCATTGATTTTAACAATTTTTAAAGTATTTTTAGAACTATATACATCAATTTGAGTATTTGCAAATAATAAAGTTGAAATAAATAACAATATTAAAGCATATCTAAGTTTAAGATTCATGTTTCCTCCAAATAAAAACAAGTAATTATATCAAAATTCTAATAAAAGTAAAAGTAATTTTTATTTTGTAGTATTTTGGGGTATAAAAAAATTGAAAAAGAAATATTAAGAATTAAATCTGCTTACATATTCTTTTAATCTGTTTACAAGCTTAATATCAGGCTTAATATCAACAATAGGAGGTATTGGTATTGTTAAAAGCATTTCTTCTTTAAAAAGTCCTAATTCCTTTATTTTTACATTATAAGCAGTAAACATGAGATATTCTAAATTAATCACATCTTCAATATTATATGCAATTAAAGTATCAAGAGCTTTTTTATTTTTCTTTTTTTTATATTCCCGCCACAACAATACAGCAAAAAAACCTGTAACACCATCTAAGTCCCCCCTTGAAATACCAAGTGATTTTTCAATACCTTTTAATCCTCCACGATAGCCTAATTCTGCAAAAATCCATCTTAAATCAATATGAAACTGTGGTAAATCAATATTAAAATATTGTTTTATAAAAGGTAAATCAAATAAATCCCCATTATATGTTACAATTAGTTTATAGTCTTTAATATCCTGCTTAAAATCATTTAAATTCTTGCCATGAACATAATATTTTATATTTTTGCCATCATATAAAGCAATTGTAGTAATATAGTTATTCTGCCCTTTAAAACCAGTTGTTTCGATATCAATATAAGCAACACTATCTTTTAAATAATTAAAAAATCTCCATCTGTCAACTTTGCTAAATCTCGTTAAGAAATAATCATAGTCTTCTGTTTCCAACGCATTTTTAGATTTTACAAGTTCAAGTTTTATTAAGTGATTTTTTTGGGAGGTACCTCCCCTGTTAATGAAGTCACTCCATGTTAAATATCCTTTATACCAAAATTTTTCCTCTGATTTCCTTCCAATTCCCTTTACATGCAAAAATGTATTTTCTATCATTACTCCTCCACAGAATTTTATTATATGAAATAATGAAAAAAGTGCAAGTTCTTTGCTTTTTAAATATAACAGTGATACGATAAGTAGTAAACTAGACTTCCGGAGGTATAAATGGGCAAAAGACGAGGTAGAATCCCAAAAAAAGTTGCTCAACAACTACAAAAAGAAGCAGAAAAGAAAAAAAGAGCTAGAGCTTTAATAGTAAGAGACTTAGAAGCAGCATGTATTTGGGGAGGAAATTTAAGTGAAATAAGAAAACTTCTCGGACTCCATGAGTATACAGTTGAAGAATTACAAAAAGCAATAAAAGTACTCAATACTAGTTGTAGCTCAGGACTAGAAGCAATAATGTCAAGAGAATCAATATCCTTTCTTGAAAATTATATTAAAAACAAATAATATTATTCATTCATGGAAAAATTATTAGTAATGAAATCTAATAAAAATAGTTTTAAAGAATAAAAAGATTGAAAGATAGTCAAAAAAATTATAAAATGTCTTAATAAGCATTTTGCTATAATAGGAGAATAATGAATAAGAAAATTTTATTAAATGAAAAAGGTTTAATTCTAATAAATGGTAATAACTTGTCTATAGTTACAAATGAAGAAGAAAATTTAAAAATTGATGACTTTGATTTTGTAGATGATGCAAAAGATATTTATCTCTTTCAAGATAATTTAATTTATTCTTTTGGTGATTTTTTATATAGATTTGATTTATCAAGTGGTGAAACAACAGAAGTAATGAATATTGAAAATGAAAAAGCTACTGCATTTAATAATAAGCTGTATTTAGCTAATTTTAATGAAGGAAAAGTAGTAATAAAAATTTATGATAATAGTTTTAATCTCCTTGAGGAAAGATTATTTACTGAATTTGAAGAAACAAAAGCCTACTTTGATGAAGAATACCCAATTATGGTTAATTTATGGGATGACGATGAAGAGTATTCTGTTTTAAAACCTGTAATTACAGGTTTTACCGTTCAGGATGGATTATTTGTATTTTCAATAAATAAAAACCTCTATTTTGGAGATTTAGATAAAAAAACAATAAAATATATAGAAATACCACAAACATTTGGAATGGAGGTTGATTTATTCTTAAGAAAACCATCTTTAACACTCCATGGAAAAGATAAGGAACTTTCTTTTGATTTTACAATTACTCAATTACCATTTAGAAAAAAAAGAAGAGGTGGTATAGAAAAACTTGAAATAAAATTATTAAAAAGAGGAGCTGATCTTATTACTCCAACAGTATCTCAAAACGGAGAATTCTGGTTTGGAGCAGAGGGTGAACACGAACTATACCCTATAATAATAAATTTAAAGAAGATGTTACCTCTTGTTGTATTTGATGAGCCTATTAATAAAAATCATGCAATGGTTGCAAGCAAAGACTTTAAATCTCTCTTTATAACAGACTTTAACAATGAATTAAAAAAATATGAATGGAATGATGAAGGAATTTTTCTTGACTATATTGTTGACTTAAAGGAATAAATAATATTTAGTATTGTTAGTAACTTATCTACTATTTTGGAGAATATATGAGAACTATTTTAAAAAAGTTTATAATTTTAATGCTTTTATTGATGTTGCCAACAATATTATTGGCTAAAAATGATTATACAGGCGGAGATTATACAAATGAAGAACTAAAGGATTATAAATTAAGTAATCTTGATACAATTAACAGAGTATTATTGTATGTTAAAAAAAGATATCTTGAACCAGATAATATTAATGCTCAAAAAATGTTTAAAAAATCACTAAATTATATTGAAAGAAATATTCCTCAGGTTATAATAAAATACGATGATAATGTAAAAAATGTTACAGTTACAACAGAAACAAAAACAAAAAAATTTCAATTTGATGAAACTAAAACAGTATGGCATTTATCACTAAATTTAAAGGCAATTTTTTCATTTCTTGAAAATAATCTAAAAGATAAAAAAACCGAAAAAAATGTTGAATTGTCTGCTGTTGATGGAATATTATCAACACTTGACCCTCATACAAATTTACTCAGACCATCAATTTATACAGAAATGCAAATGAGTAATAGTGGAAGCTTCGGTGGCCTTGGAATAGTAATATCCATGAGAGATAATAAACTAACAGTAATTTCACCAATAGAAGATACACCTGCATTTCTTGCAGGAATTAAATCTAAAGATGTAATTGTAAGAATTAATGAAGAATCAACTGTTGGAATGAGTTTATCACAAGCAGTTGACAGAATGAGAGGAGAGCCCGATACTCCAATTGTAATATATATTTTAAGAAAGGGGTGGAACGAAGCAAAACCATTTAAGCTAAAAAGAGCTCTTATTAAAATGAAATCAGTATCCTCTAAACTTCTTGATAAAGAAATTGCATATATTAAAATAAAAAGTTTTCAGGGTAATACTGCAACGGATGTAAAATCTCATCTTGCTAAATTAAAAAAAGAAGCTAAAAACTTAAGAGGTATTATTCTGGATTTACGAAATGACCCAGGAGGCCTTTTAGACCAAGCAATTAAAGTTTCAGATATTTTTTTAAAAGAAGGATATATTGTATCAACAGTTGGCTATGGCAGAGATGATAAAAAAGCTTATGATGATGGAGATGAACCAAAAACTCCAATGATAATTTTAACAAATTCAGGTTCTGCATCAGCATCCGAAATTGTATCAGGAGCTTTAAAAACAAATAAAAGAGCTTTGATATTAGGACAAGCAACTTTTGGTAAAGGAAGTGTTCAGACATTAATGGACTTAGGTGATAGAACAGCTTTAAAATTAACAATTGCACAATATTTAATTAATTATGATATTTCAATACAAGGTGTTGGAATCAAGCCAGATATTATGATTACTCCAGTAACTTTATCAAAGGGTGAAATATCATACTATGACCAAGCAATGTATTATCATGAATCAGATTATGATAACACTTTATCAAATAAAAATAAAAGATTAAAAAATGAAATAAGATCTTCAATAAGATATTTATTTAAAGATGACAGAGATGAAAAAACTAAAAAAGATGAAAAATTTTATAGTAATGATCTAAAATTTAAGAGTGATTTTGATATAAAAACAGCAATAAGATTATTAAAATCAGGAAGCTCTAATAATAGTGATAAATTTTATAATGAAATACAAAAGGAACTAGGTAAAATACAGGAAGAGCAAGATAAAGTTATTTCTAAAAGCCTAAAGAGTTTTAATGTTGACTGGGAAAAATCAAAAGAAGTATCAACTACTGATATTTCAAAAATTAATGTAAAATTTGAAACTAAAAAAGTAAAAGCAGGTGACAAACTAAAAGTTACAGCATATGTAACAAATAATACTCAAAAACCAATCTACAGGCTGAGGGCATCTACAGAATCCGAAGCATATTTTTTAAATGGTATTGAGTTTTTATTTGGTAAAATAGAACCAGGTAAAACAGTTTTCTGGAAATCAGAAATTTCAATACCTAAAGAAGCAAATAATCAAAAAATTAATTTAACTCTTAAGTTTTCTGAAGACGAAAAGGATTTAAAGTTAAAAAAATCAACAATTATAACAATAAAAGCCAATAAAAAACCTGTTTACACACTAACTTATTATTTAAAAGACAGTAACAAAAATAATAAAATTGAAGAAAATGAAAATATAAAATTATTTGTAGAATTAAAGAATGTTGGTGGAGATGGTGGAGAAACAAGCCTTACATTAAAAAATAAAACTTCAAAAGAATTATTCATAAGTAAAGGAATTAAATCTATTAAAAAACTTCCTAAAAACAAAACATTTAAAACAAATTTTGAGTTTAAAATAAAGGGTAATGAGCTACCAAAAGGTAAAGTACTTGCAGATTTACTACTATATGATACTGAAACTAAAAAATTCAAAATATTTGATATGAGCTTTCCTTTTAATAAAAAATATAATAAGAAAATCACTAAAAAAGAAGTAATTATTAATTTCAGTAAAAATATTCCTATGATTATTAATAAAGGAGAATCTGAAACAGTTACTATCTCAGGAACAATGTCAGGTAAAATAATGGATTATTACCTATATACTGCTTCAAATAAAAAATTAAAGTTTGATTATGATAAAATATTATTTTCATCAAATAAAAAGAATAAAAAAACAATCAACTTTAAAACAAAAGTAGAGCTAAAGCCTGGTTTAAATCACATAACAGTTATTGCAAGAACAACTGAAGATTTTATAAGTAGTAAAGAAATTCTTATTTATAATGTAAATGGAGTAAAAGATTTAAATTTAATTAAGTAGTTATTCACATTTTCCATTGTTACAAATAGCATTTTCATCTTCTGTAACAAGCTTACAATCATTATCATTACTACATGGTCTTACACAAACAGAAGTAACAATCAGTGACTGACAAACCATATTTAGCTCATTACAATCTTCATCAGATGAACAAATTTTAGTACAGTAATTATCTAATTCAATTCCTTCTATTTCCATATCAAAACAACCATAACTAGCATCATCATTACAATTAGTTTTTTCTTCACATAAATCACCAAGTTCAACTGATTTGTTAGCATTACTGTGTATACATGCTCCAGTTACTTCATCACAAACAGATCTTAGAAGCTTTAAAGTTTCACACTCTTTATTTAAAACTGTACATTTACTACCCGTATCCAGACCTGAAATAGTTAAAGTGTAATCACTATCAATAGTTAGCTCTGTATCATCACTGGTTTTATATCTATAAATATGAATATAGTAAATTCCTTTTGGTAAGTATTTTGAAGAAACACTTTCTTCTCCTCCAGTAAAAATATTATTAGATGCCATACTATAACCAATATTTCTGAAATTTTCATCAACAATAATTAAATCAAGATCTCCTTTATCAAAATTAATTTTAAAATTTAAACTATTTACATCATTTGTTAAATTAATTTTATACCAATCTTGGTCCATTATACAAATCTGTTTATTTAAAACGATGTTATTATTTTTTAAATCTGTAATATCAATATTTTCAGCATTTGAGCTAATATCATTAGATGACTCTCCACCACAACTATGTTCTTCAAAAGGGATACATGTTTTAGGGATTGCCAAGACATCACAATATAATAATTCATTACTATTTATAGATTTAACCTCCATACAATCAGAATCATTACTACAAACAGCCTCTAGGCACTGCCCTAAATCATTACAAATTTCCTTTTTCTGACAATTATCATGAGTGCTGCATTTATATCTGCAATCAAATGTATTATTTTCCATTTTTTGGCAAATATCATTTTTATCACAAACAGTTTTATCTTCCCATTCTTTATTCTTATTACAAACTTTAACTATTTCACCATTTTCGGAACACTTAGTACTTCCCTCTATACAAATTTCTTTACATTTAAATATTGTTTGATCACAAACTTCATTATTTTCACTATTGCAATGCCCGTCAAGGACACAAAAACCATCTTTTAACTTATTACATTCACCTGTTTCTGAATCACACTCTGCCCATATTTTATCACATTCAATATTTTTACATTTATTTAAAACACATTTATCATCAATACAATCAAGATTATCATCACAACTATCATCTTCATAGCAACGAAGGCCTTCTTTCCCAAACACTTCCTTTTCTTTGCTTTCTGAAGAACAATTTACTGTAAATAAAGCTGTTACTAATAACAAATAAAGATAAAAAAACCTCATCATACCTCCTAAAAAACAACAAAGACAATAAATTATACCTATTATTTATATAATATCAAATTTAATCTGTTGAAAGTAGTTCTTTTTTACGATAGTATAGTATGGCTTATTGGAGGAATTTGAAACTTTTTTATAAAATATCAATAATACTTTTATTATCTTTATTCGTTTCATTTGGAATTTTTTATTATTTTTTATCTAAAACGATATCGGAGGGAACTCTTAGTAAAGTTGAAGAAACAATAGAAGGAAACTTTATTAAAATTATTAAATCTATGAAAAATGAAAAGTTATATGAAGTACCTCAAAATATGATAAAGAAAATATCAACCCTTGAAAAAAATCAAAATTTTTTGGAAAGAGTTTTTATTTTGGATAAGGATAATAAAATAATATTTTCAAGTGATATCTCACTAATTAATAAGAATATCATTAAATTCTATCCAAATATTAAATATTTAAAGGATAAGTTTGATGATGATATCTTTTTTTATATAACCAGTAAACTTACAAATAATAAAAAAGTTATAGCTATTTATAAAATTGAAATAGCAAACCATGTTATTGAGCATTTAAATTCTGTATTTTTAAAATATATTATTATTTTTACTGTAATATTCTTTATTTTAATATTTGTTATGATTAATTTATTACTCTTAAAGCCAATTAAAGACCTTGAATTAACAACTCAAAAATTTGGTAAAGGAAATTTTAATGCAAAAGCAAAAATTATCCGTAATGATGAATTTGGTAATTTGGCAAAACAGTTTAATGATATGGCTCATTCTTTAAACAAGGTAATAAATGAAAAGAACACCTTACTAAGGGTTCTGTCTCATGATTTAACAAATCAAATAGGCTCTTCCTCCCTACTCTTAAAAAACACACTAGAATCATCTGAATATCTTGATAAAAATGATTTAATTGAATATATTACCTATATTGATAAAGATTTAGATAATGCTCAGAAATTAATAAATTTTACCAAAAAATTTATAGCAATTGAATCAGGAAAGATTGAGCTGGAGCTTAAAAAAAATGAAATCATAGAAATAATTAAAGATAGTATTTCAACATTTAAAAACAAGGCAAATAATAAAGGAATTAAAATTATTTTAAAGAAACAAGATAAAGAATACTTTTCTAAAATAGATTCTACTGTTTTTAGATATTCAATTATAGATAATCTGTTAAGTAATACTGTTAAGTTTTCACTTCCTGATAGTGATATTTTTATAGATATCTCCAAAAATGAAGGCTTTATTATCATCAAATTTTTAAATAAAGGTTTATATATACCAAAAAACAAAATTCAAAAACTATTTTCATTAACAGAGAAAACAACATCCTTGGGTACAAAAGGAGAAACAGGAACAGGCTTTGGTTTGCCGATTGTTTACAGATTTACAAGTTTAATGAATGCTAAAATAGAAGTTGAATCAAATAAAATAGAAGAAAATATAAGTGAAAATATCTTTACAATAATTTTAAATAATAAATAAATATTCTTAATACATTATATATAAAATATTAGATTTAGAAATCTATTTCATAGTCAGAAAGTAATAAATTTGGAGTTGTCACTAAATTAATCATCGTACTAATTTTAAATAATAATTTCTTTTCTCCAGTAAATAAATTAAGCAAAAAATTATCAGTTCTTGGATATGCCTCAATAACTAATTTCCCATGAAATCCTTTATCTATCAGCATTGCATCAACAGTATCATAAAAACCACCAATATTATCAATAAGATTTATTTTTTTACTTTCTTCTCCAAGATAAATTCTACCACCAGCTATTTCATTTCTTAACTTATTAATTTCAATATGCCTTCCCTCATAAACTCTTTTTAAAAATAAATTATAAAAATCATCAATATTTTCATCCATTTTCTTAACTTGTGTTTCTGTTAATTTATCAAACATAGAGCTTAAATTACCATTCTTCCATATAGGTTTACTAAATATACCAATCATAAACTTTTTAATTAAATCAATAATCACAAATTTACCCTGATAAGCACCAATAGAACCAACAATACTCATTTTGTTTGCAAATATCTTTTCTCCTGTTACTGAAATATAATATCCTCCAGAAGCAGTCATGCTACCTGTAGAAGCATAAACTGGTTTAATTTTCTTTAATTCTTTTAAAGCATGATTAATTTCATCTGCAACAAAACCAGAGCCACCAGGAGATTCAACTCTTACAATTACACCAGAAACAAATAAATCATTCTTTATTTCTTCTATTGAGTTTAAAATTTTCTCTCTGTAATTTTCATTAAATCCAAAAACAATACCTTTATATTCTGTAATAGGGCCTTCTATTACCAAAACTGCAATTTTAGTTTTTTTAGCTATCTCAAGATTTTTTAAAAACATTGTATTATACAAAGAAGGATTTACGAAAACAATACCTTGATTTATTAATTGATTTTCAAATTCATCAGAATATGCGATTTCATCAACTAAATATAATTTACGAGCTTTAACTGCTGAATATGGAGCATTATCCAGTAATTCAGAAATATTACTAAGCCTTGTATTATCTTTTATTGTTAATTCAACATAAGCTTTTACTCCTGCAACTAACTTATTTAATTCATTTAAGCTATATTTTGTTGGCTCTGTTTTAGTATATTGCTCTGGAGCTGTTTTATAATTTGCTCTTTTAAAAAAATATGGTTTTACCCCTAGAACATCAAAAATACCTCTGTAAAACATCAACATAATATTTGGCCCTTCAATACTCAATTCTACAGCAGGATGAAGCCCTGATTTATTAGCAGCAGTAGCTAAAATATAATCCCCTAAACTATTCATTTTTAAATAAACCCTAAAGTTTTTATTGCCTTTTTTTAAAATAGATAATAATTCTTCTGTTTGTGATGTAGACAATGAGGGTTTTTCAATTTCAAATAAAATTCCTTTTACATAATCATCATTAACAGCTCTTCTGACAATAGTAAGTAAATCAATAAATGAATAGTTACTTCCATTAATAACACCACCTTTAGCTATTTGAGGCATTGGACCATCAAGTTTTATTTTAAGCCAATAATTACTAATTTCTAATGCAGTATACCTTTTCCTTTTTGTATGCAAAGAAGTATAAACTGTATTAAATTTACTACCTAAACTTGTTGCTCCAAAAGTAAAATTAGGACTATCAAGTGAAATAGTTAACTCATGAATATTTTCTTCTGATAATCTTGTATACTGATATGAAAGATTAAAACCATAAATATTTAATAAAGATAATCCTGCATTGACATAATTCCACTTATCTGTTTTTTGTATATTTACAAAAGGTGAAATAAAACCAAGTTTAATTCCAAGCTGTATTGAATGTGAAAAATATTTATTATTTATAAAGTAACCATTATTTTGAAAATCATTCAAATTATTTTGAAAATGCTCAGGATTAACAGTATATGTATATCCAATATATCCAAAAGGAATTCTTAAAATTGTTCCTATATTTCCAAAATTATTTTCATTATAATTAAAATAATTTCCTCCTACAGATAAATAATTTCCTAATTTCATAGAAGAAGAAAATACAGTTAAGAGTTTTTCGGTAGTATTATTATATTCACTTGCATAATATAAATTAAAAAAAAGAAGTGGTCCTCCTAAAAACCATGAAGAATTTTTAGTATCTGTATTATATGAAAATGCCAATTCATTATAATTATTAAATGCAGTAGCTGAAGGATTTAGCCTCATAGGCATATAATCCATATATAAATTATCAGAATATATTATTGTTGAAATCATTATTAGAAATACAAGTATTAATCTTTTCATTATTTCACTCCAATAGTTAAAATTATCTAGTTAATATCATAATTCTATAACAATTACAAATCTCATTTGCATTATAATTCTTTCTTCTATATAATACTTTATTATGTTAATTCGGGGCTTAAAATGAAAAAAATAAAAGTAGGAATTTTAGGAGCAACAGGAGCTGTAGGACAGAGATTTATTCAATTATTAGAAAACCACCCTTGGTTTGAAATAAACTTTTTATTAGCTTCAAAAAATTCAGCAGGCAAAAAATATAAAGATGCAGTTAACTGGAAACTAAACAGTAAAATCCCAAAAAACATAAAAAACCAAATGGTCCATTGTACGGGCAATGCCCCTGTGCTTGCTCCTTATATACAGAATACACAAATAATGTTTTCAGGTTTAGATTCATCAATAGCTCTAGAAATAGAACAATATTTTGCATCACTTGGTAAACATATAGTTTCTAATTCTAAAAACCACAGAATGTTTAATAATATCCCGCTGTTAATACCAGAGATAAACCACGAACATATTAAATTAATATATAATCAAACGGAGAAAGGAAAAATAATAACAAACCCAAATTGCTCAACTACTTTCTTTACACTAATTGCAGGAATAATAAACCAAAAATGGCCTATAGAATCAATGTTTGTAAATACTATGCAGGCAATATCAGGAGCAGGATATCCAGGATTATCATCTTTTGACATATTAGATAATGTAATTCCATATATTGGAGATGAAGAAGAAAAAATGGAAAAAGAACCACTAAAAATCATGGGAAGTATAAATAAATTTAGTGACATAAAAATATCAACTCATGCAAATAGAGTTGGAGTAATTGATGGACACCTTGAAAATATAACTATAAAATTTAAAAATACTTCTCCATCCATAGAGGAAATTAAAGCTGAATTAAATAATTTTATATCTCCACTCTATGATATGAAACTTCCAACAGCATATAAAAATCCTGTACAGGTTTTTGAAGAAAATGATAGACCACAAACAAGACTTGATAGAGGTTTTTTAAATGGAATGGGTGTAAGTGTTGGCAGAATAAGAAAAGATAATATTTTTGATGTAAAAATGACTGTTTTAGGGCATAATACGATAAAAGGAGCAGCTGGAGGAGCAATTTTAAATGCAGAATTATTAATTAATGAATTAAATTCATTAAAAAAATAGAATTTACTTGACGCATAAATAACATATATGTTATATAACCTATAATGTTATTTATATTTCGGAGGAAAAGATGGCACCTAAAAGAAGACACACCAGAGAGACAATTTTAAAAGGCTCATTTAACTTTGTAAGAGAAAAAGGTTATGAGAAAATCTCAGCAAGAAGAATTGCAAACTACATCAACGCATCCACAGCTCCTATTTACAGTAATTTCAAATCAATGGAAGAACTTGAAATGGTATTAGAAGACAAGGCTGTTGATACATTAAAGGATGTATTAATGGAAGAAATGAACAAAAAAACTACCAACTTTCTTGATTTACCATTAAAATATATTGAATTTGCTCTTGATGAAAGAAACTTATTCAATCAAATATCAAAATCCAAAAAATCTATGGAAACAATGAAAGAAAACCTAGAAGAGACTGTATATGTTAAAATGATTGAAAATATGAAGAAATCTGATATTGTAAAAAATATGAAAGATAGTGAATTACATGAAATCATTTTTAAAACATGGTTACAATCTCATGGAATTGCATCTTTTATGGATAGAGACAAGTCTAAGAAAGAAAACTTAAAATATGCAAAATCTTTACTCGAAGACAGTATTTATAGTTCTGTTTATGCAATAAAAAACAATATTAAAAAAGAAGGCCTCTAATAAATGGCAAACTTTAAAACTCATCTTTTAGGTGGAGTTGCATCTTATGCAATTTCCACCTATCTTTTTTGGAATCAAGGCAATCAAACAACATTTTTATATATTGGAGCAATGAGCATCACAGGAAGCTTATTTCCAGATATTGATAGTGATACAAGTAAAACAATAAGGTATTTTTTTAGAGGATTAGTAATACTGGCTCTCTTACTTATAGCAAATACTCTATATCTAAACTCCATTGATATCAAAAAATCAGCTTTTATTCTTATTTCAATTCCTTTTATTATTTTATATTTAATAAAGCCATTTTTTACCAAAATGACATCACATAGAGGAATTTATCACTCAATACCTATGGGTTTAACAATTGCATTACTTACAACATACATACCTTTTACAACCTATAAATTCATAGTATCAACCTCATTTATGATTGGCTTCCTCACTCATTTACTACTAGATGAAATATATTCCTCAGTTACAATTTCTGGCCTTAGAATAAAACCTAAAAAATCATTTGGAACAGCATTAAAATGGCTTGCTCCATCTTTATCTTCAAATATTATATTAAATTTAATATTAATTATTCTCATTTTTGATAATTATGATTTTTTATATGAAAATATTACTCAGCTTTTTAATTTTTAAGCCCTTTTTTAATAGTAGAAAATATAAATTCAACTCTTCTGTTTCTCATCTTATTAATTTTTGAATTATTTGGAAATAACGGTACACTATCACCACGCCCAACTGCATGAAGCAAAAAACCTTTTACTTTTGATTCTTCATTAAAAAACCTTACAATTGAAACAGCTCTCAAAGCTGATAATTCCCAGTTTGTAGGAATTTCAACAGAATTCATTGGAGAGCTATCTGTATGTGCCTCAACATATAATTCTACATTTCTTGTTTTTTTATAAATAGCAATAACATCTTCAAGTAAGGGCCATGCAACAGGCTTTATGACATAAGAGCCTTTATCAAAAATATAATTACCACTAACTCTTAAAACAATTCCTCTACTATCCTTAAAAACCTTCATTTCAACTTCTTCTTCTGATTTTTTATATCTTTTTACAGTTGCTTTTAGTTTAGTAATTATATCTTCTTCCAGTTTAGGGTCAAAATCAGAAGCAATTAAAGTTGTTCCAACAGGGTTCTCATAAACAGGTATTTTTTTTTGAACACCAAAGTTATTTTTAACTTCTCCTGCAACCTGCTTATATTTAACAATATCCATTGTTGAAAATGATAATAAAAGAATAAAAAATGTAAGAAGCAATGACATCAAATCACCAAAACTAACCATCCACCCTGGTGCCCCCTTTGGGCATGGTTTTGGCTTATCTGGTGGTTTTGCCATTATTTATCTCCTTCTTCAAGTCCTCTACCTGCAGGAGGTAAATAAGTAAGTAAAAACTCCTTTAAAATCTTAGGGTTCTCACCTTTTTGTATACCAAGTAAGCCTACAACAATTAAATTCTGTAATTTTTCTTCTTTTGCATTTCTATATTTTAGCTTATCAGAAATTGGAAGAGCAATAAGGTTTGCAATAATAGAGCCATATAGAGTTGTAAGTAATGCAACAGCCATCGCAGGACCAATTGATGCAGGGTCGTCCATATTCGCAAGCATATTTACAAGCCCAACAAGTGTTCCAATCATACCAAAAGCAGGAGCAGCATCTCCCCATGCTTCAAATATACTGGCTCCAAGCTCATGCCTTTCAACAATATTTGAAATATCAGTATACATTAAACTTTCAAGTTGCTCACTATCTGCACCATCAACCAAATAATTAATTCCCTTTTGTAAAAACTGATTTTCTAATTCAACTCTTTCAAGTGCAAGGATTCCTTCTTTTCTTGCCAATGTTGCTAATTCTTCAACTTTATTAATAATTTCAAGCATGTCTGGAATTTTATCAGAAAAAGCATTTTTTGCAATTTTAATAGCAGAGCCAATATCTTTTAAGCTGTATCTGATAACAACAGCCATACTACCACCACCAACAACAAGAACAATAGAAATAGCATCAATAAATAGCCCCAAACTACCACCAAGCAAAATAGCTACGATAATAAGAACTGTTCCCATCAATAACCCAATGATTGTCGCCAGATCCATGAATTCTCCTTTAATACACATTAACTTATTCGTCTTTTTTGGAAAAAACTTGAATTTTTTATAATTTTAAGGATTTTATGGCATTTCAACCACCTAAAAACGGTGTTTTCCATGCAGTTTTTAGCTGAAATCTAAAAACTATGATTTTATAAGCAATTACTAAATGAAAATAAAAAAGCTATACAGCTTGATTTCCCAAGAATATAGATTATAATAAAATAGCTATGATAAAAGAAAGATATCTTAGCTATTAATAGGAGCAACTATGACAAAAATAAAAAGAATACCTTACGGAAAATCAGATTTTGAAGCAGTTAATGCAGAAAATAGATACTATGTTGATAAAACTTCATTTATACCAGAACTAGAGCGAACAGATTATCAGTTTTTAATTCGTCCCCGTCGTTTTGGTAAATCTTTATTTTTGTCAACTTTACATAGCTATTATGATATATTAAATATCACTCGTTTTGAAGAGCTTTTTCAAAATACTTATATTTTAAAAAACCCAACAGAAGAAAAAACATCTTATATGGTGCTTACTTTTAATTTTTCGGCTGTAAACCCAA
>Ga0256827_10000016_pt1 | contig 83589 bp, 87 predicted proteins | sample CV84metaG_FD_185977 | JGI IMG/M metagenome (GOLD analysis project Ga0256827, IMG submission 185977) | Hydrothermal vent microbial communities from East Pacific Rise, Pacific Ocean - CV84 | ecosystem: Environmental > Aquatic > Marine > Hydrothermal vents | place: Pacific Ocean: East Pacific Rise... | reverse complement strand
TAAATGGAGTAATTTTAGTCAGTTTGTGCATTGGAAAGAGGTTATGATTTAAAGTTGATTCTTTCAAATTTTATGAATTTTACTCATAATCTCTTTCTACACAACCTGACTATTTTTTACATATTATCGATACAGAAAGTAATAGAATGTGATTTATTGAAGAAGATGTTTTACAGTTTTTTAGAATGTGATATAGATACTGAGATAACAATGCAATGAATAAACTTTTAAAATGATATAATTATGATAAAGATTTAGATTATATAAAACCGTTCCTTTATTATAAAGATATGCTTGTTACTAATTGGCTAATAGTTGTAAATAAATGAGATAAAAATAGAATAAAAGATATAGAAAAAAGAATTGAAAATTGGTATACTTGGGATTATAAATGGATACTTTATACTTAATATAATAAAAAAATGACAAATACACAAATGGATTTTGGTAATCTAAATTTCTTAAATAATGAAATTACACAAAAAATTGAAAATAGTTTTTGAAGCCCTGTTTATGTTTATAGTCAAGAAGAATTAGAAAAAGCTGCAGATGATTTTTTGGCTTTTCCAAATGCTTTTGGTTGTGATACTAGATTTGCTATGAAAGCTAATCCAAATATAAATATTTTAAAAATATTTAATTCTAAATGAATTTTGATAGATGCTAGTAGTGAATATGAAGTTTTTAGAGCTGTTAATGCTGGTTATAAATATGAAGATATTTCTATATCTGCACAAGAATTTCCTCAAAATTGAGAAGAATTAATTAAAAAATGATTGTTTTTTAATGCAACTTCTATTCATCAAATAGAAGAAATTTGAAAAATAATAACAAAACTGTCAACAGAGGGCTTTAGCCCTTTGTCTAATTGAAATTATGAAATTTGAGTAAGAATAAATCCAGGAACAGGAGATGGAGCTTTTAAAGCAATCTCAACTGGTTGAACAACTTCAGGATTTTGAATTTGGCATGAAAAAATTTCTGAAATAAAAAAAATTGCTCAAAAATATAATTTAAAAATTACAAAAATACATATTCATATTGGTTCAGAAAATACCCCAGAATCTTGGGTTAATTCAGCTAATATTGGACTAGATTTTGTAGAAATATTTGAAGATGCTACTTGTTTGGATTTATGAGGAGGTTTTAAAAAAGCAATTATGCCCTATGAAAAATCTGCTGACCTGCAATCTATTTGAAAAGCAGTAAGTGAAAAATTTGAAGATTTTTATAAAAAAACTGGAAGAAAAATTTCTCTTGAAGTAGAACCTTGAAAATCTTTAGTAATTAATTCTTGTAGTGTAATAGCTAAAATTGTTGATATTGTTGATACAGGAAAAGAAGGTTATGAATTTATAAGAATTAATTCAGGTATGACTGATATGCCAAGAGTTCCAATGTATTGAGTTCAAGAACCAATATATATTATGAATAATTCTACTGAAAAACAGGATTATATAATGATATGACATTGTTGTGAATCTTGAGATTTATTAACTTGTAAATTATATGAGCAAGAAACTTTAGAAAACAGGAAATTAAATTCTGCCAATATTTGAGATTTAGTTGTAGTTGACTGAGTGTGAGCATATAATTCTTCAATGAGTATGAAAAATTATAACTCATTCCCAGAAAGTGGAGAAGTTATGATAAAGAATAATTGAGAAGTAGTAGAAATTAGAAAAAGAGAAAAAGTTGAAGAAATTTGGAGAAATGAAATTAGTGTAGTTTAAAAAAGAGTATTTACTAAATTTAGTAAATACTCTTTTTGACAAATAAGTATTTGTATTTTTAAATATAATTATTATTATAAAAAAATATAAAATTTAATTTTGTAAATAAAAATAATATGGCTGAAGAAATATCTGAAATACAAGAACCAGTTGAGATATCTGAAGAAGATAAATTGAAAGAATATAATTATTGTAAGACTAATAATGAAGCTATGAATTCTAATGCTTGAAAATGGGAGTTTTTTAAAGCTTTAAAAAATAAATTTTGAGAAGAAGAATGAAAAAGATTTTATAAAATTATATATAGAATTTTAGGTTGATTTTGAAGTACTAAAGAAGAAAGGGAAGAAATAAAAAAGAATATTGTAGATAATAAAAAGTTTATTGAAATATTAAAAAATATTGTAGATGATAAAATGAAATGAAGTAAAAATCAAATTGAATCAAATGTTATAAACATAGAAACAATTATAATTTTATTATCTAATGCTTTAGTAAAAGAAGATGTTGCAGAAATTATTTGAATGGATGAATTAGAAAAAAATATTAAAAGAATATAAATTTTGAGAAACTATAGATTGAATTGATAATGAAAATTCTGAAATAGATATTGAAGAAGATTTAGAAAAAAATATTATTTTAAAAATAAATTCATCCAATTTTTATATAATAAATAAAGAAACTAAAGAAAAAGAAGAATATACAGAATATGAAAAAATAACTTCTTGAGAGAATACATGGATATTATTATGAAATAATGAATGATATAAAATTTTAAATGATAGTAATAAGTGATATTTTGAAATTAAATTAGAATTAAAATTATTTGAGAAAGGCTTTAAATTTACAGATAAAATGAAGATAGAAGTTAAAGTTGCTAAAAATTGAAATTTAAATATAAAATTAATAAATAAATATAATAAATTCTGACGTATAGCTATTAATAGAGAATGTGAAATTTTATAATTTTGAGGATAATTTTTAAAAAATGAGCTAAAACAGCTCTTTTTTTATTTTCCATAGTTTTTAACATAAAAAGGTTTTTAAACTTGATTTAAGGCAGTTTTTTAATAAAATATAGTAAAATTAATATATTTGTTTACAAAAATAAATTATGTGATTATCTACAGAGGCTATTAAAAATATGAAAGACTTGGGATATTCTTTTGAAGAAATAGAGGATGTTTCAGGTAGACTAGAAAGGGTTGATAATTGAACTGAAAAAATATTATCTTGAGAAGAATTTTGGTGAGGAGTGTATAAAAATATAAATTCTAAAATGAAAGTACAATGTATGAAATAGTTTATTTAGAAAGTTCAAAAATAGATTTTCAAGAAATTTATTCATATATTTGAAATGATAATCAATATTCAGTAAAGGTTATTGTTAAAATAAAAAATACTATTTTATATTTAGAAGATTTACCTTATATGGGACAAGAAGTTGGTTTTTGATTAAGACATTTAATTGAACAAAAATACAAATATAAAATTCTTTATAGAATAAAATGAAATACAGTAGAAATTGTTCATATTTGAAAAAATAAAAATATTTATTAAAAATTTATAAAAAATGAGTGAAGAAAATAATGGAAGTTTAGAAGGGGCTGAAAACTTAAGTTTGGATACTTCTGTAGTTTATCATTGAGATACTCCTACAAATATTTCTGATGATATGGAAAAATCATATTTAGAATATTCAATGGCTGTAATTGTTTCGAGAGCATTGCCTGATGTTAGAGATTGAATGAAACCAGTTCATAGAAGAATACTTTATTCTATGCATGAACAAGGGCTAAAGTCTACTGCAAAATATAGAAAATGTGCTACTGTTGTCTGAAATGTACTTTGAAAATATCATCCACATGGTGATAGTTCTGTTTATGGTGCTTTAGTTAGAATGGCTCAAGATTTTTCACTTAGATATCCTTTAATTGATGGTCAAGGGAATTTTGGTTCTATAGATGGTGATAATCCAGCTGCTTACAGATATACTGAATCAAAATTAGAAAAAGTTACTGAATTAATTTTGGCTGATATTGAAAAAGAAACTGTTGATTTTAGAGATAATTTTGATGCAACTCAATCAGAACCAAGTGTACTACCTACTAGATTACCTTCATTATTAATGAATGGTGTTATGGGTATTGCTGTTTGAATGGCTACAAATATTCCTTCTCATAATTTATGAGAATTAATTGCAGCTATCAAATATATAATGAAATCAGAAAATCCTGAAGATATTACTGTTGAGGATTTAATGCAATTTGTTCAAGGTCCAGATTTTGCTACAGGTTGAGAAGTTTATGATAGAGAAGCTATTTTAACTGCTTATTCTACAGGTAGAGGTTCAGTTATAATGAGATGAGTTGCAAATATTGAAGAAAATAAAAAATGAAGAGCATTTATTAATATTTCAGAAATTCCTTTTAATGTAAATAAATCAAAATTAGTTGAAAAAATTTGAGATTTAATTAGAGATAAAAAAATTATTTGAATATCAGCTTTGAGAGATGAGTCAAATAAAGATGGTATTAGAATTATTTGTGAAATTAAAAAAGATGCTTTTCCTAAAAAAATTCTAAATCAAATTTTCAAATTAACTCAATTACAAACAAGTTTTGGTTATAATATGATTGGTCTTTGAGAAAGATGAATGCAACCAAAATTATATAATCTTAAAGAATTATTAAAAGAATTTATAGCTCATAGACAAGAAGTAGTTACTAGAAGAACACAATTTGAATTAAGAAAAGCTGAAGCTAGAGCTCATATTTTGGAAGGTTTGAAAAAAGCACTTGACCATATTGATGAAGTAATAAAGGTTATTAGAGCAAGTAAAACTAAAGAAGAAGCTAAAGTTGAATTAATGAAAACTTTTGCATTTTCAGATATTCAGGCAACAGCTATTTTAGAAATGAGATTGAATAAATTAGCTGGTTTAGAAAGACAGAAAATAGAAGATGAACTAAATGAAAAATTAATTTTAATTGCAGATTTATTAGATATTTTAGCTAAACCTGAAAGAATTGATTCAATAATTGATACTGAATTTGATGAAGCTCTTGAGGCTTTTGGTGATGAGAGAAGAACTAAAGTAAATGCTTGAAAAGTTTGAGAATTTAATCCAAAAGATACAATTCCAAATGAAGAAGTTATGATTGCTTTTTCTAAAAAATCATATATCAAAAGAGTTAAATCAACTGCATTTAGAACTCAAAGAAGATGATGAAAATGAATTGCAACAGGTACAAAAGAAGATGATGAAATTATGTTAATGGTTCCTACAACTAACCATGCAGATTTACTTTTTTTTACTACTAAATGAAGAGTATTTAATCTTCCAGCTTATGAAATTCCTGAAACTTCAAGAACAGCTAAATGACAACCAGTAATTAATTTAATTAATTTACAAAAAGGTGAAGAAATAGCTGCTATTCTAGATATTACTAGAGAACAAAATAAATATTTATTCTTTGTAAGTAAAAACTGAATAGTTAAAAAACTTGATATGGAACAAGTAACAAAAATTAGATCAAATGGTCTGAAGGTTGTTTGAGTAAAAGATGATGATGATTTAATGTGGGTTAAAACAACTTCTTGAAATGATAATATTTTCTTAGCTACTCATAATTGAAAAGCTATCCAATTTAATGAAGATGATGTTAGACCAATGGGAAGATGAGCTGCTTGAGTTAAATGAATTAATTTAAAGGCTGGGGATGAAGTTATTGAAGTTGCAATTGTTTCAGAAGAAGTGGAATATGTTTTCACTGTTACAGAAACTGGTATGTGAAAAATAACAGGAATTGAAGAATATAAAAATCAAAAAAGATGATGAGCTTGAGTAAAAGCTATGGTTATAAATGATAAAACTTGAAAATTAGTAAGTTGTAAAATTCTTACTTGAGAAGATAAAAAAATATTAGAAGTTATTTTGATTTCTAAATGAGGACAAACTATTAGAATGAATTTAGGTTGAATTAGAAAAACTTCAAGAGTTACTCAATGAGTAATTTTAACTAAATTAAAACAAAAATGAGATATTGTTGTTAGAGCTTCTCTTATAAAACAAGGGGAAGATGAGGAAGAATAAAAAAATTAGAAATATTTTAAATATTTCTAATTTTTTTATTTATATTCTAAAAAATGTTTTTCATAATAATTTTTAGCATATTCAAGATTTTGAAGAACTCTTTCTTCATTTCCTGCTCATAGTTCAGATTGTTTTACTTTTAAAGTAATATGTCCATTGTAACCTCAAGTTTTTAGTTTCATAAAGAAACTTTCTAAAGGTAGGTATGAAATTCATCCTCCAGCACTTCCTGGTAATAATCCCATTTGTGTACCTCTTCTATCTGATAAAAATATATTTTTAATATTACTTCATAATATTTTTTGTGCTTTTAATATATCCATTCAAGAAGCTGGGTCAATAGCTCAAATATCTAAAGTAGCATCTCATGTTACTTTTTTTAATTCACCAAGTGTTGAATTTTTATATTCTGGAATAATAAAAAACATAAATTTTGGTTCTACATTTTGAATAGCAATAGAAAGATTTGTATCTTTTTTTACTTTTTGTAGATAATAAGAAAACCATTTAGTATTTTTATCCATTAAATGTGGCGGAGAAAAAGTTACAACTTGAGCATTTACTGTTGTAGCAATTTTTATAATTTTATCAACAGCTTTTTCATTCATACCTTTTACTGGTGCAGTAATTGCAACAACAGGTATTTCAAAGGCATCACTTAGTCCTTTTATATAATCTTCATCCCATAAATCATATTCTAATTTACTTAGAGATAGTTCAATACCATTATATTTTGCTTTTTTAGCAAATGAAAACACTCTGTGTAAAGAGTATCAACTTAGGCTTGAAGTAGATAGTAATAACATATTTTTCCTTTTTTATAAATTAATATAATAATATTTTAACATATATTATTTTTTAATGCAAAAAAAAAGACTATATAAAATAATCTTTTTATCTAAGTAATATTTTTCATTCATTTTCTTCAAAATTTATCTTATATATTCATGTCTTATTAAGTATAAGTAATTCTCAATCATGTTTTATATAAAAATCAATTATTTTATTTTTTTGTCATTCAATTTGTCATAAATATTTTAAACTTTTTGTATCTTGATATCTTCTTGAATTAGGTTCTGTTATATATATTTTATTATTTAATAATATATATACATAATTTAATTCAGGTCTTGTTTTTATTTTTATAGGTGATGATACAATTTCTACTTTATAATTGTCTGGAAAATTATTTAAATCTAATTTTTGTATAAATTTTGTTTTAGAGAAAAATTTAATTATTTTTAAATCTTTTTGAATAATATAAAATGCTCAATCAATAGCTATATCTACCATATTTTTTATACTATCTTGATTTTCTTTTTTTAGATAAGAAATTGATTTAGTAAAATTATTTCCAGACTTTTTATGTTTATATATTTGATTATCTTTTTTTGATATTAAATATATATTTGAACTATATGAAGAAATCATTTCAGAGGTTTCCCAAGAATCTTGTCAAATTACATCAGATGTTTTGAAATTTCAATTAGTAGAAAATAATATAATATTTCATTTTTTAGTTACTAATGCAATTTTATCAACTAATGATGTTGCATCAATAAAAATATCATCTTTTAATTCTTTATAGATAAATTTTTTAGATTGAATTCATTTTATAATAGGTCATTCTATATAATTTTTTCAAATAATATAAACTTTTTTATTTAGTCATAGTATTTTTATAGTATCATTTGAATTTAGGCTAAGTAATTTATTTTTCTCATTTTCTTTAAATGATGTTATTCAATCAAATGATTTTTTTAATTTTGCAATTTTGTCTTCTAATAATTTTATATCTTCTAAATATAGTTCTTTTTCTTTTAACGTTCTTATTATTTCTTCTGTATGTTTTATATTTAAATTAAAAATATCTTTATTTGTTGTATTTTCACTAGCTTTTCTAAGAGAGATTTTAGCTTCTTCTAATTTAATAGTTTGTATTTCTTTTTCTTTAGAAATTTTTGAATCTGTTACTGTAGATCAAATTATTTTATATAGAAAAAATATAGAAAAGATTATTACAATAATAAATAAAAGACTCTTTATTATTTTTTCTTTTTTTAGAAAATTTTCTTGAATTACTAGAATAATTGCAATTATTCTTTTTATAAAAGTTTTATCAGCAATTTTTAGAAAAAATTCTTTTAAAAAATCTATCTTAGAATTACATTCTTTTGAATTAGTTTTTTTATAAACAAAAGAAGTTACAGAAATATTTTTTTCTATATTTTCTTCTTCAAAAATTTGTTTTATAGAATTATTAAAAATAGAAATTTTACTATTATAAGAATCAATAAAATCACTTTCTGATAGGTAACTTAAAAGTCTTTTAGATGACATAGTAATAATGTCATTATTTTCTAATGATCAATTAGATATAAAGCTAAATTCATTTTTTCTATCTTTTATATCAGTAATTTCAATTACATTATTTTCTTTTACAAGATAGCAAGATCAATTTCAAATATTTGAAAATAAAAATTCTTTTTTATTTAATATTCAAATAACCATATTAATTCTATCTTCATTATCTTCATTATACCAAGATTTTAGAACTGAATTAATTAATTCTAGAGAATGAGAAAAATCTTTATAAGTATTTTTTTCAGATATTCTATCTATTGTGTAATCAAAAATTTTATTTAAAACATAGTCTAAAAAAGCTGGATTTTTTGAACTAGCAGAGATAAATAAATCTAATTTATTTCATAAATTTATGTTTTTTGAAATTACTTTAGTTTTACTAAAGGAATTTTCTTTTATCATATTAACTTCAAACATTTTTTATAATTTTTTAGTGTTATTTTTTGTACAATTATTATATAACTTTTTTTATAAAATCAATTTTAAAAAATGCTAATTTAATTAAAAATTTTGCTTTATATTTTTTTTAGCTAAAATATTTTAAAATTATTTATTAATAAAAAAATATGGATTATATTTTAATAATTGCTGGTTTTGCTTTACTTATAAAATGAGCAGATTATATGGTTGATTGAGCAAGTTCTTTAGCAAAAACTTTTTGAGTTTCAAATTTAGTTATTTGATTAACTATAGTTGCTTTTGGAACAAGTGCTCCAGAATTGGTTGCAAGTATGATGTCTGCTTTTAGTTGAAATGCTGACTTAGCAGTTTCAAATGTTATTGGTAGTAATATTTCAAATTTACTTTTAATATTATGAATTACAGCTTTGGTTTATCCAATTAAAACACCTAAAAATACATTTTATAAAGAGATTCCATTTATGTTGGCAGCAACAATCTTATTTATTTTATTAGTTATTTTTGAACCAATTCAAGAAATTACTAGACCAGATGCTTGGATTTTGATAATGTTTTTTTCAATTTTCCTTTATTATATTTTTAGACAAGCAACTAAACCAAAAAAGATTTTATGAATTCGTAAAAAAGAAGAAATTGAAGAAATTGTTGAAGAATTACCAAAGTGGAAATCAATAGCTTATACTTTATGAGGTTTAGTTGGTTTAGTTCTTTGATGAAAATTTATAGTAGATTGAGCTGTATCAATAGCACAAACTTACAATATTCCAAATTCTTTTATTTGAGTTACAATTATTGCAATTTGAACAAGTTTACCAGAGTTAGCTTCAAGTGTGATGGCTGCTTTGAAAAAAAATACAGATATGGCAATAGGTTGAATAATTGGTTCAAATATATTTAATTCACTTTGGATTTTATGAGCAACTTGAATAATAATGCCATTAAAAGCATATACTTGAGTTGAAATAGATGCATTTTTTAATATTTTTGCAGTATTATTAGTATTATTTTTATTAATTTTATCTTGAAAAAATAAATTAACAATTTGAAAAAAATCAGGAATTTTATTGGTTTTAACTTATTTTTCTTATATTTGATATTTAATCTGGAGTTTATAAAAAAACTGAAACTTTTTAAAATTTCAGTTTTTTTATTCAAAAGGTAATTTCATTATATTTTGTTTTTTACTTTTAGAAAATCATTTTGTTTCAGCTTCATTTAATGAAATTAAAATAGATTTCTCTTTTTTTCTTATTTTGAGAAACACTCATACTTGAAATAAAATTCAAGCTATTATATAGAAAGTTAATCAACTATGGTAAATAATATCTTTATTTAAAATTTCTAATCATTTTATAGTTCTAAGAGAATTAAATCATAGAATCAAAAGTATTATGGCAGAAAATAATAAAATACTATTATCATTTATTTTTTTATTAAAAAACATTTTTATTTTTTCTTTAGTTTGTTTAGAAAAAAGTATAAATAAATTTAATATAATCAATATTAGACTAATAATTCCAACTAATCAATTTATTTTAGAAAAAATTCATTGAGTTATTGTTCAATTATAAGGAAGAGTGAACCAGGGAATAAACATTGAAAAAATTATAATTCATATTCAAATTAAAATTGTTAATTCAGGAAATCAAAAATTAGAGAATTTTATTTTAATTTTATTAAAAGTATTAAGTGCTTTTTTTCTTTTCATTTTTTTACTATGACTCATTTTTTAAGGTTTTAATAAGTTAATATTTTATTATATTAAGTATTTTTTTATTTTTATCAAAAAATAATTTGCTTTTATATAAAAAAACTATATATTTTATTTATATTAATTGATAAAAAAGATATATGATTTCACATACAAAAGCAATAACTGTTAATGGATTAGAATCTAGTGTGGTTGAAGTTGAGGTTGATATAAATAATGGACTTCCTGCTTTTACTATTGTTGGTTTACCTGACCAATGAGTTCAAGAAAGCAAAGAAAGATTAAAATCTGCTATGAAATCTAGTGAAACTAGATTAGCAACTACTAGAATTACTGTGAATTTAGCCCCTGCTACAATCAAAAAATCTTGACCAAGTTTTGATTTACCAATTGCAATTTGAATTTTGAGGAATGATTGATGGATAGTTGAAGATAAATTAATTGATGATTCAGTTTTTGTTGGAGAATTAGCTTTAGACTGAAAAGTTAGAGTTGTTGATTCAGTGTTACCTATTACAATTTGAGCAAAAGAAAAAGGATTTAAAAGAATTTTTGTACCAAAATGAAATGCCATTGAGGCATCAATTATTCCTTGAATTGATGTGATTTGAGTTGAATCTTTAAAAGATTTAATAGATATTTTAAATTTGGCTGTTGAACCAAAAATTGAAGAAAAATTGGATTTTACTAAATTCAAAACTAGTTGAGATAATTTTTTAGAAAAAAATGATTTCAAATATGTTCTTGGACAAAATCATGCAAAAAGAGCTTTGGAAATAGCTGCTTCAGGTGGACATAATATTATTATGGAATGACCTCCTTGATCTTGAAAAACTATGTTAGCAAAAGCATTTTCTACAATACTACCTGATTTAACAGTTGATGAAGCTATTGAAATTTCTAAAATATATTCTATTTCAGGATTACTTTCTCCAGAAAATCCAATTGTAAAACATAGACCTTTTAGAACAGTTCATCACACAGCTTCTGGAGTAAGTATTATTTGAGGTGGAAGAAATGCTAGTCCTTGAGAAATTTCTCTTGCTCATAAATGAGTTTTATTTTTAGATGAAATTTTAGAATTTCAAAAATCAGTTTTAGAGGTTTTAAGACAACCTTTAGAAGATGGGGAAGTAACAGTAACTAGAGTAAATGCTAGCTATAAATATCCAGCAAAATTTACATTAGTTTGAGCTTTAAATCCTTGTCCTTGTGGTTATTTAACTGATGATTCAAGAGATTGTGTTTGTAGTCCAAAACAAATATTAAATTATAGGTCAAGATTATCATGACCACTTTTAGATAGAATTGATTTATTTATAGAAGTTCCAAAAGTGGAAACTTCTAAATTTTGAAATAAAGATAGCTATGAATGAGTTGAGACTTCAGAACAAATTAAAATTAGAGTTGAAAAAGCAAGAAAAATTCAACAAATAAGATTTAAAGAAATTTGAATGACTTCAAATTCTGAAATGTGAACAAAAGAAATTAATACTTATTGTCAATTATCTCCAGAAAGTGAAACTGTTTTAAAACAAGCAGTAAGTTCAATGAATTTATCAGCCAGAGCATATTATAGAATTTTAAAATTATCAAGAACAATAGCTGATTTAGAAGGAAAAGAAAATATTGAAACCAATCATATTTTAGAATCTTTAAGTTTTAGAAAAAAAGAGGAAATATAAAATTGAAAAAATTACAAAAAAAGCTAGAATATTAATATATAATTTTCTAGCTTTTTTTTAGAAAATATTTTAATAAATTATAATAAAAATTTTATGAAAGTAAGAATAAAGACCTTTGATTGAAAATCTCTAAATTATGAAACTTCACAAGCTTGTGGTTTTGATTTTAGATCAAGTGAAGATATTACAATAAAGGCTGGAGAATTTGGATTAGTAGAAACATGAACAGTTGTAGAAACTCCAGAAGGATTTGCCTTACAAATTCAACCAAGAAGTTCAACTTTCAAAAAATTTGGACTTATTCAAACTAATTCAGTTGGTTTAGTTGATAGAGATTATTGTGGTGAAAATGATACAATAAAATTTGGTTATTTGAATATGAAAAATACAGATATTACTATTGAAAAATGAACAAGAATTGGTCAATGAATATTTTTAAAAATATGAATTGCTGATTTTGAAGTAGTTGAAAAAATGTGAAATGATGTAGATAGAGGTTGATTTTGAACAACAGGTGATAAATAAAAAATATTTTAATAAAATAAATATAATTATATGGATAAAATGGATGTTGAAATAATGGTTGTAAAAAATGATTATTTATTTAAAAATTATGAAAGAGAAACAAAATTTTATAATGGAAAAGATTTTCTTATTGAAAAAATAATATTAGAAAATTTTGAATATATGAGAAGATGAAATGCAGAAGTTAATTTTGATTATAAACAACCAATTACTTATGCTGTTATTTTAAATAAAAACAATGAAATTTTTGTTTATAAAAGATGATGAAAAAGTAGTAATAATTGAGAAACAAGATTAGCTGATAAAATTGCTATTGGAATAGGAGGACATTTAGATAAAGAAGAATATTTAGAAAATCCTTTAAAAGAGTGACTGTTAAGAGAAGTAGAAGAAGAAATTTGATTAACATCTAAAGATATAGATTTAGTTGAAGCAATATGATTTATAAATAATGAAGAAAATGAACTAAATCAGGTTCATATTTGAGCAGCGTATATGATTAAAATTAATAATGATAAAATTAAATTATTAGATTGAGAATTAGAAAAATGAGAATTTTTAAGTGTAGAAAACTATGAAAAAATGATTAATTCAAATAAATATGATATTGAACCTTGGTCAAAAATTTTATTAGAACCTTTAAAACAATATTTAAATAAATAAAAACTTATTTATGAATGAAAAAATAAATAAACAGATTGAGTATTTAAAAGAAAAAGGTTTCATTATTTCTGATGAAGAAAAAGTAAAATGATATTTGATTAAAGTTTGATTACATAGATTGAGGAGATATTTTAATACAGTTGAAGAATATAATTGAACTGATTTTCAAGAAATAATAAATGCTTATATTTTTGATAAAGAATTAAGGTGATTAAATCTTCAAGTTATTGAAATTATAGAAAAATCATTGAAAAGTTTATTAATTTTAAATTTAGATAATTATTTAGATTGAAAAAATTATATTAATACTTGATGAAATTTTAATATTTACAAAGAAAAAAATAAATATAGAAAAAGACAAATTTATATAGAAAAAAAGATTATAGATTTGAAATATAATGATATTGAGTGTTTTAATTTTATTGAAAAGAATAACTTTTTATCTAGTGAATTCTTTTTTGATAATTTAACTTTTTGAGAAATAATTAATATTTTTTATGATCTAACTTTAGAAAAACAATATATTATTTCAAAGTATTATTGAATTCCTTTAGAAATATTTAAAAGCTGGATTTCAGGAGTCTTATATTTAAGAAATTTATCTAGTCATTGAAAGAATATTTTTAATAGAAAAATGACAAAATCTTTAAAATGAAGGGAATTAATTAATGTTTTTTGAAATAATAATAATTCATCATACATAAGTTATTTATTTGTATTAGATTTATTTTCTAAAAAATTAATAGAAGAAAAGAAATGGATTAATGAAATATTTAAATTAATGATAAAGTTTAATATAAAATATGAAAAGTTTTATTTACAAAAAGAAATCCCCCATATTGAGCATGAAATAAATTCAGAGGCCTGGGAGATATTAGTAAAAGAATTATATAAGAAATACTTATATAAGTCAAATTTAAATTAGTAATTTTTAAATAAATAATTATGAAACAATACTTAGATTTACTTAGAGAAATTAAAGATAATTGAATTGGTAAAGATGATAGAACTTGAACTTGAGTTAGAGGTATTTTTGGTATGCAGGCAAAATATAATTTGGATGATGGTTTTCCTTTAGTTACTACTAAAAAAACATTTTTAAGAATAATTATTGTAGAGCTTATTTGGTTAATTAGATGAGAAACTAATATTAAATATTTGGTTGATAGAAAATGTCATATTTGGGATGAATGGCCTTTTCAAAATTGGCTTGATAATTCAGGTGAAGCAGAATCTGTAGAAATGTATAGTGAAGAGTGGATGGCTCTTAAAAAAGAATTTGTTAAGAAAATAAAAGAACTTCCAGCTGATGATTCTTGGGTGGTTAAATGGTGAGAATTAGGTCCAGTTTATTGAAAACAATGGAGAAATTTTAATTGAGAACAAGTTGACCAAATTAAAAATGCAATTACTCAAATTAAGATAAATCCTACAAATAGAAGAATTATAGTATCAGCTTGGAATCCAGCACAAATTGATGAAATGTTACTTCCTCCTTGCCATGCTTTTTTTCAATTTAATGTTGATACAACTAATAATAAACTAAATGTTCAACTTTATCAAAGAAGTGCAGATATGTTTTTAGGAGTACCTTTTAATATTGCAAGTTACTCAACACTTTTGATTTTAATTGCAGAAATTACTGGGTTAAAACCATGAACTTTTACTCACACTCTCTGAGATGCTCATATTTATAATAATCATATTGAACAAGTTGAAAAACAATTAGTAAATAAACCTTTTCCTCTTCCAGAATTAAAAATAAATAAAGATATTAAAACTTTGGAAGATATTGAAAAATTAGAATGGGAAGATTTTGAATTAATAAATTATAAATCACATAAAGCAATAAAGGCTCCTGTTGCTGTTTAAAATCTAGTTAGTTACTAGATTTTTTATTAATAACAAAAAAAACTAAATAAAATAATTATTTAGTTTTTTCTTTGTTTTTAAATGGTGGGCATAGATGGAGTTGAACCATCGACCTCACGATTATCAGTCGTGCGCTCTAACCAACTGAGCTATACGCCCTTAAAATTTCTTTTAAGCAAGATGATTATATTTATATAATTTATTTTGCAAATTTAATTTTAAGTTTTTTTAAAATGGTCGGAAATGTGAGACTTGAACTCACAACCCCACGCTCCCAAAGCGTGTGCGCTAGCCAATTGCGCCAATTTCCGATTTGTCTTAAATGGAGCGGGTAATGAGACTCGAACTCACAACCCTCTGCTTGGAAGGCAGATGCTCTAGCCAATTGAGCTATACCCGCAATTTTTTAGACAAGAGAACTATAACCAAAAGGCTTATTTTTGCAAATTTTTTTTAGACTTTTTTTTTATTATTTATATAATTTAAAAAAATATAAAAAACAATAAATGAAAAATAAAAAAAAATATATTATTTGAATAGATGAAGCAGGAAGGTGACCTTGGCTTTGACCTGTTTTAGCTGCTGCATTATGCTTCAATCCTGAAAATATGCCATATAAAGATTTTATTGGAAAATTAAATGATTCTAAAAAACTTTCTGAAAAAAAGAGAGATGAACTTTATTGAGAATTAATAGAAATGAGTAGGTGAATTAATCCAAAAATATTTTTTTGATTAGGTTTGGTTGATAATTTTATTATTGATGAAATAAATATTAGGCAAGCAAATAGGGAAGCAATGAGAAGAGCTATAGTTGAACTTTCAAGAAAAATAGCCCACCCCCAACCCCTCCCTTGTAAGGAGGGGAGTATTTTTAATGTTGATATTGAAGTTTTGATTGACTGAAGAGATAATTATGATTTTGAAGAATTAGAAGTAAGGCCAACTTATATAGTTTGAGGAGACTGAAAAATTTCAGAAATTTGAGCAGCATCTATTATAGCTAAGGTTTTCAGAGATAAAATTTTAGTTCAGTATGCATCACTTTATCCAGATTTAGGAATTGAAAATCATAAATGATATTGAACAAAAAAACACAGTGAGAATTTAGTTAAAAAATCTGATATAACTTGAATTCATAGATTAAGTTACAAGCCAGTAAAAAAAGTTTTAGAAAAATAATATATTTTTCATTGTTTTGGTTAGTAAAACAGTGAAAAACTATAAAATAATAATTATAAAATTAAAAAATATGTTTAACTTAAAAGAGAAAATTCAAAAATCAATGAAACCTGCTTATTGGACTAGGGGGGCAGAAATTTTTAGAAATGATGAAGTCTGATATATTTCATTAAATGATGATTGAGCAAAAATTAATTTTGAATCTGAAGTAGAATGAAGTTCTTATAATAAATATGAAGTTTATATTTGAATAAATAAAGAAACAAAAAAGATTATTCATGATTGTGAGTGTCCTGCTCATACAAATTTTGATTGATGTAAGCATATTTCAGCTTTTGTTAGAAGAATTGATGTAGAGTATAAAATTGATGATGATTTAGAGGTTATTAGTAAGGTTGATTGAAATACTGAAAATGAAATAAACGTAGTTTCTCAGTTAATGGAGATGATTAGTTGAATACAAAATAAATGAAAAATAGAAAGAAGACAAGAAAATAAATTATCTATTTTTTCAAAAATACAGTGAGCTGATAATGAAGAAGAAGGAGAAAAAAAAGATTTATTTAAAGTAAAATTAGATTTTATTGATTGATGATATTGAGCAGAATATGATATGAAAATGTGAGTTTATAAGTGTAAAATTTTAAAAAACTGAAAATTATCGGCTTGAATAAAGGTAAAAAGAAATGCATTAAATTGATATGATATTCCAAAAGAAATTAAAAAATTAAAATTATTTTTAGATGAAGCTTGAAGTTATCGGTCAGATTGAGTTGAGGGAATTAGGTTTTTAGATGACCCTGATTATTTTTTGAGTAGTTTATTTTCAATAAATACAGTTTTTAATGCAGGAAATAATAATATTTTAAATATTGATAAAAATATTTATGATCTAAAAATTTCAGTAAAAAAGAAAGAAATTAAGGATAATACTAATACAAAATTGTCAACAGAGGGCTTCAGCCCTTTGCAAAATTATGAAATAAAATTAGTTTTAGATACAAAAAAATGACAAATATTTTTTAAAAATTTTAAACTTGTTTGAGAGAAAAATAATAAAAATTTTGCTGTTTTGAGAAAAAACTGAGACTTATTATTTTTTAAATCAGATTTAGGTTTTGATTTTATAAATGAATTAAATTCTGGTGATTTGTCTTTAAGTGAAGAAGAATTTGAACAATTAAAAAGTTCTGCATATTTTGAAAATATTATAAAACATTCAAATTCAATTGATGATTTATGATTAGAAAAAATTATTTGAGATCCAAAATGAAAAATTATTATTGAAATTGATGAAAATTTTGAAAATGTTGTGGCTAAGGTTGGGATGAATTATGGTGATAATAATAATGTTTTTTTGGAGGATTTTGGGAAAGTTGATTTTTTTGTGGATTTTTCAGAAAATAAACTAGGGAATACAGGTCTGCATTCCCTACAAATACAAAGAATTATTATAGAAAGAAATAAAACTCAAGAAAAAAATATTTTAGAAAAATTAGAAAAAATATCAGACATTTCTGATGAAAAAACAATTTTTTGATTTGAAAAAATGGTTGATGATAAAGTTGATGATTTTTTTGATGAAATAGAAAAATTAATTGAAGAAGATTTTATAGTAGAATATGCACAAAAAACAAAAAGAGTTTCAAATCAGGAATTATGATTAAAAGTAAATGTAAAATCTGGAGTAGATTTTTTTGATACAAAAACAGCTCTAATTTTGTGAGAAAAAGAAATTGTAGAATGTTCAGAATTATTAGATTTATTAGCTAAATCAAAAAATAAAAAATCTGTTACGTTGAAGAATTGAATGACAGTTTTAATTAAGAATAATTTGGAAAAATCTTTAGAGTTATTAGAAGAAATGTGAATTGATAAAAAAGATATTGGTTGAGAAAATATAGCTATTTCAAAACATAATATTGGATTATTAAAAGATAAAAAATTAAAATGAGATTTGATAGATTTTGAACTTGATAAAGAAACTTTAAACTTAAAAAAATCACTATCTAATTTCTCAGGAATTAGAAAAATAAAAATTCCAGAAAATGTAAAAGCAAATTTAAGAGATTATCAACAAACTTGATATAATTGGTTAAATTTTTTAGAAAAATATAATTTTTCTTGAATATTGGCTGATGATATGGGGCTTTGAAAAACTTTGCAAACTTTGGCTTTATTGCAAAAAATTTACCATAATTCAAAATTAAAACAAAAATCTTTGGTAGTTTGTCCAACTTCTTTAGTTTTTAACTGGCTTGATGAAGCTAAAAAATTTACTCCAGATTTAAAAATAGAATATATAAAAGATTGAAAAACAGCTTTTTCTAAAATAAAAGAAGATACTCAAGTTGTGATTGTTTCATATTGAATAATTGCTAATTTATCAGAAAAATGAGATTTAAAAGAAAAATTTCATTATTTAATTTTAGATGAAGCTCAAAATATTAAAAATCCAGCAGCTAAAAGAACAAAAAGTATTTGTAAAATTGTTGCAAAATATAGACTTTGATTATCATGAACTCCAATCGAAAATAATTTGATGGAATTATGGAGTGGATTTAATTTTTTAATGCCAGGATTTTTAAATAATCTGAATAATTTTAAATCAAAATATATGTGAGCAAAAGCAGATAAAGATGCTATGAAAAATCTTTCAGCTAAAGTAAAACCATTTATTTTAAGAAGAAAAAAAGAAGATGTTTTGAAAGAACTTCCAGCAAAAGTTGAAGAAGTTATAAAATTAGAAATGTGAGAAAAACAAAAATCTTTTTATACAAAATTAAAAAATACTTTCAAATTACAAATTACAAAAGAGCTTGAAGAAAATTGATTAAATAAATCAAGATTTATGGTTTTAGATTCTCTATTAAAATTAAGACAAGCCTGTCTTACTCCAGAATTAATACCCCTATCTAACTCTCCCCTTACAGGAGAAAGGATAAAAGGAAATTCTATAAAATTAGATTATATCAAAGATAGTATAGATGAAATGTTAAATAATTGACATAATTTATTAATTTTTAGTCAATTTACAGGATTTTTAAAATATGTTAGAGAAATTTTGGAAGAAAAAGAAATTGAATACAATTATCTTGATTGACAAACTCCAGCAAAAAATAGAAAATGATTAGTTGATGAATTTAATAATTGAAAAAAACAGGTTTTTATAATTAGTTTAAAAGCTGGTTGAACAGGTTTGAATCTTACAAAAGCAGATTATGTAATTCACCTTGACCCTTGGTGGAATCCAGCAGTGGAAAATCAGGCAACAGATAGGGCTCACAGAATGTGACAGAAAAAAACAGTTTTTGTACAAAAATTAATTTGTAGAGATTCAATTGAAGAAAAAATTCTTGAACTTCAAGAAAAAAAGAAAAAACTTATTGATGATGTTTTTAGTTGAAACTTTTCAGGAAGTTTAAGTAAAGAAGATATTGATTTTATATTTGAATAATTTAAAAAAATGAAAAAGATTGTAGTATTTTGAATTATATTATTTATTATAACTAGTTGTAGTTGATTATATTGAGAAGTAGATGACTTAAATATTTTAAAAGTAGCTAATAATAAAATAGCTAATAATGAAATAGATATTGTAAAAAAAATAAAAAAAAATAAAGAAGAGGTAAAAATTACTTGAAAACAAGAAGAATCTAAAAAAATAGAATCTAAAAAATTAAAATTAATTGATAGAATAAAATTAGAAAAAAAATTAAAAGAAAATAAACTTAAAATAGAAGAACCAAAAAAAGAACTATATTTTAATTTAAAACCATATAAAAATGATTTATTTAAATATCAATGAGGAGTGTTAAAATCAGAATTTAATGGAGATATTAAATTAATAGATTATTCTGTTTTTAGGGATATAGAAGAAAGAGATGTAGTTGATGTGGTAAAAGTTTATGAGAAATATACTGAGAAAATTCCACAAAATTTTAAAATATTAAAAAAATATAAATCAGATAATTGAGAGAAAAAATACTGGGAAATAAAAAATGCAAATTTATTAGATGATGAAATAAAAATTATTACAATTTACTTTTATTGATATAATTGAAATATAGATCAGTGAGTTAATAATGAGACTTTTTGAGGAAATTTTAATAGAATTCAAAATCTTATGATTAAGAATAATTGAATTTATATATCTACGGAATTTACTAATTTTTCAAATCAATGAGTTAAAGATATTTCAGTTTTATTAAATGATTTAAAATTAAAATATAAGAATGCAGATATTCTTCTTTCTGCAGGTTCATCAGGGTGAACATTAATATGGAATATATTAAAACAAGAATCTTTAAAAAGTATTATAAAATGAGTAATTTTGATTGGTTCTGTTGTTGATAATAATTATTTAGTAAATGAAAATATACCTATTTATATTTGACATTGAACAAAGGATAAAAACTTACCATATACTGGAAAATATACATTTTATAATGAAATTAAAAATCAAAAGCAAAATTATCCAATTAAAATTGAATTTTTTGATTGATGACTTCATTGAACTCCATTAAGAATGATTGATTGGTATTTAACAATTAATTGGATTTTAAAAATAAATTATTACACAAAATAAAAAGATAATGAAAAAAATACTAAAAAATAAAATAATAAATATAGAAAAAACAGATAAATTTGATAATAAATTTAGTTTTGATATTTTAGATTTTGATAATAATCAAGAAAATACGCCCTGAAAGAAGTCCTCTTGGGGGATTGAAATTGTATTTATGTCTGATTTACTTGACAAAAAGAAAAATTTAGAAATGCTTGAAAAAGCAAAAACTAAATCTGCTAGTTACTCAAATGTTTATTCTCCAGAAGATGAATTAGAAATATTTAAAAATATTTTTGATAATGCTATAAAAAATAATAAAAAAGTTCATATTATTTGAGTAACATTAAAAGAAGAAATTGAGATTTTAGAAAAATATTATTTTGAATTATGATTTTTTAATGAAGAAATAAATTGTTTTGATATAGATTATTCTAAAGTTTTAGTTTCAGTTTCAGTAAAAATAGAAAATTTAATGTGGAGGGGAAGTGATTATAAAAGAATGTGAAAAGAAATATTTTTTAATCCTCCGATTAGAGAATCAGGTCAAGTAAAAGCTATGTTCAAATGAATAAATAGATGAAGTATTGCAGGAATTAAATTTGATAAATTAGATGAAAAGATTATTAACTTTTTTACCAAACAAATTATTGAAGAAAATATTTTAGCTATTAATTTAGCTAAGGTTTTAAAATTTAATTTACTTGATTTTTGAATTAAATGAGATGAATCTGAAATGATTATAGAATTTTAAACAAAAAAAGCCCCCTCCTTACTAGGGAGGGGGTTGGGGGTGGGGTTTAAAAAGGAATATCTTCAATTGAAATTTCTTCTTCTTGTTTTGGTACTGATTTTTTAATTGCAGGAGTAGATGAAGCAGGAGATGAAGAATTAGGAGTAAAATCTCATCATTGAGAATTTTCTCATTTTCTACCTAACATAATTAAGTTTTCTCATACAATTTCAGTTCTATATCTTTTAGAACCATCTTGAGCTTCCCAATTTCTAGTTTGAAGTCTTCATTCTAAAAATAGTTTTTGACCTTTAGTAACATATTGACCAGCAATTTCTGCTAATTTTCCCCAAAGAACTATGTTATGAAATTCAGTTTGTTCTTGTTTATTTCCAGAACTATCTGTCCAACTTCTATTTGTAGCTATTGAAAAAGAAGTAACATTTTGTCCATTTGGAGTTTGTTTTAACTCTATATCTTGTGTGACATTACCTATCACTTGTGCTTTATTTAAGTCCATAATCTAAAACGGTTAGTTGTATAAAATTTGTTTTACTCTGTTTTTGTTGGGTAAAACCGTTTGTTTTAATAGAGAAAAATTTATTTCTCATATTTAATATATATTAAAAATATATTTTTGCAAATTTATTTTAGACTTTTTTATTTTTCATTAAAAATATGAACATCTCTTTGTGGAAAAGGAAATGAAATTCATTTTTTATCAAATGTTTTTTTAATATCTTCAAGTATAGCAAAATATGTTGGCCAATAATCTGGAGTTTTTACAATTACTCTTAATTTAAAAATTACAGCACTATCAGCTAATTCTGCTAAAAAAACATTTATAGGTTCCTTTTGAATTATTCTTTTATCTCTTTTTGCAATTTCTACAAGAGTATTTTTTACACTATCTGTATCTTCATCATAGGCAACTCCTATTTTAAATTCTACTAATCTTTTACCAATAGTTGTATAATTAGTTAATGATTTTCCTGATATTTCAGAGTTAGGAATAATAATAAATCTTTTATCTGCAGTTTCTAAATAAGTATTAAAAATTTGAACTTCTGTTATTACTCAAGAAAATCAATTAACTTCTATAAAATCTCAGATTTTAAATGGTTTAAATAAAAGTATCATTACTCATCCTGCAAAATTTTGTAATGTCCCTGATAATGCCATACCAAAAGCTAAACCAGCAGCTCATAGAATTGCTATGAACGATGTTGTTTGCACTCAAATCATTCCAATTGCTGTTAATATCAATAATATTTTAAGTACAGCTGAAATAATTGATTCAATAAACTTTTTAAGTGCTTTATCAATTTTTGCTTGTTTCATAGCTTTTTCAGCTATTTTTATAATTATACTAATGATTTTAAATCAAATCCAAAGAGTTAATAATGCTCCAACAAATTTTGGTGTATAAGTCATAACTCCCTCAATTGTAATATCAACATATTTTGATATATCTATATTTTCTAACATATTTTTTTTTATTAATTTTAAATTAGTATTTTTATTCTAATAAAATATTTATTTTTTTCAATTTCTTTATATAATAAAATTATTAAAAAATAATAATTAAAAATATGTTTTCTTGAATAATTAAAAATAAAGCTAAAATTTTACAAATAAGTAATTGAATTTTTGAAGTAGAGAATATTTTTAAAAAAGTACTTAATAAATGAATAAGTATTGCTCATGATTGAGCTTGTATGACAATTATAGAATCTACAGCTGCAAAATACAGTTTTTTTGTTATGGAAGAATCATTACAAAAGACTAATTTCTGAAATAAAAAATCTTGAGATACTTTTAATATAGAATCAAGTTTAAAATTATCAGATACAATGGATTGACACTTTGTTTCAGGGCATGTTGATACAACTTGAGAAGTAACTGATATTAAAGAAAATTTAGACTGATCAAAATATTTCTACATCAAATTTGATTCAAAATATTCTAATTTAATTATAGAAAAATGAAGTATCACAATTAACTGAGTAAGTTTAACAATAGTTGATGATTTATGAGACAGTTTATCAGTTTCTATAATCCCTTTAACACAAGAAATAACTAATATCTGAGAACTTAAAATATGAGATTTAGTAAACCTTGAATTTGATATTTTATGAAAATATATAAATAAGTTACAACTTAATAAAAAAGATGGAAAAAATAATTAAAATAATTAGGATTTCTTCTAAAGAATGATTTTATGAATTAAAGGCAAAAAGTCCTTTAAAATGTTGAATTTTGGATAAGAACTTTTTTATAACAAGTACTTTTTATAATCATATTTCTTGATATAAAAAATCGAGACCAATTAGAGAAATTATTGAAAGATTAAGTTTAGTAAATTTAATTGTTAAAATTTGAAAAGAATGAGAGTTACTTGAACAAAGAGAAAATCAAAAATTTGAGAAAAATAGTTTTTTTAAGAAAATATATAAAATTTCTTTAAAAATATCAAAAATTGATTTTAAAATAGTTTTATGAGAAAAAGAAAGCTGAAAAATTATTTTATTAAGTTGTTTTGTGGGAAACTACTAATTTATGCAAATAAAAAAAAAGATCAATTATGTTTAGTGGTCTAGCCACATCATAAGCATCTTTCAGCCTCCATAATTAATCTCTTATAAAGATTATATTCAAAAATATATATTTAGTCAAATTTAAAATTCATTAATTTCATGAAAATATATAAATAGATTAGAACTTAATAAAAAAGATAGAAAAAAATAATTTAAAAAAACACAAAAATATTGTTTTTGTGATTTTTTTTTATATAATTAATTATAATATAAAATAACTTATAAAAAATGACAACAGCAACAGTATTAATACCTGAGTGAGTTGAAATAGATACTAAAGGAGCTATTAGTTTAGATAGTTTTTTTAGGTTATTATATTTAAATAAAGAAAATGTAGAGGATTTTTTGGATGTAAAAATGGCTATGAAAAATAGTAATTCTAAATTTTATAATTTTGATGATATAATAAAAGATTATGATACTTGGAAAAAATATATTTTAACTAAAATCTAATAAATAAAAAAATGTCTGATTATAAAATGAAACAAGCTGATTATTCAGTTTTGGATAAAGATATGAAAATTATTTTTGTTACAAGTGAATTTAATAGAAATTATACTTCTGCTTTGGAAGAAAAAAATGAAAGTTTTTTAAGAGAAAATGGTTTTAAAAATATTGAAAAATTTTTAGTTCCTTGAGCTTTTGAAATTCCTGCTTTTTTAGAAAAAGTTATAGAAAAAAAAGAACCTGATTTAATAATTTGTTTTGGTGTAGTTGTTAGAGGTGCAACAACTCATTATGAAATGGTAGCTGGAGAATCAGCTAGATGAATTATGGATTTTAGTTTAGCTAATTCAGATTTAACAGTTATAAATTGAATTTTAACTTGTGAAAATGAAAAACAAGTGGAGGAAAGAATAAGTGATACTTATGCACTTTCAGGTTTAAATGTATTAGCTGAAATACAAAAATTATGATAAAAATCATTTCATGAATTGTTGTTAAATGAAAACAACTTGGTAGAACAATTTGATTTCCAACTGTAAATTTATTATTGGAGGATTCTGAATTATCAGATTCTACTTTTAAAATAAATATAGTTATTGATTGAATTGTTTTTTCTGGTGCTTGAGTTTATAGAAAACAATTATGACTTTTTGAATGACATATTTTTGATTTTGATAAAGAAATATATTGAAAAGAAATTGAAATAATAATTTTAGAAAGGCTTAGAGATAATATTAAAATTAATAATTTAGAAGAATTAAAAATTTTAATTAAAAAAGATATTTTAAAAATAAAATCTATAAAAAATACTATTTTAACTTTTTGAAGTTTTGATGTTGTTCATAAATGACATTCATATTATTTAAATCAAGCAAAAAAATATTGAGATTTATTAATTACAATCATTGCAACAGACCAGAATATTGAAAAATTTAAAAAATTTAAACCTCAAAATAATCAGCAAAAAAGAATAGAAGATATAAAAAAATTAAATATTTCAGATGAAATAGTAGCAGGAAAAGAAGAAGATTTTTTAAAATGGATAGAAATTTATTCTCCAAAAGTTATTTGTTTTGGTTATGACCAAAGATGAGTAGAAAAAGTTGAGGATTATATAGCTAAAAATAATTTAGATATTGAAATTATTAGAATTAAATCTTTTAAACCAGAAGTTTATAAATCAAGTTTATTAAAAAAGTAAAATTTATGACAAAAGCTAACATATTTATTACAGATTCAGATTATTCTTGTGATGATAAGTCATTTGAATATTTACTTTGATTTCAACCTAGTATGGGTTGAATGATTTTGACTGAAGAAAAGTTATTTATAATACTTGATTCTAGATATTTTGATAAAACTAAAAGTATAAATAAAAAAAATATTTTTAATATTTTAGATAGGGAATTAGAAATTATTTATATAAAAGCTAATAATATTATTTGAGATATTATTGAAATTTTATGAGAAAATAATTTAGAAAAAATTATTTTTGAATGAAAAATTGCTTGAGAATATATTAAAAAAATAAAAAAAGATGTTAAAAAAGATGTTTTTGCCAAACATCTCTATAAAGTTATATTTAAAATTTCAGAATGATGATTTTTTTCTGATAAAAGAATAACTAAAAATAATTCAGAATTAGAAAAAATAGAAAAAGCTATAAAAATCATTGATAAAACTTTTGATTATATTACTGAATTAAATAAGTATTGAGAATTAAAATGAAAAACAGAAAATCAAATTAGATGAATAATAATTAGTAAAATATTTGAATTTTGATGAACTTGAGAAAGTTTTGATGCAATAGTAGCATTTGGTAAAAATTCAGCAATTCCTCACCATGATACTTGAGAAACTATTATAGAAGATTGAGTTCTATTAATTGATATGTGAGCAAAATTTGGCTGATATTGTTCTGATTTTACAAGAATATTTTGGGTGTGAGAAAAAAATAAACAATATGAAAAGTTTTCAGAAATTCATAAAATAGTAAAACAAGCACATTTAAATGCTTTTGAAAATACAATATCTTGAATGACTGGAAAAGAAATAGATAATTTAACTAGAAAAGTTATAGAAGATGCTTGATATTGAAAAAAATATATTCATTGAACAGGGCATTGAGTTGGTTTAGATATACATGAAAACCCATATATTAATTCTAAGTCAGAAGAAGAAATCAAAAATGGTATGGTTTTTACAATTGAACCTTGAATTTATTTAGAATGAGAATTTTGAATTAGATTAGAAGATATTGTAATTATGGAAAAAGGGAAGTTAATTAAATATAGTGAGGTGGAATTTCAAAATATCCAAATCCAAAAAAAATAACAAAAGTCAACTAATAGTTAGTGGCTTTTTTTGATTTAAAATAATTTTTATGATATTATTTTACAAATAGATATTTAAATAAAAACAAAATATGAAGAGAAAAATTATATCATTTATAAGTATTATAGCTTTAACTATAGGAATAATACCTTTAAATATTTCAGTTGTAAATGCTGAAAATACTTTATCATTTACTAAACTTAGAGAAGTTGATAAATGAAGTTTTAATGAATACTGATATAAAATCACTAAAGCTTATACTGAATTAGATGAAGCTTTTCAAGTTGATTATGTTTTAGATTCAACTGTTTTAAACAAACTATTAACTTTAACTGAAGAAGCAAGAAAATTTCTTCCAGATGATTTAAATAATGAATCAAAATATAATAAGGCAAAAATTGCTTTGAAAAAATGATTAAAATATCCAAATAATGATACTTATTTTGAAAATATCAGAAAATCTTTAGAAAACTTTATTGAAAAAGCTAAAATAGATTCTTTAAAAGGTAGTATAATTGCTACACCAAAAGAATGAAATGCTCCCTTAAATACTACTCTTAGAGCAGAAATTGAAGATCCTTCAGGTACTCAAATTTCTAGAAATGCTTATATATGGTGGATGAATGTTAATGGTAAAAGAAAAATTATTGGAACAAAACCTTCAATGAATTATACATTTATTGAAGAGGGAACTTTTACTGTTTTTCTTGATGTAAAATCTTCACATAAAAATTCTTTCTGAAATAGAGATGTTTTACCTTATTCTAATAGTGTTAAAATAAAGGTTAAAGAAAAAATTGCTTCTGTAATTTTAAGAATTTCATGACAAAGTTTAAATTTTGATAATGAAATTAAATTTGCACCTGATAATGCAGGATTTGGTTTAATTTTTGATGCTACAAGTTCAGTTGCAGCTAGTTGAACAAAATTTGTTACAACTACTTGGGATTTTTGAAATGGTGTTAAAAAATCAAATTCAGGTTCACCAAGAATTGAAAGAGTTATTTATTCTAGAGAATGAAATTATGATGCTCTTTTAAAATTGAAAACAAATCAAGGTAAAATAATTGAGAAACATTTTAGAGTTTTAGTCCATAAACCAATTGCATCAATTTCAGTTCATTCAACTGATTGATTTATGTGAGATAATTTTGTTTTTAAAGCAAAATCTTATTGAGATATAAAACATCTCTCTTATTCTTGGAAAATAATTGATACAAAAAATGATAAACAAGTTGCTAAGAAAAATGGTAGTGTTTTTACTTATGCATTCAAAGAAAAATGACAGTATAGTATTGCTTTACAAATAAAAGATGCAGCAGGAAATATTGATGTTGATACAAAAACAATTAATATAAATTCTAGAGCACCAATTGCAAATTTTAAAACAAGTATTCCTTATAGTAATAAACCAAATAAAATATTTTTTGATGGAACAAGTTCATATGACCCTGATTATTCTGATGATGGAAATCTAAAGTATACTTGGACAATTGATGGACAAAAATTAAATTTAGAAGAATCTAATGAAAATTGATCAAATGGTTTTTATACTTTTAGTACAATTTGAGATCATTCAGTTGTTTTAGAAGTTGAAGATTTAGATGAAATTACTTCTATATTAAGATCATCTGTAAAAGTTAACTCATTACTTGATGTTGATTTTTCTATTTATCCTAGAGTAGTTCAAAGAGAACAAACAGTGAGATTTATAGCTGAATCTAAAGAAGCAAAATTTTATGAATGGGATTTTGGTGATTGAGAAGTTAAATCAAAAGCAAGTTCAAAAATATCACATACATATAATAAAAGTTGAACTTTTTCTGTAAAATTAACAGTTAGATGAGAAAATAGATCTAAAAATACATATATTAAAAATGTTTATGTTGGTGATTCAAAAAATCCAGTTTCAGTTATTGATATAACAAGAAAATGAGCTTTTAATTTTAGAAAAGAGCAAAAAGTTTGTTGATGAAAAGAAGCATATATTATTTCAAGAAAAGATAATTTAGTTTTGTCTTGAAAAGAATCTATTGATACTAATGGTAAAAATTCTTGACTTTCATATTCTTGGATAGTATGACAATGAAAATATAAAAATTGACAATCCATTAATGAAAGATTTGATGAATTAGGATGTTATAGAATTAAATTAACAGTTAAAAGTAATAGAGATAAAACAACTAATTCTTCTGAAATATGGGTAAAAGTTAAAAATATGAATCCAATTATTTCAGGATTAAAAATTGTTCCAGTTGATTTAAATACAGACCCTGTAATTGTTAATGTAACAGCATTATGAACTAAAGATCCAGATGGTGTAATTCAATCATATTTATGGTATTATACTACAGATATTGATAATGAAGCACAAGATTTTAGAATAACACAAAATTCTAAAACAACTTTTGTAATTCCAAAAATTCAAGGTACATATTATTTTGGTGTAATGATGAAGGATAATAATGGTGCAAAAGTAAATTCAGAAGATTTAGTAAATAAAATATGAAATAATTTTGTTGAATTACAATGAGATAATAGTAATACTCCTTTAATAGATTTTACTAGTTCTGATTCATCAGTTTCTATTTGAGAAGAAATAAGTTTTAGAGCAGTTGCTAAAAATATTAGATGAGATTCTATTGAAAAAACAGCTAAGTTTTCTTGGGATTTTGATTGAGATTGATTTTATGATGCAGAAACAGATAAATGAACAATTACTTATAAATATAAAAAATCTTGAACATTTTATCCAAAAGTAAAAGTTAGAAATAAAGGTTTTTCAAATACTAGAACATTAACTATGAGTGTTTCTAATAAATTAACTTCTAATTTTAAATATGTATCTATATGAAATAAATATATTTTTGTTGATTCAAGTAAATGAACAATTGATAAAAATTCTTGGAATTTATGAGATTGAACAAAAGAAGAAAATAAAGATAAATTTATTCACAAATATAGTGATAAAGAATCAGTCCATTTTGTAGAATTAACTGTTGTTGAATGAACAAAAGTTAAAAAAACTATAAAAGAAGTAGAAAAAGATTTAAGAAATCTTATTAAAACTAGAAAAAAATGATTGAATGTATTTACATTTCCATGATTAAATAAAGAATGAACTATAATTTTAAAAGAGGAAGAGAGTATTTTTATTTATATGTGAGAGTCTAAATGAGATTTTGAATATTATGGAATAGATTATAATATTTTAAAAGATTCAGATATTAATGGTTGAAAAGATGATGATATTGATAATAAAAATAATTCTAGTTATAAAAATGGAACTCCAGATGAAATTACTTTAGATAATAATAGAGAGCAAACTATTAGATTATTTCTTCTTGATAAAGAATGAAATACAGTTGATTCAAAAGATATTCTTATTATAAAAGAATATATTGAAGAAAAAAAAGAAATTAAACTTTGAGAGTTTACTTGAGTAACAGATAATGAAAAAGCAAAGATAGAAAAGTTAAAAATTGCTATTTCTAAATTACCACAACAACATAGAATAAAATCTATGCAATTTGTTCAAAAAATGCAAGAAAATTGGTCTGATGAAACAGAAAAAGTTAGAACAATTATTGCTTTTGAAGAATTTCTTAATATTACTTGATATGAAAATGCAGATAATATTATTGATTTATTAGAATCTTTAATTAGTGAAGATTTTAGTGATGAAAAAGCAGTTGCTTTTGAGGCATTAAAAGCTCTTATTCCTAATGATATTCAATGTAGTGTAGAAACTTGAACTTGTAAAGAATGATTAATAGAAAAATTAGTAGAAATTAAAAATAATTCAGATACTGAAAATAATAGAGAATTGTGAAAACAAATACTTACACCTATAAGTAAAGATAAAACAATGTCTCCTAAACAAAAGAATAATTTTAAATGAATTTTACAAATATTAGTTTATTCTTGAGTAAATAATGTTCCACAAGATATAAAAAATGAAGTTCAAAAAGAAGATAAAATTGTTCAATGAGATAAAGAAAATGAAGCAATTGAATGAACAGATTTAGGAGGATTTTTAAAAAGTGCAGGATGGTGGATAACAGGAATTGTTTGAATTATTTTCTTAATAATGTTTGTATTTTGGATGATTGATTTTTTGAAAAATAGAAAAAATTGAGAATCTTTTGAAGATTTTGTTGATAATAAAACTTCTGATAAAGAAGAAAATGTATTATGAGATTTTACAGACCCACTAGAAACAACAAAAGAGGATGTTGTTATTGATCCACTTCAAGAAGAAAATAATAAACCTTCTGCTATGTTTAGTAATTCTGAAGAAACTTCTAAAGTTAAAGTAGAAAAAGTAGAAGATATAAAAGTAGAAGAAGTAGAAAAAGTAGAAGAAATAAAAATTGATAATACTGAGGAATCTATTCCAGATTGGTTATCTTGAAACATTGAAGAAAAAGAAGAAGTAAAAACTGAAGAAGTAAAAGTAGAAGAAGTAGAGAAAATAGAAGAAGAAAAAATTGATAATACTGAGGAATCTATTCCAGATTGGTTATCTTGAAACATTGAAGAAAAAGAAGAAGTAAAAAAAGAAGAAATAAAAACTGAAGAAGTAGAAAAAATAGAAGAAGAAAAAGTAGAAGAAAAGATAGAAAAAATTAAGGAAATAAAAATAGAAAAAGAAAATAAAAAAATAGAAAAAGATTTTGGTTTTTCTTTAGATATTCCTGAAGAAGAAAAAATAGAAGAAATAACAAAAGTAACTGAAGAAAAGGAAGTTAAAGATTTAGATTTTGATATAGCAAAAGATAATACATCAGATTGGTTAAAAGATTCTTTAACTGATAAATTACCTAAAATAGATAATACTGAAGATAGTATTATAGTTGAAAATAAAAAGAAAGAAGAAAAAGAAGAAGAATTAGAACCTGTAGTTATTGAAGATAAAGTGGAAGAAAAATTAAAACTTGACTCTGATGATGATATTCCAGATTGGTTAAAAGGTAGTTTAGATGAAAAAAAAGAGGAAAAAGAGGAAAAGAAAGAAAATAAAAAAGAAGTAATAGATAAAAAAGAAGTAATAGAAAAAAAAGAAAAAAACAAATTGGATGATGATGATATTCCAGACTGGTTAAAAGGTAGTTTAGAAGAAAAAAAAGAAGAAAAGAAAGAAAAAAACAAAGAAGAAAAAAAGAATAAAATAGAAAAAGATTGATGAGATGATGATACAAATATTCCTGATTGGTTAAAAACAGATTAAAATCTTTTTTTGCAAAATAAAAAAATAATACTATAATGATAGTATTATTTTTTATTTTAAATTAATGAAAAGAAAAATTATTATTTGAATGTTACTTTTGTTTTTAAGCTCTTGTTCATTTTGAATAGAAAATACTCTATGGAAGAAAACACATGTTTCTAAAAATAAAAAAATAACTTTAAAAACTGTTACAATATTAACTAATTTAGATTTAAAATTAGATTCATCAATTACTAAATATGTTGATAATAAAGTTCATTATACAAAAAATAACTATATTCCAGAAAATTTAGTAAATCTAAAATGAGATTTTTTAATTGATACTAAATGAAATCAAAAAGTTAGAAAAATAACTTTGAATAATCTAGAAAAGTTATCAAAAGATTTTTATAACACTTTTAATACAAAATTAAAAATAGTTTCTGCTTACAGAAGTTATAATTATCAAAAAAGAATTAAAGATTGAGGATGCTCAGATATTTTTTGTGCAAAAGCAGGTTATAGTGAACATCAATCAGGATTAGCAATAGATTTTTGGGAAGCAACTCAGAAATCAAGATTTGAAAAAGATATAGTATTAAAAGAATATTTTAATTGGATGAAAGATAATTGAGATAAATATGGTTTTACAAATTCATATCAAAAATGAGTAAAAATTGATTGATATGCAATAGAGCCTTGGCATTGGAGATATATTTGAATTTGATTAGCTCAAAACTTAAAAAAACAAAATATTACTTTTGCAGAATTTTATTATAAAAATATAAAAAAATAGTTATGCACAGTGAAACAAGTGCCCTTGGGGGATTTATTTGGCAAACAAAAAAATGGTGAGAAATGCTTTTAGAAAGTGGACAAGTTGAAAGTATTTTTAGTATTTGAAATATTCAGATTGAAAAAAGAAGTATTGGAATGAAACAATATTGATTTTTTATTTTGGCTATTAGTTTTGAGGAAATTAGAGATAAAAAAATATTAGATAAAATAAAAAAATTAGCTGAAAAAGAAAATGTTTTATTTGTTCAAATTGAAACTCTAGATTATACAGAAAAAAAAGAAAATATTTATATAGAATTATTTAAACAAAATATTTGATATTATAAAAAATTTATAACTCCTTTTACAGCTGTTATTGATTTAGAAAAATCTGAAGATGAAATTTTAGCTTTGATGAAACCAAAGGGAAGATATAATATTAAGCTTGCTAGTAAGAAATGAGTAGAAGTTAAAAGTGTAGATAAAACAGTAGAAAATATTAAAAAGTATTATAATTTAATGCTAGAAACAACTTCAAGAGATAACTTTTTTGGAAATAGTTTAGATTATTATATTACTTTTTTAGAAAAATTAGATAATTCTCATTTATTATTAGCCTTTAAAGATAATAAAGTTATAGCTGGTTGAATTTTTATTTTTGATAAAAATCTATCTATTTATTATTATTGAGCCAGTACTTCTAAAAAAGAATATAGAAATTTGATGGCTCCATATTTGATTCAATGGGAAGCAATTAAAATAGCAAAATCTAATAATTCAAAAATATTTGATTTTCTTTGAGTATCAAATCCAAAGAATGAAAATGATCCATTATCTTGAGTAACAAGTTTTAAGAAAAAATTAACTTCTGATATTAGATTTGTAAGTGAATGATATATTTTTATAAATAAAAAATTTAGTTATAATATATTTAAAATTCTAAGAAAAATAAAATCCTTAATTAAATAATTAAGGATTTTATTTTTCAACATCTTTTAATTTATTTTTTCAGTTTTTCCAAGCATAATACCATAAAGAAGTTGTAAAAACTTCTAAAACTGCAGATAAATAACTTATGAAAGCTAAAAGTAATATAAATAAAATTGATAAAATTAGTACTGAGATTGTTATAAATATTTTTGTTGTAAAGAATCAAATTGCAAGTGAAATTAAAACAGGGAATATTAATATTATTATAAAATTAAATATTACTCTAAAATTTAATAAAAATATTAAAAAATATAATTTTATAGTTGTTTTTAAATTTAATATTGCTATTTTTGCAGATGCTCAAATAGCTTCAAAGACTTTTTTATTTGATAATACAATTTCAAATTTTGAATAGGAAAAGAATATGTTAAAAATCATTGAAAAAGAAAATATAAATAAATATCACCAACTAATTTCTTCTATATATTCACCATTCATAAGTCTTATAGTAAATAAATAAAAATTTATTATAGATAAAAATTTAAATTTAGAAAACATTTGGTCATATTCAAATAATGGAAGAAATTTAAAAAGTCAAACTCATAAAACATCACTTGAACTTATTATTTTTTCAAAACCTTCATTTTCTCTTCTATCTAAATATTTTATTAAAGCTCATTCAAATATAGGTATTAAAAAAATGTAGAGAAGTAGCATTATTAATGCAATAATCATAATTTCCCAAAAATAGTCTTTTTCAAAAAATGTTAATATTAAATGTAATGCTTCACTTTTTTTTCAAGCAATAATTATGTAAGTATAAACTGTTTGATATACAAGCATTACAGTCAAAAAAAGAATCCCTAAAACTCAAGGTAAAAAATAAAATTTTTTTACCTTAGAATCTAGAGCTATTATTTTCCAAGAAGGAAGTATTATTTCTTTTTTAAAATTCATTTAGAATAACGTATTAATTAAAAACTTAATATATCATACAAAACCTTTATTTTCAGTAATTGCTTTTTTATCTTCATTTACATAAGATTTATAAATTGGATCAAATCTATAAGAATCTTCAGGAATTTTTTTAGATAAACTATATCATTTTATATTTTTATCAACTAAATTTAATAAAAAAGGAGTATATAGTGTTTTTGATAGGTTGTTTTCTTTGAGTATATTTAAAACATTTTTTTCAAGAATAAGTTTTTTATTGTTAGGTAGAATTTTTGATTTCAATTCTTCAAGAGCAATATCTAAATCAAGTTTTCTAAAATTTGAAAAATTATATCATTTATTTATTTGGCTAGAATGATAATATGGATAAATATTAAAATCAAAATATGATAAATGTATACCAGTTAAGATTAAATCATAATTCTTCTTTCATTCTAAAATTAATCAACTTAAATCTCTTGTAGATATTCACCTTAAAGAGATATGAATTCATTTTTTATTTAATTTTTTTGAAATATATTGAGCAGTAGTTTCAATATATTTTTTATCAGAATTATAATATAATTCTAAATTATATTTTTGTAATTTTTCATTATAAAAATAATCTTTATCAAGAGTTTTTAATTCTTCAATTTTTCCCTCAATCTTTTTGTATTTTTCTGATTTTATATAGTTAGTATTTTTGTTAATAATTTGTGAATTTATCTTTTTTATTTCAGTAATAGGTAGTTTTTTAATTTCTGGTTTTATTTCAATTTTCTTTTCAAAAAAATCTTTTTCAGCTTTGTTTAAATTTTCTTTATTTGATTCTCTATAAAAATTTATTTCTTCTTGTAATTCTTTTTTACCATTAATTACAAAAAATATTTTATAATTATTTATTCATTTATTCAAATTTCATAATTTTTCAGAAACTTCAAAACTAAATATTTTGCTATTTGGAATAAAGTTTTCTATTTTATTATTATTTATATAAACTTCAGTAGTATTCTTTTTAGTATTTCATTTTAATAAATATTTATTTCTAGAAATGAAATTATATTTATCAACCCAAGAAGGATAAAATATAATATTAGATTTTGTATTTTTAATTTGTTCTTTTGCTGATTCTAATTCAACTTCTTCCTTTTTAGGAATATTTTTGGGAGATATTGATGTATTTTTAATTTTGACTTCTCCTGAAATATTTTTAATTTGTTCTAATAAAGTATCATTACTTGAAGTAGATTGTTTTTCTTCTTCTAATTGTTTATTCAACTTGATTTTTAAATCTTCTAAACTAAAATATCATTTTTTATTTAAAATACTTTTAAATGTTTTATTTGTGGGAGTTTCTTTTATATAAATATCAGCTAAATAAGGATTTTTTACTTTTTTAAATTTATTTATTCATAATTCTTTTATAATTTCATCTTTATTTATTTCAGAAAAAATTAATTTTCTAAAATCATTATCAACAATTTTTCTTGTATTTGCAAAAAGATTAACATATTGAGGTAAAATATATTTATATTCTCCCAATTTAGGAACACTTCCTTCTATTAAATTATTTTTATCATTAAAAATATTGATAAAATGTTTATTTTTTAAAAAATTAGAAATATCTGGAAAGACTTTAAAAATTACAGTATCTATATAGCTATTATTTTTGTAATAGGCTGTATTTTTTTCTAATATAACAGTTGTAACATTACTTGTTTCTTCTTTTAATATATTTGTAACTTTATATTTTCAAGAATATATTCCACTAGAAATTGAAAAATTTCACTCTATTTCTTTTTGAGAAACAATATTTAGAATTTTTTCTGAAACAATTGGTTGAAAAAAGATTTTTAGTATATTAATGTCTTTTTTAGTATTTTTAAATATTATTGAAGTTTTAGTTTTTTGTATTGTTGCATTTTTAAGTAATGGATTCATTATATTATTTACTTTTGAATCTTTCAAAATTTTAAAAGTTGCAATAATATCATCAGCTGAAATATCATCTCAATTTGACCATTTTATATTTGCTCCAAGAAAACATTCAATCTTTAATAAATTTCTTGTATCACATTCAGCTAAATCTGGTTTTATAGTTTTAGATGCAATATCATATTTTAAAAGAGATCTATAAATTATTGAATTAATATATTTATCATTTGAAGTATTATTCTTCAAAGGATTTAAACTAGGAGCTTTACCTATAAGAGCTTCAGAAATACTACCTCATTTAATAGCTGTTTCTTTAGCATCACTATATATATATGAATATATTAAATGAAATGTTGTTAATATTACAAAAATTAAACTTATTAAAAATAAGTATTTTCTTAATCTTTGAGCAATATATTTTTTGTCCATGATAATAAATTATTTAATAAAAAAGTCATTAAAAAAACAGAAAGCTAAAAAGCATTCTGTTGATTTATTAATTTATAAATCAACAAGGTCTTTTTGAAAATCCTTGTATTAAATTAATTATGAACCTACAAAAAGAACAATAGATATTATAATAAAAAGAGTTCATAGTAAAACAGTAGTATTATGTAATACTTTTTCAGGTCCTCTTCTAGTTACTTCACCCATTCAACTCCCCATACTTGTAAGATTTAGAGAAACATTTTTATTTTGAATAAGTATTACAGCAGTTAATAAAATTCATATTAGAACTTCAGCCATAGTTAAATATTGCATATTTTTTATTTTTTAGAAAATATAAGCGAGTAAATCATATTTAGAAATGTAAAAATTATAACAGCTATTATAAAATCTACAGTTCAATTTATAGTATATGAAATACCAGGTATTTGTAAGACTACATTAACAATATAGTCAAATAATTTTAATAAAATTCAATTAATAATAAAACCAACAAGAGAGAAGAATATTAAATAAAAAGGAAGAGATAATAATTTTAATAATGGTTTAATAGTTATATTTATTAAACCTAATATTATTCATCCAATAATATAAGTTTTCCATGCCTGAATAGAATTAATACAATTTCATTCACATCATAATATTATTCAATCAGCAGTTCATTTATCTGGGTTAGCAGAAAGTAAATAAGCTATAGCAAATAGAATAAGAGCATTTATAATTATAGAAAATAATATTCTCATTTTTTTTAAACTTAATTTTATTATTTTTATTATATATAGTTTTTTTTTAAGAGCAAAAAAAAAAATGAGTTTTTTCTTATTTTTTTAATGTATACTCATTGCATTACTTATTTTATAAACAACTTGATTAATTGGTGAGATTGCTTCATGCAATTTTCTTCTTAAAACTATAAAATCTTCTTTTAATAATTCAAGTAAAATATGAACAGGATAATTATTTTCATAATCAATATAAGTTGTAAAGGCCATAGAAAAAACTTTTGATGAATGAGTTTGCTCATCTGTAATATCTTGCTGTAGTTTTGATTGAATCCCCACAATTTTATTTATTTTAAAACTATTTTGTTTACTATTTCAAAAATATTCTTTATTTGCATTTTCTATATTTTTATAATGATTTTTTAAAAAATTTAAATAATAATTATATTTACAATATTCATAAGCAGATTCATTAAGTAAATTCTTTTTAAATTGAAGAGAATTTCATTCTTCTTTATTTTTAGGGAAAAGACACTCAGTTTCTTTATATATTTGATTTAGTTTTTGAATTTTTAAATTAAATTTTTGAGTAACTCTAGATTTTAATTTTCATCAGTTATCTTTTTCTAACAATTTTTCTGTAACTAAATTGTAAGAATTTATTTGAAGTTTAATTATAGCACATTTATAAATATTATTTTGATTATTTCTATATCTTTCTTTAGCTGTTTTAAAAAGTTTTACTTCTCAAGATTTGTCAGTTTCAAAATAACTTTCAGATTTGTGACTTATTTCTTCTGTTTTATAAATATCACAAAAGTTTTGTACTTGACAATTATATCTTTTTTCTCAATTTTGTGTTCAACAAGAAAGATTTTCTTCAGCATTAGTTATATTTATACATAAAATTAAAATTATTATAATGTTTATGGTATTTTTAATATTCATTTTTTGTTTCATTAAAGAAGTTATTTCATATTTTAGTTACTATTTTATAGTTTTTTTCTCAAGTTTCAAATTCATTTTCACTTTTAATTATAAAATTAGTATTTCCTCATAGATTTATAAAAAATAAATTTCATAAATTATTAGTATTATCAAGTTTTCAAGTAAAAGAATTTGAGTGATTTATAATTCAAGAAGAACTAGTATTTCAATCCAATATATATTTATATTGTAATGCTCCTCATTTTCATATTCAAATTTGAATATTGAAATCATTTGTTCAAGAAAAAGATAAGAGTAATTCTTCTTGTTTTTTTAATGAAAATATTCTTTGATTTTTATTTGAATTTATTAATAATCTATTTTTAGAAATATTAATAATATTTCCTGAATTTATAGCTATATCTATTTTATTTTTTTCTTCAATAAACTGATTTATATTTCAAGATAATTTTATATTTTTATTTATTTTACTACTTATAGCTATAAAAGTTACAGCTATAATTAATGACAACATCACAGCCCATAATAATATGGATGCTTTTTTATTATTTTTCATAACTTTTTTGAGGGAGAAATATTAATTTTAAAATTTAAGACTTAACAAAATTATTATATAAAAATATATTTTATTTGCAAAAAAATATAAAAAGTGATTTTATTAAAAAAATTAAAAAATAATGACTAATAAAAATTAAACAAAAAAAGTTTTGTTTAAAAATAGAAACTATGATAATATTTAATTAATTAAATATTATCATAAAATATATTTTAAAATGGAAACAGAAGCTAATATAATGAATAGTCTGTATATAACTGGGGGGGTAGAATTTTGAGAGGATACTAAAGAAAAAATTGATTTTATTATGTGAATGCCTAAAATTGAATATATTTGAAAAGAGCAACTGGATATTTTTAATATTTTTATGAGAAAAAAATATAATATAGAATTAGATAATATTTTGAGTAATGAAAATATTATTGAAATATGACCTTGATATAATCCATTAAATAAGATTATAGATATTAAAAACTATTTTTGAATTGATTATATTATTTGAGATAAAGATAATAATATTGTTGAATGAGATGCATTAAGTATATTAAAAAAAATATGAGATAATTCTTGAATGATTGTTAGTTTTTGAGTTTTAGATATATCGGTTATTAATTCTCTAGATTATTTAAGAGAGTTAAAAGATGAGATAATAAGAGTTTCAAATGGTAAAGCTCTTTTAATATGAAGTGAAGTTGATTTATTATTTTGAAAATGAAATTTATCTCAATTATCAATATGAGGATGATTATATGATTTCAACAAATAATTAAAAGTTAAAAATAATTTTACAATATTGTAAAGTTATTTTTTTTGTTTTAAAGTTCTGTTTATGTTATTATTAAAGTAATATAAATATTTAATATAAAATATGGTGGATAAAAATAAAGAAGAAGACATTCTTGATGATGAAAAAAGGGAAGAATTAGCTGAGAAAATTCTTGAAAAAGAAAAAATAAGCTATCATTCTAAGACATTTTCAAAAATTGAAAATGAAGTTAAGGAAGCTTTAAAAAACCAAAGAACTGATGATGCATTAAGGGATATTACTCTTTGAGCATTATTTTTAGGGAGTTCTGATATACATTATGATTGTTATGAAAAAGAGATTGTTTTGAGATTTAGAATTGATTGAGTTTTGGTTGATATTTTTACCCTAAATCACTTAGAATATAAATATATTTTAGAAAGATTAAAATATGCATCATCTCTAAAATTGAATATTTCTAATATTCCACAGGATTGAAAATATGAATTAAAATTAGAACATAAAAAAATTGATGTGAGGGTTTCAACTTTGCCTACTAAATATGGTGAAAATATTGTTTCAAGAATACTTGATGCGAGTAAGGCTATTATTGATTTTGAACAACTTTGATTTTTTTGGACATCAAAAAGAATGATAGAAAGAGCAATCACAAAAAGAAATTGAATGATTTTGGTTACTTGACCAACAGGTTCAGGTAAAACTACAACTCTTTATACAACTGTTTCAAAATTAAATACAAGAGATAAAAAAATTATAACACTTGAGGATCCAATAGAATATGAACTGCCTTGAATTATTCAAGCAGAAGTAAATGAAAAAGATTGATTTACATATGAAATGTGATTAAAAGCTTTACTTAGACAAGATCCAGATGTAATTATGATTGGGGAAATAAGAGATTATAATACTTTAAATATTGCAACTTCAGCATCTTTAACATGACATTTAGTTTTATCTACACTACATACAAAAAGTGCAGCTGAGACTTTAGATAGAATTATTAATATGTGATTACCTCCATATATATTGGCATCAGCACTTGATATAATTATTGCTCAAAGGTTAGTAAGAAAAATTTGTGACCATTGTAAACAGGAAAAAGAAAAAACTCCTGAAGAAACAGCAATGGTAAAAGCTATGATGAAAGATATCTGAATGTGAGAGTCACTTATAAAATGAATAAAATTATATGAATGAACTGGTTGTGAAAAATGTAATCATTCTTGATATAAATGAAGGATGTGAATTTATGAAATAATAAATTTTAGTTCAAGATTAAGAGAATTAATTAGAGCTTGATCTACAGTTGAAGAAATCATTAAGGAAGCTAGGAAATGAGATTTAATTACAATGAAAGAAGATTGAATTTTAAAAGCAATTAAAGGTCATACAACTATTACAGAAATATTGAGGGTTATATAATAAAATTTAATAATAAAAAAAATGTCAAATTCAAAAATGTTAGATAGTATATTGTCTTATGCTATACAAAAAAAGGCTTCAGATGTACATATTACTTCAGGAAAGTCTATTACATATAGAATCAAAAAGAAATTAATAAAAATGGAACAAGCAGGAATAATTGATGATATAAAAATTAAGACAATTTTGCTTGAGCTTATGAATGAAAATCAAGAAAGAGTAAAAGAATTTTTTAAAAAGAAAGATGCAGATTTTGCATATATTTCTGATGATTGAACTTCTTTTAGGGTAAATACATTTTTTAAATTATGAAAAATTTCTTGTGTAATGAGAAGAATTGAAAAAACTGCTATGGATATAGGAGATTTAGGATTACCAGAATGAGTTAAAAAATTTATTTCAGCTAAACAAGGTCTGATTTTAATTACTTGACCAACAGGTTCAGGTAAATCAACTTCTATGGTTTCAATTTTAAATGAAATTAATAAACAAAGATGAGAACATATTTTAACTATTGAAGATCCAGTTGAATTTGTTTTTGAAGATGATAAGTCTATTTTTTCTCAAAGAGAAGTTTGAAATGATACAAATACTTTTACAACAGCTTTAAGAGCAGCAATGAGAGAAGATCCAGATATTATTATGGTTGGAGAAATGAGAGATAGAGAAACTGTTGAAGCTGCTATGGAATTAGCAGAAACTGGTCATTTGGTTATTTCAACAATGCATACTTCAGGTTCAGTTGCTACTATTACAAGATTAATTAATTTTTTTCCAACAGATATTCAAAATTCAGTAAGATATAAATTATGAGATATTTTAGCTTGAGTTTTATCTCAAAGATTAGTCCAAAAAGCTGATTGAACAGGTATTATATGAATATATGAATTGATGCATATGACAACTGCAATTAAAAGTTTGATTAGAGAATGACAATTAAATCAAATAGGTCAAAATATTGAAATGTGAAGACAAAATTGAATGATTTTAATGGAAGCTTATGCTGATGCTTTAGAATCAAAATGAATTATTGAAAAATCATCTTATGAAGATTTTTTTCAAGATGATATTTAATAAAAAGATATTTTTTACAGAAAATATCTTTTTATTTTGTCAATTTTTTTAAAGTGTTTTAATAGAAAGATTATTTTATTTTTTATATATAATGTAGTATTATATTATTAGTTAAGAGAATATAATAATATAAATAAATATGTCATTTAAAAGTTTTATAGAATCATCAAAAGAAAAAATAAATAAGTCTTCTTCTGCTAATAAAAAAGTTGAGGATTTATTTGAGGTTTCTAGTGATAAAAATAAAATTAAACATGCTGTTTCTGATATGAGTTTATGAAAATATTGAAAAAGATGAGATGATAATAAAACTATTTGAACAGTTAATGATATATTTTTGAATGCTATGATGAAAAAAGCTTCAGATATACATATTGAACCAAGAGAAAAAATATTAAGAATTAGATTTAGAGTAGACTGATATTTTATAAAATATAAAGAATTTAATATAAATGAAAAAGAAGCAATATTAGCCAGAATAAAAATATTAGCTTATTTAAGAATTGATGAACATAGACATCCTCAAGATTGAAAAATAAATTATAAAATGTTTGGATGAAAAAGTATTGATATGAGAGTTTCAGTTTTACCAAATATTTATTGAGAGAAATGTGTTATTAGATTGCTAAAAAAAGATGAATCACCACCAGAACTTAGAGAATTAGGTATTATGCCTTATAATATGGTAAGAATAAAGAAACATTTAAAAGATAAAAATTGAATGATTTTAGCTGTTTGACCAACAGGTTCAGGTAAATCAACAACACTTTTTTCAATGTTAAGTCAATTTGATTCAGAAGAAAATAATATTTCAACCTTAGAAGATCCAGTTGAATATAGAATTGCTTGAGTAAATCATACTCAAATTCAACCAATTATTGATTTTACTTTTGCAAAGTGATTGAGAAGTTTACTTAGGCAAGATCCTGATATTATTATGGTTTGAGAAATAAGAGATGAAGAAACAGCTAAACTTGCTATTGAAGCTTCAATTACTGGTCATATGGTATTTTCAACATTACATACAAACTCAGCAACTCATACAATTCAAAGACTAGTAAATTTATGAATTGATCCATTACTTATTTGATCATCACTAAAAAGTATAATTTCTCAAAGATTAGTTAGAAAACTATGTTTAAATTGTAAAGAATCTTATTTAGCATTTCCAAGAATTGAAAAATATATTCTTGGAAAAGTGTGAAAATATATGAAAAAAAAGGATAATTTAAAACTTTATAAAGCTCATGATTGAGGTTGTAAAAAATGTAATAACACAGGTTATTCAGGTAGAATATGATTATATGAAGTTTTAGAAATGACTGATAATTTAGAACAACTTTTAATTAAGAATGCTAGTAGAACACAATTAGAAATTCAAGCAATTTGAGATTGAATGGTTCCAATTAAAGAAGATGCTTTACTTAAGGTAGTTCTTTGAGAAACTAGTCTGGAAGAAGTTTTATCAGTTTTAGGATATTAAAAATATAAATAGAAGTTGTCAATTTAAATAATTAAAAAATTTGCATATATTTCTTTATTATTATAATAAGTATGATATTATAATATAGTAATAAAGGAGAAATGAATACACAACTGCAGAAATTATTTGAAAAATATAAAATTTCAGACAAGGATTGTTATGAAATTAATCAGATTTTTTTAATAGTTGATGATGAAAAAAAACATAAAATACTAGCTAATTTTGAATTATTGGCACAAAAAATACAAAAAATAGAAGAAGAAATTATGTTAGAACAAAGTATATTATTAGATAATATATTACCTGATATAAAAGCACTGTTAAAATAAAAAAAATACAAAAATAAAAATAAAATTATGTCTGAACAAAAAACTAGCAGTGCCTTAAATAGACACTTCAAAAATCAAAAGCATAAAGCTTCTAGCTTGGAATATTTGGAAAATATATTGAAAGATATTGATCCAGTTTATATTGAAAAATTTAGGGAAATTAAAAATTCTATTGAATTAGCTCTTTTGAATAATCCAGAAAGTGAAAATAAAGTTGTTTCTTATTTATCTTGAGTAAATGAAAGATTAAATTTAATTAATAGAAAAAGATGAGTTTTAATTAAAAAAGAGGTAAATGCAATTGCAGCATAAAATATAAATGAGACCGGTCTTAAAGTACTTATATTAGTAACTAAAGACTGGTCTCTTTTAGTTGATAAATTTAAATAAAAAATATTATGTATTCTAAATCATTTTATATAACAGAAAAAATTGGAAATAATTTTTTTAATTTTGAAAAAAGAAATAATCCAAAATTATTTGTAGCAGAATTAACTAAAATTAATAATTTTGATGAGATAAAATTATTGACCTCTTTAAAAGATAAAATTACTTTTGAAGATTTTTGATTTGATGATAAATTATCTACTAATTTTTGACTTGAAAATTTTTATGAAATGAATTATTTAAATAAAAAATTATATTTATTTGATAATCATAATCATGCTCTATATTTCTGGTATTTAGCTAAAAGTCAGTGAAAAATAAAATCTTGAGCAACACTTTATCATATTGATGAACATGCAGATTATAGAGAACCAGAAACAATTTTAGAAAAAACTGATTTGCAAAGTATTTTTGAATATACAAATTTTTCAGATATAAATGTAGGAAACTATATAATTCCAGCAGAAAAAGAATGATTAGTTTGAAAAACTATTCAAATTAGAAACACACAAAATTTGGAGGATTATGTAACCTCACCCCAGTCCTCTCCTCCAAAGGAGAGGGAGAGCATTATTCTAAATTTAGATTTAGATTTTTTTCAACCAGATTTAGATTTTATAGATTATGAATTAAAGAAAAAAGTTGTTTTAGATATAGCTTCTAAAGCTGATGTAATTACAGTTTCTACCTCACCATTTTTTATAGACCAAGAATTAGCTATAAAAGTATTTAAAGATTTATTTTGAGAATAAGTCTTTTTTTATTAAAATAGATTTGATTATTTTAGAATGTAATCTATAATAAGGGTAGTTATTTTCTAATGTATTCTAAAATGAATAAGATATTAAAGTTTTCTGAACAAAAAATTGCTTCTGTTAGTTTGGATTTTAAGAGATACTTGTATGATGAAATTATAGATTTTCAAAAATCTGAGGTTATTTTGGGAATTGTTGGTTTGAGGTGAATTGGTAAAACTACTTTACTGTTACAGATTGCTAAGGAAAAAGAGGCTGAATGAAAAAAATGACTTTATTTTTCTTGTGATTCTTTTTTTGTTTATTGAAAATTTATTTTTGATATTATTGAATATTTTTATGATGAACATAATATTAGACATTTTTATATTGATGAAGTTCATAAGCAAAAAGATTGGGAGCAGAGCTTAAAAACTGCTTATGATGTTTATGATGATATTAAAATAATTTTTTCTTGAAGTTCTAGTGTTGATTTAATTAGGTGAACTTTTGATTTAAGTAGAAGAGCTATTTTAAGAACTTTAAATAAATTTAGTTTTAGAGAATACTTAAATTTTACATATTGATATAATTTTAAAGAAATTGAAATTAAAAATATTTTTGATAATCCTATAAGTGTTTCTTCAGAAATTTATAATATTGAAAATAATATTTTAAAATATTATAAAGAATATAATGAATTTTGAGAATTTTGATTTTTTTGATGAAAAAATAATAATAAAAGAGCTTTTTTGATAAAAATAGAAAATGTTATTAATAAATTAATTTATGAAGATATTTCAAATTATTATAATATCCAAACATCAAATATTTCATTATTTTTTAAAATATTAAAATTTATAGCAAATTCTTGATCATCAAATTTAAATTATTCAAATATAGCAAAACAAATAAATACAACTAGCGATACTATAAAATATTATATTGAAATTTTACAAGAAATTTGAATTTTAAATATTATTTGAAAAGAATGAAGAATTAGTGTTAATTTGAGAAAGTCAAAAAAATGACTTTTTGAAACAAATAATATTGCTCAACTATTATTTGATGAAATAAATACAAGATTTTCAATTTGATTATTAAGAGAATCATCAGCTGTTTCAGAATTAAAAAAAGTTTGAGAAATTTATTATTCAGAAAAATGAGATTATTGATTTATTTATAAAAATAAAAGATATATTTTAGAAGTTTGAGGGAAGACAAAAACTTATAAACAATTAAAATGAGTAGAAAATTGATTTCTTATAAAAGATGAAATTTCTATTTGAGATAATAAAAACGAAATTCCACTTTGGATGTTGGGATTTTTGTATTAAAAATATTTAAAGATTTATTTTGAAAATAGGTCTTTTTTATTTGACAAAACTATTATAAAATCATATAATTATACAGAATATTATCATATAATTTTACAATATGCAGTTTGCAACTACAACAGAAATATCTAGAAAAGGGAGTAAAGCTTTCTTATGAACAAAGGAAACAGTTATTTTAAATAATAATAAAATGCTTGGTTTATTTTTACCTTGAGAATTATGACAAGCTGTTTTAGATAGTTGAATAATGACTCAACTTAGGGAAGAGTTATGGGAATTGAATGATAAAGAAACTTTAGAAACTATTAGAAATTATAAATCTTGAGAAAAATTAGATTCAATTACTTTATCTGATTATAGAACAAAATATGGAGTTTAAAATAATTTTTTACAGTGAAAAATTAATTAAAAAAGATTTTTCAAAAATTCCTAAAAAAAATTTAGAACTTATTTTTTCTAAATTAGATATTTTGTCTGCTTCAGGTTTGGAAATATGACAAATCAAAAAACTAAATAATTATGATTTGTGTGATTACAGATTAAGAGTATGAGATTTTAGAATTCTTTTTAATATAGACAGTGATAAAAATGAAATAGTTATTTTTAGGACTTTACATAGAAGTAAATTGTATTAAAGATTTATTTTAGAATATGTTTTTTTTTATTTTTGAAATTGATAATCATCAAAATTAATTTTTCAGCACAATAAGTGCTTTTTTTATGCTAAAAATTTTACAAATAAAAAAAAATATATATAATCTGGCCATTATTTTATTTATAATTAAAAACTATGAAAATAGAGAGAAAAGATTTACCAAAATCGGTTGTTGAACTTACTATTGAAGTACCAACATCTGATGTTGCTAAATATAGAAAAAAAGCTGTGAAACATTTAATTGATAATGCTGATATTAAAGGGTTTAGAAAAGGACATGTTTCAGAAGCTGTTATTGTAAAAAATTATGGTGAAGAATATATTTCTCAAATTACTGTTGATTTTGCTATTGATAAAGTTTATAGAGATGCATTAAAAGCTGAAAAATTATTACCAATTGCTCAAGGAGAAATTCAAGAAGTTATTTCTCAAAATCCATTAAAAATTAAAATGGCTGTTGAAGTATTCCCAGAAATAAATATTAGTGATGATTATAAAAAAATTAGCCTTAAAAAGACTAATGTAAAAGTTGCTGCAAAAGAAATTAAAGCTGCTCTTGATGATATTCAAACTAGATTTACTACTTTTAAAGAAGCTACAAAGGCAGCAAAAGTTGCTAGTGAAGATAAAGTTACAATTAATACTCAAGGTTTTGATGCTGAAGGTAAAGAATTAGCTAATACTAAAATGGAAGATTATCCTTTAGCTATGGGTAAAGGAGTTTTAGTTCCTGGATTTGAAGAAGGTATCGTTGGAGCTAAAATTGGTGAAAAATTAACTCTAGATATTGATTTTCCAAAAGATTATCATAATAAAGATTTTGCTGGACTTAAAACTAAATTTGATGTTGAAATTGTTAAAATTGAAAAAGCAGTTAAACCAGAATTTACTGAAGAATTTATTGAACAATTAAGAGGTAAAAAATTAGATTTAGATGGTTTTAAAGAATTAATTAAAACTGAATTACTAGATGTTAAAGAATCTAATGCAAGAATGGAAGAAGAATCTATTTTGATTGATGAATTATTAAAAGTTACTAAAATTGATTTAGGTGATAAAATTCTTGAAGAACAAATTAAAAAAGTTTTTGAAGAAATTAAACAAAATATGGCACAAGATAATGTTATTATGAAAGATTATCTTGAATCATTAAAAATGGATGAAGAAACATATAAAGAAACTAATGTTAAACCAGTTGCTTTAAAAAGATTACAAGGTGAATTAATTTTAAATAGATTATCAGAAATTGAACCTAAAAAAGCTGAAGTTACTGATAAACAAATGGCTGACGAAATTGTTAAAATAAAAGCAAGTTTTGAAAATCCTGAAGTTTTAGAAAGATTAGAAAAATTATATGTTGAAGGTTCAAACTATTATAATGAGCTTAAAACAAGAATTGGTTTTAGAAATCTTATTGAAAGTTTCTATACTAAATAAAAATAAAAAAATCTAAATAATTATTATTTAGATTTTTTTTTCTTTTGTAAATGTTTTGTTTTTATTTTTTTTATTTCAGATGTACTTTCTTCTTTTATTTTTCTTCTTTCTTTTTCAGATAATCTTTTTAAAATTTCACTAGTTAAATAATCAATATTTCATTCAATTTCTTTAGAATATTTTTCTGAAAATGTAGTAGCTGGTCTGATTAAAAGATAAAATAATGCTCATAAAGGTCAGAAAACTATTGTTGTTAATATAATAATAGTTTTTAAAATAATGGAAGTAATTCTATTATTAATATCTTTAATTACCCATACTATAATAGTTATCCATATAATAATTAGATAAATTGTTATTATACTTACAAAAGTTTTTATTGATATTATATTCATTAAAAAGCTCAATATTTGATTTTCTCACATAATTTTATTTTAAATTGTTAATTTTCCATTTTTCTATTTCTTTATGATTTCCAGAAGTCAAAATTTCAGGTACTTTCATATTTTCAAATGTTTGTGGTCTAGTATATACAGGATGTTCTTTTTGTCTATCAAAAAATTTGGAAAAACTTTCTTCCTCCAAAGATTGGGGGTTTCATAATACTTCAGGAATATGTCTAACTAAAGAATCAATTAAAATTTGTGCTGATAATTCTCAACTAGTCAGTACATATTCTCACACACTAATTTGATAATCCACATATTTTTCTATAATTCTTTGGTCAATTCATTCATAATGTCCACAAATTATAATTATATCTTTATTTTTAAAATCACTGTAATAATTTTCTACTTTTTCTTGATTTAATAAATCTCAAGATGGTGACATATATATTACTATATTTTCTCATTCTATTTTATTTTTAACAAAATTAATTGCTTTAGAAAGAGGTTCTGGACTAATAACCTGTCAGTGCATTCAAAATGCTTTATCATCAACATGTTTAAATTTTTTATCAGAAAAATCTCATAATTTATATAATTCAATATTGAATAAATTATTTTTAAGACTTTTTCAAATGATAGAAGTTTTTACAAAACTATTAAATGCCTCAGGAAAAATTGTGATTATATGAAAGTTCATAGTTTTTAAGTATTTAATATAATTTTTTTTAGAAAGCTAAAAGCATTCTGTTGATTTATAAGTTCATTATATTTTAAAAAGAAATATATCAAAACTTTTGTTTGATTTTTGGGGATTATTGAATAAAGTAGATTGTAAATATTTATAAAATAATAAAAATATTATGTCAGAATTAGTTATAAAAAATTTACCAAGAGAGTTTAGAAGTGTAGAAATAAATTTAGATGATTATAAAAAAAACAGAGCTGAAAGATTTATTTATAATTTAAGAGAATTTGTGGAAGATGAAAGATTAAGTGATGAAATAATGGAGTCAGAAGAATTAACCGAAGTATTAGATTTAATTTCTAATAAAATATAATATGATTTTTATAGAATCAGAAAATTTTCTTAAACAACTTAAGAAATTAGAAAAAAAATATCCAAAAATAAGAGATAATTTTGATGATTTTAAAAATAATTTTAATTTGGAATTATGAAAGAATTTATGAAAAGATATTTATAAATTTAGGATATGAAACTCTTCAGTCCCTGTGTGAAAAAGGTGAGGTTTTAGAATAATTTTATTTTTTGTGTTAAAAAAAGATAAAATTATTCCATTAACAATGTATTCAAAAACAGATAAAGAAAATATAACTTTTAAAGAAATTTTTGTTATATTAAAAGAAATTTTAAAAGAAATAAATTAATAATAATAAAAATGAATCAATTAAAAATAATCACAAATAAAAAAACTTGGAATGAATTTATTGAAAATCAGGATTTTGATTTTTATAGTTTTCTATCTTCTTGGGAATGGACTTTGGTTCAAGAATCTTTATGAAAAGAAGTGCTTAAGTATTGAATTTATAAACTCCCCTCTATTGAAAAGAGAGGGGCTGGGGGTGAGTTGTGAGATGGAGAACTTATCTGATTACTGCCTCTAATAGTAAATAAAGCAAAAAGAGGAACTTACTTATTTGCTCCTCATACTCCTTTAGTGAAAAAATGAGAAGATTTTTTTGAAGTTTTAGATAATATTTTAGAGCAAATAAAATTAATTTGAAAAGAACAAAATGCTAATTTTATAAGATTTAACTCTCCAATTAGAAATTTTGAAAAAAATAAAAATAATTTTTCTAAATTAGGATTTATAGATGCTCCAATGCATGAACATGCTGAAGATACACATTTATTAGATTTAATAAAAACTGAAGAAGAACTTTTACAAAATATAAAAAAGAAAGATAGATATTATATTAATAGAGCAATAAAAGAAGGTGTTGAAGTTGTGAAGTGAAATACTCCTGAACAAATAAAAATATTGTGAGATATGCACTTAGAACATTCTAAAAAAGTAGGTTATCATCCTTTTTCTAAAAATTTTATTGATAATTTATATGAAATCTTTTGAGATAATATTACAACAATTTCAACAAGATTTGAATGAAAAGTAGAAAGTATTTTGATGACAATAAGATTTTGAAAAACTTGTGTTTATTATATTGCAACTAGTGATGTTGTTCATCATAAATTTTCTCCAAATTATTTATGTCAATGGGAGGCTATAAAACAAGCAAAAGCTGATGGTTGTGAAATTTATAATTTTTGGTGAGTAAGCCCAGATGATAATCCAAATCATCCTATTGCTTGAGTAACAAAATTCAAAAGAAAATTTGCAGGTTATGATTATTCACTTCTTCATGCTCAAGATTTACCACTTTCACTAAAATATTGGTTTAACTGGATTATTGAAACAATCAGAAGAAAAAAGAGAGGTTATTATTATAAAAAATTAGAAAAATAAAATATGGCACAAATAGGAATTAGAGAGTATGATGCAAAGAAAATGTATTTTGATTTTATTTGAGAAAAATATAATTGAGTTCAGGTGAAAACTGAAGATTCTGAATTAAGTTTAGAATGACAATTTTTTGATTGAAAATATGTTGTAAAACCTGATATGCTTTTTGGGAAAAGGTGAAAAATGTGATTACTTGGGATTTGATTAGAAAAAGATGAAATAAATTTTTGGATAGAAGAAAAAACTAAACAAAAAACTAAGGTTGGAAAAATTGAGTGAGATTTAACTCATTTCTTAGTTGAAGATTTTGTTTCACATAAAGATGAATATTATATAAGTTTTTCAACTACTAGAGATTATGATTTAGTGAGTTTTAGTTTTGAGTGATGAGTTGAAATTGAAGAAAATTGGGAAAAAGTTATTGAAATTAAAATCCCAACTTTAGGAGATTTAGATGAGGAAATTATAAAAAAAGAAATTTTTTGAAATAAACAAAAAGAAGGCTGTACAACAATTAGCCCTCACCTAGCCTCTCCCTTTGGGGAGAGGGATAGCACATTAATTATAGATGCTATTTTAAATTTATGGAAATTTTATAAAAATTATGGTTTTGTATATTTGGAAGTAAATCCATTTTGTTTTGATGAGGAAAATTGAAATTTAGTTTTACTTGATATGGTAGCTAAAATTGATGATACTGAATTTTTTAGACAGAAACAAAATTGGAAAAATCTTGAATTTCCAGCTCCTTTTGGTTTTGCAGAAAGTGATTGAGAAAAATATATTAAAAATTTAGATTTACAAACTTGAGCAAGTTTAAAATTTAAAATACTTAATCCTCAAGCAAAAATTTGGACACTACTTGCTGGTTGAGGTTGAAGTTTGGTTATGACTGATAGTTTGTGAACAATGTGATTTGCAGATGAGATTTGAAATTATTGAGAATTATCAGGAAATCCAACAAGAGAATTTACAAGAGAATATACAAAAGTTTTACTTGAAACTATGTTAATAAATTGAATAAAAAATAAATATTTAATTATAGCCTGAGCAATTGCAAACTTTACAAGAATTGACACAACTTTTGCAGGAATGATTGATGTTTTTGAAGAGAAATCAGAAGAAATGAAAGAACAAAAAATAAAAATTTTAGTAAGAAGATGAGGGATTAATGAAAAAAAGTGACTAAAAATTATGAAAGATAATTGCGAAAGATTATGACTTGAATGTGAAATAGCAGATAGTTGAGAATATATGACTGATATTTTGAGAGAAATTAAATAGTATTTTATCAGCTAGTCAACAGAGGGTTTCAACCCTTTGAAAAATAAGCTGAATTTAAAAAATATAGAGTATAATAATAAAATCTAATAATAAAGCAAAGGGTTGAAACCCTCTGTTGACTAGCTGAATAACAATTAAAAATTCTTAAAAATATGTTTACAAAAAAATCTAATGCCATAATTTATGGTTTACAGTTGAAAGCAGCACAGCAGATGTTGGATTTTGATTATTTAAGTGGGAGAGAGCCATCAGTTTTGGCTTTTGTGAATGAGTGAAAAACTAAATCTAATCATAAATTGTTTTATGGAGATAAGGAAATTCTTATTTCTAGTTTTTTTGATTTTTCAAAAGTTCCTGAAAATATTATGGAAAAATGTGATACTTTGGTAAATTTTGCAAGTTATAGAAGTGCTGGTAAATCTACTAAAGAGGCTATGAATTTCGCAAATTTTAAAAATATTGTGATAATTGCAGAGTGAATTCCAGAAAGAGAAACTAGAGAAATTATTGCATTAAAAGATAAAATAAATAACAGCTTGTCAACAGAGGGTTTCAACCCTTTGCAAAATAATTTAAAGAGAACTAGCCCTTTGAATATTATCTGACCAGCAACAGTTTGAGCAATGAGTGCTGGAATATTTAGAGCTGGAAATACTGGTTGAGATTTGGAGAATATTGTAAAAACTAGATTATATGAGAGTTGAAGTGTTGGATTTGTTTCAAAATCTGGTGGGATGAGTAATGAGTTAAGAAGGGTTATAGCTGATAGAACTGATGGAACAAATTTATCAATTGCTTTAGGGTGAGATAAATATAATATTTTGGAATTTAGAGATGCTTTTGAGATTTTTGAAAAAGATGAAAATACTAAAATGATAGTTATGCTTGGAGAAATTGGTTGAGAAGCAGAGCTTGAAGTAGCTGAAATGATAAAAAAATGAGAAATTACAAAACCAGTTGTGGCTTGGTGTATTGGTACAATTTCTGAACAATTAAAAAGTTCTGAAGTTCAGTTTGGGCATGCTGGTGCAAAATCTAATTCTGACAGAGAAACTTCAAGTTTTAAAAATCAGGCTTTGAAAGAGGCTTGAGCAATTGTTCCAGAAAGTTATATGGATTTTGGGGATAAGATTGAGGAAGTTTATGGGGAAATAAATAAAAATAATATTGTAGGGTATGCAGGCCTGCATACCCTACCTAGAAATCAAGAAATTCAAGAAAAATTACAAATAATAAGGCACAGAAAAAATACAAATTTTACATCAACAATTTCTGATGAAAGATGAGATGAATTAACATATAATAAAAAGAAAATTTCTGATTATGTTAGCAAAGGAAGTTTTGCAAATGTGATTGCAAATTTATGGCTGAAAAAAGATTTGCCATCTTATTGAGAAAAATTTATAAATAGTATTTTGATAATTTTAGCAGACCATTGACCAGCAGTTGGTGGTGCTACAAATGCAATTATAACTGCAAGAGCTGGAAATGATTTAAAATCAAGTTTAATAGCAGGGCTTACAACTATTTGACCAAGATTTGGTTGAGCAATTGATGGGGCTGCAAAATATTTTTTCCATTGAGTAAAAGATTGAATTACTCCACTTGAATTTGTGACTTCTATGAAAAAATCTGGAATTAATATTCCTTGAATTGGACACAAAGTTAAATCAAAATTTAATCCAGATAAGAGATGTGAACTTTTACTTGAAATTGCTGAAAAATTTCCAGAAAATAAACACTTAAATTTTGCAATTGAAATTGAAAAAATTACTTTAGAAAAAAAATCTAATTTAATTCTGAATGTAGATTGAATGATAGCAGCAATGTTACTAGATTTATTCTCAGATTTAGGTTTAACAAATGAAGAAGTACTTGATTATATTGATGCTTGAATTTTTAATGCTTTTTTCATATTAGCAAGAACAACAGGTTTTATATGACATATTTTAGACCAAAAAAGATTGAAAGAATGATTATTTAGAACACCTTGGGAGGATATATTGTATGATTAAAAAACTAAATAAATTGATAAAAAATACTTGCTAAAACAAGTATTTTTTTTATTATAATGTATAGATATAATTACAAAGGGTTGAAACCCTCTGTTGACCAACTGAATTTAATAAAAAAATTGCAAAAGAATATTGTTCACTTTATAATAAATAACTTATAAATATTTATCAGCTTGTCAACAGAGGGTTTCAACCCTTTGCCTAAATTAAAAACTAATAACTAAAAAATAAAAAATGTATAAAATTAAATGACAAAAAGAACTATCTGGAACTATAAAAATTGGGGGGAGTAAAAATGCAGTATTGCCTATAATTGCAGCTTCATTGCTTATAAAATGAAAAGTTAAATTAACTAATGTTCCAAATATTGGTGATGTTTATACTTTTTTGGATATTATTAAATGAATTGGTGTTAAAGTAAAATTTGAAAATCATACTTTAGAACTTGATTCTACAGAATTAAAACATACTGATTTTGATTTAGAAAAAATGAAAAAAATTAGAGTTAGTATTTTGTTACTTGCACCACTTTTAGATAGGTTATGAAAAATTTCTATTCCAACTCCAGGTGGTTGTAATTTATGAAAAAGACCAATTGATGACCACATAAAATGACTTGAAAATATTGGTTATAAATCAGTTATTAATTTTGAATCAATTGATTTAGAATGAGAAACAAAATCTTGAGATATGGAAGTAAATGGTGGTTTTTGAGTAACTGTTACAGAAAATTTATTAGTTGCAAATGTTTTAAGAAAGGGAACTACAACTATTAGATTATCAGCTATTGAGCCTCATGTAATGAATTTGGTAGATTTTTTAAGAAAAGCAGGAGCTAATATTTCTATTAGATATGACCACACAATTATTGTAGAATGAGTTTCAGATTTAAAATGAGATTTTGAATTTGAAGTGGTTTCAGATTATATTCAATCAGGAAGTTATATGGTTATTTGAGCATTATGTTCAAAAGATTATATTGATATTGAAAATGCTAGAGTTTCAGATTTATTTTTCTATATTCAAAAATTAAGAGAAATTTGAGTGAAAATGGATATTTTAGAAAATGATAAAGTTAGAGTTTATAGGAGCAGAGAATTAAATGCTACAAATATTCAAACAAATATTTTTCCAGGTTTCCCAACAGATTTACAATCTCCATTTGCACTTCTTATGACTCAAGCAAAAGGAATTTCAAAAATTCATGAAATACTTTTTGAATGAAGACTTGGTTGGTTAGTGGAACTTGAAAAAATGGGGCTTTCAATGAAAATACTAAATCCACATGAAGCAGAAATAACTGGCTGAGTAGACTTTAAATGAACAACTGTAACAAGTTGGGATTTAAGAGCAGGTTGTGCAGTTGCAATTGCAGGACTTATGGCAAGCTGAGAAACAAAAGTTACAAATAATGCCTACATCAAAAGAGGTTATGAAGATTTTGTAGAAAATTTACAAAAATTAGGAGCAGATATTGAAGAAGTTTTATAAAAATAATAATAAAAAAATGTTTAAAAAAATAATTATATCAATAATTTTATTACTTTTACTTATTTCATGTTGAAATGGATGAAAAGATAATATGGATAAAAATACTAATATTCTAAAAATTGATAATAATTTTAATCAGATTACAAAGAAATATGATGATATTCATTCTATAAGATATTGAATGAGATGAAAAAAAATGGCTTTTATTGGACAATTAAGTTGAAAAGAATTTGTTATTGAAAATTGAAAAGTTGGAAAGAAATATGAAAAAATTATTTTTTTAACATATTTAAATAATTTAAATACTTTATTTTATATTGCTAAAAAAGACTGAAAGGAATTTTTTGTAAAAGATTGAAAGGAGAGTGTTTTATATGATAGTGTATATAATAATATTATTTATTCACCTAATTGAAAAAGTTATGCCTTTGAAGTTGTTCAAGATTGAAAGCATTTAGTTATAAAAGATTGAAAAAAATCTAATAAATATGAAAATATTTCAGGTTTAATATTTTCACCAGATTCAAAAGAATTTTCATTTATTGCAGAATTAGATTGAAAAAGTTTTATGGTTACAAATGGAATTGAGGAAAAAAAATATGATAATGTATTTTTTAAAAAATATTCATCTGATTGAAAGCATTCAGCATATACTGTAGAGATAGAATGAATTAGAAAAATAATTAAAGATTGAGAAATTCTTAAAAAATATAAATGAAGTAGGTATCCAATGTATTGAACTAATTCAAATGATTTTTCTTTTATTGCTGTTAAAAATGAAAAAGAAATTATTATAAATAACTGAAAAGAAAGTATGGAATATGATTGGATTTATTTACCAATATATTCACCTAATTGAAAAAGTTTTTCATATTCTGCTAGAAAAGATTGAAAATGGATTGTTATTAAAGATTGAATTAAAAGTGAAAAGTATGATAGGGTTTCTTCATTAGAATATTCTGAAAATTGAGAACATTTTAGTTTTATTGCAGAATTAGATTGAGGTTATTTTATTGTTATGGATTGAAAAAAATATTCAAATTATTATGATAGAATTGTTTATTTAAAATATTTACCAAATAATAATTGAAATTATTTTATTGGACAAAGAGGTTTTGATATGATTTTAGTTAAAAATTGAATAGAGATTAAAAATTATTTAAATGGTGAAATCTATTCTTTTGATTGAAATAGTTTTTCTTTTATATCTAAAAATAAAGAATGAAAATATTTAATAATAAAAGATTGAAAACAAATTTTTATCAATGATAAAATAGATTTATTAAATTATAAATCAAATACAGATAAGCTTGTTTTTATTACTGAAAAAGAATGAAAAAAGATTATAATGGAAGAAAAATAAATTAATTAAAAAGTTATAGAAATATAACTTTTTTTTCTTGTAAAAAAAATGATTTGAGATATTATATATTTATATTTTAATTTGTTGAAAATAATTTATGAAAAAAATAATTTTAAGTTTGATAGTTTTTGTTTTTAGTTTTAGTTTTGTTGAGGCTGAAAATATTAACATATGAAATTTATCTTGTGAAAAAGTTAATTCATTAGATGGATTAGAAAAAAAAGAATATAAAGAAATAAAAGATAAAGAAAAAATTAAAAATTTTTTGAAAAAATACAACTTAAAAAATAATAAGTATGTTAATATAAAAAATATTGAATATTCATCACTTAATAGTAAAGATGTAAAATATGTTGCTACAACTGTAAGTTGAGAACAAAAAGTGATGATGAATAATATTTATCTTTGAGATAACTATGAAATTAGAAATTTTGAATTTTTAAAAAATGATACATTTTTTGCAACATGTTGAAGAGAAAATTATAAATGGTGTGTGCATAGTCAAAATAAAAGAACTCAAATAGTTAATTATTGAAAAAAGATTATAAATAAAAAAGAAATTGAAAAATTCCTAAAAGAGAATAATGTAAAATGAAAATATACAGAAATAAAAAGTGTTAAAAAATCTATTGATTGAAGTATTTTAACTTTTGTATGAAAAAAAGAAAATTGAAAATATGTGGTTGATAAAAATAATAAAGAATGAAAAGAATATAGAAAAATAGAAAGAATTTTATATTCTCCAGATTGAAAATCTATAAATTTTTTGTGAACTACTGATAAACGGGAATTAATTTTAGTTTTAGATAACTTAGAATTGTGAGATAATTTTCCTATTTTAATATCAGGATTTTGAAAAAATAATGGTAGTATATTTTTTTATTGAAAAAAGACATTTTATCCACGGACTTATTATATAATAAAAGATTGAATAAAAGAAGAATTGAAAGAATTATCTTGAAAATGGATTGTAAATATAGATGATTTTATTGTTTTTTCTAATAAAAAAGATTATTTCCTTTCTTTGAAACAAGATTTTTGGATTTTTGATAATTCTTTTTATAGAGAGCAAAATTATCTTCTTTATAATTGAGAGATAGAGTCTTTTTGAAATAACAGTGTTGTTTGGGAAATTAAAGATTATTGAAATAAAAAATGATTTAAAATTGCATTTAATGATTCTAATAAAAATAAGTTTAGAAATTATATTTGTGAAAAAGAGGAGACTGATGAAGAAAAAATACTTAAATTAAAGAATATAATTTCTAAAAAAATAGTTTTAAAATTAGAAAAAGTAATAATAAAATTATCTAAAGAAAAATTAATTAAAATTTATAAAAAAATAGATAAAATTAATTTAGAAGATAAAAAATATGCAAAATATAAAAATATTTTAGAATATTTTAAATTAAGAATTTTATTAGAAATTAAGAAAAATAAATTAATTAAAAAGTTATAGAAATATAACTTTTTTTTCTTGCAAATTTTTTAATTATTTATTATATATAAATATATTTTATAAAGTAATATCATATTTATGAATCACACAATAACAACTACTCTTTGAAGTCAATACTTTTCTTTTTTAAATAGATAAGCAGAAGAGAAAAAAATAACTAAAAAATCTATTATTGAAAAAGGTTTGGAATTTTATAAAAAACATGAAATGGAACAGAAAATAAAGAAATGATTTGAGGTTAGAAGAGAAGAATATAGTAATATTAACTCAGATTTTTCAGAAGTTCAATTTAATTCAATAAAAGATTAAAAAATAAATATTCTAGTACAATTTTAGTTGTGCCACTTACAAAAGTAAAAAAAGAGATTTTTCCTAGTGAATTTTGGGTAATTCCTAGTGAAGAAAATTGATTAGAATTTAAATCAAGATTTTTGTGAAGCCAAATTATAACAGTTGATAAAAGATTTATTGAAGAAAAAAAATGAGAATTAGAAGAAAAATATTATGAAGAATTAAATGAGGCCATTAGAATATCATTAGATTTAGAAAATATTTATTAATTTAAAAAGTTTTAAAAAGTTATATGTATATAACTTTTTTGTATAAAACTTTTTAACAAGAAAATAAAAAAAACTTTGATTTATTTTGTGTTTATGCTAAAATATCTGTAATTAAATTAGCTTTTGTAATAAAAAAAATATGCAAGAATTTGATACAATCACTCAGCTCATTATGGATATTGAATTGATGAAGGAAAAGGGAGAAATACAGAAAGCTATTTCTACTTTAGAAGATAATATTATGAGATATAATGATGATTATAGATTTTTTGAAGAATTAGCAGATATTTATTTAGCAGAATGAATGTTAGAAAAAGCCTATAAGGCTATTAACTTTGCTTTAGAATTAAATGAAGAATCAGCTACTTGAAATTATTTAAAAGGTTTTTTAGCTTTGAATTTAGAAGATATATCAACTGGAATAATTCATTTAGAAAAATCTAATAAATTGATGTCAAATAATTCAGAAGTTTTAAGAAATTTAGGTTATGCTTATTCTGTTTCAGGTCAATATGAAAAATGAATTTATATTTTGAAAAGAGCTGAATATATTAATCCAGAAGATGTTTTGATTAAAGAAGATTTAGCAATGGCTCTTATTGGAAGTTGAGAAGTATTAGAATGAAATGCTATTTTAAGACAAGTTAGAAAAAATGAATTCATTTAAAGTAAAAAAAATAAATCAAAATCAAACATTTACAATTGTAAATGTTTGAAGTTATAAAGTAAGAGTAGCTGTTTGTAGCTTCTCTTTTTCAGGTGTAAAAATTCTAGGATATGGTGAAAAAAGACAATCAAGACTTGATATTATTAATAATGAAATTAATAATTTAGCATGACTTTGTGAAACAATAAAAGAGGCTATATTAAAAGCAGAATTTAAAGCATGAGAAAAAACAAAAAAAATTGTTATAAATCCTTTTTTTAGCAATACTTTTTATTATTCAAAAACAATTTCTTATAAAAATTCAGATTACTTAACTGAACTATGAAATAAAGACATTTTTAAAATAATATGAAATATCGAAGATATTAGTATGTCTTCAATTTCTAAAGAAATTGAAAAAAAATATTGATTAGAAAAAGAAGAATTAAATTTGATTTTATCTAATATTTCTTCTATATTTATTGATTGAGAAAAAATACAATCATTATATTGAGAATCTTGAGAGGATATAAGAATTAAAATATTAAATACTTTTGTTCCAAAAAATAATTATGAAATGATTGAAAATATTTCTATGTATTTAGGAAAAGAAATATTAAAAATTATTCCAGAAGAATATGCAATTATAAAATTAGGAAATAAGGATAAAGAAGAAGTTTTTATTGATATATGAAATTCATCAACTTCAATTTCAATAAAAAATTCAGATAATTCTTTATTATGAGCAATAAGATTAGATATTTGAATATGAGATTTAGTCAAAGATATATCAAAAAATGATAATAGAGGTAGGAGTGAAATAATTAAAAAATTAGATAGGGATGATTTATTTAAAGAAGAAAAAAAGAATTTTTTGATTTATTTTTCAGATATATTAATGGAATGACTAAAGGAAATTTTATGATGAGGAATATGTCCAGAAAATTTTATTTTGGTATGAGGTTGAGCAAGTAATTTTTTTCTTAAGGATTATTTATCTCAAATTAATTTTAATATATATTGAGTAAAAATGATTTGAAGAATTAATTTTATTTCAGCATCTATAGAGGAAATAAGAAAAATTTCATCTGTAGAAGAAATTTTAAAAATTTCAAATATTAATATAATATCCCAAATTATAACTACTAAGAACTTTTTATCTTCAGAAAATGATATTATGGAAAAAGCTTTACAGCAAAGTACAGAAAAGTTTTTAAAATAAAAAAACAAGGGATTAAATATACCTTGTTGGCAGATAATATTATTTATCTGTTTTTATTTTTCAGTAACTTTTTCTATAAAAAAGTCTTCTAAAGTTCATTTTATATCAGAAACTTTTTTTCATTCAATAATAATTTCTCATTTGTGAATTATTGATATTCTATCACAAATACTTTCTACATCAGCTAGAATATGAGTATTGAAAAATATAGTTGTTCAAGATTTATTTAATTCAACAAGTAAATCTTTTACCATTTTTCTACCAATTGGATCAAGTCCACTCATTGGTTCATCTAAAAACAATAATTGAGGATCATTAATTATTGCTTGTGCTAAACCAATTCTTTGAAGCATTCATTTTGAATATGTGTGTAAAAATTTATCTCAAGCATCTTCAAGACCAACTCTTTTTAGTAATTCATTAATTTTCTTTTCAAGTTTTTTTCAAGATAATCAGAAAAACTTTCCATTAAAATCAAGAAATTCTCTTCAAGTTAAATGTTTATAAAGATAAGTATTTTCAGGCATAAACCCAATCTTTTTCTTATCCTCAAGAGTTAAACCTGGAGTTTTGAAAACCTCAATACTCCCAGATTCAGGATCAATTAAACCCATTATACATTTCATTGTAGTAGTTTTACCAGCACCATTTGGCCCCAAAAAACCATAAATTTCTCACTCTTTCACAGAGAAACTAACGTCCTTCAAAACATGCTTTTTAGCAAGATTTTTATTAACTTTTTTTACTTCTAATATTTTAGGCATTTTTTTTTATGTTAATTATTTATTAAAACTTTTGAAAATCTTCCTTTTCAATATCATCAAAAATATTTTTCATTATATTTTTGATTTTTTCTTCAATATTTTTCCAAGTCATATTATATCAATAAACTTTATCATTTTTATCTGTTATAAAAATAGGTATAATTATATTTTTATTTTCTTTTTTCATTACTAATAGTCTAATAGCTTTATCACAGAAATTAAATTTTAATTTCATAAAAGGTCTATTTAGATAAATTTGATTTAATAATGCTTCCTTGTTTATTATTGAACAAATTTTTATAAGTGAACAATTGTCTTGTTTTCTGAAGTATTTTTTATAACTTTTATTAAAAGTTTCTGTTATAATTATTAGCATTAAAATGTTTTATCAATTAATTTATTTAATTTTATATATTCAGGAGTTTTAAATATTTCTTTTTCTTCTTCTTTACTAAAATATTCAACTTCCACATTAGGAATTTCATCATAATATTCCTTAATTAGTCATTTTGAATTTAAAATTTCAATAAAATTAAAAACACTAGTATTTTTAATATCAATTTTTTCTTTTTCCAATATTTGTGTCATTTTTTTTTAAGTTAATTAACTATTAAATACATTATATTTAGAAATAATATTTTTCAAGTTAAAAATAATTGACTTTAATTAGTATTTACCTATTATATTTAAAAATATTTTTTAAATAATAAAAATGAATAAATTTTGATTTAGATGAATGACAGTATCTCATTTTTGAAAATGAGAACATGGAAAAAGAATAGATTTGAATAATCCATATAGTAAAGATATAATTAAAGATTTAAATTTATTATGAAAAATATTAAATAATTGAAGTAATGCTAGTTCTGAACAAAAAGAAAAATTAAAAACTGAATATACAGAATATTCATTTGATGATAATTATAAAAAATGAACAATAATTTTTAATTATGTTAATTTTATGATTAAAAAAGAATTAAAAACTTTAGAAATAAAAAATAATTTTAGATTGCTTTCTGAATTAATAAAATTTAGAAATGAAAATGATTTATGACACTCCAGTGTAGAAGGTCCAAAAAGAGATGAATGGTTAAATATATGAGAACCAATTAGAGAATGAAATATAGTTGAATTGGAAAAATTAGAAATTGAATTAAAATCAATTTTTGATAAAATTAAAGAAATATATCAAAATTGATATAATGAAAATGAAATTATAGAATTAATAAATAATTCAGAAAAATGAATAAAAAGACAATCTGCAGAAGAAGTTAATCAATTTTATGATAACGAAGAAGAAATTCAATGGAAATTAAAACATAATGATCTAAAACTTCATGAAGCTATGTGGGCAACTAAAGATATTTCAAAAATACATGCTCTTGAAAATACATGGCAAATGAAACAATCTTTTTATGAATATGATTTAAGAAATTGAATTTACAAAAATAAAGAAAAAATAGAAATTGTAATTATTGATGATATAGAAGAAATTAGAGAGAAAATAATTAGTTTATTACCAAGAGAATTAGATCAATTTAATATAAATTTTGAAGAATTTGATAATTTAAAAGAATTAAAAGAAAATTTTACATTTACAAAATTTAGATGAACAAATATAAATAAGAAGGTTTTTTATATTTTAGATAATAATTTCTTTTATGAAAAAAAAGATACTTATCCTGGAATTAATATGTGAGTTGAATTTTATAATTTTTTGAAAGAAAATAAACCAGAAATTTTAGATAAAGTAGCTGTTTTTTCTTCATATGATAAAGATGAAATTATAGAAAAATTTGGTGAAGATGTAAAAACTATTCCTTGAAAATGAGTTCAATATACAGATAGTGTTCATATTTCAGCAATATCAGAATGGATTAAAGAAAAGATGTGAGAAGAAAAATAACTTTTTCTTCTTTTTTTTGACAAAAAAGATATTTTTTATAATATTTAAGTATAAAAATATTTTTTAAATAAATAAAAATATGTTAGTTGCTGAAAAAAAAGTAATTTTAAAAAAAATTGAAAATAGTTTTTTTGTTTCTTCTTATGTTGAACTTGTTAATAAATTAAATAATACTGATAAATTATTTAAAAAATGAAAAATCTGAGTTTCTTCTTTTAATGATTCTTTTGTTAGTTTAAAAAATAAACTAAATATAAAATAATGAATTATATTCAAGAATAAATTCTTTGAATTTTATGCCAGAAATTTATCAAGTTTATATTTTAGATTATAGAACAATAAACCATAAGTGATATAAAATATTTTATAAAGTTGATGAAAATAAAAAAGAAGTTTTTGTTTATCATATATTATCGCAAAAACAAAATTATATTAATTATTTAAGTTAGAAGAAATTCTAGCTTTTTTTTGACAAAATAAGTATTTTTCATAAAATACTGACAAATTTATTATTAAATAACTATTTATGTTAGAAAAAGCAAAAGAAGGGTTAAAAAAAGCAGTTCATCATTTAGATGTAGAATTTTCAAGAATTCAAATGGGGAGAGCTAATCCATTATTGGTTGAGGATGTTATGGTTGAACAATATGGTTCTTTGACTCCATTGAAAAATGTAGCTACTGTTTCTTGTTTGGATAGTCAAACTCTTTCTATTAAACCTTGGGATAAAAGTGTAATTAATGATATAGCAAAAGCTATTACTAATTCAGGGAAGGGGTTAAATCCACAAAATATGGCTGATAGTGTAATGATTAAAATTGCCCCAGTTACAGAAGAAAGAAGAAAAGAAATGACTAAAATTGTTAAAAATATTTCTGAGGAATCAAAAGTTGCTGTTAGAAATGTTAGAGGAGATGTTATGAAAGATATTAAAGTGGCAGAAAATAATAAGGAAATTTCAGAAGATGAAAGAAAAGATTTAGAAGAAAAAGTGCAAAAAGAAGTTAATGAAGCAAATAAAACTATTGAAGAAAGAACTAAAAAGAAAAATGAGGAAGTTATGAAAGTGTAAAAAATCAAAAATAAATTTGATATATAATAATTTATTGTTATAATCCAGCAGTAAATAAAAATTTAATAAATAATAAAATAAAGATGGCTAAAGGTAAAAGAACTTATGTAGCATACTATTCTACAGAAACAGGGAATATGGTTCATACAACTAATATTCAAAAAAAGAATTTTCAAACTAAAGGAGAAAAATTTCCTATATTAAGAAAATACAATCCAAAAACTAGAAAACATGAAATTTTAAAAGCTAAAGAAATTAAAAAAGGGTAATTAAAAACTCATTTCTTTATAATAAGACCGGTCTCTAGTTGCTTATATAAGTAACTAGAGACCGGTCTTTAATTTGTATTTTTTTTAATAATTCCCACTTAAAATATTTATTGCATTTTTGTATCATAAATTTTCTCAATTTAAAGACTTAGAAATTTTAGCTATTGTAGCTGAACTCATCTGGGTCTTTTTTTCTATTCTAGAATAAGAAATTCCTTGTTCTAGCATTTTTGCTATTTCAAATTTTTGAGCTATTTTTAAAAGTTCTTTTTCACTCATAGAATCAAGTAAAAAGTCTAATATTCTATCTTTTGAATTTTCTATAGAAAGAAAATTTATTATATCCTCTAGTTCAAATTCAAGTTCATTTTTTTTCATGATTGTTAAAAATTGTTAAAAACTATTATAAAATCACTTTAGTAAATTAAAGCCATTAGTTAATAATCACTTTAATAAAATAAAGTAGAAAGTCAAAAGAAAGTAAAAAGTTTTTTATATAACTATTAAACTTACTTTTAAATAGCCAATAATCAGTCGTTAAAAACTTTTGCTTGTTTTTGTTAAATATGATAAAATAAGAGAAATAGGAAAACAAAATTATATCTCTTTCTGTATCTTACTCTTATACTAAGAGCAAGAAAGCCACACTGTACTTATATTCAGAAATACTAGTACACTTTGCTCTTTGTAAAAGAGTAAATGTCCGCAGGACAAAAGAGATATTAAAATGTTAAATTCCTTAAATTAAACAAAAAACTATGAATTTTTTTAAAAAATATTTTCCCTTTTTAGATTGGATTTCAGAATTAAAAAATCCTAAAATATTAAAGGCTGATATAATTGCAGGTATAACAGTTGCAATTATTTTGGTGCCTCAAAGTATGGCTTATGCACAATTAGTTGGTGTGCCAGCCTATTTATGACTGTATACAGCTTTTTTACCAGTTATGATTGGGGCAATTTTTTCTTCATCAAGGCAATTATCAACTTGACCAGTTACAATTATTTCATTGATTACAGCTACAACTTTGGCTCCATTTTTTACAAATGGAAATATTTGATGAGCAGAATACATAATGTATGTGGCATTACTTGCAATTATGATTTGAATTATGCAGGTTATTATGTGAGTTTTAAGACTATGAAATATTTTTAATTTTCTTTCTCATAATGTTATTTTGGGTTTTTTAAATGCTGCTGCTATTATAATTTGAGTAACTCAATTAAAATATGTTTTATGAATAAAAATGCCACCAACAGAGCATTTTTATGAATCTGTGCCACTTTTATTTAATACAGCAATTAGCTCAACTCATTACCCAACTTTAATATTTTGAGCAACTGCATTTATAACTCTTGTTTTATTTAAAATATTTAAACCAAGATTTCCTTCATATTTATTAGTTTCAGTTGCTTGAATTTTAATTTCATATTTTATTTGATTTGAAAAAGAGTTTCAGTGAACTGTTGTATGAGAAATAAATGCTTGATTTGTAAGTTTTTATAATCCATTTTCTACAGAATTTTTTACTTGGGAAGTGTTTGAAAAATTAATTCCTTGAGCTTTAGTTATTTGATTTTTAGGTTTTACAGAAGCTATTTCTATTGCAAAAGCTATTTGAATTGAAACTAAAAAAACTGTTTCAACTAATCAAATGCTTTTGTCTGAATGATTTGCAAATATGTCTGCTTGATTTTCTCAAGGTTTTCCAGTTTCAGGTACTTTTTCAAGGTCTGCTGTTAATTTAAGAGCAGGGGCTCAAACACCTTTTGCTTCAATTGTAACAGGTTTAATTATTTGAGCTGTGATTTTGTTTTTTACAAAATATTTATACCATCTTCCAATTGCAATACTTTGAGCAATAATTATTTATGCAGTTTTAAGTTTGATTAAAATTAAGCCAGTACTTCATTCTTGGAAATTAAATAAAACAGATACAATTGTTTCAATTATAACTTTTTTATCTACACTTTATTTTGCTCCACATTTGGAAAACTGAATTTTTATTTGAGTATTTTTATCACTTGTTTTTCATATTCATAAATCTATGAAACCAAGATTTTCAAAATTATGATTACATTCAGATGGTTCATATAGAAGTTTACTTTTACATAATTTAGAAGATTCAAAAGATGTATCAATTTATAAATTTTATGGTAAATTATATTTTGTAAATATTTGGTATTTTGAAGAAATATTAATGAAAGATATTGAGAATACTCCAAATTTAAAAGTTTTAATATTAGATTTTTGAATGATTCCAAGGCTTGATTCTTGAGCTTTAGAAGTTTTACATAGTTTAGTTGAATCTTTAAAAGAATCTTGAATTGAAGTTCATTTTACCACACTTAACTCAATTATTGAAGAGCAATTTAAAAATATTTGAATTACAAAAACAATTAGCAAAAAAAATATTCATTCTAAAATATATTTTGCAATAAAATATCTTAGAAAGAAAAGAGAAGAGTTAGATTTAGGAGTATTTTGGAGGAAATAAAAAATAATAAGAATTTTCTTATTATTTTTTAGTTTTTTTAATATTTCTTTGTACATTAAAATCTATTCATAGTTTTTTTAAAAATTTATTGGTTAAATAGAATTCTAAAATATATGCAGTATTATCACTTTTTAAAAAGTGTATTCTAAAAATATTAGTTTTATTGTTATAATCTATGTCTGCATGTCATTTTCATATTTTATATGATTTATCTGAAAAGTCTTTTGATAAATCAATTTCTTTAATTTTTTCAATAAAATATGAAATTAATACAGAATAACTTGTTCATATAGATTTTAAATATTTAGAATTATTTTTTTTATCTTGATTTTTTTTTCATATATTTTCTATTGGATTATTGATTCATATTTTTTGATATGTATGATTGAAATCATTATTGTATAACATTCTATTGTTTTTAATTACAAATTGTTGTAATCAATTTTTGATTAAAAATAATATTGGTAAATCAGGTATATTTTCTTCTCTATAATTATTTTGTGTGAGCTGTGTTGTATCTATGTTTTTATATTTAGTTGGATTATCTATTATATATGCTAAATTATTTATTTCTTGTTGTTTTTTTGTAATATCTATTTTTACAGTTAACTGATTAGCAAAATGAATTTGTTTATTAGTTCAATGAATTTTATATTTAGAATAAAAATCAATTTTTTCCCCTTCATATTCTATTTTTGATTTTCCTGTTGATAAATTTATATCTGTTCAAAAATTTTCAATAGAATAAATTATAAATCTTTCCAATGCTTGTCATGCTGTTTTCATTTCTTGTTCAATTTTTGTTTGAACTGTTTTGCTTTCTGTATTAGGAACTTCAGAATAAATAGAACTTAATAAATTTATAATTTTTTTTCAAAACAAATTTAATTCTTTTTTTACTTTTTTGTCTTCAATATTTCAATCAATATAATCAAATAATTGCTTTTTTTGTTTTTTGTTCATTTTTCAAAAAACTTCCGTATCTAAAGTACTATATTCAATATTTTTTCATTCTGGATTCTCAAAAATATGATTAATTAAACTTTTTAAATATTCTTTTTGATTTTGAAAATTTTCATTTCATTTTCAAAATTTAAATCAATCAATAATTATATGTTTTGATTCTTTTAACTGAAATTTATTCATAATAGTTTTATAAAGTGTATTGCTATTATTAAATTATACTATATAAAATTTTATTAAGCAAAAAAACTCAGTATTTACTGAGTTTTTTGTTCTTTCTTAAATGGTGCCCAGAAAGGGAATCGAACCCTCACTACCGAAGTAAAGGGATTTTGAATCCCTCGTGTCTACCAATTCCACCATCCAGGCAAAGTTTGTTTTAAAATATGGTGGAGCCCCGTGAAGGGCCCCATAAATTACTAAAATTATTTAGTATGAGCATATTATATAAAAAACTTTTAAATTGCAAATTTTTATTTTATCATTTTCCTATATTGAGGGTTTGTTACAGTTATATGAAAATGGTCACTTTCTTTTGTTAAAATAATTTTTCAATTTTTATCAAATTTTTTCAGTATTGGGTAAACTTTTGATAAATGAGCTAGTGATATATCAAAACCACTTCCTGATTGATGTGGTGATTTTGGAGAACTTCATTTAATTTTATTATTATAAATTTTAGGTCTAAAGGCACTAGTTATTCTGATTTTTATATTTAATTTATTGTTAATTTCATTTGCAATTTCTTTTAATGTTTGAAATGTAAGTTCTGTGAAATATAAATATTTTTCATTAACTCATTTTGATTGACCAATTCAATCTAATTTAAGAGGAATATTTTGAAAATCTTTAATTTTATAATGTTTCAAATATGGTTTATTTCATTGTGTTAATTTAGAGGCTTCAGATAAAGTTTTAATTATTTTATATTCATATAAATTATTTTCTTTTAAATAATCCATATATGGTTTTACTCTTTTGGTGAAATTTCTTCTATAAATTGGTTTATTAATATAAGAAATATTAATTATTTTATCAGATATTTTTTTTCTATATAGTTTTTTATTTATTCATATTCCTTGTTCTTCTAATTCTTCAACAGCTTGATTTGCAGCAATAACCTTTGCTGTATAGTTAGATGCTTCCAATCAATATCATCTAAGATTACCTTTTTCTGAATTTTGTCAGTATGTTGTAATAAGAGTTAGTAAAGATTTTGCAGTATGTCATTTATTATGTAAATTAAGATTATTTTTATTCTTTTCATAATAATTCTTGATTAAAACTCTAATTCTAGAATCTCAAGCATTATAAGAATTTACAACCATATAGGCTATAAAATCATTTTTTTCATTCTCTTTTAGTCAAAATAAAGTAGTTAAATCATCTAAAAAGTTCCATTTATCTCATTCTAAATTAGTAAGTCTAGAATACAGATGATCAATATATGTAATTGCAGAATCAGTTATTTTTAGCATAGAACTTTTAAAACTATTTTTTAATTTTATATAGTTTTTATCTATTAATATATTATATTCATCTTTTTTTAGTTGTTTTTGTATTTCCAAAGATTCTTTACTATTTTGTTTAGACCCTTGTTTTAGATTATTTAATTTTACTTTTAACTCATCAATTTGTATTAACTTTTTTCTAATTAATTTAAGTAAAGTTCTATCTTTATTTGATAATTTTACATTTTTTGCAATTCTTCACTTTTCTATTTGATCTATAAAATTTGTATCTGTAAATTGATAAATTGAAAAAGCATTATTTATACTTATTAATGAATTATCAAAATTACTTTCTTGTGCAGGTAATCATCAAATTATGTTTTCTAATGATTCTTTTATTCAATTTGGTGTTTATGAAATTTGTCAAAATCTTTTTTTAGTATATTGGAATCTTGAAATTTCAGGAGTTATTCATATTACAGATAAATTATAATGTTTTTTTAATTTAGGAAGACTTTTTATATAATCTGTATGATTATCAATTCTTTCATTCATGATTTTTCCAGCTTCTTCAGCATCTTCTGGTTTTAATATAGTTCATTCTGTTAATAATTCATTAATTTCTTTTTTATTTATTTTTCAATTGTTTAATAATTCTTTTAGTTTTTTTGAGATTAGTTTAATTGTTTTAGGTCATAAAATTCCTGCTGAATCATTATTAATTGCAGAAATTAAATTATTTTTAAGTTGAAATATTTTTAATAATCAATCTAATTTTTCAGAATATTCATCATTATTAATATTAAAATTTATTTTTGTTGTTCCAAATTCTCATTTTAAAGCTAACAATTTTAAGACTCTTGTTAGTTGTTCAATGATTATAGATTTTTCATTTAAAGTATTTTTGTTTAAATTTAACTTTCTTCAAATATGTAAAAAATTTGAAACAGCATTTATTTTGAATAGATTTTCTAAGTGAATAATCTTAGATTTTAATTTTGTGATTTCTTCATTTAATTTATTTCCTTGATTTGTTTCATTTTCTATAATTTTTTTCTCCTTATAAACTTTATTAAATATATCTTTATAATAATCATCAATAATATTTTCCATTAAATTATTTTTTCAAATTTTATTTTGTATAAATAATTGAAATTCTTCTAATGAATTAATATTTTCTTGTTTTATATTAATTTCATTAATATCTCAATTTTCAAAATAAAAACTTATTCATTTTAGATTGAATACAATATTAACTTCATGTCAAAATTTATTTAAATTAAAAATATACTCTTTATTTTTTTCATCAAAACCAATTTGTTCTTCATAAGATGATGATTCATCTTTTAAATCAGTATTTTTTTTATATAAATTTTGATAAAACTTTTTAAAATCTTCTTCTAAAATTCTTCATAAATAACTATAATTATTTTTATTTAAATTTTCAATAACTTCTTTTTTAAATGAATTATAATCTCATTTTTCAAAAATAATTTTAATTTCTTTTTTATCTCATATTTGGATAGAAATTTTATTTTCATTAATTTTATTTAAATTAACTGTAAATTGTTCATCTGAAACTGTATCTCTTAAATTTTGCATAGTTAAAAAGATATTACCTTTTTTATAATCAATTTTAAAACTAGAAAATTGTGTTTCTAGTATATTAATTTTTGCTACAGTTCCTGCTTTTGTTTTTCAAATTTCTTTTTTTACAAAAGGTTTTGTAGGTTTTTCTTGTTTATTTATATTTTCTTGTAAAGAAAAGTTGATTATATCTGTAGTACTCATTTCTTATATATTTTTTAAATTATATTGTTATATTATCATAAAAGGAAATATGTTCCAAATTTTTTAATAATTTTTGTAAAAAAATATATATGTTTGTATTTTAAAAAATATTATGATATACTAATAAAAATTTAATTAGTATAAAATATAATAATGAAAAAAATAAAAACTTTTATTAAATGGATATTTATATTATTGTTATTATCAACAATAATTCTAGGAATAATTATTTATGTATCTAGTATTGGTTCTTATAAGGAATCAGATTTTAATATTCCAAAAGATTTTTTTGAGACTAAATATTCTGATAAGGATGAGGTATCTAAAGAAAATTGATTTAAAGATCTTATTAAATTAGTTAATAAATTAGAAAAAAATAGTAAAACTTTTTCTACAAATTATATTAGAGAAAGAAATAAATGTATTTTTGAAAAAAAATGTAAAAAAGAAGCAGAATTAGAAAAAAGTATTAAAAGAAATAATTTTTATAAATTAAAAAGTTATGTTTATAAGAATAGACAAGATTTTAAAAATTTAGAAAAAAAAGAATTTTTTAAACAAAAGTCTGAATATCTAGGAATTAATAAAAAAGATATATCTTATTCACAAATTATTAATTATATTAGAGCTTCTAATAATTTAGCATATAATTATATTGAAAAATGAAAGTATGATTTATGAATAAATATTATATTAGATAATCAAAAAGTAATTGATCATTTATATAATAATACTGATGTAGATCTAGTATTATGAATTATTTTAAATACACTTGAAGTCAAGAATTTAAATGCAATTAATTTTTTTAATCAAAATTATAAGTTAACTGAAGATTTAAAAGAAAAGATTAAATTAGTATTAAATAATAAATTAGAAAAAGAATTAGTGAAAAATTCAATTAAATATGAATACAAAGAATATCAAAAATCTTTATCATTGTTTTCTTCAATTTTTGTTGAGGAAACATGAAAAACATACAAAAAAATAATAGATAAATTAAAATTATATTTATTTTTTTCAGAAGATGAAACAGTGTTACTGACTAAACTAAGATTTTATAATTTATTAAGTAATAAAAAGTTTTATTTAATAGATGAAAATATAAATAACCATTATTGAAGAAAATTATATATTAATGAATATTGACAAGAATATTCAAATATATTTTTAAAAGAGGAAAAATTATTTAATTTAAGAAAAAATATTTTAGATAGTTTAAATAAATAAAAATGTGATAAAAAACTCACATTTTTTTGTTTTTGCAAAAATGTAATAAAAAGTTATAATAAAAGAAAATAATAATTAAAATAATATAAAATGCACAATAAAACAAGTGTCCTTGGGGTAGAAAAAAAATATAATAATAAAAAGAGTTTTTGAGATAAAAAAAGCTATTGAAATAAGAGCTTTTGAAATAAAACTTTTATAAAAAAGCCTAGAAATGTTGCTCCTGAAAATACAATAACTGGTATTTATTCACAAATGGATGGTAAAGATTTTGGTTTTGTAGATGTAGAAGGTGAAGAAAAAGGATATTTTGTAATTGAGAGAAATAGAAATTGAGCTTTTCATTGAGATAGCGTTTTAGCTGAGAAAAAAATGTTTAACTGAAAAGTTGAAGCAGATATTTTTAAAATTGAAAATAGAGCAACTAAAAATGTAGTTTGTGTTTTACAAAAAAAAGAATGAGCAGGTTTTGCTTTTGCAGTACCAAAATGAGGAATGTTTAAAAGTGATATTTTTATTCCTGGAAAAGATTTATTAAATTCTGAAAATAAAGATATTGTAAATGTTGAAATCACAGATTTTGAAGGTAGAAATCCTAGATGAAAAGTAACAGAAATATTATGAAAAAAATGAGATTTATGACTTGAAGTAAATTCATATATTGCTGAAACTGGTTTTGCTCAAAAATTTGATGAAAAATTAATTTCTGATTTAGAAAAAAAGTATGGAAAACAAAATATAATCCCTCACCCTACGGGAGCTCCCTTTAATACTAAAGAAAGCATAAGTAAAGAAGAAATACAAAAGAGAAAAGATTTTAGAAAAATGTTTACTTATACAATTGATGGGGAAGATGCAAAAGATTTAGATGATGCAATTTCTATCAAAAAGAAAGAAAATTGAAGCTATAAATTATATATTCATATTGCTGATGTTGCTCATTATGTTGAGGAAAATTCTTCATTGGATAGAGAAGCTTTTAAAAGAGCAACTTCTGTATATTTAGCTGATAGAGTTATTCCAATGTTACCAGAAATTTTATCAAATAATTTATGTTCTCTAAATATTGGTTCAGATAAATTATGTTTAACTTGTGAAGCAACAGTTGATAAGGACTGAAATTTGGTTAAATCTACTGTTTATGAGGGGATTATTAGTAGTAATTTTAGATTAACTTATAAAGAAGTTGATGAAATTCTTAGCCCTCACCTAGCCTCTCCCAAAGGGAGAGGGATTATAAAGTGAGATAAATTATTTTGTGGATTAGAAGTTACTGAAGAATTAATAGAAAATATTAAATTAGCTGATGAATTAAAGAAAAAAATAACTACTTCAAAAAATATTTCTTGAGTTTTAAATTTTGATTTTCCAGAAACTAAATTAGTTTTAAATGAAAAAAAAGAATTAGTTGAAATTAAAGAATATCCAAGATATGAATCAAATAAAATGATTGAGGAATTTATGGTAACTGCAAATGAAGCTGTTAGTAGAAAATTTGCACAATTTCCATTTTTGTACAGAATTCATGAAACTCCACTTGAAGAATCAAGAGAAAAATTAATAGTACTTTTAAATTTATTTTCTATAGATTTTAAATTTAAAAACTTTGATACAAAAGAAGTTTGAGATTTATTAAATCTTTTAAATGATAATACAAAAATTACTAGCTGACAAAGAAAATTTTTAGAGAAATCTATTTTAAGAACATTATCTAAAGCAATTTATAGTGAAGAAAATCAAGGTCATTTCTGATTATGAGTAAAATTTTATAGTCATTTTACTTCACCAATTAGAAGATATCCAGATTTACAAATTCACAGAATTATAAAAGAGAAGTTACAAGATAAATTAAATACTACAAGAATAGTTCACTATAAAAAAATCTTGCCTTGAATTGCTGCTCAATGTTCAGATCAAGAAAGAAAAGCAGAAAAATTAGAATATAAAGTAAGAGATTATTATATTTGTGGATATTATAAAGAAAAAATCGGAGAAGAATTTGAATGAGTGGTTACAACAGTACTACCTTATTGAATTTTTGTTCAATTACCAGATACTTCAGAAGGTTTTGTTGAATTAATACCAAAACACTGACCTTGAGAAGGTTGGGAATATGATGAACAATTAATGAGGTTTGATAATAAAAGTCTTAAAAAACAAATTAATTTATGAGATAGTTTAGAAGTTATTTTGGATGAAGTTGATATGGAATTATTGAGGATTAATTTTAAGATGAAATAGAAGGTAGGGTATGAAAATTTTCATACCCTACCTTTTTTTACAAAAAATAGAGTTTTTCACTCTATTTTTTTGTGTTATTTAATTTTTTATGTTATTATCTTTCTATATTAGAAAATAGTTTATAAAAAAGTAAAAAATGATAAAAAGAATTTTTAAATCAGCAGAGGATTTATTTGATAGAAAGATGAAAAACTGAACAGTTATGGTTGTTATTATTTCAACTATAATTACTATGACAGGATTTTTAACTAATTGAGTAAATGCAAATTTAACAGCAAATGTTATACAGTCACAAAAAAATACTGAGATTAATCAGTATATTATTATTGATGGAAAAAAGTATAAAGTTATTTTTGAAGAAGTTAAATAATTTTACAAAAATTTAATTTCAAAGTTTTTATATTTGATTCAAATCTTTTCTAATTTATTTAGAGAAGATTTTTTTATCTCTTCAGAATATAAATATAATTCATTATTTATAATTGGCTTACTAGTTTTTACTAAAATATTTTCTCATTTTAATTTTATTGAAACCAAATAAGAAGTTATATCCATATTTTTTTTATTTTTAAAAACCTCTATTATTGTATTCCAAATAATAGATTGAATTATTACCTCTTTTTTTCAGGCTTTATTTATTGCATTTAGTAATTCCATATAACTTTATTATTCCCCTCCTTTACAAGGGAGGGGCTAGGGGTGGGTTAAAACATTACTACAAATTCTCATTTAATTTTTCAAGGAGTATTGTTGAAATAATCAATAATTTCTGAAATATTTCATCTTTGGAAATCTTCAAACTTTTTAGTTAATTCTCTTCATACTACAACTTTATGTTCTTCTCAGAAATAAGTTTTTATTTCTTCAAGAGTTTTTATAATTCTGTGAACAGATTCATAAATTACAATAGTTCAAGCATTTTTTTCTTTTTTAATTTCTACAAATTTCTTAAATAAAGTTTGTCTTCATTTTTTTACTGGTAAAAATCAGTAATAAGAAAAATGGTTCATTTGCATTCAACTTCACATTAAAGCTGTTGTGAAAGCTGTTACTCAAGGGATTGGTACAACTTCAACTCCTTGTTCAATTGCTTCTTTTATAAGGACATATCAAGGGTCAGAAATTCAAGGAGTTCCAGCATCAGAAATTAATGCAATATTTTTTCACTCTTTTAATTCTCAAATAATTTTATCCATTTTTGTTTTTCCTGAATGAGAATGAAAAGAAATTAATGGCTTTTTTATTTCATAATGATTTAATAAAACTCCAGAAGTTCTAGTGTCTTCACAGGCAATAGAATCAACTGATTTTAGTGTTTCAACAGCTCTATAAGTTATATCTCATAGATTTCAGATTGGTGTAGCAACAATGTATAGCATTTTTATTTTACTTTTAAATATTATGTATATAATAGATTTGCTTTTTAAAAGCACCCTATTTTATTTCCTAATAAAATTTCTATGAAATTCTATATAACTTTTCCTATATGGAAAGGTTATGTTGTAAATTTTTCTATTAGAAAAAAATCTAAAAGAAAGGTTAAAAAAACAACATAAAAAAGAGAGGTATTTGAGTACCTCTCTTTTTTTCCCTATTTTATTTCTTAAATCAATTTCTTGATATGAAATTTGTACAGGTATTATATATGAAGTACTATATTTTGTCAAATCTTATTTTTCAGAATTAATTTTTTCAACTTTTTCTTTAATTATTTTTAAATCATAAGTTAAGTTTGTAACAACTTTTTCATTTTCTTTTTTAATAATATCAATACTTTCTTTGTGTTGTTTATTAGACTTTTCTAAAATTTCTTCAAATTTATTTTCTATTTTTTCTAAAAGTTTAGGTTCTCTATCTTGCATTTCAGCCTTTAATTCATTTATTTTTTTAGTTAAGTTTTCATTTTTATTACTTACAAAAAAATTAGAAAATTTAAAAATAGAATAAATAACTAAAATATATAATACAAAAAATATTGAAATAAAAGTTATTACATTTATTTCAAAACTAGCAAAAAATAAATTTATTTCAGCTTTTGTATTTAGTAATTCATTATTTATCAATAAAATTATTACATAAAATAAAAGGGGAAGTAGCAGTATTATATTTAATATGTTTTTCATAAATCTATTTTTTATTTAATTAATATTTTTTATTATAGAGAAATATATTTTTTTTGCAAAATTTTTGACAAAAATAATATAAAAATATAATAGAATTATTATATTTAAAATTTGTTAAAATGAAGCAACAAGCAACAAGCAACAAGGTTATAATTATGGAAAAATAATTTTTTGAATTTTTGTGTTATTTATAATTTTAGAAATTACTTTTTGAAATTTTGATAAAATTTGGGGTTTAAAAACTGAGGCAATGATGGATGTTTGGACTATTGAGCATGTTTTGAGTTGAATTTCTGTTTGATTTTTGATAATGAGTTCAAATTATAAAATTTTTGAGAAAAAAATTGGTTTTGATTCTGAGAAAATAAATACAAGATATTTTGATTTAATTTGAGTTTTATTTTTAGCTTTTGCTTGGGAAACAATTGAACATTATTTAGAAATATGAATTGCTTGAGAAATTGTAAAAGTTTGGTTTCAATGAGTTGAATATTGGCCAAATAGAATAATTTTTGATCCTTTGATGTTAGTTTTTTGATATTTTCTAGCTAGAAAATATACTAAAATTGTAGCTCCAGCAAGATTTTTATCATTTCTTTGGTTAATTGTTCATATATTTATTTTTCCACATAGTATGTATTTGCATGAATTGTTTTAATCAAAAAAAAGCATAATTTAAATTATGCTTTTTTTATTTTCTATGATTTTCCTCAATTCATTTTCAATTTCAAATAAATGGTCTTATTTCAGTAGCTATAAATGTGTTTTCTTCTGTTTTTTCTCAAATTAATTTTATTTTTAATCAAACTTTTAATTCTAATTCATGTCTTATTATAGTTTTATCAGAAATTATTATTTTCCATATTTTGTTATTTGTGTCTTTTAAAAGCAAAGGGTTAAAACTCTCTGTTGACTTTATTATAATTCATAATAACAGACCTGAATCTTCATTTTGCCATATTTTTTTCATTCTAGATATTTTATTTCATACAAATATTTCTCTATAATGAGAAATATTGTTTTGTATTTTTTCTTCAACTTTTTGAGAAAATCAAGAAAAATAAAATATTATTCATAATAAAAAACTTATTAAAATATTACTTAAAATTATTTGCCATAAATAAAATTTATATCACTTTTCTGTTTGTTTGAAATTATAATAAGATAATATACTTGAAAAAAATAAAAATATTAACCAAAAAATAGGTAAAAAAGTTGTTGTAATTTTTATAAGTCATATTTTATGACTTAAATACCAATCTGCTTCATATAAATATCAAAAAACTATTGCAATTGAAATTGCTCAAATAAATATACTAAAAATTAAGAAAAAGTTTATTAATATTTTTCTAGCAATAAAATATTTTTTAGAAATAGGTTTTATTTTATCTTTTTTTATTTTTTTCATCAGATTATTTTTAAAATCTTTATTCATAATATTTAAATTAAGGGCTATAAGAAATTTATTAATTTTTGGTCTTCTGCTTTTTGTTTAAATTGTTTTTTTCATCTATTTATTAGAGTAGCAACAGTTCACTCAGGAATTTTTAATATATCACTTATTTCTGAATAATTTTTTTCTTCTAGGAATTTTAAAATTAATATTTCCTTGTATTTATTATCTAGAGAATTAATTATTTCTCAGATTTTTTTATTTAATTCTTTCTTAGAAATATTTTCTTCTATATTTTCTCAACTTTCAAATAAATCTAGAAAATTAATATTATCATCATCTCACTCTAAATTTATAGTTTCTTTTTTTGAGTTTTTTTTGAAATAATCAATAGTATGATTATGTGCTATTCTATATATCCAACTTGAAAAACTGTATTCACTATTATATGAATTTATTTTTGTATATGCTTTTATAAAAACTTCTTGAAGTATATTTTCAGCATCTTCATATGAAACATTTGTTATTCTTAAAATATATTTCAAAAGTTTTTGTTCATATTTTTCCACAATACAGTAAAATGCATCAATATCTCAAGAAGAAATTAATGATACTATATTTTTATCAGAATTTTTAGAACAATTTATCATGCAAAAATTATTTTTTTTAGAATATAATAATTATTATATTAATTAATACTGAATAATTAAATTTTTCTTTCAAAAAGTTAAATTATTGCTTTTAAATAGTTTATCTGATATAATATTTATGAATAATAATATTTTATAAAAATATGTATAAAGAAGAAATTAATATTATAAAAAATTCTTTATTTATTAGGGAAAATATAAAAGAAGAATTTATTAAAATTCTTCTTCTTTGAGATGTATATGATTTGAGAATTAAAAATATTTTAGAAATATTAGAATTAGTAAAAAATAAAGAAGAGTTTTTTAAAAGAGAATTAGATAAAATTAAGAATAATATTAGTGAAGATATAAATATTTTTTTAAAAACTCTACCAAAAAGAAAAGATATAATAAAAAATATGGAAGAAAATGAGGAATTAGAAGAAGAAAATTTAGATAATTTATTAAATAATATATAAAGAATGTCATTTGAAGATTTTAATACAGAAGCATTAAAAAGTGCAGATATTAAATATGATAATCCAGAAAATAAAGAAAGCAGTAATTTAAATGGATGAGAATTAAATTATTTAAAAGCTGTGTGAAAAATAGATAATCAATATAAACAAATTTTGGATTTTTCAAAGTTAGACACATCTGATGAAAATAAAGAGTATTTAAAAGCAGTAAAAAAACATTTAGATGGATTTGTTAATAAAATGAATCTAAAAATAAATAACTTACCAAAAGATTGATCTGAATTATTTAAAGAAATTGCTCAGGAATTAGATTCACATTGGCCTTGAGTTTTTGTGAAATGAGAAGAAATCACAGAAAAAAATCTAGAATCTTTGCTTTGAGAATTTGATTTTATTAAAGTTAAAAATTGAGATACATCTTCAGAAGTAATTAAAGAAAAATATAAAATTACTAATTATTCTGAAATAGAATCTATAGTTGCACAGTTATATTTGAAAAATCCAGATAAAATAAATCCTTGAGAAATTTTAGTCTTATTAAAACCATTAAAAGAAAAATTAGATAATTGAGAAGAAGTTTCAGATAGAGATATTAACGATATTTTTAAAAATAAAATATGAGATTTAGATATATCTAACATAGTTCCTAATGAGGTTTATGCTTGAGTTATGAATTATTTAGATGATTGAAGTTACTCTATTAATTATAAAAAAATAGAAAGTATAAAAAATTTAGAAAAAGTTAAAGCTGTATTAGAAGATACTTATAATAGTATGTTGGAAGAATATGGTGAAGAAGAAATTAAAAAAATATTTCCAAAATGATGTGATACAAAAGAAGATAGAATAGATTTTATTGTAAGTGTAATTTTACAACAATCACAAAAAGCTTTATCTGTTAGAAATATAATGTCATTTTTATATTCAGATGAATGAAATGCATATAGTAAGTCTAAAAAAGAATATGCAGATGAATTAAATTGAAAAGAAACATATTTTAATAAATTTACTGAAATTCTAGATGATTCAGATAAAGATAAATTTGAATTACAAAAAAAGAAAATGGAAGTTATTTCTGGTATTTGATATATGCTTCAAATGTGAATGTCTGATAATTTTTGAATAGAATGAAGAGTTTCTGCTAGTGAAATTAATTTATATTTAAATAAACATATTGATAAAAAAGAAGTTATTATTTCAACTAATTGAAAAATAGTAAATATCTTTGATGAAGTAATGAAAGAAAATAAAATTTGAGAAATTGTTTCAGCATTAACAAAACCAAATATTACCCCAGAAGAAATAAAATCTATTGAATTAAATTTTGTAAATATAATGAGTAATCAATTAAGATCTTGGTCTTCATTATTTAAAAATACAATAAGTAAAATAAAAAAAGAGGATTTACAAACTATATTACCAGAAAATTTTGATAAAAATACTAAAAAAGAATATGAAATATTATTAAAAAATAGAGATACTAGTTCTACTTATAAACAATTTAGAGAAGAGAAAATATTTGAATATTTTGAAAATATAGAAATTTGAGAAAGAAAAGATAAATCAAGAGTTTCAAACTATGTAGAAAATGAAATTCTTTCTAAAAAAACAGATATTGTAAAATTAGAAACTGATGATGCTTTAGAAAAAGCAGTAGAATTACCAAAACAAAAAGAACTTTTTGAAAAAATGAAAAGTTTTTGAGAAAAAGAATTAACTATTGCATTAAAAAAGCAATGACTTGATTTTAAAGATTATGAATCTGAATTTAATGATAATATAAAAAATATTTTCATATCAAATATTTGAGATTTTAAAGACAAAATAAGATGAAAAAAAGAATGATTTACTCATATGACTTTTCAAGAATTTGGTTGACCAAATCAATTTATTGTTAATTTTAAAAGACCAGTTCAAAATTTAGTGAAAAGTATAGAAAATGGATTACAAACTATTGAAAATGAAAAAGCTGCTTTTTGAAAAATTAATAAAGAGCAATTAAAACAAATGCAAGATATTACTGTAAAGTGAATACTAGAAAAATCTTATATTCATTCATCTCTAAATTCTATATCAGAATTTAGACAATCATATTTATGAGAAAATGAAGATATTATAAAAAAAGATTTAGAAGAAAAAATGTTTAAAGATTCTATTAAAGCTGAAAAAGATTTATTTGATACATATTCAAATATAACAGATTCTTTCAATGAAACTTTTGTTATAAGTGATGATAATACAGAGGCTATTGTTAACTGAGCAGCTTTTTTAGCTATTAGTTTTGCAAGTGCATGATTATGAGTTTTGGCAAAATGAGCTAGTTGAATAAAATGAGCCTCTAAAGGTGTTCAAACTACTTTGCAATCACTTGCAGAAGTATGAGCATTTTCAGTAGCAAACCTTTGATATAAAAATTCTGTAAAATGATGATTAGATAATAGTGATTTTATTTATACAATTATGATGTGATGAGCAATTACATCAGCAATAAAATTTGTATGAGCATCTAAGAATATAAGCTGAAAAATTATAGATACTAAAAAATATGCATTATGAAAAGGAGTAGAAGGTTGATTTGTAGTGTGAGCATATGGAGACCCACAAAAAATATTACAACATTTTTTAAAAACTAAAATTAAAAGTAAGAGTATGAATGTAGAAGCATGAACTGTTAATTCTAGTTTGGCAGGTTCATTGACTAATGCTGCATAAAAAAGATTAATTATTTTAATAATTAATCTGTAAAAAATAGTCAGGTTGTGTAGAAAGAGATTATGAGTAAAATTCATAAAATTTGAAAGAATCAACTTTAAATCATAACCTCTTTCCAATGCACAAACTGACTAAAATTACTCCATTTAT